>Ga0265313_10004146_pt1 | contig 11265 bp, 9 predicted proteins | sample 4123metaG_FD_203122 | JGI IMG/M metagenome (GOLD analysis project Ga0265313, IMG submission 203122) | Rhizosphere microbial communities from Carex aquatilis grown in University of Washington, Seatle, WA, United States - 4-1-23 metaG | ecosystem: Host-associated > Plants > Roots > Rhizosphere >...
GCCAGGTGAAGGGCGTATCTGCCAGGGCTGCCGGTGCGCTCAAGAATGCCAGTACTACTAATGGTGCCAATGCTTGTGGTTTTACTGCTGTGAATTTCATGATCCTATCTCCTAAATTTCGACAAGCCATCTGTTTGTTTGAAATCTCGATTGGCTGCTTACATTGCTAACTTACGGCGATAATGTGAGGGACCTGTGAGTAAATGGTCTCTTAATTTTTGACGCACAGCAGCCAGTCTCCAGCACAAGCGAAGCCAGATCGACTGCTGGAGAGAAAGGCTATCCAGCAAAGCGAAAGTTTGCGTGTTTGCTCGTTGAAATGCACTTCAACAATTTTTAAAAATCGCTGACTTGTCGGCCGCTAATGCAATTGTGCCTAGTTCAATGATTTGCGTTTGACGCGCGCCCAGTGAAGAACACTGCCGCGCACATTGGTTTCGGCTTGATTTTCGCCATAGCCGCCGCCTGAACTGCCGCTAATGCCGGGCGGTGCCGTGCTGGCAGCGGTGCTAGTGGGGGCGCCACCACCGCCACCTTTCACCATCTGGGGCGGAGCGCCATAACCTTTATAGGGTGTGTAGGTCTTCATCTGCGGAACCCCGGCCGATGGGGGTTTTGCCATTGTAGACGCCTTGGAGCCTTTCAATTTGCCGGCTTTTCCCTTCATTCCGGACGGAGCGGGCGCCGGTACTATAGGGACCGGCACGCCGTTTACGGTTTTCGGCAGGTTGGTGCTCAAACCAGGCACAAACTGCGAATAAGGCGTCCAACCGGCTTTCGGTAAGTTGCGTCCCATACCGGGAGCAGCCCCAGGACCGGCAGCCGCACCAGGTTGAGGGTTTGTGCGCTGGTCGTTGACGGCGGGTGCCTCGTCAGTAATTGTGACCTGGCGGCGAGCCATATAGAAATGACCCATATTCGGGTTTTCGCTGGGGCCCTGTGCCTGGGCGCCTTGCCACGCGCTGCCTGCCGCCCAGAGGGCCAAGAAGGCTGACGCTGATGCCAGGGCTGATAATTTCATCAAAACTCTCCGGAATTGCCAGCCGGTAAGCGCCCCCGGCGGTCTTAGTTCAGTTTAATGCTGCACAAACATTGATGTCAAGAAATTTAAAAGTTCGGCAGCCTGCGCCTGCTTTCATCTTAGACAATCAGCCTGGAAAATGCTCAAGCCGGCTGGCAAACTTTTGCAGTACCCGCAGGGCGAAGCTCGCCGGCTTCAGCATTAAAGACGCTTCGGGATTGGATGCCAAGAAAGTGTTAGACTCACGCTCTTTATCGGCGCCTTGGCGGAGTTGTAATTGCAGATGCTTAGTTCATTGACAAAGAAAGATCAGATGGAAACAAGCACAAAGCGTATCCTGGGGATCATTGCCGGGGACGGGAAATTGCCGCCGATGCTGGCGCAATCGGCTCGAGAAAAGGACTATAAGGTCGTCTCGCTTTGTCTGACCGAGGATGCATTTGCTCGCATGCAGCCGCTTTGCGACGAGGTGCTCGAATCTCCGCCCGGACTGCTCGGTCGCAATCTTGAATGGATGAAGAAGCAGGGCGTACAAGATGTGGTCTTCATCGGCAAACTGAATAAGGTGCAATTGCTGCGCAATATATTCAAAGTCGATTTGACCGCGCTCAAGGAAATGAGCAAGCTGGCCAATCTTAATGACGGCAGCATCCAGACAGCCGTTGGCGGCTTTATGGAAAGGCATGGAATGCGAGTTGTCACTCAATCTGAGTTTTTGCCGCAACTATTTCCCCAGGTCGGCGTCTTGACTAATAGGACACCAACGGCAGCAGAATATGTGGATATCGACTACGGATACAAAATCGCCAAAGAGCTGGCCCGCATGGAAATTGGTCAAACTGTGGTGGTGCGGGATCGAATGATTATTGCCATTGAAGCGATTGAAGGAACCGATGAGGCGATCAAGAGAGGCGTTCAACTGGCAGATGGCCCGGTGGTGGTGGTGAAGGTTGCGCGTCCTGTGCAGGATCAACGCTTTGATATTCCGGCAGCCGGGCTGCGCACTCTCAATGCAATGATCGCCAGAAAGCCGGGAGGCATACTTGCCGTAGCTGCCGGTGAAGTGATGATGATCGAGCAGGAAGATATGGTCCGCTTTGCCGACCAGCATGAAATGTCCATTGTGGCAGTCAGTGGAGACTAGGTAGGCTCGATTTCCTGCACTAGGGTAAACACTGAAAATCACCGGTTATTTAGGTCATTTGTTATGAATGGAACCGATGCAATAATAAGCTTGAGCCGTCGTCGTTTGCATTTTCGGAATCTTGGAGGCACTGGCAAAAGTGTTTGATCCTCGCGTAAAACGCTTTCAATCTGCATTGCCGCCGCCCTTGTGGCCGGCAGTTTATTCATGGCACCGGCAACAATGGCCGGTAATGCAGCTGTGCAAGAAGATCCTGCCTTGATCAAATCAGAGTCGACGAAAAGGGATATCGGTGAAAAAGCAGTATACAAAGACGGCAAGTTTGTCAAACAAGTTGATGCAGCTGCTGAACAATTGGCTCAAACACAGGCTCTCGATCACTTTGATCTGGCACGTTTTTATTTTTCGCAATTCGATATGAAAATGAGCGAGTTGGAATTGGAAGCGGCGATTATGTATATGCCGCTCATGAAAGCCGCTCATAGAGACTATTGTATTGTTTCGCTTTTGACCGGTCACCCACTGCGATCGCTGGCCGAAATGATGATGGTCTTCGGCATGGGCGAGCCGGTGCCGCTCACTGACTCTGAAAAGGTCGAATTAAAGGCTAAGGGCGCCAGGATGCATTATCGCAAGGCGCTCGAATACGGTAAGAAAGAGAAATGGGACAACGCCATTGCAGAGCTGCAATGGGCGCTCGATTTCACGCCGACGAATGCCTCGATAAAACGCTCACTGGCATTTGCACTGGCCAGCAAAGGCGAGTTTGATATGGCTGAAGATACTTACAAAGACAGCCTCGCTGAAAATCCTGCCGATCCGTATGCACATGCTGACTTTGCCTATTTGCTTTCCGACAAAGGCGAGCAAACTGAGGCCTTCAGCCAGTTGGCCCAGGCTGTGAAGCTGGCACCGCAGGCTGCTGCGCTTCACGTCGATCTGGCCTGGATGGCGGAAACAAAGGGTGATTTTAAACTGGCATCGGCTGAGCTGGAGCAAGCCATCAAAATCAGTCCGACACACGCCGGACTGTGGGCTCATCTTGGACGTGTAGACGAGCGCAAGGGCGATGTCGATGGAGCGGTTGCCGCTTACAATCGCGCACTGAATGTCGATCCTGGACAGTTTGAAGCAAAGCGCCGGCTGGAAGTGATTAAGTCCGAAGAGGCGAAAAGCAAGGTCAAGACAGGTACGACGGAAGACGGCAATGCTGCAGGCGACGCCAAGCCCGAAAACGCAGAAGGTTCTGACAAGGCCAAGGATCCTGTAAAGGGTGAGGTGCTGCCTTCTAATTTGAGAACCAGCTCCAAACTCAACAACAAGAGTCTTTAATATTTCGGCTGCCGGCCCATATAGCTGTTTTGCCAGCCTGTGGTCGTTTTAAGCCCTGCTCGTACTTTCCCCAATGACTGAGCGCTATTTATTAAATAAGCTAAGGCCTGATCTTAGCCAGAAGGCCTTTTGCCCTTGAAAACGGAGCGCTTGTGTGACCGAAGGTTGGACACAAAGAACAGAAAATCAACTGGATGTCGTCGGCCGGACGATCTCCCAGGCTCCAAGCGCAATCATGGAGGAAGTGTTCAATGATGTCACCCAGAGACCCGTACAGGTCCTTGAAAATTCGGCAATAGCCGGCGCGATCGGCTTTGGCGCCACGGTTCTCTTCCGCCGCGCCCCTGTAATCGGCACTCTGATTGCCGGAGGCGCTGTTCTGGCCGAAAGTTGCCGCCTTTTGCCCAAGGTCTCGAGCTTTCTCTCTGCCGCGGGCGACGCCGATACCCGCGAGAAGCGCATTGCTGTTGCTCGTCAGGGCGCCCTGGGCATAGGACGCGAGGGAGCCATGTTTGTAGAAACCTTACCGGCAGCCGGTTTGGGCAGCAAGCTTGGGCTAAGCGCTCTGGAAAATTCAGCGTTTGCGCGCAATCTCTCGTATGCCGTGGCGGAAAAGGCGGAGTTTCCCCTGCGTCGGGCCTTACCGGACGACCTGTTATTCAAAGGACCCGGCACCAAGATTAAACCCGGTTTGATGACCGGCACCGACACTGCAGATGCTCTGGGAGCAAGCCGTCTATTGCCGTCACCGAAACCATTTAGTGTTGAATACGGGCGCGTCATCGACCCACGCGCCGGACGCATGAGTTGGAAATTGCCGGGACTGGCAGATTCCGTGGAAACAGGCGTTGTGCAAAAGCCGGGCCAATTCTCGGTGCATTTGCAAAATCCCTATGTAGAGGCGCCCGGCGTGCCGTCTGTGCCTGACTTGCGCTCTGTGCCCAAAGATTCTCTCGGCATCATCAATGCCGGCGAGAACACTACCTTCTTCGTCGGCAAGGGCAATGCGCCAATTGCAGCCGGTGCCGATCTGGACGTGCAAGCAGTGGTTCTGGATCACAAGATGAAGGAAGCTTTCCTGCACGACTACATGGCTTCTGCTGATACCAAAACCTATGGACTGACTAATCTCAAGCAGCCTGTGAAACTCAACTATGACGAAGCCTTAAAAGCGCTGCAAAGAGTTGATTTGAACAATCCATGGAATAGTCTTTCCGGCATTGCGCGCGCCGAGACACCTGGTCTTTCGAGAGTGGCTGGCAGCCTGGATTTAACGGGTACAAACGGCAGCTTCACGTCGCGCATTAAAACGAGACTGAATCTGGGTGATGGCGCTCCGACGCTCTTGCGCTCCACGCTGACTGGCTCAAATCCTTTATTTCAGATTGATGGCAGGGCCAAGAGCTGAATGACGCCCATATAGGCTCGGTGCGTTCGAAAGGCTGATCGCTGGGCGATTTGAAACTTAGCAAATACTAGAACATTAAATGGAATAGAGGTACACTCTAATACCGGGCTCGTACGCGCATATTCCATAAGAGTATTGCCCACGAGTTATTGATCATATATACGGGAGCAAGCAGCCGTGAAGGTTTCCGACTCGCTGAAGTCGCATACTAAGTATTTGTGGTTTGATACCAAGAAGCGACACGAATTTATACGAATTACTGACGAAGTGCAGGAATTCCTTACTGAGAGCGGACTTCGGGAAGGCTTCATTCTTGTCTCGGCCATGCATATAACGGCTGGTGTATATATAAATGATTGGGAAAACGGATTGATTCAAGACATTGGTGAATGGCTAGAAAGGCTGGCGCCGGTCAATCCGAATTACAAACATCACCAGACCGGTGAGGACAATGGAGATGCGCATTTGAAGCGGATCTTGATTAATCACCAGGTGATGGTGCCGGTGACGGAGGGCAAGCTCGACCTCGGTCCCTGGGAGCAGATTTTCTATGCGGAGTTCGATGGTCAGCGAAGAAAGAGAGTAATTCTCAAAGCGATCGGTATCTAGAAAAGCGGTTAGACAGAAGGTTTGAAATACATACCAACAATTAATAAAGGCGTATAACAGGCGGAAAGTGAGGGACAGAATGACAAACACAATTCACAACGAGAAGAGGTCCAAGATTCACGTGTCGAAGGATAGCAATACTGCGCATGCAAACGGACGTAAGCGGATAGTGGCTTCGATGGCTGATAGGCAGCCGCTTTCGACATCTATCGACTATACCAGTCAACCGGTAAATGAAATTTTCGGCTCCAACGTTTTCAATCGGCAGACAATGCGCGCCCTGTTGCCGAAGACGGTATACAAAGCGGTTATGCGCTGCCTCGATCATGGCGAGCAACTCGATCCAGCCATGGCTGACACTGTTGCAAACGCCATGAAGGACTGGGCGATTGCCCGTGGCGCAACGCACTTCACTCACTGGTTTGCTCCTCTGCATGGCTACACCGCAGAAAAGCATGACTCATTCCTGGCTCACAGCGGCGATGACGGTGCCATCCTGGAATTTCCCGGCAAGATGCTCGTGCAAGGCGAGCCGGACGCATCCAGCTTTCCGTCAGGCGGCATTCGTTCGACATTTGAAGCGCGCGGCTATACCGGCTGGGATCCTTCCAGCCCCGCCTTCCTGATGGACAGCGCCAACGGCAGAACTCTCTGCATTCCGTCGGTGTTCTGTTCGTTCAGTGGACATGCGCTCGACGTCAAGACACCGCTTTTGCGTTCACTGGAGGCGATCAGCAAATCGACTGTACGCCTGCTGCATGCGATCGGCAACAAAGAAGTGCAACGTGTCAATTGCACCGTCGGACCAGAACAAGAATATTTCCTGATCGACGAAGGCTTCTACTTGAGCCGTCCGGACCTGATCAATGCCGGCCGCGCCTTGTTTGGTGCCCGTCCTCCCAAAGGACAGGAAATGGAAGATCATTACTGGGGATCTATCCGCGAGCGCGTGCTTGCCTTCATGATGGATGCCGAGCACGAACTGTACAGACTGGGCGTACCGGTGAAAACCCGTCACAACGAAGTTGCCCCTGCTCAGTTTGAAGTGGCTCCCATTTTCGAAAGTTGCAACCTGGCGACAGATCACAATATGGTGCTGATGGAAGTCTTCAGAAAGACTGCACAAAAACATGGTCTTCGCTGCCTGTTCCACGAAAAACCGTTCAGCGGCGTCAATGGCAGCGGCAAGCACAACAACTGGTCTCTGGCCGACGATAAAGGCAACAACCTGCTCGAGCCCGGCGACAACACGCAAGAAAATCTGCAATTCCTGGTCGTTCTGGCCGCAGTAATTCGCGCTGTTGATAAATACGCGAAACTCCTGCGCGCCAGTATTGCCACCGCCGGGAATGACCATCGTCTCGGTGCCAACGAAGCACCGCCGGCGATTATGTCAATCTATCTTGGCGATGCGCTGATCAAAGTCGTCGACAACATCATCTCCGGCAAAGCCGCAGACAAGAAGGTCGGCGCCATGGTCAAACCAGGCGTTTCGATGCTGCCCGATATCCTTAAAGATGATTCGGATCGCAACCGCACCTCACCTTTTGCTTTCACCGGCAACAAGTTCGAGTTCCGCGCGGTCGGCTCCAGTCAGTCCATTGCCATGCCCAACACCGTGCTCAACACGATGGTGGCAGACTCCATGGATTATCTCGCTGAGGAAATCGAGAAAGCATCCAAGAAGGGCGGAGACGTCAAAGCTGCAATCAACGGCGTCCTGGTCAAGACACTCTCCGATCACAAACGTGTGCTTTTCAACGGAGACAACTACTCCGAGCAATGGCATGAAGAAGCCTCACGCAGAGGATTGGCTAATCTGAAGAATCTGCCGGAAGCTCTGCCGGTATTGGTAGAGCCGGAAGCAAAAGAGCTTTTCGAGCGTTACGGTGTATTCAAAGAAGATGAGCTGGTCAGTCGTTATCACATCTTGCTGGAAAATTACTGCAAGGTGATAAACGTTGAATCGCTGCTCACCTCCAGCATGGCGACGACAATGATCTTGCCTGTGGCTATCGAGTATCAAACTCGCCTGGCCACGGCAATCGTGCAAACGAAAGCTGCAGTCGGCGGCATCAATCTGGCCCATCAAGAGAATATGCTTAAGGACGTCTGCGATCGAATCGCTCGCCTTAAGACAGCTATTGAGGTGCTGGACATGCTGCGCCACGAACAACGTGGTGAAGATCACATTGAAGACGAACACACCGCTGAGGCTAAGTTCTACCAACAACGTGTGATTCCGGCGATGAACGAAGTGCGCGCAGTTGCCGACGAGTTGGAAGTGATGGTTGACGACTCTTTGTGGCCGTTGCCGAAATTCCGCGAGATGCTCTACATCTATTAGATTGTCGAACGGCATCGTCCCCTACTCTGAAGGGGCGATGCCATGCATCGCCCGGCATTAAGAAAACAACAAAGCGCCGCTCCTTGCGGCGCTTTTCTTTCATATTTTTTCCTCTCTTGCCCTTTCCCTTTCCTGATTCGCCTGTTATCTGGCTGTTAAGTTGCCTTGGCACGCTATTGCTATTCGGACCGCCTGCCTTACTACACTCAGGGACCAATTCATGCCCGGCGATGATTTAAGTTCAGCAAAGACTTTAGAGCATCTTGCTCTTGACCGCATGAATGCACCGGTCTCAGACGGGTTGCAGGAAAATCTCGCTCTGGGCCGTTTCTGGGGAAACTTGACTCCCGAAGAAAGAACCGGCATTGCCAGGGCAATCGGCGCAAACCACGACGAACTCCAGTCCGCAGGTTTGCCGGATGCGGTGTTTCATTATGACCAGACGGGCAATTGCGATTGCATCAATTTTACGCAGCATCAAAATTGGTTTGAACAGTTCACGCACCAAAAGCCCAGACATGTGAAAGTGGCAAATGATGGCGACGTTGGTATCTGGGTTTCTTCATCATAGTCGAGCCCTAGCGCGTTTTATTTCTATCGTAGTGCTTGCGGACTTTCTCTCGGTTGCCGCACGTTTCCATACTGCACCACTGTCTTTGTTGGTTTTTCGACGTATCGACGAAATAGAGAATGCACTTGTCGCTGGCGCATTTTCTTATCGACTGCAAGCGCCCAGAGGCAAGTAACTCGCTGCAATTCTGGGCAATTAAGGCTAGAGCGTCAGATGCCGAATCCAACCGAAAGTTGATTTTGTATTGTTTGTTGGTGCCGGAAAGAAAGTGAACCAGTTGGTTGCTTCGCTTGTTCAGCAATTCCATATCACTTGCCTGAAATGACTTCGACTGGACGACCCGGTCAAATATGCGCCTCAAAGCAGCGCGCAGTTCACTGGCATTTTCCAGATCCTTTTCGGTGCATTTGATGCCCCTTGCGCAACCAGCCGAGTCAAACCAGGCGGACAGCAATTGGGGTGAAGCAAGCAGGTCTGTCCTTTCCTGGTGGGCTATAACCTCGGTATTAACGAAGTCCGCCGCCAAATTGTTGCCTGTGAATTGGAATTCCATATATGAAAGTTTAACCTTTAAAACATCTTTTGATGGTTAGGAAATTTGCCTAACCGGTATAATTAAGTTAAATGGTTAGTAATGTTTCGTGTCCACCACAGTTCCTTTTGGCGGTTTGCGCACGAATCAAGCCTTTTGGCAGAAGGCAAAGAGAGATGAAATGAGCAAATATCATTCAGGTGAATTGGCAGTGCAAAAGCTAGCCGGCGTTCAAGCTCAAGCAAGTCGCATGTCAGGTTCCTTTTACAGTGAATTGCCTGCGGCTGCTCGTCAGTTTGTTGAAGAACGCAATTTTGCCGCTATCACCTGGCACGATCAAAGTAAGCGTTTGTGGATCACGCCGCTCAGTGGTCAGTCCGGATTCTTGCGCGTCAGAGACGAACAGACACTCGAATGTGATCTGACAAATTGTGCCGCACCGCTTTTGCAATCGCGAAATTTTGCAAATGATCCTGTCGCGCTTGTGCTTATGGACTTTGCCGGACGCCGGCGTATGCGAGTGATTGGTGAAGCGAATTGCCAAGACAAACTGATTGTTACGGTCAATCGGGCCTACGGGAATTGTCCAAAGTACATTCAAAAGCGTGAGCCTGCCGAATCTCTGGAAGATGGCACTGGGGTAACCACCGCTCAGAAGAGCGAAGATAAATCATATCTTGATGAAAAAATGCAGGCTTTGATCAATAGCGCCGACACTTTTTTCATCGGCTCCTATGCCGCCGAAGGTGGTGCCGACGCATCGCACCGCGGAGGTGCTCCAGGCTTTGTCAGTGCTGACGAACATACGGTTCGCTGGACGGATTATCCCGGCAACAACATGTTCAATACCCTGGGAAACATACAAGCTAGTCGGGAAACCGCATTGTTGTTCTTGGATTTTGAAACGGGGGCTGGTCTTGCTTTGAACGGCAATATTGAAACGTTTATGCCCAGTGTTGCCGGTCAGCCGGCGGCAAAAGAGACTGCTTTTAAAGTGGAGAACGCGAAGTTTTTACCCCGCGCTCTGGCACTTTCTTGGAATCTGGTTGAATACTCGCCTTTCAATTGAAGGCTTAGAAGATGTTGAACAGATCGCCGGGCGAAGGCAGGCTGCCCAGTATGTTGCCTGGGTTTGGTAATTTAGGCAATCCAGGCAACTGAGGCAAGTCGTTCAGCAGGTCTTGCGGATTCGGCGGTTTTGGTAAACTGCCCAGGATGTCGCCGGGCTGTGGCAGACTGCCGAGAATGTCGGCTGGATTCGGTGGTTGCGGCAAGCTGCCCAAGATATCACCGGGCTGGGGCAAACTTCCCAATATGTCGCTCGGATTGGGAGGCGTGAGTCCGCTCGTCAAGTCTCCTGGATTCAAAATTCCATTCAGTCTGCCCAGGAATCCACCGGGATCCAGGGGATTGAAATTCGTTTGATCACCACTTGCGGGCTGCGTTTGATCGACCGTTCCTGTACCGACATCGGTACCTGACTGACTATCGCCGTTGGTTGCCCCTGATGCGGAGTCCGGATTCAGTTGCATCATCAGGTTTGTCATGTGGCGATCCATGGCCGCCATTATTTGTTGAGCTTTTTCAGAGTCACCGCTGGCCAGAGCCTGTGAAAGTTGTTGCATATCGTTGGCCAGCAATACCATTGAATCTTGTGGCGTAAAACTGGATGAGTCGCCTGGCGTGCCACCATTATCGGTGCCTGCAGAACTGTTTTCAGTGCCGCTTTCGCTTCCGCAGTCAGAATGTTGCGAACTGCTTGAGTCTCCTGATGTGCTGCTATTCTCCGGTGGGCAATTGGAAGCAGAACTGTTGTCGCTGGCAGACGATTCACTGCTGGAGGAACCGGAGCTGTCGCTTCCGGAGTTATCACTTCCGGAGCTGTCACTGCTGCTGCTGTCTTGAGAGTCATGGTGTCTTCCGTGATGCCCGTGTCTTTCATGGTTATGTTGTCCATTCTGTCCGTCACTTTGCTGTTCTTGTCCGGCACCGCTAGAACCTGTCGGCGAATCTGTTGATAGTCCCTGCTGGAATGAAGTCATGTCATTCTGCAATTCGCCCAGCCACTGTTTGGCGCCGGCGGTGTTGCCTTGATTCAATGACTGTTTGACATAGTCCATGTCGCCCAAGACTTGAACGCCATTCAATACATCTTGCGCGTCAAATTTGATGCCGCCGGCATTGCCCGAACCATTGTCGAAGGAGGCAAATGCTCTGGCCACTGCCATAGAGCCTTGCTGCTCGGGCGAATAGTTATCAGCGCTGGCCGATTTTGCCGAAAGTGAATAGAGCTTGTCGCCG
>Ga0265313_10004149_pt1 | contig 11259 bp, 10 predicted proteins | sample 4123metaG_FD_203122 | JGI IMG/M metagenome (GOLD analysis project Ga0265313, IMG submission 203122) | Rhizosphere microbial communities from Carex aquatilis grown in University of Washington, Seatle, WA, United States - 4-1-23 metaG | ecosystem: Host-associated > Plants > Roots > Rhizosphere >...
CGCTCCACCACCGCCGCAGGCAGAGGAATGTAGCCCCTGCCGTCCTGGGAGATCAGGCGGGCCACCTCCTTCTTGTTTTTCGAGGCGTAGATTTCGGCCTTGACCACCGCATCCACCACCTTCTGGGTCCATTCCGGTCGCTTGACGGTATCAGCCTCGTGCATGGTCACCACGCAGCAGGGATGGTTTTTCCAGATATCGCCGGTGAAGCGAAGAATCCGCCCGCCAGCCTTCAGCTCCCCCAGAGCGTTGAACGGTTCCGCGACGATATAGCCGTCGATTTTGCCGGCGGCCAGGGCGGGCGGCATCTCGGGCGGCTGCAGGACCTGGAGATTAACTTCGTTCTTTGCCACCACGTCGCCGGTCGACTTGATCACTGGAACCAGCCCGGCCGACCGGATGCCGATCTGCAGCACGATGTTGTGCATGGAATACCAGTAGGGCACCGCCAGCTGGCGGCCACCCAGGTCGGCGAAGGAAGCGATGCCGGTATTGCCGCCCACCACCAGGCCCGAGCCGTTGGTGTGAGCCCAGGCGACGATTTTGACCGGCAGGTTGTTGTTGTAGCGCATCCACACCGGGATGGGCTTGAGCAGGTGGACCAGATTGAATTTGCCGGCGGCGAAGCCTTCGGCCAGCGCCGACCACCCGCGTAGCAACACCGGTGGCTCGGCCTTGAGCCCCTCCTCCTCGAAGGCGCCCAAGGCATGGGCGACCAGCAGGGCGGTAGCGTCGGTGATCGGCAGATGCCCGATCCGAACCACCTCGTCCTCTGGTGCGGCGAAGGCCGGGCCGCCCTTGGCGGCCAGCCAGGCGGCAAGGCCACCGCCAGCCAGGATGTCGAGTGAACGGCGGCGGTTGATGGGGCGCTGGAGAAGCGTCTCGGACATGATCGGGCTCCGTCAGGATTGGAGTTGGCGCTTGGGAAGGAATTGAAAGAACCAGAAGCGCTGCTGCGGAACCGTCACTTCGGAGGCGGCGAGCGGCCGCGCCTCCTCGAAACGGGACAAAACTTCGCGTCGGGCCTCGGCAAACGCGGCGGAATGCCGTTCGGCGGCGGGCAGGACGAGGTCCGCCACCACCCGCCCAGGCCGCGGCGCCATCACCACCGCCCGGTCGGCCATCACCACGGCCTCATCGACATCGTGGGTGACGATCACCAGGGTCAGGCCGAGATCAGCGGCGATGGCTCGGACCTCCTCCTGCAAGGTGGCGCGGGTGAAGGGGTCGAGGGCAGAGAACGGCTCATCAAGGAGCAGGACATCCGGCCGGGTGGCCAGCGACCGGGCCAGGGCCACCCGCTGCTGCTGGCCCCCGGACAGGTCCTGAACGTTGTCGCGGCCATGTTCGGACAGGTGAACCAGAGCCAACAGTTCATCGACCCGGGTCCGGATGTCCTCCTTCGCAACTCCCGCGTAGCGCAGACCGAGGGCGACGTTCTCGGCGGCAGTCATCCAGGGCAGAAGCGAAGGCGACTGGAACATCATGTTCCATTTGGCCGAGGGCCGCCCCACCACCTTGCCGTCGATCCGCACCGTACCGGAGGTGGGGCGCAGCAGGCCGGCGATGATATGGAGCAGGGTCGACTTTCCGCAGCCGCTGCGCCCGACAAGGGCGACCGGCCGGCCGCCGGGAAGAGTCAGCGAGATGTCGGACAGCACCGACGGTCCGTGGCGCCCGAAGGCGTGACTGACCGCGCTGAGTTCGATGCTGCCGGTTCCGGCGACCATGACGCCCGTGCTCCCATTTCCCCCGATCAGCCTGATATACCGCCGGATAAATACTGAAGTCTATTATATTTATGGCCTTATGCGGCTTCCGAAATTTCGGCGGCAAGGCGGTGCCGGCTACAATCCGCTCCGAGCGGGTGTTGCGGGAGATCGCCGCGCTGGCGTGAGCTATTCCACCGGTATCGGGTGATAGGCGCCGTCGGGACCGAGATAGCCGCCATCGCGATAGAACGTGGCGGCACCGCTGTCCTTCAATACCGACAGCATGCGGGGTAGCCGGCGGCCTGCCGCCTCCAGCCGGGCAATCACCCGGGCCGGGTCGATGTGATCCAGTAATTCGAACGGTCCGCGCTGCCAGTTGAATCCCCAGCGCATGGCGCGGTCGATATTGACCGGATCGTCGGCGATCTCGGGAACCAGATCGGCGGCATAAAGCAGCGTTTCCCCCAGCAAGTCCCAGGCGAAGCGGCCGGCGGCATCTTCGGCGAACAGCAGGGTCGGCGCGTCGGCGGCGCTGGGCGGCAGGATCGCTGCCTGCCACGTCCGCCATTCGTCCCGACCGAGATCGAACGTCTCCTTGCGCTTGGAGCCGTCGGCCTCCTTCACCACCCGATAGAAGCCACCGCCGCTCTTACGCCCCAATTGGCCCCGCGCCAACAACACCTGCTCGGCACCGGGAAAAGCGGTAAAGGGCAGGCCGATATCACCGGCGGGCAGATTTTTCACCAGATTGCGCCCGACGAAGTCCATGACGTCGAGACCGATCAGGTCGATCAGGCCGTAAAGCCCGGTGGAGGGCAGCCCCACCGGCGCCCCCATCAGGGCGTCGATGGCTTCGGGGGTCAAACCGTCGGCAAAATAGGGCTTGGCCTTGTGCAGACCGGCCAACATCCAGAAGCAGCCGATGCGGTTGGCGATGAAGTTCACCGTGTCCTTGGCGTGGACCACGCCCTTGCCCAGGACCTCGCGACAGAAGCCGGCCAGGGCTGCCACCACCGCGGGATCAGTATCGGCGCCGGGCACGATTTCCAGCAGCCGCATCACCCGCACCGGATTGAAGAAGTGGGTAACCACCAGATCGCGGCGGAAGCGTTCGGGAAAGCCGGCGGCGATGGCGGCCAGCGGAATGCCCGAGGTGTTGGTGCTGACCACCGATCCCGGCTTCCTCAGGGACTCCAGGCGCCGGAACAGGGAACGCTTGGCCTCCAGGTCCTCGATGATCGCCTCGCAGATCCAGTCGGCCTCGGACACCGCCCGGTCGCCCTCGGACAGGGGCAGGACCTTGAGCCGCCCATCGATGGCCAATCGCTCGGCTTCGTCCTTGGCGGCGGCCAGGGTGCGCTCGCGCGCCTTGCCGGCGGCGACCTCGTCGCCCTCCAGAATGGTCACGTCGCGCCCCTTGGCGGCGGCGGCGGCGGCAATGCCGCTGCCCATGGTGCCGCCGCCGATAATGGTGATGGAACGGATGTCGGTGGTCATGCTGTCCTCAGGTTATGAACCGGATCGGCGTATCGGTGTAGCGGGCCTGCCAGTCGGGATTGGCACCGAACAGCCGAATCGCGACAATTGTGGCGCTTTCGCCCAGGCGGAACCAGTGCTCGGCTCCCGCCGGAACGGCGATCAGGTCGCCGGCGGCAACGCTGATCTCCACCTGATCGCCACCGGGCAGAACGAAGCCGAACACCCCCTCTCCGGCTAGGATCAGCCTTACCTCGTCGTCGTCATGAACGTGGCAACGGCAGTAGGCGGCCAGGATGCCGTCCAAACCCTGCGAGGAGGGGAACAAGGCGATCACGTCCCGCCCGGCATAGCCGGTGGGAAGCTGCGGCACCAGTTGGGACAAGATGACCGCCGCATGCCAGGTATCCAGCTTCTGGGCTTCCTGAACCGCTGCCAACTCCTCCGACGGCGGGAGCTCGAGCCTTGAGACCCCGAGACCCAGCGCGCCGATGATGGCAGCCGCCTCGGCGCCGTCGTCAATCCGGCGTCCGTCGGCGCGGGTGATGACCGGCATGATCGCCTCCGCGTCAGTAGGCGTTGCCGGGCTGGGTGATCCCGGCATAACTGGACCGCGCCTGGACACCCCAATGCCCGTTCTGGCGGGTCAGGATGTAGAGCGATTCATATGACGCTATCTTGCGGTCACCGTCCCCGTAGCGAGTGAACTGCAGAACAAAGTGCAGCTTGTCGTCGCCCTGCTGAGCCAGATGGCGCCAATCCCATTTGGTGTAGCGCCAGCCGGTCTTGGCGAACTGGGCCACGTCGTTGGACTTGGCATAGTCGTCGGGCGTACTCCACACCTGAACCTCGCCGCCAGCCAGACGGACATGGGGGAAGTTCAGGGTCGCGGCCCAGCCCTGTGGATCGCGAGCATTGAAGGTCTCGATGAAGCGGTCGAGGACGGCGCAGCCTTCGGCCAGCAGGGGCGTCTTGTCAGGCCGGGCGCAGTCGTCGACCGGTACCTCGGCCCGCGCGGTACCGGAGAGTAGGAGCAGGGCCGCGACGGCAAGGGTGGTTCGCTTCATGCTTTTGGTCCTCACCAAGTCGGAATGATGCCGCCGTCGAAACGCTTCTGGATGAAGTCCTTGACCTCGGGGCTGCGGTAGAAGGCGATGAACTTGCGGATGCGCGGATCATCCTTGCGCGCCCCCTGGGTAACGAACCAGAGGTTCCAGGGAGTGTTGGCGTCCTCCAGCAGCAGGGCCTTCTTGGGATCGAGGCCGCCGGCGACGGCATAGTTCAGGGTCACCGCCGAGAAGTCGGTATCGTCGAGCGAACGCGGCAACTGGGCGGCATCGATTTCGCGGAACTTAAGCTTCTTCGGATTGTCGACGATGTCGGCGACGGATGCCGCGATGCCCTTGGCCGGATCGACCTTGATCAGTCCGGCCTGCTGAAGCAGCAGGAGCGCACGCGAGCCGTTGGAGGGATCATTGGGAATGGCCACCACCGAGCCGTCCTTGACCTCGGACAGCTTGGCAATCTTGTGGGAATAGAGACCGAGCGGGACGATGATGCTTTTTTCCACGGCCACCAGATCGAAGCCACGGTTCTTGACCTGATTATCCAGATAGGGCTTGTGCTGGAAGTTGTTGAGGTCGATGTCACCCTGGGCCAGCGCCGCGTTGGGCAGGGTATAGTCGGAGAATTCGATCACCTTGACGTCGATGCCCTCACGTTCCTTGAACAGCTTGCCGGCGAACTCGATGATCTCGCCGTAGGGGCCGGCGGATACTCCGACCTTGAGAGCATCGGCACGGGCGGGCAAAGCGGCACCGGCCAGGGCGAAAGCCAGGGCGACGGCAATGGGGCGAAGCAATTTCATGGCTGGTCCTCGTTTTGTCGGAAACGGTTTCAGGCGGTCCACACCCCTGTGCGACGGTCCTCGACCCGCTTGGCCTTATGGGTGGCCCTGGGCAGCGTGTCGGGATCAAGCACCTGGACGGCGGCCCCCACCCCGGTAACACCCTTGATCTGGCGGGCCAGGCGAGCGGCCAGATCGGCCGGAGGAATATTGACGCCGCGCCGGCGTTCGACATCGACGGTCAGGCGGTCGAGATGGTTCTCGCGGTCGACCACCAGCCGGTACTCGCCGGTCAGGTCGTGGTCCTTGCGCACGATGGCCTCGACGTCACTGGGGAAGATATTGACGCCCCGGATGATCAGCATATCGTCCAGGCGCCCATGGACGCCGAGCAGGCGCTGGGAAGTCCGGCCGCAGGCGCAGGGTTCTTCGGTGAACGAGACGATATCGCCGGTGCGGAAACGGATCAGTGGCCGAGCCCGTTTCTTAAGGGTGGTCAGCACCATCTCGCCCCGCTCGCCCTCCTTGACCGGCTCGCCGGTCTCCGAATCGAGCACCTCGACCAGGATATGATCCTCGGCCCAATGCAGGCCGTGACGCTCTTCGCACATGCCTGCGCAGGCGCCGAAGATGTCGGACAGGCCGTAATAATCATAGACCGAGGCCCCCCACAGCGCCTCGATGCGCTCGCGGGTCTCGGGAATCGAACCTCCCGGCTCGCCGGCAACGAAAATACGCTTCACCGCCAGATCGCGGCGGGGGTCGATCCCCTCCTTCTGCGCCGTCTCGCCCAGGAACCAGGCATAGGACGGCGTGGTCCAGATGGCGGTAGCCTGAAACTGCCGAAGAATGGTCAACAACCGCTCCGACGGCACCGTACCGGCGTGAATGCTCAGCGCGCCCAGCTTCTGCGCACCCAGCACGCAGGGCCCACCGACGAACAGCGAGAAATTTAGGGAATGGGCGTAGCGGTCGCGGGGACGCAACCCCGACGACCAGAACAGCCGGGCCTCGAAGTCGATCCAGTCGTCGAAGTCGCCTTGGGTAAAGGGCGAAATGGTTGGTATCCCGGTCGAGCCGGAGGAGGCCGAGACGTAGACCACCTCCTCCTCGCCTACCGCCGCGAGGTCGCCGAGGATCGGCGCCGACTCCTGGCGCGAGCGCAGCACCGCCTTGTCAATGAAAGGGAAGCGGCGCAGGTCATCGAGGCTGCGGACATCGTGCGGATCAATCCCAGCAGCCTTGAAGCTGGCGCGGTAATAGGGCGAACCCTCCCAGGCGTGGACCAGATGCTCCCGGAGCAGCGAGAGCTTCAGACTCCGCCAGTCGTCGCGCGACTGGGTTTCCAGCGCCGGCGCCCAGAACCGGGCATCGGCGTCACGGCGATGCAGCATGGTCATGGCGCGGCTCTCCCCTTCTCGGTCAGGCGCCGGTTGAGATGGCGGGCCAAACGGTCACCGCCGGCCTGGAGACCTGAGACCAGAACGATCAGCACCACCACCACGGCAGCCATGACGTCGGCCTCGAAGCGCTGATAGCCATAGCGGATGCCGAGATCACCCAGGCCACCGCCGCCCACCGCCCCGGCCATGGCCGAATAGCCGATCAGGCTGACCACGGTGATGGTCAGACCGGCGACGATACCGGGCAGGGCCTCGGGGATCAGTACCTTGGCGATGATCTGGCCGGGCGTCGCACCCATGGCCTGGGCCGCTTCGATCAGGCCGGGATCGACCTCGCGCAGACTGGCCTCGACCAGACGGGCGACGAAGGGAATGGCGGCGATGGTCAAAGGCACCGAGGCGGCGGCGGTGCCGATGGAGGTTCCGACAATCACCCGGGTCAGCGGGATGATCGCCACCATCAGAATGATGAACGGAGTCGAGCGGGTGGCGTTGACCACCCAACCCACCCCCCGATTGACGGCGGGATGCTCGGCGATGTGCCCGCGCCCGGTCACCAGCAGGAGGACGCCGAGGGGGATGCCGACCAGGGCGGCGAGTAAAGCGGAAACGCCGACCATGGCCAACGTTTCCCACAGGGCGTCAAGCAACAGCCCGATTAGACGCTGAGACACGGCCCAGGATCTCCACTTTGAGGTTGTTGAGGCGAAGAAAGTCGAGCGCGGACTGCTTGGCCTGCTCCGGCCCGGAAGCCTCGACCGTCAGGGTCCCATAGGGAGCACCTTGGATGTAGTCGACATGGCCCTGCAGAATGTTGAACGACACCCCGAAGCGCCGCACGATTTCCGAGATGATCGGCTCGTTTGCCGAGGGGCCGGTGAAGATGATGCGGACGACCAGCTTCTCGGCCGAGGACGGCGAGTGATGCAGTCGGCTCGCCAAGCTTTCCGGCAGCTCGCGGTTCAGCACCTCGCCGACAATGGCGCGGCTGACCGGGTGCCGGGGATCGGTGAAGACGTCGAACACCGCGCCCAGTTCCACCACCCGCCCCAGGTCCAGCACGGCGACGCGGTCGGCGATCTCGCGGACCACCTCCATCTCGTGGGTGATCAGCACGATGGTCAGGCCGAGGGTCCGGTTGATGTCCTTGAGCAGCGCCAGGATCTGCTTGGTCGTTTCCGGGTCCAGCGCCGAAGTGGCCTCGTCGCAAAGCAGCACCGAAGGCCGGGTTGCCAGGGCGCGGGCGATGCCGACCCGCTGCTTCTGCCCCCCCGACAACTGAGCGGGATAGGCGTCGCGGCGGTCAGCCAAGCCTACCAGATCCAGCATTTCATCCACCCGACGGGCGATCTCTCCGCGAGAGCGACCGATCAATTCCAGCGGCAAAGCGATGTTCTCGGCAGCGGTGCGCGAGGACAGAAGGTTGAAATGCTGGAAGATCATGCCGATGTCGCGCCGCGCCGCCCGCAACCCCGCCCCGTCCAACCCGGTCATCTCGCGACCGGATACAGCGATGGTTCCCCGGGTGGGACGCTCCAGCAAATTAACGCAACGCACCAAAGTGCTCTTGCCGGCGCCCGAGCGCCCGATGATGCCGAAGGTCTCGCCAGCCCGGATGTCCAACGAAACGTCGTTCAGCACCTTGACCGGGCCATCCAGCCCGGGAAACACCTTGTCGAGGTTGCGGATGGAAATCACGGCGGACCGCCCATTTTTCAAAGTCTACTAGATAAAAGGATTATGGAAGCGGCTTTGTCAAGCGCCCCGAATCGCACGGGCCGTATTGCACGTCTGCGCCGCCCCGCATCACCTTGGGCACCACTACGTGGCCCCGGGACCGAATACCCGAAACACCGCCGTCGCCTCCGGCATGCCAGAGGCGAACAGCAGAGTCTGGGCGCCTTCAGAACGCGGGAACCACCGAAGCCCCGAACCGCTCCTGGATGAACGCCCGTATCTCAGGCGATTGGTAGAGCTTCACCAGATGGAGGAATTGCGGTTTGGCCTTGTCTGCCTCGCGCACGACTATGACGTTGGCATAGGGCGATTCAGGGCTTTCCAGGGCGATGGCGTCCTTGTGGGGATTGAGCCCCACTTCCAAGGCGTAATTGCCGTTGACCGCGGCCAGGGCCACATCATCAAGCGAGCGCGCCAGTTGTGCCGCCGGCAGCTCCACCAGCTTCAACTGGCGGGGATTGTCGACGACGTCAAACGGCGAAGCCTTCAGACCGGCTTCGGGGCGAAGCTTGAGCAATCCCTGAGCCTGCAACAGCAGCAGCACCCGCCCTCCATTGGTCGGGTCGTTCGGGATCGCCACCTTGTCGCCGTCCTTCAACTCGGAGAGCGACTTGACCCTCTTGGAATACAGCCCGATGGGGAAAATCACGGTCTTGCCAATGGCAACCAGCCGATAGCCGCGATCCTTGACCTGATTATCGAGGAAAGGCTGGTGCTGGAACGAATTGAGGTCGAGATCGCCCTGGGCCAAGGCGGCATTGGGAATCTGATAGTCGTCGAATTCGATGACCTTGACTTCGATCCCTTCTTTGCGAGCCAAGGCGGCAACCTGCTCGAAAATCTGGGCATGGGGCCCACCGGTCACGCCAACCCGGATGGTCTCGGCGGCGGCAGCGCCTGCCAGACCGAAGCTCAGGACGGCGGCGAACAAGGGGCGGATGAGGCGGGGGACAAGGGTCATGGGATCGGCTCCAGAAGCGTGCTCATCCGCCAAAGCCTAGCCGGCCCCAAACGTAAAATCAACTAAGTCTACTAGATTGTAGTATTATTTCTCGGCATTCTGCCTTGGAGACCAGCAACGGCGTCGCCAAAATCTTACAGACCGACGCCCTTCGTTCGTCGGCCTAGCTGAAAACGCCATAGGCAAGCGAACTTAAGGCGACGAAACGGAAACGGAAAGTTGGAACTTTGGCGCGCCCTGCTGGGCTCGAACCAGCGACCTGCCGCTTAGAAGGCGGCTGCTCTATCCAGCTGAGCTAAGGGCGCGGGGCGTCGGTCAGAAACGGCCGAACTCAAGCTTGTCGAAGCGGAAATTGTCTGCGTAGTTCTTGGGCTTCTGCGGGCGGATATTCTCTTCGAACACCAGGAAGTCCAGACCCTTGCGCTTGGCGAAGGCGACGGCCTCCTCCTTCGTGGCGAATTTGACGCGAACCTGGGAAACGGTGTCGGTCGAGCCGAGCCAGCCCATCAGGTTGTCCGGCTGCTTGGGGGCGACCGGCTCGTATTCCAGCACCCACGCCTTGGCGTTGCCACCACGTCCCGACTGCATGGCCGTCTTGGCCGGGCGGTAGATGCGGACCTGCATCGCGGTTCTCCTGCTCGTCTGCCGACTGAGGTCCTCCCCCGGGTTGCCCACGAAAAATCAAGGCATTGCGGGACGGTCAGACCTCGTTTGCGGAAGGTATAGTAGAGCAAGGGCGATTGCGCAAGCCGTTCCCACCGGGTTTCATCGGCCAGACGGGGCCACGCATGGCGGCGACGGCACGCTGCACTGCAAAAAGTTCATATTCCCGCCCTTTGGCGAAGGAGTAGACTTTTGGCTGCTTTCGGGGGCACCGCCGCCACGGGGCGGCCCCCCCTGCCTTCCGTAGGACTGGGGAGCCCACCTGATGAATGAAATCAAGAATCCGCCACCGGCCGCCGCTTCGGGCAAGCCCAAGGCGCCGCCGTCCATCCACCTGGAAGCCCCCCAGGGCGCCCCCTTCCCCATCTTCACCGAGAGCGCCGACCGTCTGGTCCACGCCGTCCAGGGTCGGCTGACTCACGGCCTGTCACCGGCTTCCATGGTCCTGGCCTATCTCGACTGGCTGGTGCATCTGAGCAATTCGCCGGGCAAGCTGGGCGAACTGGCACAGAACGCCGCCGCCAAGGCGATGCCGCTCAGCCGCTATGCCTGGTCGTCCATGCTGGGCCTGCGTGACATCGATCCCTTCATCGAGCCGCTAGCCCAGGATTCCCGCTTTTCCAGCCCGGAATGGCAGCGCTTCCCTTATGACGTCATGTCGCAAACCTTCCTCTACGCCGAGCAATGGTGGCATTACGCCACTACCGGCATCCGCGGAATCTCGCGCCACCACGAGGCGGTCGTGGAATTCGCCGCCCGCCAGATGCTCGATATGGTTTCGCCGTCCAATTTCCCCGCGACCAATCCCGATGTCATCAAGGCCACCATCGAGCAGGGCGGGCAAAATCTGGTGCGCGGCATGGAAAAGGCCATGGACAACGCCATCCGCCGGCTATCCGGCGACGATTCCAAGCCTAAGAGCGAGGCGGAGGATTTCGTGGTCGGCCGCGACGTCGCCTGCACTCCCGGCAAGGTGGTGCTGCGCAACCGCCTGATCGAGCTGATCCAGTACTCTCCCACCACCGAGACTGTCCATCCCGAGCCGATCCTGATCGTGCCGGCCTGGATCATGAAGTACTATATCCTCGACCTGTCGGCACAGAATTCCATGGTGCGCTGGCTGGTGTCCCAGGGCCACACCGTGTTCATGATCTCCTGGAAAAATCCAGGCGCCGAGGATCGCGACCTGTCCATCGCCGATTACCGGCGGCTCGGCATCATGGCCTCGCTGGAAGCCATCGAGGCAATCATGCCGGAGCGCAAGATCCACACCGCCGGCTACTGCCTGGGCGGCACCTTGCTGTCCATCACCGCCGCGGCCATGCAGCGCGACGGTGATCATCGGCTGGCCAGCATGACCCTGCTCGCCGCCCAGACCGATTTCGAGGATGCCGGCGAAATCCTGCTGTTCGTCGATGAGAGCCAGGTGACCTATCTCGAGGACATGATGTGGGACCAGGG
>Ga0265313_10004151_pt1 | contig 11252 bp, 6 predicted proteins | sample 4123metaG_FD_203122 | JGI IMG/M metagenome (GOLD analysis project Ga0265313, IMG submission 203122) | Rhizosphere microbial communities from Carex aquatilis grown in University of Washington, Seatle, WA, United States - 4-1-23 metaG | ecosystem: Host-associated > Plants > Roots > Rhizosphere >...
GGTCGACCGCGTCGCCTACGTCCACGGCTCCGTTCTCGCCGAATGGCTGAGGGCCCAGAGGCCCGTGCGCGTCGAGCTCGCCATCGGGTAACGGCTCGCTTCCCTGGACGGCGCTGCCCTGGGACAATAGGAGCGGCGTCCGATCGAGAAGGGGGTTGTCCTGGTGGCGAAGCCGAAGCGTGCGGAGAGCTACCGCCACGAGGAAGAGGCGCTGCTGCGGCCCGACGTCGGGACGCAGGCGCAGTTCAAACAGAAGAAGCCGCCGAAGACCTACCACTACGACTCGTCACTCTCGCCGGCGCTCGACTGGGACGGGCAAAGCTCGGCGCGCGAGTTGGGAGAGTGGCTGCTCGGACAGATCGAGGAGGCGTCGCGCCTCGAGCCGCCGCACCAGTTCGCTGAGCCGCGGCGGTTCGGCGACGTCGAGGTCGCCGGGCTGCACGACGCGGTCGAGCGGCTGAAGGCGCTCTCACACCCCTTCCTCGACTGGGCCGGCAAGGCCGAGCGGCTTTCGTTCGACGTGCCGACTCTGCCCCTGTTCGTGCACGAGCGCCTCTCGACGAAGGCGATCCTCGAGACGCTCAAGGGGCACGAGCGCGACCGGCAGATGGAGCTCCAGCTCTTCGCCGATCCGCAGCTCCCGCTCCACCAGCAGCTCGCTGCTTACGAGCACCCCGGCCCGTGGGCGAACCGGCTGATCCTCGGCGACTCGCTCATCGTGATGAACTCGCTGCTCGAGTACGAGGGCCTCGGCGGGCAGGTGCAGATGATCTACATCGACCCGCCGTACGGCGTGAAGTTCGGCTCGAATTTCCAGCCGTTCGTGCGTCGGCGTGAAGTCAGGGACGGCGACGACGACTCGATGACCAGGGAACCCGAGATGGTCAAGGCCTATCGCGACACCTGGGAGGTCGGACTGCATTCGTATCTGACGTACCTGCGCGACCGGTTGCTTGTCGCGAGAGAACTGCTGACATCGAGTGGCTCGGTGTTCGTGCAGATCTCAGATGAGAACGTGCATCACGTGCGCGAGATCATGGACGAGGTGTTCGGCGATGAGAACTTCTGCTCATTGCTGGTCGTTCGGAAGACGAGCGGGCTGAATAGCCCACTCGCGCGAGTGAACGTGATTCCGGCTAGCGCCGACTTTCTCCTTTGGTATGCACGTGATGGGTCAACCTGCAAGTACCGTCAGCTGTACAAGACAAAGTCGCTGACAGGTGGAGGCGGTGACCACTATCGGCTTGTTGAGGAGCCGGACGGAACCGTTCGTCGGATCACCGCTGCCGAGGTGGCCGAGCCGGGGCTAGTCCCGATCGGCGCCCGGATCATCCGTTACGACAACCTCATTTCGCAGGGCTATTCGGAACCACTGTCACAGGCCTTCGAGTTTGCGGGAGGGAAGTTCGAGCCTGGAAGGACATCTCACTGGAAGACGACTCTGGAGGGTCTCTCGCGGCTTGCGGATCAGCAGCGGATCGCTGTCACCGGCAAGACACTCTCGTACAAGAGGTATTGGGATGATTTCCCCGTGATGATGGTCAATTCGGTTTGGCAAGACATCGGAGCCGATCCGGACAAGGCATATGTTGTTCAGACACCGAAGGCGATCATCGAGCGCTGCGTTCTGATGACTACCGATCCGGGCGACCTCGTGCTTGACCCGACCTGCGGTTCCGGCACGACCGCGTACGTCGCGGAGCAGTGGGGCCGCCGCTGGATCACGGTCGATACTTCGCGAATCCCGCTCGCGCTTGCCCGGCAGCGGATGCTCACGGCCACCTTCCCGTACTACGAGCTCCAGGATCCGGCGCGCGGCCCCGCGACGGGGTTCGTCTACAGACGCAAGCAGAACGCGAAGGGCGAGGAGGTGGGCGGCATCGTCCCGCACTTGACGCTGAAGTCGATCGCGAACGACGAGCCGCCCGCCGAGGAAGTGCTCGTCGACCGACCGCAGGTCGACAATAAAATCACGCGCGTCAGCGGCCCGTTCGCTTTCGAGGCGACGATCCCGACGCCTGTCGACATCGACGGCGACGGGGCCGACGACTCGGGCGTGTCGCACGACGAGGGCTACATCGACCGGATGCTCGAGGCGCTGCGCCGCAACCCGGTGCTTCACCTGGGCGGGAATACGTCGATCTCGGTGCGAAACGTGCGCCCGCCGGCGCGGACGCTCTACCTCTCCGCGGAAGCAGCGCTGGAGCCGGACGACGCTCCGGTCGCCATCCTCTTCGGCCCCGAGAACGGCGCGATCAGCGAGAAGCTCGTCTACGAGGCCGTAAGCGAGGCACACATGAAGCACTACGAGCAGCTGCTCATGATCGGCTTCGCGATCGAGCCGAACGCGCGCTCCTTCATCGAGAAGGCGGAGTCTCTTGTCGGCATCCCCGTCATCTACGTCCAGGCGACGCCCGACCTCGTGATGGGCGACCTGCTGAAGACGATGCGCTCGAGCCAGCTCTTCTCGGTGGCGGGCCTACCCGATGTGGCCGTCCGGAGGCTCGAGCCGGAGGAGAAGGGCGGGCCACAGCGCTACGAGGTCGAGCTGCGCGGCCTCGACACCTTCGACCCGACGACGTTCGAGGTGCGCCATCGCTCGGGCTACGACGTTCCGGCCTGGTTCCTTGACACCGACTGGAACGATCTGTCGTTCCACGTATCGCAGGCGTTCTTCCCGCGGACGGGCGCGTGGGACAGTCTGAAGAAGGCGCTGGAGGGCGAGTTCGACGATACGGTCTGGGATCACCTTGCGGGGACCACGAGCGCCCCGTTCACCGCGGGCGACAACAAGCAGATTGCGGTGAAGGTGCTCGACGACCGCGGGAACGAGCTGCTCGTCGTGAAGTCGCTCGGCGAGGCCGAGTGAGCGCCTTCGAGGTTGAGGAGCCGATCCTCAACCCGCCGTTCGCCGAGCCGGCCGAGCACTGGCAGATCGAGGAGGGGCAAGCGCCGATTCGCGCGGCGGGCCGACGTGCCGCCGGCTACTTCTACCGCGATCCGAAGGCGCCCCCGCCGGAGCCCGGGGCGCCTGCGCGCGGCGCGTGGCAGGAGCTCGAGCTCGTCAACCTGATCCGCGAGCGGCTCGCTCAGTGGCGTGAGGCGGGCTACCCGGGCGCGACCCGAACGACGCTCGATCTTCTCCGTTACTGGCGCCGCGAGCGCCAGCAGCCGCTCTTTTTCGCCCAGCTCGAGGCGGCCGAGACGGTCATCTTCCTTAAGGAGGCGCGCTCCGACCTCCTTCAGGGGATCGGTGTGCCGCCCGAGGAGGTGCCCGAAGACGTCGAGGCGTTCATTCGCTACGCCTGCAAGATGGCGACCGGTTCCGGCAAGACGACGGTGATGGGGATGCTCATCGCCTGGAGCATCCTCAACAAGGTCACCGCCCGCGGCGACGCGCGCTTCTCCGACGTCGTGCTCGTCGTCTGCCCGAATGTCACGATCCGTGAGCGCCTGTCTGAGCTCGATCCGACGCGCGGCGACGCGTCGATCTACCGCACGCGCGACCTCGTCCCAAACGACCTGATGACGAGCCTGCGCCGGGGGCGCGTGCTCGTGAAGAACTGGCACGAGTTCGAGCGGAAGGGCATGAGCGCAGGGTCGAAGGTGCAGAAGAACGGCCAGGCCGAGACCGTTAGGTCGACGATCAAGATCGGCGCGAAGACGACCTCGGGCCGTGGCGGCCGCTTCATGACGCTCGCGTCCTTCGAGGCGCAACGCGACCGGTTGACAGTCCTGGCCGAGAAGCGCGATGACGCCGGCAATCTCGTCGAGATCGACGTCGAGGAGACGCGCTACGTCGAGAGCGATGCGCGGTTGATGCAGCGGCTGCTCGGGCGGGAGGTCGGCGGCAAGCAGAACATCCTCGTCCTCAACGACGAGGCACACCATGCGTACCGGATCAGACAGGCGGCGAGTGGTACCTCCGACGAGGACGCGGAGGAGCTCGACGAGGAACGAGCCGAGGATCTCGCGTACGAGTCGACCATCTGGGTCGACGGGCTCGACCGCATCCACAGGCACCGCCGGATCAACTTCTGCGTCGACCTCTCGGCGACGCCGTATTTCCTCGCGCGTGCAGGCGACGACACGAACCGGGTCTTCCCGTGGGTCGTGAGCGACTTCGGACTCACGGACGCGATCGAGTCGGGGCTCGTGAAGATCCCGCAGCTCGCCGTCTCCGATCCGACTGGGGAAGAGCAGGCCGCCTACTTCAACATCTGGCGCTGGATCATGGGCAAGCTGTCGGCCGCCGAGCGCGGCGGTAAGCGCGCCAACCCGAAGGCGGAGGCGGTGCTGCGTTACGCCGAGCATCCGATCCGCCTCCTCGCAGGTGCATGGGAAACCGAGCGGAAGGAGTGGGCCGACAGCGACGAGGAGCGGCCGCCGGTCTTCATTCTCGTCTGCAAGAACACGAAGCTTGCCGGCGTGATCTACGACTGGATCGCGGAAGGCAAGCCGCCTGCGGGTGTTCCGCCGGCGGACTTCCCAGCGCTCCGGAACGAGAACGGCACGGCATACACCATCCGCGTCGACTCGAAGGTGATCGGCGAGACCGAGGTCGAAGGCGCGAAGAACGACGAGTACCGCTGGATGCGCTTCACCCTCGATACTGTCGGGAAGCGGGACTGGACCAGGGACACGCAAGGGCGGCCGGTCTACCCCCAGGGCTTTGAAGAGGTTGCGCGCAAGCTCGAGCGTCCGCTCCACCCGCCGGGTCGCGACGTGCGTTGCATCGTCAGCGTGGGGATGCTCACCGAGGGTTGGGACTGCAGCACCGTCACGCACATCGTCGGCCTGCGCCCGTTCATGTCGCAGCTTCTGTGCGAGCAGGTCGTCGGGCGTGGATTGCGCCGGGCGAGCTACGACCTGACGGAGGAGGGCAAGTTCACCGAGGAGGTCGCGCAGATCCTCGGAGTGCCGTTCGAAGTCGTCCCGTTCAAGCAACGGCGAGGTGCGAAGCCGCCGCCGGTTCGCCAGAACCACGTGCAGGCGCTGCCGTCGAGGGCGCCGTACGAGATTCGCTTCCCGCGGGTCGACGGCTACCAGCAGCGGATCCGCAACCGCGTCGCTGTCGACTGGGACTCCATCGCGCCGGTGCGCGTCGATCCGATGAAGATCCCGGACGAAGTGCGGATCAAGTCGACGCTGCTGCTCAACTCGGGCCGGCCGTCGCTACTCGAGCCCGGGAGTTCGACGAAGCTCAACCTCACGGCGTGGCGCGCGGAGGCGCGCCTTCAGCAACGTGAGTTCGAGATGGCCGCCGAGCTAACGCGGTACTACTGCGAGCAGGATAAGTGCGAAGCGCCTGCGCACGTGTTGTTTCCGCAGCTGCTCGAGCTCGTCCGGCGGTTCGTCCGCGAGCGTGTGCAGGTCGACGACGAAGCGAAGCGGATCGATGTCTTCCTCGCGCCGTACTGGGGCTTCACGATCGAGCGGCTGACGGAGGAGATCCACCCCGCCGTCCAGGACGGGGAGGACGCCGAGCTGCCGCGCTATGAGCAGGGGCGCGGCGAGGGCTCCACGGCGGACGTCGACTTCTGGACGTCCAAGAAGGTCAAGGAGGTCGAGAAGTCGCAGCTGAACTACGTCGTCCAGGACTCGAAATGGGAGGCGTCAGCGGCCTACCATCTCGACACGGATCCGCACGTCGCGGCGTTCGTCAAGAACCAGGGGCTCGGCTTCGCGATCCCGTACCTGCACGCCGGCGGCGACCACGAGTACATCCCGGACTTCATCGTGAAGCTCGAGAACGGCGTCAACCTGATCCTCGAAACCAAGGGGCACGACGACCTCGAGCACATCAAGGCGCAGGCGGCGGAACGCTGGGTGCGCGCCGTGAATGCAGACGGTCGGCACGGCGAATGGAGATATGTGGTGGTGCACAACATGAATGAGATTCCGAGCCTGCTAACGGACATCGTCGAGTTGACGACGGCGGTTGCGTGATGGCGCGTGGCGCGTGGGCCGCGGCGATCTACCCGGCTGCCGCACGCTTCCGCGATGATTGTCTGCTGCGCGATGGCTCGCTGTTTCTCCCCGAGCGGCCGATCTGGACGCTGGAGACGATCGCCGACTTCAACGAGCGGTTCGTCGAGGACACGTCGTCCGATACGTTCGACGAGAAATTGAGACGGCAGCTCGCGGACGCGCCGGAATCGTCCGCGGTGCTCGCAGCAGAGGTCTATTTCGTCAATCTGCTGGCCGAGAGTGATAGCGGCTCAGCGATCAAACGCAAGCACGTCGAAGTCGCGCTGTCGTTTGCGGGCGAGCCAGTGGACGTTCCCGCGGAGCTTGTCGGCGCATTCTCGGCCGGGATAGCGACCCTGGGGCAGGTGCGAACGCAGCGCGACCGGCAGTTCCGATTCATCCTCGAGCTCGCGGCGCAACTCAAGCAGCGGCCGGCTGAGGAGCGCGAGTCGATCCTTGGCGATCCCTGGAGGTTCCGCGAGTTCCAGTTCTCGATTCCGCGGCACGGGGCTGGCTACCAGCTCGAAGCGTTACTCCATCTGTTCTTCCCAGATGCGTTCGAACCAATCGTCTCTTCCGAGGCGAAGCACAAGATCGTCCGAGCGTTCGGCGAGTACGTCATCGAGCCGGAAGGCAGTGTGGACGAACAGCTCCTCGCGATCCGCAAGCAGGTTGGGTTGGAGCACGGCGAAGGCTTTGGGTTCTACGACGCGGAGCTGCGACCGATCTGGGATCGCAGCGGCAAGCCCACCGGGCGCGCTTGGCTTGTCCGCGGGGCCAACAATCGAGGCGAGAACATGCTCCCGCTCTGGTTCTCCGAGGGCTTCGCTTCGATTGGGTGGCCAGACGCGAAGTCTTTCGAGCTGCCGGCGTCGGTCGAGACGATCCGCGACGAGATGCGGAAACGGCCGCAGCAGCTTCCCGAAGGCGAGATCATCAGGGGCTCCGGGATCATCCAACGTTTCTCTTCGATCGAGGCCGGCGACTACATCGTCACGCCTGACGGCAAGGCGATTTACGTTGGAACGGCCACCGGTGGGCCGTACTGGGATACGACTCGTGACGACGCCGCGTTGCGGGTGCCGGTCACCTGGCTGAACACGGACGCGCCAGTCGATCGCGACGAGGTCAAGGCCTCCGTGCCGACACTCTGGGGACGCCTGCGAACGCTGCTCACGGTTTCCAATCTGTCCGCTGACGCCGATGCGGTCGCCCGTCTCGTCGGCGGCGGGGACGATGCTGCGGCGGAGTGGGAACCCTTTCTCCACTGGGCGCAGCGCCTCTACGCGCATCCGTCGTTCACTGCAGAGGAGCGGGACTACAAGCTGGAGGTCGCCGCCAACGTCGGTGCAGCAAGGCGTGGACTTTCGGACGGTAACGGCGACTGGCTGCGTCGGCTACGGCGCGCCTTCGGATCGCCCAACAACCTGACGTCCTTCTACGCGCACGGCCCGTTGCTGGACTGGTGCGACGCGAACCCGGCGGCGGCCGGCGAGCTCCTGAGCGATTTGTGGTCGAAGACTGCTCTCGATGCCGCGACTGTCGCGAGGTTCGTCGGTTCATGGCCGGTGTCGGGCACCTCGCCGGGCAACCGGCTGGCGGTCCTCTCGTTGCTGTTCATGGCCGTCGACCCGAACGGTTATCCGCCGTTTCGCGCGACACCCGCGCAGCGCGCCACGGAGCTGCTCGGAATCGAGCCCCCGAGTGGGGAGCCGCTCAACCTCGCGGACAAGCTCCGGCCGGAGGACGTAGCCAGGCTGCTTGGTGTGAACGGGAGGCGCGTCCGCGACTACCTGCGGAAGGCCTTCCCGCGCGCTCCGGAGCTGCACGGCGTGTCGTGGGAACCACTCACATCGGAACAGCTCGAGGCGGTGTTAAAGCAGTTCGGTCGCCCGAGTGGCGACCGGGCGGACGATGCGGCAAGGCGATACGTGGTCTTCCTCGACCTTCTCGACGAGCTCGCGGAGAGGATGGAAGCACGCGGTATTCCAGTCCAGGACCGGCTGGACGCGCAGGGACTGATCTGGTGGATCACGAGCGCCGCTCCGCCGGAGGACTGGCCGGAAGCCGAGAAGGAGGCGTTCCTGGCGTACCAGCGAGGCAAGGGCGAGAGGGGTCCCGGCCAGAACCTACGAGCGCTGGCGCGAACGCTCTTGCTCGAGCCGGACGATTGGCTCGAGGACGTCGTCCGCCTCCTCGATCAGAAGGGCCAGGTGATCTTCTACGGGCCACCCGGCACCGGAAAGACCTACGTCGCGCAGAAGCTCGCCCTCTACCTGGCCGGCGCTCCGGAGCGCGTGCGCATCGTCCAGTTCCACCCGTCGTACGCGTACGAGGATTTCGTCGAAGGTTACCGGCCGACTCTCGACGCCGGCGTGGCGGGCTTCCGGCTGCACGACGGACCGTTGAAGAAGCTTGCACAGGACGCGCGGCATGATCCCGACCACCTCCATGTGCTCGTGATCGACGAGATCAACCGCGGAAACGTGGCGAAGGTGTTCGGTGAGCTCTACTTCCTGCTCGAATACCGCGACCACACACTGAATCTCCAATACTCGGATGAGCCGTTCGACCTGCCGGGCAACCTGCGTGTGATCGGTACGATGAACACGGCAGACCGCACGATCGCGCTGCTGGACACGGCTCTGCGACGGCGTTTCCACTTCGTGCCGTTCTTCCCAGCGAAACCGCCGATCGACGGGTTGCTGCGTCGCTGGCTTGTGAGGGAGAACAAGTCCGAGCTCCTGTGGCTGGCCGATGTCGTCGATCTGGCGAATTCAAGGCTCCAAGACGAACACGCCGCCCTCGGCCCTAGCTACTTCCTCATCGACGACCTCGACGAGGCCTGGGTGGAGACGATATGGCTGCACTCGATCCTGCCGACAATCGAAGAGCGGTACTTCACAGATCGTCAGCGGCTGCACGCGTTCGAACTGAGCGCTCTGCGTGACGGCTTGAGGTCGGCCGAGACGGAGGATGAGCAAGAAGATGCGGCGGGAATACCTCCGGGAGCATGAGCTCCGCGAGCGACTGCCGCTCGATTCGCGCGAACGCGACACCCTGATCCGGCTCCTGCGTGGTGCGCAGATCACCCCGACGCCCGGCGCAGAAGGCCTATACGACGTTCGACCGGGCTCGTACGTCGGCGCGCTCGCCCTTGGCGACGACCTCCAGGTGATCGTGAGGCCGAAGCTGCACGTCGCCGAGGTCATGTTCCTCATTTCGTACGCGATCGACCCGTCAGCCTGGGCTGATCCGTTTGCACACTGGCGGGATGAGCTCGTCGCCCTCGACGAGCGAGCCGAACTCTATGAGGCGATTGTCCCGAGCTTCCTTCGCCATCTGAACCGCGCTCTCGGCCGCGGTGTCCTCCAGGGCTACCGGGTGGAGGAAGAAGCTCTTCTCACGGTCCGTGGTCGGATCCGATTCGATGAGCAGATCCGGCGCCGGCTCGGGGTGCCCCTGCCGATCGAGGTGAGCTTCGATGAGTTCACAGAGGACATTGAGCTCAACCGGATTCTTAGGGCTGCGGTAGCACGCGTTGCGAGCTTGCCGCTTCGCCGGCGCGAGCACCGCGAGGGTCTTCGAACGGTGGACGCCGCCCTCGAGCGGGTGGCGCTGGTCAGGTACCGGCAGGCGCCTCCAGTTCCTCCGTTTACCAGGCTCAACGAGCACTACCGGGGTGCGATCGAGCTCGCGTGTCTCATTCTCGACGGCAGCAGGTTCGAATTGCGCGGCGGGGAGGTCGCCTCCCACGCGTTCCTGATCGACATGAACAGGGTTTTCGAACGCTTCGCACTCGTAGCGCTGCGCGAGGCGCTGGGTCTCGATACGCAGACGTTTCCTGCTGGAGCGGCAGGGCGGCGCTTGCACCTCGACGACCGTCTGCCGGCGCTGATCGACCTAGAGCCAGACTTGTCGTGGTGGGAGTCGGACGGCCGACCGAGCTTCGTCGGCGACCTGAAATACAAGCGGACACAGGTGGATGAGGTGAAGCACGCCGACGTCTATCAGCTGCTCGCGTACACGATCGCGACCGATCTCCCCGCAGGCCTACTCGTCTATGCCGCGGGTGAGGCCGATAGCGGCACTCACGTCGTTCGGCACGCGGGAAAGCGGCTCGAGGTGCGGACCTTGGACATCTCCGGTCGTCCGGATCAGGTGCTGGCGCGGGTGCGCGAGCTCGCGATGCGCATCCGAGAGCTTCGGACGGAAGGGCGTCGAGCGCATGGGCGCCGGCAAGCGGTCGATGCGCGCTGAAGCCGGCGCGATCGCCGTCTCGCCTTCGGACATCACGGCGTTCCTCGCGTGCGAGCACCTGATCCAGCTGGAGGTCGCAGCCGTCCGCGGGGAGCTTCCGAGACCGCTGCGCGACGACCCGCAGGGCGACCTCGTCAAGCGTCTCGGAACTGAGCATGAGATTCGGTACCTTGAGCGGCTGCGTCGGGAAGGGCGCGGTGTCATCGAGATTCCCCTCGCCGAGGTCGACTGGGACTGGGAGCGCGCGGCGCGCGAAACCGAGGAGGCACTCCGCTCCCGCGCCGACGTCGTCTAGCAGGCGCGCGGATCGGAACCGTCGACAACTTCCAGGGGCAGGAGGCCGCGGTCGTCTTCTTTTCGATGGCGACCTCGACCGGCGACGACATGCCGCGGAACCTCGAGTTCCTCTTTTCGCGCAACCGGCTCAACGTCGCGGTCTCGCGGGCGCGCTGCCTCGCCTACGTCGTCGCGAGCCCGCGCCTGCTCGAGGTCGACTGCCGCTCGATCGAGCAGATGCGGATGGCGAACGCGCTCTGCCGCTTCGTCGAGCTGGTCGCATAGCCTGTGCAAACTCGGAAGAGACGCGTCACGTATCGGCTGGAACCATGGCCTGGTGCGCGTGGTTGCCGGTCCTGTGTCTAGAATACTAGACACTCATGAAACGTGACCGGACGACAGCTGATTCGTTGGGTTCGCCGTACCGGCTCGTGATCGAGCGGGACAAGTCGGGAGCGTGGATCGGGCGCGTGCCGGAGGTGCCGGGCTGCCACACCTACGGGGAGACGCTCGCGCAGCTGCGCCGCCGGATCCGCGAGGCTCTCTCGCTCTACGTCGACGATGCCGACCGTGCCGAGCTGGAGGAGCAGCTGAGCCTGCCGCGGGACGTGCGGGACGCGCTGCGCAGGAACGAGGCCGCGCGCCGGCGGCTCGAGGCGTCGCGTCGCGCCGCGGGCTCGGCGACGAGCGAGGCTGCGCGCACGCTCGTCGAGGATCTGAAGCTCGGCCTTCGCGACGCGGGCGAG
>Ga0265313_10004152_pt1 | contig 11252 bp, 8 predicted proteins | sample 4123metaG_FD_203122 | JGI IMG/M metagenome (GOLD analysis project Ga0265313, IMG submission 203122) | Rhizosphere microbial communities from Carex aquatilis grown in University of Washington, Seatle, WA, United States - 4-1-23 metaG | ecosystem: Host-associated > Plants > Roots > Rhizosphere >...
TCGAAATGCAGCAGCGGGTCGCCTGTTGCGGCGAGCTCTACCGGATCGCGTACGAGCGAGCCCGCGCCGCTGTCGAGGCAGCCGACTTTGGCCTTGATGGGTTCGCCGGCTAGCCGCGATGGCCGCGTGGCCCAGGAGCCGGTTTCGCAAGCCCCAGGCCGCTCGGCCCATTACACGTGATAATTCGCGCCGCCGAAGTTGAGACATTCACGGTGGCTGGGGCAGAGCGTTAGCGATGCCCCGGTAGTTCATTGGCCGGGGCATCGCTGACGCTCTGCCACCAGCCACCACGGCTCCCGCGGCAAAACGTCTCATTTTCGGCCGCGCGAAGTTTGGCCAATGGGTGACTGGCGGACCGCGCCAGTTTTGCTAAAAGATAGGGCGATACCGCGCGACTCATCCGAAACGGCCGGCGCGAACCAAACAGCAACGAGGAGTCACCCAGATGGCAACCAATGGAGAGCTGAACCGTAAACTGCGCATGGCCCTGGTGGGCGGCGGCCAAGGGGCCTTCATCGGACGCGTCCATTCGACGGCCGCCGTGCTCGACAACCGGGCGGCCCTGGTCGCCGGCGCGCTTTCAAGCGATCCGCTGAAGGCCAAGGCTTCGGCACCCGATTATGACATCCCCGCCGACCGGGCGTACGGCTCGTACCAGGACCTCGTCGCCGGCGAACTCAAGCGACCCGCCGACGAGCGAGTCGACTTCATCTCGGTTGCCACCCCCAACCACACCCATTTCGCCATCGCCAAGGCGGCCGTCGAAGCGGGTTTTAACGTAATTTGCGACAAGCCTATGACCTACGACCTGACGCAGGCCGAGCAACTGGCCGCCGCGGTCGACAAGTCGGGAGTGGTTTTCGCCGTCTCGCACAACTACACCGGCTATCCGCTTGTGCGGCAGGCGCGCGACATGGTACTCGGCGGTGAATTGGGCGAGATCAACGCCATCCGTTCGAACTATATCCAGGGCTGGCTTCGCACAAGGCTGGAAAGCGATTCTCAAAAACAGGCCGCCTGGCGAACCGACCCTTCGAAAAGCGGCGCGGCGGGCTGTTTCGGCGACATCGGCACGCATGCCTACAACCTGGCCCGCTACATGACCGGACTGTTGCCCGACACGGTGAGCTGCCATCTCAAGATCTTCGCCGCCGGGCGTAAACTCGACGACTACGGTCACGCGGTGGTCCGTTTCGAGAACGGCGCGCTGGGCACGGTGACGGCTTCACAGATCAGCCATGGCCGCGAAAACGATCTGTTCATCGAGGTCGACGGCACGAAAGGGGCCTTGGAATGGCACCAGGAAGAGCCAAATAAGTTACTCGTCCGCCGCAACGGCGAGCCGCTGCACGTATATACTCGCAATCCCAACGCGCCTTATATGAGCGGCACGGCCGCCGCCAGTTGCCGCTTGCCGGGCGGACACCCGGAAGCCTTCTTCGAGGCCTTCGCCAACATTTATCGCGCCGCCTATGACAACATGGCCTTGCGTGCGATGAAGAAGGACTTCGAGAAGGTGAATACCCTTTTTCCGAACGTCAACGACGGCGTCGAGGGGATGTATTTCATACAACAGTGCGTCGCCAGCAGCGCCGAGAATGGCGCCTGGCTGCCGCTGCGACACGCGCGGGCGAGGAGATGAGGGGTGGGGAGATGAGGCGTGAGGAGATGAGGGGTGAGGAGATGAGGGGTGAGGTGTAGCGGAATTCGTGAGAATTCCGAAACCTGAGGTGCGAATCGGAACTTTCACGATTTGGTTCGAATTAACTTCCCGAGTTCGTTAGCGTTGGCACTGTTTGTCGCCTTTCGCGGAGCGAAAGGCAACATATTAGGCCGGGAAATCATTCAGGACCAAATCCTCACGAGTTCCGCTACTCCTATTTTCCCGGCAGTTCCCAGACGGGGCTGAACGCACTGGATGAACCGGCGAATGCCGCTTCGGCTCGCGACTGGAGTACCTGCGAAGGGCCGTCGTTGGGAAACTGAGCGAGGACCTGACTCAAAGTCTCTAGCGCCCGCCGAAAATCGCCCGATTCGAATTGCGTGAGCGCCTGTTCGTACCGCCGGCACAACGCTTCGTCGCCCGCGCTGACGTCGGGCCGCAACTCAAATAGGGTGACGGGCTCGACAATGTTGACGACCCGAACCTGGCAAAGCCGGCGGGTGGCCAGTGAGGCATCGAGCTGCGACTGCGTGGCCGCGGTCACCAGGACGCCGGTTCGGAGATGTTTGGTCGCCCCTTGGACGCGGCTCGCCAGGTTGACGGTGTTCCCCAGCGGCCCGTATTTGAACTTGCGGTGCGAGCCGGTGTTTCCGACGCGGGCGATACCCGAATTCATGCCGATTCCCAGCCGCGTCTCAGCGCCCAGTCGCCCCGTCCAGCGCGCGTTGAATTCGGGCAACGACCGCCACATTTCGACAGCCGCGCGCGCGGCACGCAGGGCGTGGTCGGGCTGCGCGACGGGCGCACCCCACATGGCCAGCAATTCGTCGCCGACGTAATCGACCAAGACGCCGCCGTGGCGGATCACGCAGTCGGAGAGCACGTCGAGCACGTCGTTGATCCAGGCCATCGTGCCCGCCGCCCCCAGACGCTCGGAGACGCGGCTGAAGCCGCGGATGTCGGCGAACAGCACCGTGACTTCGGTATCGCGCCCTGCGAGCAAGTTGGGATTCAACGCGAGCTGCTCGGCCAGCTCGGCGGAAAAGAACTGCTCGAAGCGGACGCGCGCGGCGACCGCCTCACGCTCTTGCTCCATCCGCGCCAAGCCCGCCGCCACGCCGCAGGCCAAGGTTTCGACCAGCACCGCCTCGGGCTTGGTGATTGTCATTCCGGACGACGACCGAGCGCCGACGTACCGGTCGCCGTAGAGGGCGCCGATCACGTCGCCGTGGCGATCGAGAATCGGCGAAGCGACGACAGCCTCGACGTCGAGCAGGCTGCCCTGCATGGTGCGTGCGTTGGCCCCATCGCGCCAATAGGTCGCCTTGCGCTCGCAAATGGTCTCGAGAATCCGTCGGCTGGGTTGCCAATCGGGTTGCCGCGCGGCCAGTCCCCTCCCCTGCCGTTCGGCCTTCATTTTCCACCCCTTGCCATCGCGCAGGAGCACGCGGCCCGAATCGAGTCCGACGAGATCGACCACGGCATTGGCGGCCCGCTCGAAGAAGTCTTCGGAACTGGAGGCGCTCTGCAAGACCCGCGAAACGGTCTGCAGCCACTCGACCAAGGGGACCAGGTCGCGATCGGCCAGTGATGAGAGCGGCGGCGTGATCGTTGGCAGCACGCGCGGCGCGAAGTTTGGCGCCATGGTTGGCTGCGCCAGGCTATGGAACTCTTCCGACTCCGAAACCTGAGGCTCGACATGCACCTCGTACAGTTCGCGTTCGCCGACCGACAACTGGCAAGGAACGAAAAGCTCGCGGCTCCCGCCCGCGATCACCGACGTGCCGTCGCGCAGGCGGATGACGTTCTTCGCCGAAAGATTGCCGACGCGCACCCGGTCGCCGGCCAGCGGTTCCAAGAGGACGTGCTGCCTGGAAACGCTCATCTCATTGATCGCGGCGATCGGCACACGACGAACCGTCGCCCCGGGCGCATTTTCGAAGAGGCGCTCATCGGGGCCCTGCTGCCGGCCGAGCTCGATCGCGGCGTCGAACTCGCCGCTGTGGAGCAGCCGGCCCTTATGGTAGACCTTGATCGTCAATTTCGCAGCCACGCCATCAGCCCTTGGGTTGCCGCGCCTCACCGAGGGGAGCGACCGCGTCACCCGGCCCCGCGCTACCTCTAGTATATCGCGGGCTTTGGTCCAGTAGAGAACAAATCGGTTCTCTGGTGCTCCGTCCTCGGCCGCATTTTGCTACGCGGCGTTGACGAACGCCTCCGGCGCGGTAGTCTGGGCCACATGGCCGCCGCCGATTCCGCACCGATTAAGCAATCAGACGGCGGCTGCGCCGGCGCGTTGGGTGCTTGGCACTCCGGCGAACTACCGCCGCCGCCTTCCGGCGGCTGGCACACGTGGGCGCAATTGTTAGGCCCGGGCGTGCTTTTGGCAGGCGCGTCGATCGGCTCGGGCGAATGGCTCTCTGGCCCCGCCGTGAGTGCCCAATACGGCGCGACTCTGTTGTGGGTCGCCACGCTCTCGATCGTGTTCCAGGTGTTCTGCAACCTGGAAATGATGCGCTACACGCTCTATTGCGGTGAGCCGATCGTGGTCGGGTTCTTCCGCACCCGTCCCGGCCCGCGGTTCTGGACGTTCTTTTACCTGGCGATCGACTTCGCCGCGATCTGGCCCTTCAACGCCTCGAACGCGGCCGTCCCGCTCGCCGCGGCGTTTTTGGGCCATCTGCCCGGCACGCAAGCGACCTCGGTTTTTGGCTTGGCGATGGGCGAAGACCAGCTCGTCAAGTACCTGGGCTTCGCGATCTTCCTGCTCGCGTTCCTGCCCTTGATTTTCGGCGGAACGATTTACCGTATGCTCGAACGGGTGATGGCGTGCAAGCTTTTGATCGTGCTGGGGTACCTCGTTGTCGCCGCCGTGCTCATGGTCTCGGGCAAGACCGCGCGGGAAATCGGTTCCGGCTTCGTCGCCTTCGGCGATGTCCCATTGCGCCCCGATACGATCGTGGCCGGACGGCACTTCAATCTCTGGCAAGCAGGCGGCGACGGCGGTTATCGGCTCAAGGGGACGATCGAGAAGGGACGCCCCGCAGTGGCCGAGTTCATCATCGACAAGGGTGCGTCGAAAACGGTTTACGACAAGATCGACATGGGGGCCTTGCGCGAGGCCGGCGTACACGTCGCCTTCGAGCAACTGCTGGCGCGGGCCCAGGAACTGGCCGGACATGGTCGCTTTCTGGTCGAAGACGCTGACGACGGCGTCACGCTGACCCTCGAAGGGCAAATCGGCGACGACCGTGCCTGGCTGCCCGAGCAATTCACGGTTGCCGACGCGCAGGGCCCGCGAAGTTATCGGCATGTGGACGATGTGCCCGCCCCCTGGGCCGCGCGTTTCCGACAGTGGACGGCGAACGAAGGGTTGGAGGTGGTCGGCGTCGTTGGCTACTTGCGAGAGCAGGGGCGGCTGCCCCCCTTGGATTGGGCGATGGTGGCCACGTTCGCCGCGATCGCCGGTGCGGGCGGGATGTCGAACACGCTGTTTTCGAACTACACGCGCGAAAAGGGCTGGGGTATGGGCAAGCACGTGGGCGCGATCCCCAGTGCGATCGGTGGCCGGCAGATCAAGCTCTCGCACGTGGGGATGGTGTTCCAGCTCAATTCCGATAACCTTTCGCGCTGGCGCGGCTGGTTCCGCCACATCCTTCGCGACCAGTTGGCCATCTGGATGCTGGCCTCGTTCATCGGCATGGCGTTGCCGTGCATGCTCTCGCTGGAGTTCATTCGCCACGCCCCCGTGGCGGGCAATCGCGTGGCGGCGATGACGGCCGAGGGAATGGCCCAGCGTTATCCCGAGTTCCAGACGTTGCTCTGGTCGGTCACGCTCTCGATCGGTTTCCTGATTCTGGCTCCCGGCCAGATTCTGACGGGCGACCAGATCGCCCGCCGCTGGACCGACATCATCTGGACCGCCAGCCCGTGGGCCAAACGGATGCGCGAAGACCGGGTGGGTTTTCTGTATTACGGCATCCTGGCCACCTATTGCGTATGGGGGTTGGTGGCGTTGGCGCTGTGCAACCCGCTTGAGATTCTCAAGATCGCCGGCGTGCTGATGAACGTCGCCTTGGGTTTTGCCTCCTGGCACACGCTTTACGTCAACCGATCGCTCATGCCGCGCGTTCTGCGGCCAAACTGGTTCATGCAGGCTGGCACGTTCGTCTGCGGCGCGTTCTTTCTGGCGGTCAGCGTAATTGGCTTGAATTCGCTGCTGCGGTAAGACAGTATACTTTTTCGAATGCGGTTCTCCGCTGATGGTCAAATTGGGGAAGGCCGCGCCGGGAACAAATGCCGGCGGGCCGGGTTGAAAAGGTCTTCGTAGTCTGAAAGGAACAAAACTCATGTTGCGTTTGGTTTCGATTCTCGCGCTAACGATTCTGATCTGTGGCTCGTTGCCTGCCGCCGAACCGAAAACTCTGGCCGTCGGCAACAGCCCGGAAAGCGTTTGCCGGGGGTTCGATGGGAAATGGTACGTCACTCTGATCGAAGGCGATCAGCCTGGGGATGGCAAGATCGCGCTGGTCGATGGCGACAAGGTCTCCATCTTCACCGATGGGCTCAACGCACCGAAGGGCATCGCCTACGTTGGTAATGTTCTGGTCACGGCCGACGAAACGACGATGTGGAAAATCGACAAGTCGGGCAAGAAGACCAGGCTCGTCGAAGCCAAGGATTTCCCGGCGCCGATTGAGTTTCTGAACGACGTGGCCGCGAGCCATGACGGCGCCAGCGTCTATGTCTCTGAAATGAGCAGCCCCACTCCGATGTTTGATCCCAGTGGTGATCGCCAGCTCTGGGCGCTCGACAGCGAACAAGCCAAAACACTGCCCAAGAAAGGCTGCGTGTATCGTGTCACGCTCGACGGCAAAGTTTCGCTCGCCGTGCCGTCCGGATCGATGGAAATGCGCTTTCCCAACGGCGTGACGGTCGACGAAAGCGTGAAGGGCGATTCCCTGTTCGTCGGCGACTTTTTCACGGGCAACCTGCTGAGTTATCAGGACGGGAAGTTCAAGAAGGTCGCCACGGGCCTGCGGGGCATCGACGGCCTGACGGTCCTCAAAGACATCTGCTACGTTTCAAGTTGGAATCAGGGCAAAGTCTGGAAGGTCGATCGCAAAACCGGCAAAGCCGAAGTATTGATCGAAGGTCTAAAGTCCGCGGCCGATTTTTACTACGACGCCGAAGGCCAGCAATTGATCGTGCCCGACATGCTTGCCGGCACATTGATCTTCGTGCCGATCAAGGGGAAATAACTGAAGACAGTGGTGCTGGGGAGCCGGGGTTCGATGGCGCTGGCGGTGAAAACGAAGCATGGCCCGGCCAGCTAGGCGCCGGCAAACGAAAGAGCCGGAAACAGATGGGGGCCCCGCACCAAAACTACCGCGCCACCTCTCGAATTTACTGCTTTTGAGCGAGGATCGGTTGCCATTTCGCCCCATCTTTACCGCCGGAATGTGGGTGTCTATTTCTGTAATGTCTGTAACCCGGCCCGCGCGTATTCGTTCACCCCACCGACCTCGCTACGACTGGTCCAGGACGTCACGACGTGTCTTATCCTGCGGCCCCTCGGATCACGCGTCCCACGGCATCGGAGCAACAGTACAACCTGCGATCGCCGGGTCGTGTGCCATTAGATACCCTCGATCAAACGGCCAGCCGTTTTTTCTGAGTTCCGCCCCGAGAAGAAACCAAACGAACATCCAGACATCGGACGCCACGACGTACGCCAAACTGAGCTCATCTTGAATCGTATCAATAAAGCAGACCGGAAAACCTTCGGCATCCTTGACCGCGACGTAGTAGTTGCCACAGCCATCGCCAGCGACAGGAATCCAGCCGCGGTCCTTCCAAACGGGATGCCGCTCAAGGATGCGTCGTATGTCGAGGTATTCCCGTTTTGTTGAAATACCAAAAATTCCTCCCGGTCCTATGCAGGGTCCATTGAGGAAAAGGAGGAACTCGCGAAGTTCAGGAGGAAAGCTCATGCGCAATGACGCTTCCGCATCCACGATTTCTTCATTCGTCGCCGAAGGCACGGACGGCTCCTCCGGCGGCCACACGGCTTGCGAGCAAAGTGCTCTGACTTCCTCCTTAATCGACATGGTTCCGGAAAGCTCGTGGTATTCGACCCGTCAGGTATCCCAAGGCATGCGCGCAACACTGCAACTTGTGATCCCCGGGTCGTGCGCTATTACATAAGCCCGACTAAACGGCCAGCGGCGTTCGCCAATCTCGTAGTCAAAGAGGAACCGCAGAAACGGCCAAATGCCCGATGCGACTAGGTAGGCCGGTTTGAGGTAATCCGAAGATGTGTTGATGAAGCAAATCGGATGCATCCCGCAGTCTGGGCCCAACACGTAATAGTTACCGCAGCCGTCCCCAGCGACCGGTATCCATCCATTTGGAACCCATTCAGGATACCCATGCAAGATCGTCTCGATGTCACAATACGGGTCATCCGGTCGGATGCCCAATACGCCTCCTGGCCCAATCCTTGCTCCGTTTACATCGCGCAGCCATTCTGCCAATGGCTCAGGAACGACTAGACCGGTTCGATCGACGAAGCCGCACAGTGTTTCTTTTGTCGCCCCAATTGGCCCCGGGATGCCCATCGGCCGGGGGATTCTCGACAGCGACTTGAGTGCCTCGTCTCGGCTGCACATGGTCACGGAGGTAAGAAGTGGAGCAAGTGGCCGAATTGTTTATCGAGATCGATGGCTTTCTTCATTATTTCTGCCGCGCTTGGGTCACGTCCATTCAGTCCGAGTTTGAATTGAGCCCAAGCGCGGTTGAGGGCCTCGTGATTTGGGTGTGACCGCCACTCCGCTCTACGCAGCTTGCGCGTATAGCGCCTTTTGTTCTTCCTCAATTCGATGCTCAATGAACGCTTGCCAGTCGCCATTGGCGTGCAGAGCGCGCAAACGAAGCATCGGTTGCGCGCCTTCGATGCACCATCGCATTCCCGTGCGTTCCATGCGGTCCTTGACCAGATAGCGGCACGCACCTTCAGCCACACCGCTACCGATGGGATAACCGGCCGCCAGGTATTGTTCGTAGAGCATACGCTCCCGGTTGTTCTCGTAGTAGGTGATCGTTTCTAGCATGCGCTTGCGCTTTTCGCCGCTCAGCCGGCCAGCGAATTGCCGGAACGAGCGAATGACCGTGCCTACGCGGCCTTCCAGCAGCATACGAAGGTAACGCTCGACCCACTGCTTGGCCTCTGGGCTGCCCTCGGCGTGAAAACAGTAGGCCAACGTCCAGAGGCGCTCGGTCGCGTGGAAGATGTCGAGAACCTGCACGGCGCGACCGAACCAATCCTTTTGGAGATCCCAGAATTGCTTTTCGCCATCCAACAAACAGATCAACGGTTTCTCCTTCTTTGGGTCGCGGTCGTGGCATTCCACCGCCAGCTCGGCAAACAAATAGCTCGGGCCATGCGGCGCGAGGGCTGTGCGTTCGTCGTCTCCAGGAAGTGTCATCTCCGCCCAGACATGTTTGTGTTTGGGACTCGGCCGATCCTTCGCGTGCTTTTTGTGGATCAAGTCGTCGAGAATATCATCCGCGGTGCGACGGAACGGATCGATCGTGTAACCCGCCCCGACGTAGGCCATCTGCTTCTTGTGACCCTTCTCGCCTTTGCGGCGGCGGTGACGGGAGGTACAGTCCTGCGTTGCCGAATTCACGGGGCGACGCATCGGAACCCCTTTGCCATCCGCCGTCACCACGAGGAACTTGCCCTCCTCTCGTGCCGGTGGCATCACTTGCGACGCGCGGTACGAGTCTGTTGAGTCGCGATCGACACTTCACACGTAGATGGGGGCAGGTCTTCCGCAACAAGGACCTCTGTGCCAAACCCAGGTGATTCCGCGGCCTCCTTCAATAACGCGCGGACGACGGGCGATGCAAAGTAAAGCCGGATCAGGCGGTCGACGACGCGCGATTGGATGAGTGCCCCTGTCTTCTAACGCGAGATCAACTCTTCGGTGACCGACAAATACGTGGCAAGCTCCCTTTGGTTTAGCCCAAGCGTCTTTCGCCGCTCACGAATTTGGTCTGGCTGCAACAACCCCAGCAGCGCACGAAACGCGGTGCTGATCTGAAGGTGGGCCTCGTTGTTGAAGAGCTGTTCGCTGCACTTGCGGCACTCAAAGACTGGACCAACTTCATATTTACGTTAACGGTCGAGTTGTTTCAACAGGCCCTTTCCGATAATTAGTTTGGCCGTCGAACTGACACCTCGGTCGCGCGGGCTTGCGTAAAGGGCATGAGGCGTGGGGGAAGCTAGACGGGAAGCGTCCAATACTTCATGGCGACGCATTTTCCCAACAGGTTCGACATGGCGACCGGCGCTGATTAACCACGGCCGTCAGCCCTGCTGCAGAGGGGTCCACTATGCGTAAGTCATTGCCAGTAAGGCAAGTTCAAAGGCGCCAATTGGCGCCTTTGACCAGGCAGGGGACGGGGGACCAAATGCGAAATGCAAAATGGAGGAGTGGGCAAGCGCGGAACGTGGAGCGCGGAGCGGTCGGAAAGAACTGGGGCAGACGGCAGACACTTCGACACACACGGCGAGCACGAGGGTGTTAATCTCCCACGCTCGGGCCCATTGGACGACTGGGACGACTTGTAAGCCACTTCGCCGACTTTTTGTTTGACGGCTCGGATCGTCGCGCTCATTCGGCGGGGCAAGGTGCTCAACTGGCGGGGCAAAGTGCTCAACTGGTGCGAGAAATCCACCCCATTGCAAATTGCAAATTGTCGGAGGGGGTAAGCGCGGAGCGCGGAACGCGGAGTGGGGAGCGGTCGGAGGAGGCAGGGGCGGACGGCACAACGGCGTGTGGGGTGCTACGTTGCCCGGGCCAAGTCGGTGGGAACCCTCGCGACCGCGAGATGCTGACGCTGGTGACGCTGCTTTTCCTTGTTTCACGGGTGGTGGGGGGAAGGAGGCAGTGGGCAGGCAGCTGGGGAAAGGAGTCCGGAGGCAGGAGGGCGGACGAGGCGGCAGACACGTTCAAGCTGGCCCCGCTGGGACAAAAAAGCCTTGAAATTACCATAGAAAACGAAAAAACGGCACAGGGAAAGGAACGCGAAGAGACGGCGGACGATCCACGAATTGTACGAATCGGAATAATGAAGACGGATCCGGCGACAGAAATCTTTAACCACGAAACACACGAAAAAAAGGAAGGAGCGGACGGTTGCGTCAGACGTCGCTAACATAAGACCAAGTCATCCGTGGGTTCCTCCGATTCGACGACGATGGCCAATTCGGTGGGAAATTTCGAGACCAGTTATTTCTGGACGCCTAACGCCTCGCTGCACTGTCCGGTGTTGCACCCCCGAAAGACGGAGTGACGATGCGTGACGATGCGTGACGATGAAATACAGGGAAAGGTTTTCTGTTTTGCGCGCGGCCGGGTTGCTTAGGGCGCATAGGCGGCAGTATGGAAACAGGGGGTTAACACCGGGGTACCTGCGCAGCGGGTCGGCTCGCCTTTCAAATGGTTCCTGCGCGGCGTGTGCCCGCTCGATCCTCTCCAACGCCGACGGTAAACACAATCGTCGAGATGCGCCGATTGGC
>Ga0265313_10004154_pt1 | contig 11251 bp, 14 predicted proteins | sample 4123metaG_FD_203122 | JGI IMG/M metagenome (GOLD analysis project Ga0265313, IMG submission 203122) | Rhizosphere microbial communities from Carex aquatilis grown in University of Washington, Seatle, WA, United States - 4-1-23 metaG | ecosystem: Host-associated > Plants > Roots > Rhizosphere >...
CTCGAACTGCGCCCGTTCAAGGCGGCGATCGATCTATTCACGCCTTTGAGACTCACATCGGGTTTGGAATCCATATGGGCATTGGTCGCATCGATCAGAATCCGCCCATGCCAGTCGATATCCTTGAGTGCCTCGGGCACGTTCACCCAATTCGTGGCGAGGATGACGATATCGCTTTCAGCGGCTTGCCTCTTCGTACCAGCCGTTGCGCCGGGGCCGAGATCGGCGACGAGGCCTGTCAACGTCTCCGGCCCTCTCGAATTGGATACGACAATCGAATGACCGGCGTTGATGAGGTGACGCCCGAAAGTCTTGGTCAAAGTTCCGGCGCCTACGAAGCCCACTCGCATGATGGTGTTCCTGTCTGGACGTGGCGTTGGCCCGTGCTGTCACGCCGCGACAGCTGGCGTAGCCGCTGCGGCCGAATTGACATCGACGCCCGGACCTCTCAGGGCTTCACGAACCGATAGGCGAAGCGATCAGTCTGGTCCTTGATCGAGGGATCAAACACCTTGATCGAGTGCGCATCGTCCTTGTTCGCGAGCAGGGTGCTTTCCGCGTCCAGCACGAAGCCGGCCGCCTCCACCTCCTTGCGGACGGAGGCAGGGTCGATCCGATGCAGCGACTGGGCGTCGCCCGTGCCCGTCCCGGCTGCGGCTGCATGGTCGACGATGACGTAACACCCACCGGGCTTCAGCCGCTCGTAGACGGCTCGATTGAAGTCGGCAGCCGTCGCGCCCTTCTTCTGGATCAGCGTGGTGTGAAGATCGTGGTAGAACAGGTGCAGCCACAGGACATCCGCTGGTTCCGTCACCTTCGGCATCGCCACGAGGTCCGCCGAAACGGCTTCGACGTTCTCTCGGCCCAGCTCCTTTGCAAGCGTCCGCATGCGGCCGACCGGATCGTTCTTGAAGTGGGCGACTTCGGCCGGCACGAAGCTGTAGACCCGCCCTTCGGGTCCCACGATGTCGGAGAAGAGACGGGTCCAGTCGCCGTCGCCTGGGTAAACGTCGATGACGGCGGAGCCTGCCTTGACGCGTGCGAACCGGATCAATTCGGATAGCTTAGATTGGTCGTACATCGGAATCTCCCTTACGGTTGGCCAAACGACGATCTGGCGGCCTGCGAGGGGCAATCCACAGAGCTGATCCACCGTCTACCCCAAGCCGACGGCTGCAAAGGGCCAGCGCTACGCAGGTCCGGATGCGTCCATCTGCGAGGCCCGGGCCAGTGCTTGGGTGTCGACGTATTCCCGGATGTTGGTCAGTCTGCCGTCCCGGACCGTGATGGCGAAGATCCAGTCGTCCACAAACGTCTTGTTCGTAGCTTTGATCTTTCCGTTCGCGAAGCCGACGACGAGGACCCGGTCTCCTTGCGCCACGAATTCCCGGGGTTCCGTGGACGTTTCCACCGACTTAGATGCCGTCTCAAGCAAATCCGCCAGCCCGGCGTGACCGTGGCGCGTGCCAGCCAGCGGCCAGTCCTTGCCCGGAATGATCCACTCGATGTCTTCGGCAACCAACGCCAGCAGAGCCTCCCTGTCGCCGCGGCCGATCGCGGCAAAGAAGTCCTTCACGGTCTGGACGTTTTTGTCGGTGCTCATAGAATCTCCTCCATTTTCCTCGGATCGGATCGTGTCCGATCTACTTCATGGTCAGGCCCAGCGACTGGCCTCCTCAAAACTAAGGCGAGGATTGCGCGGAAACACAGAAGCTGGATCGCCGTAGCCAATGCTGCAGATGAAGTTCGACTGGATTCGCGTGCCAGAGAAAAAGGCCTTATCCACGCCGGCGTTGTCGAAGCCCGACATGGGGCCGCAGTCCAGTCCCAACGCCCGTGCAGCGACGATGAGGTAAGCGCCTTGCAGCGTTCCGTTCCGCATCGCCGTCACCTCGGCCACGCCGGGTGCCGCAAAGTACCGCTGCATGACCTCGGCATTGTGAGGCAAAAGCTTTGGTAGCTCGTCGGCGAAATCCAAATCGTGGCCGACAATGACCGTGACGGGAGCCTTCAGAATTTTCGGCTTATTCGGTTCCGCAGCCAGTCCGGCGAGCGTTGCCTTTCCGTCGGCGCTACGCACCCAGACGAAACGGGCGGGGCTGCAGTTCGCAGACGTCGGCCCCCATTTCATGAGATCGTAGATCTCGCGCACTTTTGCGTCCGCCACAGCACGATCGGCCCAGCTGTTAAAAGTGCGAGCGGAACGAAAGATTTGATCGAGCGAGTGGTCGGATAACGCAGCAGTCATGGATAGATCCTTACGCGAATTCAGATGGCCGAGAAGCCGCCGTCGACAGACAACTCCACGCCATTCACGAAGCTCGAATCGTCTGAAGCAAGAAACAGCGCGGCCGCCGCAATTTCCTCAGGACGACCCATCTTCCCCCGCGGGATCAGGGATTCGAACATCCGCTTCGCCTCGTCGGTGAGAACTTGGTCCTGCATCGGTGTGGCGATCGGTCCCGGGTGCAGCACGTTCACCCGGATATTCCTGCCCTTGAGTTCGTTGAGCCACCCGCGCGCGAAAGCGTGCAGCGTCGCCTTGCTCGCCGCATACACGCTGTAGCCAGGAAAACCTTTGATCGACGCAACTGACCCGGTCATGAAGATTGATCCGCCGTCGTTGAACAGCGGCAACGCCTTTTGGACGGTAAACAGCGTGCCGCGCGCATTCAGGCCGAAGGTCGCGTCGAAGTGCTGCTCGGTAATTTCGCCCAGTGGGACGGCTTCGCCCGTGCCAGCGCTCGCATACAGGATGTCGATCTTGCCCTTTACCCGCTTGACCGTATCGAACAGGCGATCGAGGTCATCGAGATTGGCCGCGTCGCCGCGAACGCCAGTTACGTTCCGGCCAATCACCTTGACGGCCTCATCGAGCGCCTGCTGCCTCCGGCCCGTGATGAAGACATAAGCGCCTTCGTCAACGAACCGCTTGGCGCTCACCATCGCCATGCCGCTCGATCCACCCGTGATGACTGCAACCTTACCGTCTAGCTTTCCCATGACTTTTCCTTCCAGGCTTCCGCCTTTGGTCGTTCGGGGGCCCCCCGAGAACCTCCACATGGGTCCGCTGGAGGCAGGCGGTGAGTGTGGAATCGCGCACATCGGTGGTGCAAAATCGATCCGGCTGGAGGACCTGACGCCAGCCGCGACGATGGTGTCCGCCGTTCGGAATCAAGCCGCGCTCGTCGAAATAAGCTATGATAATTGCCCATGCGGGGGTTCGATGTGTTAGCTACGGGCTTTGCAAGGCGCACTGCGCGGTGCCGAAACGCACCATGATCGACTGGGATGACGTTCGCTATTTTCTTGCCGTCGCGCGCGGAGGCTCAGTGCGGGCCGCCGCCGAGCGCCTCGGAGTGAATCATTCGACCGTGCTGCGACGCATCGCTCAGCTTGAGGAACACCTCGGGGCGCAGATGTTCGAAAAGCTGCCTTCGGGCTACCGCCTGACGGCGGCGGGCGAGGAGGTCGTCGAGCTCGCGAGCCAGATGGAAGCGTCGTCGAACCAGCTCGAGACCCGTGTCTTCGGTCTCGACCAGAGCGTACGCGGGCTTCTGCGCGTGACGTTGGCACCGCCCCTCGCGACGCACCTGCTCATGCCGGACTTCGCCGATTTCGCGCGTCTCCATCCGGACATCGAGATGGAAATCCAGTCGTCCGGCGAGCTCGTAAATCTGACCAACCGAGAGGCCGACGTGGCGATCCGTGTCGTCTATGATCGCAAAACCCTGCCGCTCAATCTTCACGGCCTGAAGGGGCCGGAGCTGTTCGGCGGTGTCTACATCTCCCGTGATCGATTGGCCGCATTGCGTGCAGGCGCGTCTGATCCCATCCGGTGGATCGTCATAAGCATTCATGGAATTCCGGAGTGGGCCAGCGAGGGTGAGGTTAGCACCACGGGGGTTCCATTCAGGACCATGGACGCCGAGGCGCAGATCGTTGCTGTACGGCAAGGGCTTGGGATCACGACACTGCCGTGCTTCGTCGGAGATGCCGACCCCCTACTGGTGAGGGTGCCGGGCACCGACCTGCACATGTACGGAACGCTCTGGCTTCTCACGCAGGGGGAGACACGCAAGACTAAGCGCGTCCGGCTCTTCACTGAGTTCGTATCCCGCAGGCTCGCCGCTTACGCGCCGCTTCTCGCGGGGCTGTCTACATCGCGCGACTGATGCGCTGCACGTCCGCTAAGCGAATGGTAGGTAAGTGGATGAATGCAGGCGGCACGTCGGGTCTCGCATCGATCAGGATCCGCCCATGCCAGTCGATATCCTTGAGTGCCTCGGGCACGTTCACCCAATTCGTGGCGAGAATGACGATATCGCTTTCAGCGGCTTGCCTCTTCGTACCAGCCGTTGCGCCAGGGCCGAGATCGGCGACGAGGCCTGTCAACGTCTCCGGCCCTCTCGAATTGGACACGACAATCGCATGACCGGCGTTGATGAGGTGACGCCCGAAAGTCTTGGTCAAAGTTCCGGCGCCTACGAAGCCTACTCGCATGATGGTGTTCCTGTCTGGACGTGGCGAGCACTTGTCTCCTTCTATCGGCAGCTAAACCCCGACCGCGTGCATCTCGCCATGTCGCCCATTGGCACCAAGCGGACCTCCGCAGCACCGCAACACTTTGTCCGCTATTGGCGTAACAGCGGACGTGCAGCCAGTTCCACGCGTACGCGCCTGGATCAACTCAGCGGGATGCTGCCGACGGCCTCGTGGAACGCCTTGCGCTTGGCGAGCGCGTCATACCAGCGGTCGAGGTTCGGTGTCGGCGGGCGATGCGGCACTAGCTGGCGGTAGCGGTAGCACATGACGCCGGCCGGGATGTCGCCGTAGGAGAACGCCGCGCCGGCGACGTAGGGCGTCTTGCCGAGCTGCTCTTCGAGCATCTGCATCGCCGCCGTGGTCTTCTCCTGCGACGTCTTGATCGCGGCCATGTCGCGTTTTTCCGGCGGCGTGCGGATCAGTCCCCAGAAGGCGTGAAAGATCGCGGGTCCGACCACCGACAACTGCCAATCCATCCATTGGCTAGCCAGCGCGCGCTGTTTCGGATCCTTCGGCTCGAGCACGCCGGACTTGTCATGCTTGCCGGCGAGATAGCGCACGATCGAATTCGATTCCCAGAGCAGGAAGCCGTCTTCTTCCTCGAGCGTCGGGACGAGGCCGTTCGGATTCATCGCCAGATAGGCCGGCTCGTTGTTCTTGCCGAACTTGCCGCCGACATCGATGCGGTTGTGCTCGAGGCCGAGCTCATGCACCGCCCACATCGCCTTCTGCACGTTGGACGAGGTGTTGCGCCCCCAAATCTTGATCATTCAAGTCTCCCTATGTACGTCAGTTTTCTTGTGGTGAGCCCGGCAGTGTTCAGTCCAGCCGCCGCGCCTCTTCCGGCAGCATGATCGGAATGCCGTCGCGGATCGGATAAGCGAGCTTGGCCTTGCGCGAGATCAGCTCCTGCTTGTCCGCGTCATATTCCAGCGGCCCCTTGGTGAGCGGGCAGACCAGGATCTCCAGCAGCTTCGGATCGACGCTGCCGGCGGGCCGTTCGGTCGATGGGGTGTTGGGCATGACATTTCCTCGGACATACCCGGCTTTACGCCGGGCATCCACGTCTTTGCGCCGCACAGTAAAGGCGTGGATGGCCGGGACAAGCCCCAGTCATGACCATTTATCTACTGCAGTTTCGGATCGTCCTCGGTGTTCTTCTTGGCGAGATCAATCTCAGTGATGGCGATCAGCACCTCGGCGCGGGTTTTCAGGTCCGGCGCCTCCAGCAGCGCCTGCTTTTCCGCCGCACCGTAAGGCGACATCATCGCCAGGGCATTGACCAGCGCCTCGTTGGGCGCCTTGTCGATGCCTTCCCAGTCTGCCTTCAGGTTATTGGCCTTGAGGAAATGGCCGAGCGCGCGCAGCAGCGCGTGGCGGTTGACCTCGCTTTCGCCTTTCCGCGCCACGAAATCGTCGGCGAACGGCGCGAAGGTCACGCGACACTGGCGATACGCCGTCTTCACCGGCAGTTCCTCGACCACGCGGAAGCGCGCGACGCCGGTGAGTTCGAGCAGGTAGCGGCCGTCGCCGCTCTCGGCCAACTGCGTGATGCGGCCGGCGCAGCCGACGTTGAACAGCCGCGGCTCATCGGCTGAGCCGGAATGAATGGCGTCCGGCTGGATCATGCCGATCAGCCGATGTCCGTCGCGCAGCGCATCGTCGATCATTGCGAGATAGCGCGGCTCGAAAATGTTGAGCGGCATCTGCCCACGCGGCAACAGCAACGCGCCCGGCAGCGGAAACACCGGGACCACTTCGGGCAAATCGACCGGCCCGCGATACTGGGCGTTCATCGGCATGGCACGTTACTCCACACCACAGTTGTCATGCCCCGCGCAGGCGGGGCATCCAGTAATTACCGCCTGCAAATATTCGCACCCCCAGTGAGTACTGGATCGTCCGCCTTCGCGGACGACGACACTCGGTGCTCACGAAAATAAAATCGACGACAACCTTTTGCGTCCATCGACGGTCGCCTCGTCGGTCGGACCCCACGCTTCAAAAAACTGCACGAGCTGCTTGCGCGCGCCGTCCTCGTTCCATTTGCGATCCTTGCGCACGACCTCGATCAGTTGATTGACCGCGTCGGCACGCTTGCCCGTGGCGTTGAGCGCGACGGCAAGATCGAAGCGTGCCTGATGGTCGAGCGGGTTGGCGGCGACCTTGCGTTCGAGCTCATCGACAGGTCCGGCGGATTTCGCTTGCTCGGCAAGCTCGAGCGCGGCGCGCGCGGCTGCCACTGGCGCCTCGTTGCGCTTTGCTTCCGGCACGATGGCGAGCGTCTGCTTGGCCTGCTCCAGTGCGCCGGTCGCAACGTAGCACCGCGCGAGGCCCGCGAGCGCTGGCACGTTGCCGCTGTCCTCGCTCAGGAGCTGCGCGTAGATGTCTGCGGCCGCAGCCGGATCGCCGCCGGCCAGCGCTTCGTCGGCGGCCTTGAGCAGATCCTTGGTTTCGGTTCCGGCCTTGCCCTTGGTCAGCCGCTCGAGGAAGGCGTTGACCTGCGACTCAGGCAGTGCGCCCATGAAGCCGTCGGCCGGCTGGCCATTGACGAAGGCGATCACCGCCGGGATCGACTGGATGCCCATCTGGCCGGGGATCGCCGGATGCTCGTCGATGTTCATCTTGGCGAGCTTGACCGCGCCCTTCGCCGCCTTCACGGCTTTTTCAAGCACCGGCGTGAGCTGCTTGCAGGGACCGCACCACGGCGCCCAAAAGTCCACCAGCACCGGCTGGCGCTTGGACTCCTCGATCACGTCCTTCATGAAGGTTTGCGTCGTGGTGTCCTTCACCACGTCGGCCACAGCCGTCGCTCCCCCGCCGTTCTCCAGCATCGTCATGCGTTCCTAGACCCCGGTTCCATTGCCCCGATTAAATGGGCATCCCGGTACTGATTGCAATCGGGTCAGGAACCTTCGCCGGAGGGCTCGGATACCCTCTCGATACGAGGGATGTGGCCGGTGGATTCGAGGAATTTCACCAGATCGTCGCGGGCAATCGATGTGGTCATGGTGTTGTCGAGTGGATGATAGTTGAGCGTGTCGTGTTGCATCATATCGCGGTCGAGCACGACGGTGACCCGGCCGGCGGTGTCGTTGATGGCGCCGAACGGCGTCACCGAGCCCGGCTCGACGCCCCAGACCTCGCGCAGCAGGTCCGAGGCGCCGAAGGAAAAGCGCCCGGTGGCGCCAAGCCGGCGGTGCAGGCTCTTGAGCTCGATCTCGGCGTCTTCCAGCGCCACCACCAAGTAAAGGTCGTGCTTTTTGTCGCGCAGGAACAGGTTCTTGGTGTGCCCGCCCGGCAGCTCGCCGCGCAGCTTGCGCGCCTGTTCGACGGTGAACACCGGCGGGTGCTTCACGGTCTTGTGCGCAATGCCGAGGCTGTCGAGGCAGGCAAATAGCTGGTCGGGGGTCGCGGGCATGAGCGTGGGGGAGGTCTGTGGTGTTAGTGTTGTCAGCAACCCAGGAGGCCGGAAATGAAACACCTCATCTATGCCGCCATCATCCTTGCCGCCGCCGCATTCGATCTTCAGCCTGCGCAAGCCCAGGTCGGGCATGGCCGCTGGTGCGCCGTGATCAGCGTGGGGACCGGCGCCGTCTATTGGGACTGCCAGTACAACACGATCGAGCAATGCGTGCCCAACGTGCTCGCCGGCAACCGCGGCTTCTGCAACTACAATCCGGGCTTCGTGGAAGCCAGTCCGGCCGAAATGCGGGCGCACAAGCACCGCAAACACCCCACTTAACCGCGTTAAAGACCCCTTTGTCTGCGTGGTTGCAAAGGGGCGGTGGTTCTGGCTATAGCAGGCGCCTTGGCGGCCGGTACCCCCATGGATATCGGCCAAATATTCCAACGGATGCGGGTGTAGCTCAGGGGTAGAGCACGACCTTGCCAAGGTCGGGGTCGAGGGTTCGAATCCCTTCGCCCGCTCCAGTTTTTCTCCAGATCACGTTCAGTCGCCAACGGCCAGCGCGCCGCGCGTGCGGGTGTCGGCGGCGCCGGTCTCGCCGTCCGGCCCGGCCTCGATCGAATTCGCCGAGGTGCCGGGCGCGACCGGCGCCAGCCTGTGACCCGCCGCCGCGAGCGCATCGAGTGCCGCCGGCGCAAAGCCCGGCTCGACCAGCACGTCATCAGGCATCCATTGATGATGCAGCCGCGGCGCCGTCACCGCCTCCGCGATGCTCATGTGAAAGTCGATTACATCGGTGATCACTTGCAGCACGGCGGTGATGATACGGCTGCCGCCGGGCGAGCCGGTGATGAGGAACGGCTTGCCGTCCTTGAGCACGATGGTCGGCGTCATTGACGACAGCGGCCGCTTGTTCGGGCCGGGCAGGTTGCTGTCGAAGCCGATGAGACGGTAGGCGTTCGCCGTTCCCGGCCTGGCGGTGAAATCGTCGAGCTCGTTGTTGAGCAGCACGCCGGTGCCTTCGGCGACGAGACCAACACCGTAGGAGAAGTTGAGCGTGTAGGTATTCGACACCGCGTTGCCGTCGCGGTCGATGACGGAGAAGTGCGTGGTGTTGTGGCCTTCGTTGTCGGTCGGGTTGCCGGCGTGAATGTCGGCGGAGGGCGTTGCCTTGTCGGTGATCGTCGCGCGCAATGACGCGGCGTACTTCTTCGACGTGAGGCCGGCGACCGGCACCGCGATCGTGTCGGGATCGCCGAGGTAGACCGCGCGGTCGGCGTAAGCGCGCCGCATCGCCTCGACCAGGATGTGCAACGACTTGTCGCGGCCGAGTTTGCCGAGATTGTAGCCTTCGAGGATGTTGAGCATCTCGATCAGCGCCACGCCGCCGGACGATGGCGGCGGCATCGCGACGATGTCGTAGCCGCGATAGCTGCCGTGCACGACCGGCCGCTCGAGCGCGCGGTAGGTCTTGAGGTCGTCCGCGGTCATGATGCCGCCGGCCTTGGTCACGGCAGCGGCGATCTTTTCGGCGATCGGGCTCTGATAGAATGCGGCAGGCCCGTTGCGGGCGATTGCCTTGAGCGTGTCGGCGAGATCGAACTGCAGCAGGCGGTCGCCTTCCTGCGGCAGCGCGCCGCTCGCGAGAAAAATTCCCGCTGACGACGGCCAGCGCGCCAGCCGGGCACGCGCCTGCGGCAGCGAATCTGCGACATCGTCCTCAACCGGAAAACCGTCCTGCGCGAGATTGATCGCCGGCGCGATCAGCTCGGCGAGCGTGAACTTGCCGGAGCCGTATTTGTCGTGCGCCAGCGCCAGCCCGGCCACAGTGCCGGGAACGCCGATGGAAAGGGCAGAATCGCGCGACTTCTGCGGATCGGGATTGCCGTCGGCACCGAGGAACATGGTGGCGGTCGCGGCGGCCGGCGCGGTCTCGCGGTAGTCGATGGCGGTGTCGCGGCCGTCGGCGAGATGGATAATCATGAAGCCGCCGCCGCCGATATTGCCGGCGCGCGGATAGGTGACGGCAAGCGCGAAGCCGACCGCGACCGCGGCATCGATCGCGTTGCCGCCGCGCGCGAGGATGTTGGCGCCGATGCGCGCCGCGCGGCTCTCCTGCGCCACCACCATGCCGTTGTGAGCGGTGACCGGCCTGACCGGAGCGATGGTTGTCGGCCGGCCGGTCTGCGCGAAGGTGAGGGCGCTAAATGCGAGAGCGGCGCTTAAAAGACTGGCGACGAGGCGATGCATTGCTTGCGTTCACCTCTCCCGCTCGCGGGGCGAGGGGAAGCTACCGCGCCTGGCCGTGATAGACGCTGTTCGGCCGCATGTCGGTTGCGCTGGCGACGCGGTTCGACATGTTGAAGAATGCCGCCACCGCCGAAATATCCCAGATGTCGCGGTCGGTGAATCCTGCGCGGCGCAGCCGCTCGCGGTCGCCTTCCTCCACGCTCCACGGCGAGGCCGTAAGCTTAACGGCGAAATCGAGCATGGCGCGCTGCCGCTTCGACAGCCGCGCCACGCGGTAGTTCATCATCATGTGCTCGCCGAGCAGCGGGCTGCCGGAATATTGCCGCACGGCGGCGCCGTGCGCGGTGAGGCAGTAGTAGCAGCGGTTCTGCGACGACACCGCGACCGCGATCATCTCGCGCTCGAGCTTGGAGAGGCCCGACTCGCCGAGCATCAGGTCGTTGTACATGGCGACGAAAGTCTCGAGCTTTGTCGTGTCGAAGGCATAGGCGACCAGCACATTAGGCACGAAGCCGAGCTTGTCCTGGCACTTCTTGAAATAGGCAGCCATCGCCGGCGACAGCTTGGCGCCAGGCAGATTGAGCGCGATGACCGGCTGGTCGTCGGCCGGCGCAGGCGTTGCCTTCTGGGTTACCGCCTTGATCGCGGGCTTGCCACCGATCGTGGGCTTGCCGACCGGCTTTGCTGATGCCGCCATGCCGCCTTTGATGGCGCGCAGGGGCGGCTGCGCCGCGCTCGATTTGGCGACCACGGCTTTCACCGCAGCCTTGCTGGTTTTCACGACTTTCGGCATTGAACGCGCCCCTTGCCCCTGATCCTCACCCGCGCATAGTCTACAATGATCGGCGACGCGGCGAAACCGCCCCGCCGCGCTTATTTTCCTTTGGTTCCATGGCCTAACTGCTTGATGCGGCAAGCCCAGATTTGGCCGCTTCGCAAACGCAGCATCGGCGCTGTCAACAGAGCGTCACCAAATGGTGGGTTGCTCTCGCCGCCCCGCCGCGCAAAGTGACACACCTCGATTCTGCCTCGACACCGCCCGGCCTG
>Ga0265313_10004156_pt1 | contig 11249 bp, 14 predicted proteins | sample 4123metaG_FD_203122 | JGI IMG/M metagenome (GOLD analysis project Ga0265313, IMG submission 203122) | Rhizosphere microbial communities from Carex aquatilis grown in University of Washington, Seatle, WA, United States - 4-1-23 metaG | ecosystem: Host-associated > Plants > Roots > Rhizosphere >...
CTTCATCTTCGGCCGCCTGGCCGACCGCTATGGCCGCCGTCCCGTCCTGATGTTCAACATCGCGGTCTATTCGATCTTCAGCGCCTCCACCGCCTTCGTGCCCGATCTCACCACCTTCTTCATCGTCCGCGCGCTGTTCGGCATCGGCATGGGCGGGGTCTGGGGCATCGGCGCCTCGCTCTCGATGGAGACCATCAATCCCAAGTCGCGCGGTTTCGTCTCCGGCCTGCTGCAATCGGGCTATTGCTCCGGCTATCTGATCGCCTCGGCGATCTTCGCCATCCTGTTCGTCCATGTCGGCTGGCGCGGCATCTTCCTGGTCGGGCTTATCCCGTCGCTGCTGCTGATCCCTTATGTCTATTTCGTGGTCGAGGAATCGCCGCTCTACAAGGACGCGGCGAAGAAGCCGGTTTCGGTCTCGATCTTCACGGCGCTGCGGCAACATTGGAAGGTGTCGCTCTACTGCATCATCCTGATGACCGCCTTCAACCATTTCAGCCATGGCAGCCAGGATTTCTATCCCAACTATATGCAGCATCGCGGCTTCAGCCCGGCGCTGCTGGGCACCATCGCCATCCTCTACAATATCGGCGGCATCATCGGCTGCTGGCTGTTCGCCTCGCTGAGCCAGAAATACGGCCGCCGCCGCACCATGATAACGGCGGCGCTGCTCGCCATTCCCACCGTCCTGCCCTGGGCCTTCTCGTCCGACGTGGCGCTGATCATCCTGGGCACGGTGGGGATCAATTTCTTCGTCCAGGGCTGCTGGAGCGTGATCCCGGCGCACTTGAACGAGCTGGCGCCGGCCGGCACACGCGGCACGTTCCCCGGCACGGTCTATCAGCTGGGCAATCTTTTCGCCTCGGGCTGCCTGCCCATGCAGATCTGGATACAGGAAACCACCGGCAGCTATAGCTGGGCTCTGGCCAGCGTGCCGCTGGCGGTGGCGGTGATCATCTCGCTGCTGCTGTGGAAAGGCCCGGAAGCCCATAACATCGAAATGAAGGGCGCCTGAAGCCGCCTATTGGCGGGGCGCCCGCCACCAGCTAAAAGGCGTCTCCGCCGCTCCTTGGCGCGAAGAAAAGACTGATTTTGCAGCCACTTAGGCTGTGTCCTCGCGAGGCCTTTCATGCCCCTGCTGCGCATCATTCCCGAAACCACCAATGTCGATTTCGTCAAATGGCGCTGGCTGGCCTTTTCGATCGACGGCCTGCTGCTGGTGATGTCGGTGGTCTGCATCCTCACCATGGGCCTCAACAAGGGCCTGGATTTCACCGGCGGCGTGCAGATCGAAGTCAAGGCGGCGCAGGTGATCGATGTCGGCAAGATGCGCACCGATGTCGGGGGGCTGGGTTTCGGCGCGCCCGCCATTACCGTCGTCAACGGCGTGGGCTGTGACCAGCCGGCGGGAAGCTGCGCCCGCATCCGCGTGCAGCCGCCGGTCAAGGCGGGCCAGGACGCCAGCGCCGCCAGCCGGGCGGTGGTCAGCGCCATCCAGGCCAAGCTGGGGCCCGCCTATGCCAACCGCGGCGTCGCCACCGTCGGCCCGCAGGTTTCCAGCGAGCTGCTGGCAGCCGGCATCAGGGCCACCATCATCGCCATCGTGCTGATTTCGGTCTGGGTCTGGATCCGCTTCGAATGGCAGTACGGCATCGGCGCCCTGATCGCCACCGGCCATGACGTGCTGGTGGTGGCGGGCTTCTATTCGCTGTTCCAGTGGGAGTTCGACCTCAACACCGTGGCGGCGCTGCTGCTGCTGGCCGGCTATTCGATCAACGACACGGTGGTGGTGTTCGACCGCATCCGCGAGAACCGGCGCAAATACAAGCGCATGAGCCTGCCCGACTTGATAAATCTTTCGACCAACCATATCGCCACCCGCACCACGCTGGTGTCGCTGGCCACCGCCTTGTCGGTGGTGCCGCTGCTGTTCGGCGGCCCGGTGCTGCTGAATTTCAGCCGCGCCATCCTGATCGGCATTTTCGTAGGCACCTTCTCGTCCACCTATGTCGCCGCGGCGCTGCTGCTCTATCTGCCGCCGGTCGGAGGAAAAGGCGTCAGTGTCGAGAAGACCGTCGACACGCCGGCCTAGGCGTCAGGCGGAAGGCTGAGCTTGCGCACCACCAGCTCGTCTATCTCCAGCCGCCTGATGCGGGCGCGGCCGATCGCCAGCGAGCCGATGGCCATGGCGCCCACCGCCAGCGCGCCGACCGCGGCGGCGCCCGCCGCCAGCGCGATCAGAGCCGTGACGATGAAGGCGCGTGGCGCTCCCATCGCCAGGCTCTAAAGCGGGAACCAGTCGCGGCGGTCGGAATAGACCTGGTAATGCGCATTGACGCCGGCGCGCAGGCCGACGCCGGTGCGGATCGGCGCCAGGGTGACGCCGCCGGAGCGCTGATAGTTCACCCCCAGGCCCGCCACGACATAGATGCTGCCTTCCACGCCGGGGAAGCGCTGATAGAGCCGCCGGTCCTCGCGCAGGTTGTAGACCAGGGTGAAGGCCTTGGAGGCGTTGCCGCCGGCGTCGAAGCCGATCGAGGGGCCGCGCCAATAGACTTTCTGCGGCTCGCGGTTCTTGCGGATCAGCCAGCCGGAGCCGTAGCGGAAGCCGACCACGAAGGCGCCGCCGCCTTCATCGCCCTTGATATAGGCGTCCGGTTCGCCCAGGTCGCCGAAGATATGCTGCACCGCCTTGGCCATCGCCTCGGTGGTGATGCCGAAGAAGTCGGCGCCGGCCTGGGTGATTTCATTGGCGGTGTATTTGGCGTCGCTGACAAAATGGCTGTCTTTATCCTGGGCCAGGGCCGCGCCGGGCACCGAGGCCAGGGCGACCGGCATCGCGCCCAGCGAAACAAGTCCGCCGACGAACTGCTTGCGATTGATACGCTCCATCGAACACTCCCGAATCAAGGCCCGCTCGGTGCGGAGTCTCCTCCAGAATCGGGCTTTTTTACAGCGGGAAGGCGGCGTCTAGCGGTCGTAATCATTCCGCGAGGAATAGAACACCAAAGCCATCAGGCCGGCGCCCAGCAGCAGCGTCACCACCACTCCCAGACCCAGGAACAGCCAGCCCAAGCCGCTGAGCTGGACACCCCGCATCGATTGCCAGGCGCCCACGGCGTACCACAGCGCCCAGGCGAGGGTGCCCAGCATGACGATGATGGCGATCCAGCCGCCAAGGCCGAGCTTGCGCTCCTTCACGCCCGCCCCCGCGCGACGAAGGCCGGATTCTCGAACCCCGGCTTGGCATACAGCAGCGGCGTCCCGTCCCAGCGCGCGACGCTGCCGCCCGCCGCCATCAGGACCGCCTGGCCCGCCGCGGTGTCCCATTCCATGGTGCGCCCGGCGCGGGCATAGAGATCGGCTTCGCCCGCCGCCAGCAGGCAGAATTTCAGGGACGAGCCGGCGCTGACGAATTGCTTCACGGCATAGTGTTTGAGGAATTGTGCCGTGGCCTCGTCATTGTGGCTGCGGCTGCCCACCGCCACCAGACCGTCCTTTGGCGCGCGCCTTGCCATGATCGGCTTGAACACCGCCAGCGCATCGGTGGTTTCATGGGCGCCTTCACCCAGCGCCCCCAGGAACATGCGGGCCTTGGCGGGGGCATGGACCACGCCCGCCACCGGCACGCCGTCGCGTATCTCGGCGATGTTCACGGTGAACTCGCCGTTGCCGGAAAGGAATTCGCGGGTGCCGTCCAGCGGATCGACCAGGAAGAAACGGCTTGCCGCCGCCGCCATCCGCCCCGCCGCCGCTTCTTCTTCCGCCACCACCGGCACGCCGGGAAACGCCGCCGCCAATTGCTTCAGGATCAGGGCTTCGGCGTCCTGGTCGGCGTCGGTGACGGGGGAATTGTCGGCTTTGGCGCGGGCGGCGCAGGCGCCGTAATGGCCCATCACCACGGCGCCGGCCGCGGCGGCGATGCGGGCAAGCGTGAGAAGGGAAGGGCCGGGCGCGGGCATGGGCCCGTCCTAGCGTGTTTCGGGGGACGCGAAAACCCTGGTTAGTCCTTCTCGAAGGCCAGCACGTCGCCGGGCTGGCAGTCCAGCGCGGCGCAGATCGCCGCCAGGGTGGAGAAGCGCATCGCCTTGGCCTTGCCGGTCTTGAGGATGGAAAGATTGGCCAGGGTGATGTCCACCTTCTCGGCCAGTTCGGTCAGGGTCATGCGCCGCGCATAAAGCAGGTCGTCCAGCTTGACGGTGATGCGCATCAGACCGTGCCTTCGAGCTCGGCGCGCATCTCGCTGCCATGGCGGAAGATTTGCGCCAGCACGAAGATCAGCAGGATGGCGAGCAGGCCGACGGGCGAAATGCCGCCGCCAAAATCGAGTTTGATATCGTTCTTCAACTGTAGGGGGATCATGATGGCGATCATCGCGCCGGCGCAGAACTGGAGGGCATAGACGCCCACCAGCAGCCAGCCGGTGCGCGCCAGCCGGTCGGCGTTCTCGACCACGAAGGGATCGCCGCTGACGGCGCTGTCCACGATCTGCCGCACGGCGTGGAAAATCAGGATTGCCACGGCCAGGATGGCGATGCCGAACAGCACGGCCAAGGCAACGATGAGAAAGACATGGCCGGTTGGCACGCCTTTCAGCACCGCGGGAACCCCGGAGGGCATCCAAAGGCCCAGACCCATCACCGCACAGGCGCCCAGCGTGATGGTCAGGACAACAGCACCGAAAGCACAAACCAGCATGGCGGCGTTCAGCAGCCAGTGGGTGACGGTGAAAAGACGGGTCTTGGCCATGGGAACTTCTCCTTATCGGTCTTCAATGCGGTATGTATCGAATTACGGAAAGTAATATATCGAATATCGATAATAAAAGCAAGCCGCTTCCACCCGGCGAAAATCCGGGGATTTCCGCGGAAAAATCGCGGATGCGCAAAAGGCGGTGGCGGCGGCGACTCGGCGCGATTAAGAATTCCTTAAGGCGCTTCGGCGTCTTTACCTTTTGCAAAGACATAAGGCGCCGTCATGTTTGCCCAAGCCTTCGAGCAGAAGCCCGCTCCGACCGGACCGATGAGCGAGATCGAGTTCGCCGCCCTCTTGGTCAGCCGGGTCTGCCACGACCTGGTCGGGCCGCTGGGCGCGGTGGTCAACGGCATGGAAGTGCTGGAGGACGAGCGCGACGCCGAGATGCGCGCCGACGCCATCCGCCTGGTGATGAGCAGCGCCGAGCAGGCCCTGGCCCGCATCCAGTTCATGCGCATCGCCTTCGGCGCCGCCGGGTCCGCCGGGGCCGAGCTCGATCTCGCCGAAGTCGGGCGGCTGGTTTCCGGCCTGCTGGCGGGCGGCAAATCCACCCTGGCCTGGGAAACCGGCGCGGTCTACTGGCCCAAGGACTGGGCCAAGCTGCTGATGAACGCCACCCTGCTGGCGGCGGATTGCCTGCCGCGCGGCGGCGCGGTGACGGTGCGGATCGGTCCCGATCCCGGCGTCCCGTCCTTCCATATCCGGGGCGCCGGCACCCACATCCGGGTGGCCGAGGATGTCCAGCGCCTGCTGCGCGGCGAATCCACCCTGTCCGCCATCGACGCCAGGGGGGTGCAGCCCTTCCTCACCCACAAGCTCTCCCGCACCGTCAATGCGGGGCTTCTCCTCCAGCAAGGGGAAGGTTTTGTGGAAGTTACCGCCGGTTAACGGGGTGTAATCCGATCTTTACCGTCTGCCGCTAGGTTCCCGATGCGCGCGCCGCCGCTTCTGCGCGCGAGAGGGACTTTGCGCCATGGCGATGAACTGCCTGATCGTGGATGACAGCCGGGTGCTGCGCACCGTGGCCCGCCGCATCTTCGAGGAAATGCGCTTCGACGTCGCCGAGGCCGAGGACGGCATGGCCGCCCTGCGCGCCTGCCATGAGAAGATGCCCGACCTGATCCTGTTCGACGGCAATCTGCCCGGCATGAAAGGCGTGGACTTCCTCAAAAGCGTGCGCGGCCAGCAGGGCGGCGACCATCCGGTGATCGTGGTCGCCACCACCGAAAGCGACGCCGAGGAGATTGCCCATGTCATCCATGCCGGCGCCAACGAATATCTGATGAAGCCTTTCGACCGCGTCACGGTCCGCGCCAAGCTCGCCGAGATCGGCGTCACCGCCGCCTGATGAAGACGCTGAGCCAGGAGGATTTCGCCTTCCTGGCGCGGCTGCTGCGCCGGCGTTCCGGCCTTTCGCTTTCTCCCGCCAAGCTCGAACTGGTGCAGCGCCGCCTGGCGCCGGTGATGCGCCGCTTCGGCTTCAAGGACGCCACCACCCTGGTGCGCGAGCTGCGGCTGGGCCAGGAAAACCTGGCCCGGGCGGTGACCGAGGCGGTGACGGTGCACGACACTTCCTTCTTCCGCGATGAACGCATCTTCGCCCGTTTCAAGAACGAGTTGCTGCCGTCGCTGCTCGCCCGCCGCGCCCGCAGCAAGCGGCTGCGGCTGTGGTGCGCCGCCTGCGCCACCGGCCAGGAAGCCTGGTCCATCGCCATGATCCTGGACGGGCTTGGCCTTCAGGCGGCCGGCTGGTCGCTTGACCTGATCGCCACCGATCTTTCGGCCGAGGCCGTCGCCCGCGCCGAGGAAGGCCGCTATGACGGCGAGGAAATGGCGCGCGGCCTGACGTCCGACCAGCGCGCCTTCTGGTTCCGCCCCAGCGGCGAGCAATGGCGGATCGCCGACCGTCTGCGCCGCATGTTGGATTTCCGCGTCTTCAACCTGCTGGATTCCTATGGCTGGCTGGACGATCTCGACTTCATCTTCTGCCGCAATGTGCTGATGTATTTCGACCGCGCCGCCAAGGCTTCGGTGCTGGAGCGCGTCGCCGACACTCTGGCGCCGGACGGCCTGCTGCTGCTGGGCGAGACCGAAACCACCGAGCCGCTGGCGGGGCTTTTCACCGCGGCGGGCGGCGACGGCGTGTATGCCAGGAGCGGCGCGCGCGTGGCGCGTCTGGCGGGCTAGGCCAGCGCTTTGCCCGTCAAGCGTTCCAGCACCTTGAAGGGGCTGCGCTCCGGCTCGGCCATCTGGTCGAGATCGAGATGGAAGGTCTGTTCCATGGCGAAGGCGCCGCCCAGCGCCGCATGCAGCACCTGGTCGGTATAGACCAGCCAGCAGCTGCCGGGCGGGAAGGCCACCGGCGTCTTGGGCGAATTTTCCTGGAAGTCCGCGTCCAGCTTGGCGGCGTCGTGCAGCGACAGCATCATTTCGTCATAGCGGCTGCGCCGGCCATGGGTGACGCCCAGCCTGTCCCACAGCCAGGATTTGCCCGGCGCATGGGTCCTGGCGCGCGTCAGGAAACGCGACGCGAAATCCTCGAAGGGCTGGCCGACGCGCCAGTGCCGCTCGCCGCGCCGGCCATAATCCAGCGGCGCCACATTGCAAAAGAAGCGCAAAATGCGCCGCCCCTTCTGCATCGGGCGCGAGGGAAAGGCGTCGACATGCAGCAGCCGGTCATCGCTGATCTTCGAATATTCCCGCCCTTCCAATTCCACCGGGCGGAAGCTGGTGCGGGCGCGCTCGACATTGCGATAGGGCAGCAGCGCACCCACCAGCCCGGCGGCGGCGGCGCCGAAGCGCTCGATCATCGCCGCCAGCGCGGCGGCGTCCTCGCCCTCAAGCGAAGTCGCCTGCAGCCTGCCGCTGGTATGGTCCAGGCTGATATTCTTGGACTTGCCGTTGCTGACGGCGGGATCGAGGAACCGGGTCTCGCTGTCGCCCAGCGCGAAGCGCAGGCGGGGAAAGAACAGCACCGCGCCTGCTTCCAGCGCATGGACGGCGCGGTCCCGCGTGACGCCATCGATGGCGCCGTGCCAGCCGCGAATGTCGATTTCCTCGATCACGCCCGCTTCACCTTATGAACAGCTCTCGGCCATGGCCGAATATATCAGGGTGCGCAGGTCGCGGCGCAAGCGCACCCGCCGCGCCTGGGTGTCGATCACCTGGGTCATGACGATGGCGATCATTTCCTCTTTCGGGTCAACGAAGAAGAAGGTTCCGGCCACGCCGCCCCAGGTATATTCGCCGATGCTGCCGGGCAGGGCGGCATGGGCCAGGTTCTGCATCACCGCCACCCCCAGCCCGAAGCCGACGCCGCGAAAGCCGGTCTCGTTGAACAGATTGGAAGCCGGCATCAGGTCGGAGATTTCGGCATTGCCCGGCAGCTGGTTCATGGTCATCAGCGCCACCGTCCTGGGCGAAAGATGGCGCACCCCGTCCAGTTCGCCCTTGCCCAGCAGCATGCGGGCAAAGCGCAGATAGTCGGCCGCCGTGCCGGCCAATCCGCCGCCGCCGGACAGAAGCGGCGGCAGGGCGGCATAGCGCATGGTCTTGACGCCGTCGTCCCACAGCGCCAGCCGGTCATCCTTGCTCCAGTAGCAGGTGGCCAGGCGCTCGCGCCGGTCTTCCGGCACGAAGAAATCCGTGTCGCTCATGCCCAGCGGACCCAGCAGCCGCGCCTGGAAGAAATCGCGCAGGCTCATGCCGCTGACGATTTCCACCACATGCCCCAGCACATCGGTGGAGACCGAATAGTTGAAGGCCGTGCCGGGCGAGAATTCTAGCGGCAGCCCCGCCAGCAGGCGCATCATCTCGGGCAGGCCGCCCGCCATGTCGGGCTCGGCCAGGCGCAGGCGGCGGTATTCGGCGTCGATCCCGGTGCGCTGCAGGAGGCCGTAGGTGAAGCCGGAGGTGTGGCGCATCAGGTCCAGCACCGTCATCGCCCGCGCCGGCGGCCTGGTGACGAAGGCGCCGGGACCGCCGCTTTCATAGACCTCAAGCCCGGCGAAGGCGGGAATGAAGCGGGCCACCGGATCGTCCAGGGCGATGGCGCCTTCCTCCAGCAGCATCAGCGCCGCCACGCTGGTCATGGGCTTGGTCATGGAATAGATGCGATGGATGGTATCGCGCTCCATCGGCGTGCCGCGCACCCGGTCGCGCTGGCCGATCACGGCGTCCAGCACCGTCTTGCCCCGCCGCCACAGCAGCACCTGCGCCCCCGGCAGCCAGCCGGGCTCGACCCAGGCGCGCATCAGGAAAGGCGCGATGCGGTCCAGTCTTTGCTGCGAGAAACCTTGCGTCATGAGAGTCTTTTGCGTCGGAAGCAGGGGTCTGGATATACTGAATTGATGGGGGATGCATCCGAAATGCGCGGGCTGAAGGTCAATGCCCGCATCACGATTCCCGATGGCGAGCTGGAGGAGCGTTTCGTGCGCGCCTCCGGCCCCGGCGGGCAGAATGTCAACAAGGTGGCCAGCGCGGTGGAGCTGCGCTTCGATGTCCGCGCCGCGCGCAGCCTGACCGAACTGGCGCGGGCGGCGCTGCTGTTCAGCGGGCGGCTGACCAAGGACGGCGTCCTGGTGATCCAGGCGCAGCGCTTCCGCGACCAGGAGCGCAACCGCGCCGACGCCCGCGCCCGGCTGGTGGCGATCGTCGCCGCCGCCGCCATCCCCCCAAAGCCGCGCCGCCCGACCAGGATTCCGAAGTCCAGCCGGAAGAAGCGCCTTGAGGGCAAGAAGCACCGCGCCGCCCTGAAGCAGGGGCGCGGCCGCGTGCGCGATGATTGATCCCGCCCTGCTGCTGGGCTTCGCCGCGGCGGTGATTATGCTGATGCTGGTCCCCGGTCCCAATGTGGCGCTGATCGTGGCCAACAGCGTCAGCCATGGCGTGCGCGCCGGGCTGATGACGGTCGGGGGCACGGCGGCGGCGCAGGCGCTGTCGCTGGCGCTGGTCAGCGCCGGGCTGACGGCGCTGCTTGCGGGCCTCGGCGCCTGGTTCGGCTGGCTGCGCTGGGTGGGCGCCGCCTATCTGATCTGGCTGGGCATCCGGCAATGGCGCGCCGCGCCGCCCGATCTGGCGGTCAAGGCCCAGCCGCGGGCGGCGCTCTTCGCCCAGGCTTTCCTGGTCTCGCTGGTCAACCCCAAGACGCTGATCTTCTATGGCGCCTTCTTCCCGCAATTCATCGTCCTGGAGCGGCCGGTGATGCCGCAGGCGGCGCTGCTGTCGGTGGTCTTCCTGGCCATCGCGCTGGTGATCGATTCGGGCTGGGCCCTGGCCGCTTCACGTGTCCGCCCGCTGCTGGCCGGGCGCGGAAAGCTGACCGGCCGGCTGGCCGGCGGCATTCTGGTGGGGGCGGGGGCTGTTCTGGCGCTGCTGCGGCACAGATAGTTCCGGTTGCCCCGCCGCTCGCCTGTGCTCGCGGCGTTCGGCGCTCGAAATGGTCCACTGGACCATTTCGCCCGCGCTTTGCGCGGTCGCGCCTTACCGTTACCGGCCCGTCGCAATCGCGGCTATGATGCCGCAATGGTGGAATCGTTGCGTATCCTGCGCGGCTGGATGGGGCCGGCCCTGCTCGGACTGGTGGCCGGCGGCGCCGTGGTGGCGTGGGCAGGCGCCGACGCGCTCTGGTGGCTGGCAGGCATCGGTCTTCTGGCGCTGCTGGCGCGGCGCTTCCTCTCCTTCCAGCCGGTGGCGGTGAATACCGCCGCCCCTGTGGTCTCCACCGACCCGCTCGCCGGTCTGCCGCCCCTGGCCCGCCTGCTGCTGGAGCGCCTGCCGCTGCCGGTGATGCTGCTGGACGGCAATGTCCGGGTGCTGCTGACCAATGGCGACATGCAGATGGCGCTGGGCCAGGCGCTGGAGCGCAAGCATCTCAGCGCCGTGCTGCGCAATCCGGCGGTGCTCGACGCCGTCGAAACCGCGCTGCGGACCGGCGAGGCCGGCAACGTCCCCTTCACCATCACCGGCCTGGTGGAGCGGCATTACGAGGCCTATGCCGCCCGCATTGACGAAGGGCTGGTGGCGCTGCTGCTGCACGACATCACCGCCATCCGCCGCAGCGAGCAGATGCGGGCCGACTTCGTCGCCAATGCCAGCCATGAGCTGCGCACGCCGCTGGCGGCGGTCTCCGGCTTCATCGAGACGCTGCGCGGTCCCGCCCGCGACGACGAGGCGGCGCGCGAGCGCTTTCTTGGCATCATGGCGGCGGAGTCGGCGCGGATGCGCAGGCTGATCGACGATCTGCTCTCGCTCACCCGCATCGAGCTCAATGAGCATGTCCCGCCCCTGGGGCGGGTGGCGCTGGACTCGGTGGTGCGCCAGGCGGCGGCGGCGCTGGCGCCGCTGGCCGAACAGGACGACATCGCCGTGAACATCGAGAGTCCGGCGCTGCCGGAAATCCTGGGCGACCATGACGAGCTGGTGCAGCTGTTCCAGAACCTGATCCACAACGCCATCAAGTATGGCCGCCCCGGCGGCCAGGTCACCATCACCCT
>Ga0265313_10004159_pt1 | contig 11245 bp, 14 predicted proteins | sample 4123metaG_FD_203122 | JGI IMG/M metagenome (GOLD analysis project Ga0265313, IMG submission 203122) | Rhizosphere microbial communities from Carex aquatilis grown in University of Washington, Seatle, WA, United States - 4-1-23 metaG | ecosystem: Host-associated > Plants > Roots > Rhizosphere >...
GCTTCGCCACAGGAGTGTGGCCACGAGAACGGCAGTGCCGGTGAGCACGCCGAGTACGCCGATCGAGACGGCGACGTGGAGAGCCGCGGAGGCGCCGACGCCTGTGGCCACGAGGACGGCGCCGCCCGCGCCGGCCTGCGTGGCGGCTCCGGCCAGGCCGAGCGGCAGCGCTGCCGCGGCGGCTCCGGCGCAGAGAAAGAGGAGCGCGAGCGAGATCGAGTAGCCGACTCCGAGTGCGCCGAGGAGCAGGAAGAACGCGACCGCGCGCACGAGCCAGCAGGCGGAAACGAGCAGCCACGCCTCGGATGCGCGGCGAGGCGACGTCGTGCGGGTGCTCACCCAACGCCCGAGACGGAAGCGCAACGTCCGCCGGCTCGCCGCGACCCGCGGCAGCACGGAGATGACGACCGCAGCAGCGACACCGGCTGCGGCGACGATCACGAGCCCGACGCGCACCGCGGTCCCGGCGTCCGGGAGTGCCGCACCGGCCACCGCGAGCGGGGCGATGGCGACGCTGTCGATCAGTCCCAGCATGAAGAGCGACAGGCACAGCACGCGCACGCCGGCTGGGCAGCGCGGGAAGCGGCGCACGACGGCGACGCGAATCGCGTCGTCGAACCGGCCGGGGAGAATGGCCCCGATCAAGGCAGCGCCTCCGTTGCCGGCCGCGAGCGCCAGCAGCGGCGGTCGCTCGGACGGCGTGAACAGCCGGCCCCATCCGAACGCCTTCAGTCCCTGGGCGAGCACGAGCAACAACGCACCCGCAACGAGCACCCCGGCGTGCCCGCCGGAGAGCGGCCAGGACATCGAGGCGAAATGGCGAGCCGTCAACGCCGCAAGAGCGGCGGTGACCGCCACCGAGGCTCCGCCGGCCGCCCAGCTCCAGCGCCGGGACCGACTGAGCCGCACGTCCGCGATCACGGCGCCTCGGCGAGCAGCGCATCGAGGACGTCCCCGAGCCGCGCCGAAGCGAGGCAGATCGAGGTGTCGGCCGCCCCGTAGTAGAGGCGCAGCTCGTCGCTCGCCGGGTCGTGGAGGAGCCCGCACGGGAAAACGACGTTGGGGATGTCGCCCGTCCGCTCGTACGGCGCCGTCGGCGCCAGCACCCAGCTCGGTAGACGGCGCAGGACACGCCTCGGGTCGGCAAGGTCGAGCAGCGCGAGGCCCACGCGATAGATGTCGCCGCTGACCGTCTGCTTGACGCCGTGGTAGACGAGCAGCCAGCCGTGCTCGGTCCGCATGGGCGGCGGGCCGAGGCCGATGCGCAGGGAATCCCACCACGCGCCGTCACGGGGTTGCAGCACCATCTCGCGTGCGCTCCAGTTGACGAGGTCATTGGATTGGGAGAGAGCGATCTCGCCGTGGCCGCCGCCGTACTGCGTCGTGGGGCGATGGAAGAGCACCCAGCGACCCTGGATCCGGTTCGGGAGGAGCGCGGCGTTCTTGTCCTCCGGTTGCCGGATGATCCCGTGGCGCTCGACGCTCGTGAAGTCCTTCGTCGTCGCCAGGAAGACGGCGGGGCCGGCCGGGCCGTAAGCCGTGCAGGTGATCGCCCAGCGATCGAGCTCGTCGATCCAGACGACGCGCGCATCCTCGAAGCCCCACTGCTCGCTCTCCGCACCGTCGGGCGCGAGTAGCGGCGTGGGATCGATCGACCAGTCGCCGACGCCGTCCGTTGAGCGGGCGACGGTGAGATGTGAGATGCCGCGCCGATCCTCGACCCGCGCGAGCAGGACGGTGGTGCCGTCGACGAGGGCGGCCGCCGGGTTGAACACGGCGTTCGCCGGATAGGGCCAATCCTCGGCGGTGAGGATCGGGTTCGCTGGATGCCGCTCGAAGAGCTCGCCGGCACTCAAGCTGTCGCCAGGTCGGGCACGCGGGACACCGTCGCTGCGCGGATACCGGCCGCGTCGAGGAGGAGCGCGGCCCGGTGGAGCGCGAGCGTCGACTCCGCGCCTTCGTTCGTGTTCAGCGCCTCGCTGCCGAGCCCGTCGCTGCAGCCGCCGGTGGCGAAGTCGTAGAGCGGCTTCTGCAGGCTGTTGCGGCCGAGGAACCACTCGAAGGCGCGGATCGCCCGCGCGCCGTGCTCCGCATCGCGCGTCGCGGCGTAGGCGGCCAACTCGGCCTCGACGAGTCCGGCGGCGTCGAGCGGCTGCTCGTCCCCGCTGTCGTGAACGGGCTCGTCTCGCCGCCGGCCACGGTGTCCGGCAAGGCGAACGAAGTCGCCCGCGAGTCCGGATTCGTCGCCGAGCCAGCGCAGCGACTCGAGCCCGAGGGCTACGCAGTCGTCGCGCCCGAGGGCGCTTCCGCCAGTTATCAGCGCCTGGGAGAGCCGCGCGTTGTCGTAGCTGAGCTCGTCCTCGAACCAGCTCCAGCCGTCGCCGGCAGTCCGCTCGTACGCGTCTGCGAGTTGCTCCACGAGGCGCTCGAGCAGGCGACGTGCCGCCGGTTCGAGCCGGTCAGCGTCGAGGCGCGAGAGTCCGAGCACCGTGTAGGCGGCCGTACGGAGTGACACCTCTCCGCCGAGCGCGTCGACGTGCCGCGCGAGCAGGTCGCGGGCCGGTGTCACGACAGCCGGTATCCACGCGGTGGCGAGGAGCTCGCCCAGCGCCCAGACCGACCGCCCGACGTGGTCGCCGACGTGCGGCTCGTCGAGCCAGCGGCGGTCGTAGCTCATGAAGTTGCGCATCCCTCCGTCGCCGGTGGCCGCCTCGAGGAAGGCGAGGGCGCGGTAGAGGATCGAGCTCCAGACCCGGTCGTCGCCGCGGCGAGCCAGCGCGAGCGAGACGACCGCCAGGCGGGCCACGTCGTCGACGCAGTAGCCGCTTTCGCGGTTGGGGATGATCCCGTGCGCGTGCTGCACGATCCCGACGTCGTCGACGAGCGTGAGGAGGTGGTCGTTGCGCAGGGCGGCGAGATGGAGGTCGCCGACCCCTTTCGGCCGGCGGCGAGGCGCCAACGCGAGCGCCTCGCGCAGCACCGTCCCGGTCGCCCCGGCAACCGACGGCCAGGAGAGGGACGAGCCGATGCGCCGCGCCTCTGTCCGCGCCGCCGCGAGCGAGTCCGGCTGGTCGACGTATTCGCCGACCGCGTCGGCGAGCGCCGCAGGATCGTCGAACGGGACGAGGCGGCCCGCGCCCGTTGCGAGCATGTCCTGCGCATACCAGTACGGCGTTGAGACCACGGCGCAGCCGGCTGCGAGCGCGAAGGTGAGCGCGCCGGAGGAGATCTGCTCGCGGCTCCGGTACGGGGTCACGAACACGTCGGTCGCCGCCAGCAGATCGGAGAGTTGGTCCAGCGAGAGGAACCGGTCGTCGAACTCGACGCTGCCGTCGAGCCCGAGCTCGAGAACGCGCCGCTCCAGCATCAGCCGGTACCGCTCACCCTCCCGGTGCGCGATGTCCGGGTGCGTGCGACCGGCGATCGTGTAGACGATCTCAGGGTGCCGCTCGAGCAGCGCCGGCATCGCCTCGATCGCCGTCTCGAGCCCCTTGCCCGGCGAGATCAGCCCGAACGTCGAGAGCCGGAACCCGTCCGCGCTCGCCCGGCTCGCATCCTGCCGCGCAGCGGCGCGAGCGACAAGCCGCGCTGGCGCTCCGTGGGGGACGACGCGAACCTTCTCCTCAGCGCACGCTCCCGAGGCGACGAGCAGCTCCAGCGCCGTGTCCGTCATCACGATCACGAGCTCCGCTTCCGCGCACAGCTCGCTGAGCACCTCCGCCTGATGCGGCGTCGGCTCGGAGAGCACCGTGTGCAGGGTCACGACGAGCGGCTGGGTGAGGTCCCGTGCGAACGAGAGGACGTACTCCCCGTCGCGACCGCCGAAGATGCCGTACTCGTGCTGGAGCAGCACGACGTCGACGTCGAGCCGCCCGAGCATCCGGGCCGTCCTCACGTAGTCGCCGCGCACGGCCTGCGCGATCGTCCCAAGCACACTCCGCCGCTGCGGGCTGGATGGCTCGTTGAGGACGGCAACGAGCTCGGCGCTCTCGACACCGTCGACGCCCATCAACGCCGCCCTCACGTCGGCTGCGAACGTGCCGATCCCGCATGCCCGCGGCGGATAGGTCGAGACGATTGCGGTACGCAGGTTGTCGCTCCCGTCTGAAAACTCCCCCAAAACGGCAAGCGGCGGGCTCGTGTGGGAGTCAGAACACGGGGACGCTAAGGCCAGGGTAGCCGAGAAGCGGCGGCTTTCCGGCTCAGGCTGTCGCGGTGATGGTGATGCCGCCGCGCGCTTTCTGGGTGAGGGTGACGGTGACCGCCGCCGGCTCGACCTCGATTGCGGCGGCGACGTCCTCCTTGATCTTGACCGCGAGCGCCTCGGCGAAGACGCCCTCGTTGCGGAAGCGCGCGAGGTAGAGCTTCAGCGACTTCGACTCGAGGCAGAGAGCGCCCGGCCGGTACACAATCGTCACGACGTACAGGTCGGGCTGGCCGGTGACCGGGCAGACGGCTGTGAGCTCGTCGCTCGTCATCTCGACGCTCTCGACCCCGGGATTGGGGAAGGACTCGAGGCCGGCGTAGTTCTCGCTACCGGCGTGGCCCAGGGCGACGAAATCCACGGGCACACTTTACGGATGCGCATCTACCTCGCCGGGCCGCCCCAGGCGGACGACTACAGGCGCCGCGCCGCCGAGCTCGTCCACGCGCGCGGTTGGGAGCCCGTCGATCCGTTCCGCCGCGACTTCCGGGGGGACACGGAAGGGCACGAGCAGGAGATCGTCGAGGGCGACCTGGCCGACATCGACTCCTGCGACGCCGTCCTCGCCGCATTCGACGCGCCGGACGAGGGAACCGCTATGGAGGCCTGGTACGCCCACGCGAGCGGCAAGCCGGTGATTGCGTGGACCGGCGACGCCTGGGTCCATCCGTGGACTGTCTACGTTGCGAGCGGCACCCACGCCGCGCTCGACGACGCAGTCGACGCGCTCGGCCGCGCCGTGGCAGAGTCGGCGATGCGAGGCCCAAGCTAGGAGGAGGCAACTTCCCATGACATCCACCGAACCGGAAGCACCGACACCGCAACCCGAGCTCGAGTCGCCTGCGGCGGCACCGGGCGAATCGCTGCAGGAGCGGGCACGCCGCCAGGGGCGCCTGGCTCGCCTCTACGCCGCGGCGTTCGGGTCTATCGCGTTACTGACCATCCTCATCATCCTCGTCACGAAGAACACGGCCGCGGTCAAGCTCGACTGGGCGGTCGGCTCGACCCGTGCGTCGCTCGTCTGGATCATCCTCGCCGCCGCCGTCCTCGGCTGGCTGCTCGGCCTCGCGACCGCGATCGTCTTCCGCCACCGCACGCGCCGGCCGTGAGCGGCCGGGCGGCAAGGCCACGCCTCGCCATCTGACGGCCACGCTCAAGCTGCGATGAGCCGACTGAGGAGCTCTTAGCGCCGTCAGCGGGGCTGCCAGCTCGGTGCCGCGTCCGGCGCGTTGTCGTGCGTGAGCTGCGTCGGGTCGGCCCCGTTCGCCTTCATAACCCACAACGCGCTCGGGCCGGTTGCGTAATCCTGGTAGACGATCAGCTTTCCGTCCGGCGAGAAGGCCGGATGATCCTTGAACGAGCCGGTGTTCGTCAGGTCCGTCTTCTGTGCGCCGCCGGCGCTCATCCGCCAAACGTCGGTGCCGCCGATGAACGTGATCCACTTCCCGTTCGGTGACCAGCTCGGGCCGCCGGATCCGGACGGCGTGCCCTTGGTCAGGTCCTTCCTGTGCGTGCCCTTGGCGGTGACGATGAAGATGTCGTTGCCGCTGCCCTGGAACGCGATCAGCCCCTTGGCTGACCAGTCGGGCTCGCTTCCTGCGACGGTTCCCTTGATGAGCTTGTGGAGGTGGGTTCCGTCTGCGTTCATGACGTAGAGCTGTCCTGTCCCGGACTTCGGCTGTCGGGAGAAGACGATCTGCTTACCGTCCGGTGACCAGGCCGGATCCTCGTCGTCGCTGCCGTGCGTGAGCCGCCGCAGGTGCGTGCCGTTGGTGCGGACGGTGTAGATCTGGCAGCACCCCGACTTGCCCTCGCGGTCGAAGACGAGCACCTTGCCGTTCGGCGAGTAGTGCGCGTGGTCGGCACCGCTCGTCCCTCGCACGGTCTTCTCGCTCGAGCTTCCGACAGCCGTGACCTTGATGCAACTCCCATTGCCGCATTGACCCGTGAAGGCGATCGAGCCGTTGTGGCCGGGGAAGCTCGCGCCTGCGGCTCCCGCGAAGATCAACGTCGCGAAGACCGCGAAGACCAAAGCTCGACGTTTCATCCAGAGAACAATAAGTCGAGCGGCGTTCTCCGCAAAGAGCGGCCTTTTCGTCCAGCACCCTCTTGATTCTCGACCGGCGGGCGGGATAGGTTCCTTTTCGCCGAGTACGGGGCGCTGGAGGTTGAAGCCCCGCCGAGTGACACGAGAAGGCTTCGGCCAGATCGGGTTGGTTGGCGAGGTGGACAAAGGCGCAACCGGCTCGGCTTTTTCGTGCCCTCGTTTAGTTGTGGCGAGAGCCGCTGATCGTCAGCAGTCCGCGTCCGGATGCGTGGTCGACCTGCAGCGTCGTGTGTGCGATGGCGAAGCGCTCGGCGAGCAGGAGCTCGAGCTCGCGGCGAATCCCGTGGCAGTCGTCGCCCTCGTGAACGAGGACGTGAGCAGACAGGGACGGGAAGCCGCTCGAGATCTCCCAGACGTGCAGGTCGTGCACGCTCTCGACATGCGGATGTGACGCGAGGGCGCGGCCGATCTCCTCGACGTCAAGCCCCGGCGGCGCGGCCTCGAGCAGGACGCGGCCGGAGTCGCGCAGGAGGCCCAAGGCCGAGCGGATCATCACGGCGGCGACGACGAGGGCCGCCACGCCGTCGGCGCGCGTCCACCCGGTCGCGAGGATGACGCCGCCGGCGATCGCAGTGACGACGAACGCGATCAAGTCGGTGAGGAGGTGCTGGAAGCTGCCCTCGATGTTCATCGACGCGCGGTTCGCGCCCGCGAGCTGCCGCGTGGCGAGCAGGTTGACACCGATCCCGGCGACCGCGACGAGGAGGATCGCGAGTCCTCCCGCCGCCGGGGGCGAGACGAGCCGGTGAATCCCTCCGTAGACGACGAGCCCCGCGAGCACGAGCAGAGTGCCGCCGTTCGCCTGCGCGGAGAGGATCTCGGAGCGTTTGAGCCCGAAGGTGAGGTTCCCGCCCGACGGCCGCTGCACGAGCCGGATGACGACGAGCGACATCACGAGCGCGCCGGCGTCGGTGAGCATGTGCGCCGCGTCGGAAAGTAGCGCGAGCGAGTGGGCGAGGATGCCGACGACGACCTCGACCGCCATGAAGCCGACGATCAGGGCGAGCGCGACCGAGAGGCGCTTCGGGTCGGCGTTCTCGTCGGCGCCGTGCACGTGACCGCTCATCCGCAAACCGTACTCGGCCGCGGGTCGCGCCTCCGCGTTTAGCGCCTGCGGCGGCGGCGCGGCTTCGGCGTGGCCGCCGGAGCGACGATCCCCGACGCGGCGAACGCTGGGCCGTGGCCGAGGGCGCCCGCGAGCTTGCTGACGTCGAGACGCTGCTCCGGGAGGACGAGTGTCACGCCGGTGCCGGTACGGCCGGCGCGGCCTGTCCGGCCGACGCGATGCACGTAGTCGTCGGCGGTGCGGGGCGGATCGAAGTTGATCACATGCGTGATCTCGTCGACGTCGAGCCCGCGTGCCGCGATGTCTGTCGCGATCATCGTGCCGATGCGACCGGAGCCGAACTGTGCGAGCGACCGCTCGCGCGCGTTCTGCGACATGTTCCCGTGCAGCACCGCTGCCCGCATGTCGTGGAGGCGGTCGAGCTTGCGCGCGAGCTTGTCGGCGCCGTACTTCGTGCGGACGAAGACGAGGGCGAGCCCACGCTCGCGGCGCAGCTGCTCGGCGAGCGTGTCGATCTTGCCTTCCGAGGTGACGGCCACGAACTCGTGCCCGATCTCTCCGGGGGCATTCTCGACCTGCGCGCCGGTCGTGAACCGCGCTGCCTTGACGGTGTACGTCCGCGCGAGCTCCGCGACCGGCCCGTCGAGCGTGGCCGAGAAGAGGAGCGTCTGCCGGTTCTGCGGGATCTCCCGGACGATTCGGTCGACCTGCGGCTGGAAGCCCATGTCGAGCATGCGATCGGCCTCGTCGAGGACGAGCACGCGGATCTCGCGCAGCGAGATGAGCCTCCGCTCGATCAGGTCGTTGAGCCGGCCCGGCGTGGCGACGAGCACGTCCGCGCCGCGGGCGGCCTTCGTCTGGCCGTGGACGGATGTGCCGCCGTAGAGCGCGGCGATTTTCAGGCCGCGCGCCTTGGCGAGCGACTGGAGCTCGTCGACGATCTGCGAGGCGAGCTCGCGGGTCGGGACGAGGACGAGCGCGCCCGGATGGGCGGTCGCGCCGGCAAGGCGATCGATCATCGGGATGCCGAAGGCGAGTGTCTTGCCCGAGCCGGTGGGGGACGCCGCGAGGACGTCGACGCCGGCGAGCGCGTCGGGCAAGACGAGAGTCTGGATGGCGAACGGGGTGTGAATGCCGCGCCGGGCCAAGGCCTCGGTCACGGGCGTGCTCACGCCCAATGAGCTAAAAGAGCGCAGCTCAGCGAATGACTTGCTCAAGATGAAAGTTCCTTCCTGTGGAGCGGGTTCGAGATGCGAGAAACTCGAAACGCCTGCTGCCAGGGGAACGAGAAGCTGAATCTCCTTGGGCCGAACGTGCCGACCGTGTTTTGCACGGTAGCAGGGAAGTTCCGCTACAACGGTTCCAGTGGTTTTGCCCGAACCCATGAGCGACACCGATTCTCCGCGCTCGTGGCGGGGTGTCCTCGATGCCTATGCGCAGCCGCGGCTCGGTCGGAGTGTGCTCGATCTCGCCACCTCGGTCGTGCCGTACGTCGCGCTGCTCGTCGCGTCGGCGTTCGCGCTGCGCGTGTCGGTCTGGCTGTCCCTTGCGCTCGTTCTGCCCGCGGCCGGCTTCCTGACGCGCACGTTCATCGTCTTCCACGACTGCACCCACGGCTCGTTCATGCGCTCGCGCCGCGCGAACGACGCGATCGGCGTCGTGACGGGCCTGCTCGTCTGGCTGCCGTACCGCGGCTGGCAGCACGAGCACGCGGTCCATCACGCGACGGCGGGGGATCTCGACCGGCGGGGGGTCGGCGACGTCGCCACGCTGACGGTCGCCGAGTACGACGCGCTCTCCCGGGGGCGGCGGATCAAGTACCGGCTCTACCGCAGCCCGTTCGTCATGTTCGGGCTCGGGTGGCTGCTCGTTCTCGTGCTGAATCCGCGGTTCATCCCGCACGGCGCGAAGCCGCGCGTGCGCAACAGCGTGCTGCTGACCGATCTCCTGCTCGCGCTCATCGTCACCGCGGCCTGCCTGACGATCGGCTGGAGGGACTACCTCCTCGTGCAGGGCCCCGTCTTCCTCGTCGGCGGCGCGGTCGGCGTCTGGCTGTTCTACGTCCAGCACCAGTACGAGGACACGTACTGGCAGACGCACGCCGACTGGCGGTACGACCATGCCGCGCTCGCGGGTAGCTCGTACCTGAAGCTCCCCGGCGTGCTGCGCTTTTTCACCGGCAACATCGGCTTCCACCACGTCCACCACCTGAGCGTCGGCATTCCGAACTACAACCTCCAGGCCGCGCATGAAGGGAGCGACCGCCTGCAGGCCGTGCCGGAGCTCACGGTGCGGCAGGGGCTCCACGCCACGAGGTTGAAGCTGTGGGACGAGCGGCGCGGCCGCCTCGTCACCTTCCGCGAGGCGCGCGCCGCGGCGACCGGATGAGCGCTTCGCCTCCGCCGGAGAAGACGGACGACGCGGCGGAGCTTCTCGACTGGGCAGCGTTCTCCGCGCTCAATTTCCCCGGCTGCTGTAGGCATGACCTCGTCGCTGCAGCCGCCTACGCGGCGTACCGGCGCGACTCGGCGCCCGGAACTTCCGGGGTTTAGCTGCTAGGCTCCAGGGGCTAGCTGAGCGAGTACCGGGTGCGCGTCGTGCGCTTCCTCTGCCCGTTCCTGAAGTGGCAGAGGAGGTGTTTCATTTATGGCAACCGGAACCGTGAAGTGGTTCAACGCCGACAAGGGCTATGGCTTCATCAGCCCCGACGACGGCAGTGCAGACCTGTTCGTTCATCACAGCGCGATCTTGGGCGACGGCTACAAGACGCTCGCCGAGAGCGCGAAAGTGCAGTACGAGCCCGGACAGGGCGAGAAGGGCCCGCAGGCGACAAACGTCGCCTTGGTGTCCGCCTAGTTCGGAGTGACGCTCCGGCGCCCGCCAGGGTGCCGGAGTTGTCGCTCCTCGGAGAGGAAGGAGCGGACGGATGGCAACAAGGGGACAGACGCACAACAAGCGGGCGCGCGAGATGGCCCTGCGGGAGAAGCGCGAGCGCAAGCAGTTGAAGAAGGATCAGCGCGCCGCCGGACTTCTCCCCTACTACGACGACGAGGGTTTCCTGGTTCAGCCCAGCCCGGAGACCGGGCTTGAAACGGATGTCGAAGCCGACGGCGAGGCGCCGGCCGACGAAGAGCAGACCGAGACCGTGGCGGAGGCGATCCAGTGAGCTTCGAGCGCCGTACCGAGGGTGGCCCCGGCGTCGCGCGCAAGGTCGTCTCGCTTCCGAAACGCGCCCACATCGAGACCTGGGAAGGCGCGAACGAGGAGAAGGACGAGAAGCTGCGCGTCCGGAGCCTGCACCGCAAGGCGGGCGCCGGTGGATTCCAGATCCGCCATTCCGACCACGGCTGGTCGCTGATGGACGCGGAGCGGAAGCCGGTGGGCGGGCGCACCGACCACAGCCTCAGGGAGATCGAGTCGCTCCTCACCAAAGCGCTCAAGCAATGACCGCCGCCGGCGCAGCCGACCTCCGCTCGGCTGCGCTCGAGGCGTACATCGCGAAGCGGGGCAAGCAGGGCTTCCGAATCGAGACGCAGACGGGCACGCAGGCCGTGATCGTGCGCCGACATCCTCTGTACTTCCTCTTGCGGCACATCGCGAGCGGGAAGGCGGAGCAGCGGCTCGTCATCTCGGTCGACGAACACGGCAAGATCGCGGCGCTGGCCGCGCAGCCCTTGCGTTGGTAGGGCGAATGCGCCGGCTGAGCCGCGTCGATATCTTGACTTTCGTCGCGGAACTGACTGGCTAGCCTCGCGACAACGCCTTCTCAATCCGGTTAAGAACAGCGATGTCGGCCTTGAACATCTGGTCCAGTTCCTCGACCAGTTTCTCAGTGGCCCCGGCGCCCGCAAAGAAGCCGACAAGCTTC
>Ga0265313_10004161_pt1 | contig 11240 bp, 6 predicted proteins | sample 4123metaG_FD_203122 | JGI IMG/M metagenome (GOLD analysis project Ga0265313, IMG submission 203122) | Rhizosphere microbial communities from Carex aquatilis grown in University of Washington, Seatle, WA, United States - 4-1-23 metaG | ecosystem: Host-associated > Plants > Roots > Rhizosphere >...
ACCCGGTGATCGACCGCGACATTGATGGTGAGCGCGCCGAGACCACCGTGCTGGAAGCGAAAGAAACGCGCTTTGGCTCGGTGCAGGCGGCCAGACGCGTCGCACGAACGGTATTCCTTGGTAGCGCGCCGTCGTCGGTTGCCACCCGGTCCGGTATCCGCGGCCTTGACCGAGCGCGTGTGCTCCTGGGCTGTCTTCAGCCGGGACAAGCATCCTCGCTCTATTCCGATGCGCTGAACCGGTTGGCGGACCAACTGCACTATCTCAACTCTTCCGGCGACAAGACGCAGGAGGCCACTCGTTATTGGTTCGACACCCGCGCCAACCTGCGGCGCGAGATGGAAGAGCGCAAGAAACGTTTTGAAGATGGCGCAGTGCGCGGGCGAATGGCTGAGATTCTCAAGCGGCTCACCAGCAACGCTGGGTTTTTCGATGGTACGCATATCTTCACGCCGCATAGCGATGTGCCGGATGATGGTGCGCTGCGGCTGATTATGTTAGCGCCCGATCAGTTCTACGCGCGGGAAGAGTCTCGCGCTGCGTTCGAGGGCGTGCTTCAGCACGTCAGGAATCACGGCATCACTCCCAGGCATCGCGGCAACCGACTGCTTTTTCTCGCACCCGATCATGGTGCGCTGGCGCGTCTGCGCGATTGCATCCGCGTGGCATTGGCATGGAACTCCATCGTGGAAGACGTGGCCGCGATGCGTCTTGTGCTTGACAACCTGCAAGCCCAGCAGGCCAAGAAGGAGCTGATGACGGCGGAGGAAGTCCTGCCGCGTGTGGCACGTGAGTGCTACAAGTGGTTGCTGTGCCCATCGCAGGATACGCCGACCGCAGCCAAGCCGACGGTGGAGGTGTTCCCGCTCAATACCGGCGGAGCGGCGTTGGGGCCAGAGATCGAGCGCGTGTGTATCGACAACGTGTTGGTGATCACGACCTGGTCGCCGATTCATCTGCGAGATGAGTTGAAGAAGCTCTACTGGAAGGCAGACAAGCCCGCCATTGGCGGGATGGCATTCTGGGAAGACACGCTGCGCTACCTGTATTTGCCACGCTTGAAGAGCCGCCAAGTACTGGATCAAGCCATTGTCAAAGGCGCAGGCAGCCGGGATTTTTTTGGTACTGCTTACGGACAGCATGAAGGCAAGTTCGACGGATTCAAATTCGGCGACGCGAACGTGCAACTGGACGACACGCTGCTGCTGATCGAACCGGAAGCGGCCAAGGCGTACGAGGCCGCGAATCCGCTGGTCGTTACTCCCGGCCCAACGCTGTCCGGATCGGGGCCACTTCCCCCTGGGCCAACACCGCCCGGACCTGTGTCGCCGGAGCCGCCGCCCCCAGGATCAACCCCGACAACTAAGCCCCGCTCATTCCATGGCAATGTGGCCATCAATGCAGCCACGGCGAAAATGCGCCTGGTTCAGGTAGCGGAGGAGATTATCGCCGTGCTCGCGGCGGACCCCAATGCGGAGGTCAAGGTTACGTTGGAAATTCAAGTCGGATTCCCCACTGGCGCGTCCGACCAAACCAAGCGCGCCGTCACGGAGAACGCCCGTACGCTAGGCTTCAAGAACGCCGACTGGGAGTGAGAGCAGCTGGGCCCGGCCAAAGTCGAGCCCAGCTACGACTTGGCCGGCGTCTCAAGTGCCCTGCTGCGGGCGAATGGCGATACAACTGGTCTGGCTTCCTGGCAGCTCGCCAGCGGCGAGGGCGCCCGTGGCATGTCCCTAAGCGCGGTACCAAGCGGGCTCTTTCGGCTCGCGAAACCGCTCCCCATGCTTATATAGCGCTTATATTGGAGGAAATGGTTGTCCGGGCAGACAATCACACCACGCCATAAGTAATTGATTTTACTAAAGAAACCTGGAGCGGGCGAACGGATTCGAACCGTCGACCCTAACCTTGGCAAGGTTATGCTCTACCCCTGAGCTACGCCCGCATTCCAAGTCAGGCGGGGGTTATGGCGTAAGCCCCGCCCCGTTTGCAAGGGTTTACACCCCGGCCCGTTACGGAACTGTTGCGCGCCCGCCCGGGATGGGAAATCCTGAATTTTCCAGGGGTTCGGCGGGGGCAAGGTGGCAGGCAAGGGCGGCAATCGCACGGGCATTCTGCTGCTGGCCCCCACCATGGCGGTCATGGCGCTGGCGCTGGCCGCGCCCCTGGGCCTGCTGGCGCTCTACAGCCTGACGGCGGCGACCGGCCCGGTGCTGCAGGGCGGCATCAGCCTTGCCCCCTATGCCGAGGCCCTGGGGCGGGCGGGATACCGCGCCCTGTTCTGGCGCTCGCTGGGCATCTCGGCGCTGGTGACGGCAGTGACGGTGATGCTGGCCTATCCCATGGCCTGGTTCGTCGCCTTCCATGCCGGGCGGGCCAAGTTCGCCTGGCTGATCGCCCTGACCATTCCCTTCTGGACCTCGTATCTGCTGCGCGTCTTCGCCTGGAAGATCATCCTGGGCTATGGCGGGGTGATCAATTCCGCCTTGCTCAGCCTGCACCTGATTTCCCAGCCGCTGGGCGCCCTGCTCTACAATCCCTTTGCGGTGGTGCTGACCCTGACCCATGCCTGGGCCGCCTTCGCCATCCTGCCCATCTATGTCTCGCTGGAGAAGATCGACCGTTCGCTGCTGGAAGCGGCGGCCGACCTGGGCGACGGGCCGGTGCGGCGCTTCCTGCGCCTCACCCTGCCGCTGTCGATGCCGGGCGTGATCGGGGCAGCCATCCTGATCTTCGTGCCCACCACCGGCGATTATGTGACGCCGGCGCTGGTGGGCGGGCCGGACGGCTCGATGATCGCCAACCTCATCGCGGTGGAGTTCGAGCGGGTGGGCAACTGGCCGCTGGGCGCGGCGCTGGCGCTGGCCAGCATGGCGATGGTGGGCGTCACGGCGGCGCTGTTCGTGGCGGCGGCGCGGGCGGCGGCGGGAGCGGTGAAATGAGTGAGGAGCGGCGCACGCAGCGCGTAAGCAGGTCCGATGGACCTGCGAAAGCGACGAACGCCCCGAGCAAAAGCGAGGGGCTGCGCGCCTATGCCTTCGCCTATCTGGCGTTTCTCTATCTGCCGGTGCTGTTCCTGCCGCTGTTCTCCTTCAACGCTTCGCATTTCATCGCCTTCCCGCTCGCCGGCTTCACCCTGGAATGGTATCGCCAGCTTTTCGCCGATGACGCCATGCTGCATGCCCTGGGCAACAGCCTTGAGGTCGGCGCGGTGACGGCGCTGCTGGCGACGCTGCTGGGGCTGACGGCGGCCAAGGCGGTGACGCAATACCGGCTGCGCGGCGTGGGCGCGATGCTGGGCTTCATCAGCCTGCCGCTGTTCATTCCCGACATCGTGCTGGGCCTTTCGCTGCTGCTGCTGCTGGGCGTGGCCGGTTTTCCGCTGTCGCTGGCGGGGGTGGTGCTGGGGCATCTGACGCTTTGCGTGCCTTTCGCCCTCACCGTGATGATCGCCCGCTTCGAAGGCTTTGACCGCAACCTGGAGGAAGCCTCGGCCGATCTGGGGGAGACTGCCTGGATCACCTTCTGGCGCGTCACCTTTCCGCTGATGCTGCCGGGCATCGCCGCCAGCCTGCTGCTGACCTTCATCACCTCGTTCGACGAATTCCTGCTGGCCTATTTCCTCTCCGGCACCGAGGCGACGCTGCCGGTCTATATCTGGGGCCAGTTGCGCTTCCCCGAACGGCTGCCGATGGTGCTGGCGCTGGGGGCGCTGATCCTGGTGGTTTCGGTGGCGCTGGTGATCCTGGCGGAATGGGCGCGCAACCGTGGCGTCGAAAAAAAGAGCATCGGGGCGTAAATGACGTTTCTGTCGCTCAGCCCATATTTATCGATCAAAAAGGTCAGCAAGCGCTTCGGCGCTCTCGCCGCCGTCGATGCCGTCGATCTGGAAGTGCCGCGCGGCGCCTTCTTCGCCCTCTTGGGACCGTCGGGCTGCGGCAAGACCACGCTGCTGCGCCTGATCGGCGGCTTCGCCCAGCCGGATGACGGCGTCATCACCATTGACGGCGCCCCGATGAACGGCGTGCCGGCCAATCTGCGCCCCACCAACATGGTGTTCCAGTCCTATGCGATTTTTCCGCACCTCAACGTCTTCGACAATGTCGCCTATGGCCTGCGGAAAGAGCGTTTGGGCAAAGACGCTTTGTACGCCCGGGTCGGAGCCATGCTGGCGACGGTGCGGCTGGAAGGGCTGGGGGCGCGCCGCGCCGATGAGCTTTCCGGCGGCCAGCGCCAGCGCGTGGCGCTAGCGCGGGCGCTGGTGAAACAGCCCAAGATATTGCTGCTGGACGAGCCGCTGGGGGCGCTGGACAAGCGGCTGCGCGAGGCGATGCAAGTTGAATTGCGCGCCTTGCAGAAAAGCCTGGGCATTACCTTCCTGCTGGTGACCCATGACCAGGAAGAAGCCCTGTCGATGGCCGACCGGGTGGCGGTGATGAGCGGCGGCAGGATTCTCCAGGTCGCTTCCCCACGCGAACTTTATGAGCGGCCGAACTGCCGCGAAGTGGCGGATTTCATCGGCCAGATCAATTTCTTCCACGCCACGGTGAAAAGCATCGAAAGTGACAGCGTCACCGCCAATGCCGGGGTGCTGGGCCTGGTCACGGTGCCGCGCGCGGCGTTCGGATTTTCCTTCGCCGTGGGTGACCATATCCTGCTGGCGCTGCGGCCCGAACGGATCACCTTGCAGGGCGGCAGTGTGGCGGGCGAAATCATCGCCGCCAGCTTCCTGGGCGAGCGCAGCCATTATCAGGTCAGGATCGCCGGGCGCGCCGAGCCGGTCTACGTTGCGTCTTCCGGCGTCGAACCGCAGGGGCCTGTTATGCTGGGGTGGAATCAGGACGCTGTAATCGCGTTGCCATTTGATTAACTGGGAAGTCTCGTCAATGCGGCTGGTCCGAACTATCGCGCTTGTTGCGACACTGTCCCTCTCAGGCTGCGCATGGTTAGAGTGTGCAGTTCTCTGCGAACGTTTTGTGTCAGAAGCTATGCATAACCCTGCAACCGGCGAGAAAGCGATCTGCGGTGGCCATGTACAAAAGGGCGAAATCACCAATGCCGAACTGGACGAGATTTCCGCTTGTGTGGCTGTCCATGCCGCAAAAGGGTTTGTACTGGATGCGCACTCCTAGACCATTTCCATTCAGCGGTTAGCCCGTCATCAACCGCTCGAAAATCGCCCGCACCCGCGCCTGCAGTTCGAACAGCCGCGCCTCCAGCGCCGGAAAATCCGCCGCCTCGCCCGCCTGCACCAGCAGCGCCTTCAGGCCGGGCGTGGCGTCCTCCAGAGTCTTCGGCGTTTCGTCCAGCGCCACCCGCAGCACCTGGGTCAGGGCGTGCTGCAGGGCCGCCGCCGCCACCAGCAAAGCGGCATCGGCATTGGCCAGGAAGCCGCCGGCATGGAGATTGTGCAGGGCGGCGATGGTGTTGCTGTTCAATATTTCGGGCTGGTCGTGCGCATGGACCAGTTGCAGCGCCTGGGCGATGAACTCGATATCCACCAGCCCGCCGCGGGCATGTTTCAGGTCCCAGGGATTCCTGTCGCTGAAGGTCTCGGCCATGCGCGCCCGCATGTCGCGCGCATCGGCAATCACCCGCGCGCCATCCACGGGCGCGGTGAGGCGGCGGCGGATGGCGGCGGCCAGCGCCGCGCGCGCCGCAAGCGGGCCCGCCACAAGCCGCGCCCGCGTCAGCGCCATATGCTCCCAGGTCCAGCTTTCGCTGGCGTGATAATCGACAAAGGATTTCAGGCTCACCGCCGCCGGGCCCTTGTTGCCGGTGGGGCGCAGCCGCATGTCCACTTCGTATAAGGTGCCCGCCGCCGTCGGTATGGTCAGGGCGGAAATCAGCCGCTGCGCTGCCCTTGCATAATAAAGCGTCGGCGACAGCGGCTTGGGACCGTCGCTGCCCTCCACGCCGGGCGGCGCGTCATAGACAAAGACCAGGTCGAGGTCGGAACTGGCGGTCATTTCGCGCCCGCCCAGCTTGCCCATGGCGATGACGCAGAAGCTGCCGCCGGGAATCTGTCCCGCGGTCCGCGCCAGATCGTCTTCCACACGCGGCAGCAGGCCGTCGATCACCGTCTCGGCGATGGCGGCCAGCGCCGGCCCGGCGGCCTCGGCCTTGGCGGCGCCTTCGACGATCTGCACCCCGACGCGGAAGATCTCCTCCCGCGCGAAACGCCGCGCCCCGTCCAGCGCCTCCTCGTAAGCCCCGCCGGTCTGCCGCGCCAGCGCGGCTTGCAGCTCGGCCCGGGCAGGCAGGGTGGAGAGGAAATCGGCGTCGAGCAGCGCGTCGAGCGTGGCGGTGTTGCGCGACAGATGCGCCGCCAGGCGCGGGGCCGAACCGATGATGCGCGCCAGCAGGCGGAGGAATTGCGGCCGCGCCAGGAACAGCGAGAAAAGCTGCACCCCGGAGGACAGATTGGAAAGAAAGCGGTCAAAGCCGGCAAAGGCGGCGTCGGGATCGGCGGTGCCGGCCAACGCCTCCAGGATGGCGGGGGTCAGTTGCGTCAGCAGCTCGCGCGCCCGGGCCGAGCGCATGACGCGGATGCGGCCATGATGCCAGCCGCGGATGGCGCCGGAGACATGGGGCGCATCGCGAAAGCCCAGCGCGGCGATGGTGGCGAGGGTCTCCGGATCGTCCTCGACCCCGGTGAAGACCAGGCTGCCTTGCGCCGACGACAGTTCCGGCGCGCTTTCGAACAGGCGGGCATAATGCTGCTGCACCGTCTGCAGGGTGCGGGTCAGTGCGGCGGCGAATGCGTTGCGGTCGGCAAAGCCCATGAAGCAGGCGATATGCGCCAGCCCCTCCTCGTCCTTGGGCAGCGTATGGGTCTGCTCGTCCGCCACCATCTGCAGGCGATGCTCGAGCGTGCGCAGGAAGCGATAGGCCTGCGTGAGGTCGTGCGCCGCCTGCGCCGTCACCACCCCGGCGCCTGCCAGGGCCTGCAGCGCCGCCACCGTGCCGCGTTCACGCAGCCCCCGGTTGCGCCCGCCCAGGATCAATTGCTGGGTCTGGGCGAAGAACTCGATCTCGCGGATGCCGCCGCGCCCCAGCTTGATGTTGTGGCCGGCCACCGCGATCTCGCTGTGGCCGCCATGGGCATGGATCTGCCGCTTGATGGAATGGATGTCGGCGATGGCGGCGAAATCCAGATTGCGCCGCCAGATGAAGGGCGCCATCCCCGCCAGGAAATCCGCCGCCGCCTGGCTGTCGCCGGCCACGGCGCGCGCCTTGATCATGGCGGCGCGTTCCCAGTTCTGGCCCATCGCCTCGTAATAGTCCAAGGCCGCGTCGGTCGAGATCGCCACCTGGGTGGCGCCGGCATCGGGGCGCAGGCGCAGATCGACGCGGAAGACATAGTCGCCGCCCGCGCGCTCGGCGATCAGCCGCACCAGCCCGCGCACGATATCCACGGCGGCGCCGCGCGGATCGTCCTTCTTGGCGAAGGGAAAGCGGGCGGCGTCATAGAACACCACCAAGTCGATGTCGCTGGAGTAGTTGAGCTCGAAGGCGCCATATTTGCCCATCGCCAGCACCAGCAGGCCGGTGCCTTCCTCCAGCGCCGCCGGACCCTTTCCCGCCAGTCCGGTTCGCGCCGCCTCCCCCGCCAGCAGGAAGCGCAGCGCCCCCTTCACGGCGGCGTCGGCGAAGCGGCTGAGCGCGGCGGTGACGGCTTCCAGGTCCCAGTCGGCGGCAATGTCCGACAGCGCGATGGCCAGGGCGGCTTTGGCCTTGGCCTGGCGCAATTGCGCCATTGCCTGCGGCTCCTGCGTCAGGCCGCCGGCGGCCAGCGCCGCGGCGCAGGCGTCCTCCACCAGCGCCGCCGCGCCCCGGGTGAAATAATCGCCAAGCGCGCCCGGTTCGCGCAATGCCAGCCGCGCCAGATAGGCGCTGTTGCCGAACGCCCCTTCCAGCAGGGCGCGCGCCGCGCCGTCCGGCGGGGTGAAGCCCTGCCCGGCCAGATCATCCAGGGTGCGCGCGGCGCGCGCGGGATCGAAGGGCAGAGGGGGATGGCGAAGACCGGACATGAAGCTCCTCACCCTTCGATGGGCTCAGGGTGAGGAGAAATGTAATTCCTCATGCTGAGCTTGTCGAAGCATGAGGCAGCCAGGCTTCTACTCCGCCGCACTCTTTGTTGCGGTCATGGCGGGCCTGATCGGCACCACCTTGCTCACCTTGGGAAAGGTCAGGCTGGCCTTGAGGCCGGGGGCATTGTCGGCCAGCACCAGCTGGGTGCCGTGATAATGCGCCACCGCCGCCACCAGCGACAGGCCCAGCCCGGTGCCGGGGGAATTGCGGCTGGCTTCCAGACGGACAAAGCGCTCCACCACCCGCGAGCGGTCTTGCGACGGGATGCCCGGGCCCGTATCTGCCACCGCCAGCACCACGCCTTCCGGCGTCTGCGCCACCGAGATGGTCACCTTGCCGTCCGGCGGGGTGTATTTGATGGCGTTGTCCACCAGATTGGCCAGCGCCTGCGCCACCAGGCTGCGGTTGCCCTCGATCTGGGCACCCGGTCCACGCTGCAGCTTCAGGACGATGCCCTTCTCCTCGGCCAGCGGCTCATAGAGTTCGGCGACGTCGCCGGCGACGCCGTTGAGTTCCAGCACCGTCATCTGGGAGCGGCCGGTGCCGGCGTCGGTCTCGGCGATCAGCAGCAGGGCGTTGAAGGTGGCGATCAGCTTGTCGGTCTCGGCGATGGCCCGTTCGATCTCCCCGGCGCCGCCGCCCTGGGCGGTAAGGCGGGCGACGGATTCCTCCAGCCGGTTGCGCAAGCGGTTGAGCGGCGTGCGCAGGTCATGCGCCACCGAATCGGTGACCTCGCGCAACCCCTTCATCAGCCGCTCGATGCGGTCGAGCATGCGGTTGAGATTTTCCGCCAGCACGTCGAACTCGTCGGCCGAGCCGTTCACCGGCACGCGACGCGTCAGGTCGCCGGCGATGATCTCGCCCGAAGTGCGGTTGATGGCGTCCAGCCGGCGCAGCATGTTCTGGCTCATCAGCAGGCCGCCCAGCAGGCCCAGCACCAGGATCAGCCCCACCGTCCAGGGCAGGGTGGTGGTGAAAAGATGCTGGGTGGTGATGCGGTCGCTGACATCCTCGGCCACCAGCAAATAGAAATTGTCGCCTTCCAGCCGCAGGATCTGGCCGCGGGCGCGGCGCGTCTCCAGCCCGCTGCTGACCGTCCGCTCATAATCGAACTCGACATAATTGCCCGGATCGGCGGTGACGGCGGGCCATCTGGTGAGATTGCCGGTGATGGGGCGGTGCTCGCCATCGGCCAGGATATAGAGCGCCGAGCCGCCATGCTGGCCGCGCTCGGTGACGATCTGATAGAGGCCCTGCCAGCCCAGCCGCTGATACTGCTCGCTGAGGCCGGTGATCTCGGCCTCGATGATCTGGTCCGCCTGCGCATCCATGGTGCGGCGGGTGTTCCAGTAGGTGAAGGCGAGCAGCGCCGTCACCGACACCGCGAACAGCGCGACATAGATCAGGACGATGCGGAAGGCCTGGGTGCGCAGCAGCCGGAAGCCGCCCGGCATGGCCTTGAAATGGCCCAGCAGGGCGCGGAAGGCCTCGGCGCCGGGCAGACCGCCCCGCATCGCTAGCGCTTTCCTCTTCGCTTCCCCGGCGCGGCGCGCATCAGGCGGCGGCGGAGCGGATCATGTAGCCGGCGCCGCGCACGGTATGCAGCAGCGGCATCTCGAAGCCCTTGTCGATCTTGGCCCGCAGGCGGCTGATATGGACGTCGATGACATTGGTCTGGGGGTCGAAATGATATTCCCAGACGCTCTCCAGCAGCATGGTGCGGGTCACCACCTGGCCGGCATGGCGCATGAGATATTCCAGCAGGCGGAATTCGCGCGGCTGCAGCTCGATCTCCTGGCCGCTGCGGGTGGCGGCGCGGGTGAGCAGGTCGAGCTCCAGGTCGCCGACCTGCAGCTGGGTCTTGACCCCGGCGGGGGTCCTGCGGCGCATCAAGGCGTCGATGCGGGCCAGCAGCTCGACAAAGGCATAGGGCTTGGTGAGATAGTCGTCGCCGCCCGCCTTCAGGCCCTTGACCCGCTCATCCACCTCGGAAAGGGCGGAGAGGAACAGCACCGGCGTGGTGTTGCCATGCTCGCGCATCTCCGCCACGACATTGAGGCCGTCCAGCTTGGGCAGCATGCGGTCGACAATGGCGATGTCATAGGGCCGGGAAAGCGCCAGCGAGAGGCCGAGATCGCCATCGGCGGCCTCGTCCACCACATGGCCGGATTCCTTCAGCCCCTGCACCAGATAGCGTTGCGCCTCGATATCGTCTTCCACCACCAGGATGCGCATGCAAAATCTCCCGCTGCTATATTTGTACAAGGCTCCGAGCCGGCGGCAGGTTGGGGCGCCGCCGGCAAGCTTAGGCGCCGATATCCACCGCGACGAAACCGGTCTGGCCCTGGGCCCGCGCCACCAGCAGCAGCACGGACTTGCGGCCGGCCTTCTTGGCCTCGGCGATGGCGTTCTGGATGTCGGACGGCGAGGCGACATTGCGGCTGCCGATCTTCAGCACCACATCGCCCGCCTCCAGGCCCTGGTCGGCGGCGTCGCTGTCGGGATCGACCTTGGTGATGAGCACGCCGGTGGCGTTCTCGTCGAGCCGGCGCGAACGCCGCGCCTGCGGCGTCAGCGGCGCCAGCGACAGGCCCATGGCGCTGGCCTGCGGGCCGGGGCTGACGCTGCTTTCGGGGCGCGGGGCGGCGCTGTCATTCGAGGCCAGCTTGTCCTCGTCCGGGCGCGGCGCGATGGTGGCGCGGAGCTGCAGCGACCTGCCGTCGCGGTTGACGTTGAAGGTGGCGGACTGGCCGCTGGCGACCAGCGCCACCTTGCGGGTGAGGTCGGTATGGTCCTCGACCGACTGGCCGTTGATGGCGGTGATGATGTCGCCCTGCTGGAAGCCCGCCTTGGCGGCCGGGCCGTCCGGCACCACGGCGGCGACCAGCGCGCCCTTGGAGCCGTCCTTCAGGCCCATGGCGACGGCCACTTCCGGCGTCACCGGCTGGATCGAGACGCCGAGATAGCCGCGATTGACATGGCCGTGATCCTTCAGCTGCTGCACCACGTCATGGATGGTGCTGGCCGGAATGGCGAAGCCGATGCCGACGCTGCCGCCCGAAGGCGAATAGATCATCGAGTTCATGCCCACCACCTGGCCGTGCAGGTCGAAGGTCGGGCCGCCGGAATTGCCCTGGTTGATGGGG
>Ga0265313_10004163_pt1 | contig 11238 bp, 12 predicted proteins | sample 4123metaG_FD_203122 | JGI IMG/M metagenome (GOLD analysis project Ga0265313, IMG submission 203122) | Rhizosphere microbial communities from Carex aquatilis grown in University of Washington, Seatle, WA, United States - 4-1-23 metaG | ecosystem: Host-associated > Plants > Roots > Rhizosphere >...
AAAGCCATCGAACTGCGATTTTTGCCGGCTTTTGAGCATGTAGTTGATCCAGCCCGCGTTTGCACCAGCGCGGACAAGAATTCGACCGAAACCCAGCTCAACATTGGACCAGCAGCGACGAATCAGCTTTTCGAGGCCGACAGCATTCAAGTGCGCAGGCAATTCAATTGCAGCATGAATGTGCCATCGGCCGGAGGGGCTACACTCCCCCGAGCGTAGCGAACTGCTACAGACCTCGCCTTTTTCAAGGACCGGCAAGACACGGAGGCGTTTGCCGTGCCGGCGAGACGCTGCCCCGAAAACCGCTCGGTTGAGCAGTTTCATGAAGTGGTGGAAAGCCTGTCTACAAGGATAGTCGTCGATCCTGATCCAAGTGCCTCTATCGGACTGGTGGGCTTGTTTTAAGGTCAACGTAACGTCGCAAAACGAACCCCAGGTTGCCGTATCGAAAAAATATGCTTTGGCGGATTCGAGGGGACAGGATCTGATTTCCATCGCAGGGTATTCGCTGTGCATAGTTCTGAGTGTAGGCATCTCTTCGAGGGATATGAGTCGTCGGTGATATCGTCAAGAATCTCGCCGAGAATCCCCCTGCGGATGAGATATGCTCTATTACCAGTCGCCTTCCGGCGAAGGGTCGATCACCATCCAACGGATCAAGCGCCCCTCGCCGGCGGCGCGCCATCGCGGTTTGCCATTCCGTGGCCGGACGGGTCTAGGTTGGCCCGCGGCGGGTGGCCGCCTCGTGGTGCGCGCCGCTGCGGTCATCGAGCCACCCCGACGCTGCGCAACAGCACGTGGCGTCGCGAGCGAAGCTCAAGCCGCGCCATCGGGGTTAATGCGGCGAGAGTTCTCGTTGCACGTGGCCGAACGAAATTCGTTCCTGTTCCAGGCGGATCCTCGGTCCGATCCGGTCAAGCCGAAGATCCTCGAATAGGGTGCGCTCCGCATCTGTCAGTCGGGCGAGCCGTCCAATGTGCGGTACAGCTTCTTGAACCCAAAGAGAGCGGTGCGCTAGCAACGTCTCTCGATCCATCAAAAGCGATCGAACAAGCGGAAACATTGTCCGCAATTTATCGAGCATTGCGAAGCCATCGGTATCTATGTCTCCCAATAATGGAGTTCCAGACTCCTCAACCATTCGGCGCTAAACAACAGATCAAGGCTGTAGCCAAGGCCAAAGATGACGAGGCCACGCGGGACATCTGGAAACGCCAGTCCGTTTATCTCGTTCTCGGTGATGAACACGCGCTGAGCTACCGATGATAGCCTGGCAAACTGCTCAGCTGGAACGGCGATGTCCGATAGTCCATTGATCGCGAGCCGCTCGTCAAGCAAGCGGAACGAACGTCTACGCGTCAGCATTGGATCATGCAACGACTCTATTATTACGCAGTCAAGTAAACCGTCGAACTCCGATTTCTGACGTCTTTCAGCACGTAGTTGATCAAGCCCGCGTTTGCACCGTCGCGGACAAGAATTCGACGGTGACCCAACTCGACCTTCGCCCAACAGTCACCGATTAAAGTCTCGAGCGAAAAGGCATCGAAATGCGGCGGCAATTCGATGGCGCTATGGATATGCCATCGACCTGACGTGCCACGCTCCCATCGATGTAATGAGCGAGCGCGGACCTCGCCTTTCTCAAGTACGGGTAACACGCGAAGGCGTTTGCCGTGATGACGAAACAAAGATCCATACTCTGTTGAGGAGGTTCATGAAATGCCGAAAAGGTTGTCGGCATTGATAGTGGTCGATCTCCAACCGCGCCCTGGCGGCCTTGTTTCAAAGTCAGTGTGACGTCACAAAATTCACCCCAGCTACTCGTGTCGAACAGATTTGATTTTGCGGCGTCAATAGGATCAGCCTCAATCGAGTTGATGTTCGCGTGAATTGCAGAGGTGGCGGCGGGTCTAATGGCAACCTTTGCGCAGTGACGTTCGAAAATTTGCGAGGAAGTCAAGTTTTAGGCTCCAGGCTCTTTCTCGAATGCGACGTCGGCCGGCAGGGTTTGAGACACGTAGCGGTACCGTATTTGGCTTCTCCGCGACGGTACCAAAGCAAGAGTGCCGCCCTATCGCACGGTGAAGCGCGAGCCAGATTCCATGGGTCGTAGATAGCGCCCGAAGCGTGCCCAGAGTCGTGACGCCAACAAACCAGTGTCAACGCGCGTTAATGCCGAGCGATGCCGAAGCTGCGTCATCGGCCGATATCTGACGGTCAACATTACCGGATTTTTCCTCTGTCTATCCATTCCTGCAAATCATTGAGTTCATAAAATACCTTGCGACCAATCTTCGTGCTCGCGGGACCTTTCCCTTTCGTGCGCGAGCGTTGCAGTGTCCGCAGGCTGCAGCCCAGCATTTTAGCAACGCGACGCTCGCCGAGAAGGTGTCGGTCGTGGATAACGATCTCGTCGCCAGCAGCGGCCGTCGCGGGAGTGCTCGCTTGAGGATTGGCAATCGTCCGCGGCACGATATTCGTGGCCGGCTTGTCAGACTGCCGCTTGTCCTCGGCTTTCGTCGTCACGTATGCAATGATTTGTGCCACGGGCCGTGGCGTCGATGCATCGGAGATCGTCGATGAGTTGTTCTCGATTGTGACCGAGGAATGCCCGTCGGATTTCTGTTCGGCCGCGACATCGCCAATCGCGGCCGAAGACCCGAGTTTGGCGGCTGCCGCTTCGGCCTCGCGCCGCACTCCATATGCAAGCACGTCGGCGGGCTCTCTGATCCCGGCCGATTTTAGTGCCGCCAACAGGTACTTGATGAATTCGGCCAACTCGGGGGGCGCAAGGTTCGCCGGGTGGGTCGCACCAAGGCGTGCGCGGAGAAGCTGTACCCCATTTACAGGATAGGCTGTCTGGAACAGCGCGATGATGTGGGCCAGGGTGACGCCTTCCGGTATCAACTCGGCCAGCGTTGGGTCGGCGTTGGCGACGGGTGTGTCCATACGCATGATCGAACCTCCTGAGCGCAACAAATGCGGCGCATTGCGACGCAAAAGGCGCAAGGTTGTTGTCAGGAAATCCGCGTCGCCACGGAGGTTCGACCTACTGACGCGCCGATAGGGCCGTCGGATCGGTCGGCAACTCACTGCGAGCATTGAACCCAACAGTCGGAGGACCCATGCCCTCCAGGACAGTTCTGTCCACGAGTTGTGGTGGTCCTATAGCCTCTGCTACGGGCATTTTCAAGGCGGGATCGGTCCGATCCGACCCGGACGGATCACTCCCGCGCCCCGCCAAGGCTTTTCGATCCTGAACCGTTTCGCACCACCGATTACGCGTCCGGCCTAAAGAAGCCGCGGCGGACGCAGATAACGCAGCGACCGAATTCATCAAGTTCGAGAGGAATGGTGCCGGCATGCCTGGCGAGATGTCTTAAATGGTCACCGAACGTCCAAATGCCGGCGCCTTCAGGCACCAGGATCGGTGCGGTGTCATCCGCCGTGCCGGGTCTTAGAAATTTCCGCACGAGTTAGCCCGCCCTTTCCTGACGGCCGCTTGCTCGCTCGGCTGGCCTTGCTGTGGCTTGCTTGCCCTTCTTGCCCGCGATGGGAAGCAGCATCTCGCTTTGTCCCTCAATCCGCTGACGCCCTTTCTTCGGCGGAGGAGTCGAGGCGGCTTTTCCCTCCGCAATGCTACGGCGGAGCACATCCATGAGGTTCGCCACATTCTGCGGCCGCGGCGTTACACGCTCGCGCGATACCGGCAGGCCAGCCTGCTTCTTCTTGAGCATAGCGACAACGGCTTCCTCATAGTGGTCCACAAACTGCGAGGGGTCGAAATCCGTCGCCTTGCTCTGGAGGATGTGCTGGGCGAGCTTGAGCATGTCCGGCTCGACCTTTACGTGCGGGATGTCGTCGAAATACTCCTTCGCGTCCCTGATCTCGTATGGATAGCGGAGCGTGGTGGCTGTCAGCCCCTTGCCCCAAGGCTCGAGCATGATGACCCGCTCGCGCTTTGCCAGCACGACACGGCCGAGCGCGACCATGTCCTTGCCGCGCATCGCCTCGCGGATCACCGCAAAGGCGTCCTGCCCGACTTGGCCGTCCGGCGTGATGTAGTATGGGGCGTCGAGATAGCGCTGATCGATCTGCTCGCGGGGGACGAACGAATCGATTTCGATGGTGTGTTTGCTCTCGATCGCAAGAGCGTCGAGTTCGTCGTCCTCCACCGGGATGTAAGCGTTCTTGGCGTATTCATAGCCCCGACCCTTATCCTCGCCCTCGACCGGCTCACGCGTGCTTTCGTCGACTAGCTGCTGGCGCAGACGGTTTCCGGTCTTCTTGTTGATCTGGCGGAACGAGACACGTTCGGTAGCCGATGTGCCGGCGTAGAGGGCGATCGGGCAGGAGACGAGCGAGAGCTTGAGGTAGCCTTTCCAAAACGCACGCGCGGGCGCCATGGGTATCTCCGCTTGGTTGCAGATGCCACCTGGGCCACCTGCCGCGTTTACGGACCACCTTGCTCGGAGAAGCGCAGGTTGGCGCGGGCCAATCCGTAGATGCCCGCCTCTGTACGCTGAAACTAATGTAGGGAGCGATTACTGAGAGGCGAATCCTCTCGCTTGCCATGGTTAATCGGCCATTTCCGTACTCCTCTCGCCCCGCTCCTCATAAGCCGGTGCATTAGTGATGACAGGAGCCCCGTGTGCCCGACGTGGTCGATGGCGACTGGGTTAGGTCGGCGGCGCCTCACAGTATTGACAATTTCTTCAGCCGCCTTACCCACCGCTCAAGGTTTGATTCACTTATATCGCGTTTAGTCGGCAAGCTCCGACACCGCGGTTGAACCAATCAATCCAGAAATTGATCATTCCTTCGGTGGCCTTTATCACCATTGATATTGATTCGTTGCTGGGGACGAGCAGGCCGCCACCGAGGTCCTTGTCAGCATTGTGGATCGATGAACGCTACTCACAGTAGGCGTCGGGCAAACGTGCGCTGGATCGCTGTTCAGAGAAACCCTGTCGCTCGTGCGTCGCAACTACCAAGGAGTGAGTCATGCAAAATGGCTCCAAAACCATCATGACTACGCGCCAACCCAGACCGGCAGCGTCATCTGCTGTCCGCTCGAGGCGCTGGACATCGAGCGCCGCCCGCCCCGAGCCCGTCAGCTCTCAAAACGCGCGAAGAAACTACGAACGGTATCTGGCGCTTGCCCGCGCCGAAGCGCAAATTGGCAACACAGTTGGGGCAGAGAACTATTACCAGTACGCGAACATTATTTCAGATCGATGTCCTTGGATTCAGAAGGAACGTAAGAGCCTTTGCTGCAACGGCCACTTGCGGTCTGGGCAAATCATCGATGATAAGAGCGAGCATCTGGCCTCCTGCGATGTTTGGTCCTGGCTGGGACTGACGTTACAGCCAACTCGGTAGCCAGCAAGCTCGGTCGCCGCCGGCGTCAGCAAGCCTGGTCGGCACCGCTGCCGCTGGGGGGCTCAACGCCGTGCTCTCGCTCCGACATTCCGGCGGCCGCCGGCGCGGTGCGAGCTACGGGGTCATCGACAACAGCCTGGTCGGCACCGCTGCCGCTGGGGGGCTCAACGCCGTGCTCTCGCTCCGACATTTCGGGCTGGCGTGATGCTGCTCTTTATCCCTTGGCGCGGCGGCGCCGCGTGCCGACAGGCACATGGTCGGTCAGCAGACAGACCCGCTCGTGCCGGCTACCAGCCGACGTCGCCGATTCTTCTTTTTGGTGTAATTCCGGATCGGGGCGAACGCTGGAGCTCGGGCGATCGGGCCGCCCGATGCTGACGCCGGCGGCCGCCGGCGCGGTGCGAGCTACGGGGTCATCGACAACAGCCTGGTCGGCACCCGCTGCCGCTGGGGGGCTCAACCGCAGCTCTATCTGCTCGGACCGCCTGGATATTATGTAAAGACTCTATAATTATGCAGTCAAAGAAACCGTCGAACTCTGCCTTTTTGTGGTCTTTCAGCATGTAGGTGATCCAGCCCGCGTTCGCACCGTCGCGGATAAGCATTCGGCCATTGCCCCACTGACCTTGGGCCAACAGCTGCGGAGTAGCTCTTTAAGAGCAACACCGGCGAAGTGCCTCGAAAGACAACCAGCTCGCACGCGCTCAATCCTCCGCCGTAAGATTTGAAAGGCGTGGAGAACGGCGGAGTGGGGGGCGACTTTTTGATGCCGTTGAGAAGGGTGTAGCGCGTTTCGTCATGGTACAGGACGAATTTGCCGTTCTGCATGCCGTTGGCAGGAATCGCAACTACCCTGCAGGCGAAAACCGCCGAGTGAAGGCGCAACGAATGCATGTCGCCTCCGAAAGAATTGCCGTGACAGGTCAGGTAGTCCTCGACGCGCATCGGAATGCCGTAACTCGTTCTTGAAAATGCCGTGTATTTAGGCGCCGGCGCCGGGCGCGGCACCACGAGATTTCCGATGTCGTCCGCCAAGTGGTCGCCATGGCAGGCGTTGCAACCGCACTGCAGCCCGTGAGCCGTCTTCAGATTGAATTCCGTGTAGGGCAATCGCCTGCTGCAATGGCGTCAACCCGGAATCGCTTCGTAGACGAAGAACGACCGCTGCGTCGGGGTAAAGCCGTATTAGGCACGATAAGACGTCGCGAAATCCTGGATCCTCGGTATTCGTTGCGCCAGCGTGAAAACACCAATGCTGGTCATACCCGAAAGCGCATCGGACCCGCGGAATGCCGGTAACCCCCACTCAGCGCAGCCGCAGAGTCGGTCCGGCCGGTCAGTCCGTCCAGTCTGACGCCTCAAGGGCGTTGAAGAACGGGGCGGTGAGCCTTCCCGCCAAAGTGATCGGTGATTGCATTCACGACGAGCATTCTATCCAACCTTGGCCCGGCGCGGGTTTCGGAGACCCGTAGCATTGAAAATAAGATGAGAAGGTTAGCCGAGAGTTGGCGCCTGTTACGCCGCGAGGTTGCAGTCGTTCACTAATTGTTCTAAGACGTCTCCGTAGCCCCATCCTGGGAAATATCCCATGAGAGTTGATGCGCGCGAGCTCTTCCGGCACGTCAGCGCCGAGAAATCTGGCCTTTACCGCGACATCATGGATGCATTCGCCGCGGCCAAGCGCCAATTCCGCTTGCACCTAAGGCCCGATGAGGTTCTTGCCGAGGCGCAATGGGAAGACCCACCGCCGAAGATAGAAGAGGTGCAAGCTGCTCTCTCGCAACTGAGTGAGTGGGGGAACCTGCAGTCGCAACCGGACACGGCACGTGTCGCCAGTATCAGCGACTTCTATCGTGCACGTTTTCTCTATCGCCTTTCCGAGGGCGGAGAGGCAGTCGAATCCGCACTCACCGTCTTCACTGAGGCACTGAAGCGCCGTGCCGAGCTGCAGAGTGTCGCGCTCGAAGACATTGCGAAGCAGCTCCAGGTTCTCCGCAACCTTGGGCAAGAGTCCATCTCCGATGCGGCGAAGATTCACGAAACGTTGAGAGATCTGGTACGCGTTTTCGAAGGCTTGGCGGAGAACGCTCAAGCGTTCATGGTGAATATCGGCCGCAGCATCGAGCTTCAGCATTCGGACACAACCTCGATCATCACCTACAAAAGACGATTGATCGACTACCTCGACCGGTTCATTGGCGATCTCGTCAGTCGGTCGGGCGGTATTGCGCAGCATATTATCGCACTTGATCCTGTTATTCAGCCGCTCTTACTGCAGGCATCGCAGCGCGAGTCGCGGGATGCTGCCCCCGATCAGAAAAACGAGCAAGATGATGCGCTCTCTCAATCTCATCGGGCTTGGACTGAGCGATGGAAAGGCCTGCGCGGCTGGTTCGTTAGTGCCGGGCATGAGCCGCCGCAGGCCGAAGTTCTAAGATCAAGAGCCCGATCCGCCATCCCGCATCTGCTCGCGGTTATTGCTGCGTTGAATGAACGGCGTAGCGGCCGAAGCGATCGCTCAGCCGACTTTCGGACACTTGCCCACTGGTTTGCTGGTTGTCAGAACGACGGCGACGCGCACCGTCTTGCGCGCGCAGCCTTCGCCCTCAATCCCGCTCGCCATTTCCTAACTGGGGCGGAGATACCAGAGCTGCCGGCTACGACGCCGTGGGTCGATGCCCCGCCGGTCCGTATTCATCCACGCTTGCGTGAATACGGCGAGGTCGCTCCGCGTGGGCCGCTACCGCGTGTGCAAGATCGCCAAGCCGAGCGCGAACGGCTCGAAGCGCACTTGACGGAGGAAGATCGCGAAATTCAGGCCGCTCGCGCTCGGCTTGCGAACGGTGAGCCCAAGCGCTTGTCTGATCTTGGCCAGCTCGATCGGCACGGATTCCAGCTTTTCCTGCATCTGCTGGGTGAAGCGCTCCCTGCGCAGAGAAATCCTGATGACGCCGTCGAGCGGCAAACTGGCGATGGTCTTCTTCGCGTGCGCCTGGAGCCGCTTGATGCTGAATCTACCGCTGAGATCCTAACGGATGCAGGTTTATTCGCCGGTCGTGATCATCTTCTCACCGTGACCTCTATGGAGGCGAGAGATGAATAGCGGGCTCGGGATGCGCGGCGATGATACTGCGCGAGGTGAAAAGATCGAGGAAAAAGCGGCGCGCGTTGAGACTCAACACATTGGGCTGCATCAGGCTCAGCACTTGCGGGAGGAGTTCTCAGCCGCACTGCGCGCGCTGTTGATGACCCCGTTGATGACCTCCGCGCATGCCGAGTTCGCCGCGGTACGGCGACATGCCGAGACCCTTAGGGAATGGTTTGCTCGTGAGACCGGATGGGTTTTTCATGTGGAACGGGATTGTGCGCGACTTTTCAAACGTCCCGCCGATCTTCTCGATTCCACGCGTGGGTTTCCGGACTACGATCGGCGTCGGTATGTGCTGTTCTGCCTCGCGTGCGCCGTACTTGAACGCGCTGACCCGCAGATCACGCTTCGCGTTTTAGGCGAGCGGCTGCTGGCTCTGGCTACTGAACCTACATTGAATACACTTGGCTTCAGTTTTAAACTTGACTCCTATTATGAGAGGCGTGAGCTCGTCGCTGTCTGCCATCATCTTCTCGACCTCGGCATTCTGGTTCGAGTTGCCGGAGAAGAGGATGGATTTGTTCACCATGCTTCCGAAACCGGTGAACACCTGCACGACGCGCTCTATGACGTGCAACGCCGTGTGCTTGCGGGCGTCCTCGCGGCCGTGCGAGGACCATCCACGTGGGCCGCAGACGAAGCACCGGCTGATATAGAGCATCGGCTACAAGCACTTGTCGCCGAACATGTTCCAGACAGTGACGAAGGTCGCCGGACTGCTATGCGGCGTGATTTGTCGCGCCGTCTCCTTGATGACCCAGTCGTTTATGCCGACTCGCTCGATGGAAACACCCGCGCCTACTTTCTGAACCAACGTGGGCCAATGGCTGTTCGCCTTTCGGAGGCCGCCGATCTTGTTGCTGAGCAACGCGCGGAAGGCTTGGCGCTCGCCGATGAGACGGGGACGCTTACCGATATTTCGATGCCGGCTGAAGGCACAGAGGCACATATCACGCTGTTGGTCGCCGAACTTCTTTCCAGCAAGCTTCAGGAAGGGGGAAAGCCTATCGATCGATTGCTTGAATCCGATGTCGCAAGCTTCATTGACGAAGCTCGGGAGCGATATGGTCGCTATTGGCGCCGATCTGCACGAGAGCCGGGCACACAGCGTGAATTAGCTGAGATCGCATTAGAACGATTGCGCAAGCTTCGATTGATCACGTTATCGCCGGACGGAATTCGGCCCTTACCCGCGATCAGCCGCTTCGCCGTCGGACCAGCGGAAGTTCGTGAAGCAGGCAGTGTGCGCAAGGCGGCATCTGGGCGGAACTCCGATGCGTACTAACGGACGAAAGCCGGACTTGCCTACTCCAAGCCGCGAGCGATGGCAGCCGCTTCGGCTCGGATTGGTTGACCTGTTCCACTACGACAGCGAGGAATTCTGGTTCAGGGACGGTCATCTGTTGCTTCGTGGAAACAACGGGACCGGAAAGTCCAAGGTTCTGTCTCTGACGCTGCCATTTCTGTTTGATGCCCAACTCAAGTCATCGCGAATAGAACCCGATGGCGATGCCTCAAAGAAAATGTCGTGGAATTTGCTACTCGGCAAATATGAACGCCGTATGGGATATGCATGGATCGAGCTCGGACGTCTTGGGGGTGACGGGCAACCTCAGTTTCTTACGCTAGGCAGCGGCCTGTCCGCCGCCGCAGCCCGCAGCAACGTGGACAGTTGGTTCTTTATCCTCGAAGGCGCGCGTGTCGGCCAAGACGTGTGGCTCACGAACCAGCAGAGGATTGTGCTCTCGAAGGAAAAGTTGAAAGAGGTACTGGCCGATCGTGGTCAGGTCTTTGAAACCGCTGCGAGCTACCGCCGCGCCGTCGATGAACATCTCTTTCAACTGGGAAATGCGCGCTACGCGGCCCTGATGGACACCTTGATCCAGCTCAGGCAGCCACAGCTCTCAAAAAAGCCGGATGAGGCCAGTTTGTCCGCCGCGTTGACTGAAGCACTGCCGCCGCTGTCGACCGATTTGCTCACCGACGTGGCCGACGCCTTCAACCAGCTTGAGGAAGATCGCCGTCAATTGCAGGAGTATCAAGCCCTCGCCCGCAGCGTAGGCCATTTCTCCGATCGCTATAGAATCTATGCAAAAACTCAAACACGACGGCAGGCTCGAGGGCTGCGCGGCGCGCAGACCGGTTTTGACAATGCCAGTCGCGCTCTGAATGACGCACGCTCAGAGCTTGAGCAATCGCAGGCGGCTGAAGAAGAGGCGAAGATAGCTCGGCTTGCAGCGAAGGAGACGTTGGGGACGGACCGCACCCGTCTTGAGGTTCTACAGTCCGATCCGGTCAATAAAGATGCGAACCGATTGGATATCGCATCCAAGGATGCTGACGATCGCCGACGCGATGCCGAACAGGCAGAGACGAGCGCGATCGACTCGCGGAGCCGATTCTCGAGAGAATCGAGCGCGACGGCCGAACGCGGAAAGCGCGTCGCGGAGATTGAACGCTCGCTGCTCGGCATCAGAAAGGCCGCCGCTCCACTCGCCGAGACGAGCGGACTCGATCGTCAATGGAGCGATAGCCCCCTCACCACAGCGGGCGCTCCCGAGCTCGTCGCGCTCGATGAGAAGAGCTACGAGTCTTCAAGCGACAACTTACGCTTCATCATCGAACGGCGCCGTGAGCAAGCCGTGCTCGTCCGACAACGACTCAAAGCGGTGGATGAAGTTGAACGAGAGCATGATATTAAGGTT
>Ga0265313_10004164_pt1 | contig 11235 bp, 10 predicted proteins | sample 4123metaG_FD_203122 | JGI IMG/M metagenome (GOLD analysis project Ga0265313, IMG submission 203122) | Rhizosphere microbial communities from Carex aquatilis grown in University of Washington, Seatle, WA, United States - 4-1-23 metaG | ecosystem: Host-associated > Plants > Roots > Rhizosphere >...
GTTTCTACACGCTCGTAGTCGGCGAAGTTGCCTACGACGGCGCGCCCGAGCGCCTGACCAAGGGCCTGGCGCGCCATCCGGTGCCGATCATGCTGCTCGCTCGCATGGGCGTCCGCGTGGGTATGCAAGGCCGCGGGATCGGCGCCGGCCTAGTCAAGGATGCGATGCTTCGCACGATCGCGGCAGCGGACATCGCTGGCATCCGCGCATTCGTCGTCCACGCGAAGGACGACAACGCGCGCGCTTTCTACGCCCATCTCGGCTTCGAGTCCTTCACCGACTTGCCCCTCACGCTGTACCGGCTGATCAAGGACATCCGCGCGATGGCGGCGGCCGCACTGCCGAAGAAGTGACCCGGCCCCGTGGGTAGACGATGAAGCCTCCCGCTTCGCCGCTCGCCTGGTCCCGGCTTCGGGTAAGGGCGTAAGCCAAGAATTCGACCCGAAGCATCGATATGCTGTCCGCTTCCCCCCAGAAACGTTAGCCAATAGAGCGGGGCACGATAGTTGCGGTAGAGAACGCCCAATGCGCTCCCTCGTCTTAGCGTTTTGGTTCTTTGCGTTCGCATTCTTCGGTGCCCGAACGGCGCGTGCGGAGGATGCCGGACCCGGCATATGTCCCGAAACGTCGTACGGCATGCCGTGCGATACCGGAGACGGCAACGCCTGCGGGGGCGTATGCCTGCCGGACTTCTCAAAAGCGAACGCTCCCATGAGTCATGCCTCGTGGCGAATGCGGCCGCGCTGGCACGCCTGAACGCGACAGCTGGGACGCTCCCCACGTGGACGCTGACGAGCCTCGACGGCATCGGCTGCTCGTCGACGGGGTTTCCAGGAACGGACTGTGAAAACGCGTGCAGCGGCGGAGTCTGCGTTGCAAAGAATGCCTCCCAGGGCGCGGCCTGTATGCCCGCGAGCGACGATAGCGGCATTTCGACGATTCCCGTCTCCGTCTGCAGCGGTGCGTGCGACGGTAACGGCACGTGCGTCGTGCTCAATCAAGCTTGCGAAAGTTATGGACGGGGAGCGATCGACGAATGCCTTTACATCGCGTGCAACGTGGCGGCGAACGCTCCAACCATGGATGCAGGTGCATTCGCGCCGGGGTGCACGCTGTTTCCGAACCCGAGCGGCGTCCAATGCTCAGACGACCCGTGCCTGAGCGGTGGGACGTGCGGCTCGCAGGGGGATTGCCTCGGTGGGCGCGAATGCCAAACTGCACGGAGCCCGACGTCGACGGCAGCGCCGCCCTCGGATCGGCTCAAGATGGGGGCTCGCCCCATGCGACCACCGGCGGCGGGGTCGACGCGGCGACGAGCAACGTTAGCGCCCCGGCCTCGTCGTCGAGTGGCTGCGCGACGGCCGCAGAATGTAGCAACACGACCTCGATTGGCGCGTTCTTCCTCTCGTTGGCTATTGGCGCATCGCTGCGCCGCAGCGGTTCACATCGCTCGTGATAAGGAGCGCCTGTGATCCTCCCCGTTTCCAAGGACGCCAAAAATCGCACGGCAGTGACCATGAGCACGAACGCCAAGCCCTGCCCCTGTGGCTCGGGACTGAACTTCGAGGACTGCCACGGGAAGGAGGGCGTCGATGCTGAGCCCGCCCACGCGCAAACCGTCGAGATGAAGATCCCGTTCGGCGGAGTGCCCGGCCAGGCCCAGAACTACATCGTGACCGTGAACGGCGCGCCCCCGCAGGGCGCACCGGGCAAGTATGGGGTCGTGTTCACGCTGTCACGCGATGAACATCTCCCAACGCCTCGGACGACCGTTCCCTTCGAGCCTGACCTTCCAGGGGACTCTCACGTCGTTCTTCCCGCTGGTCCGCACGCCGAGCGTGGTGGGTCCAAGTTCGTCTCGCTCCGGGTGGCGGCACTGACCCCCTCCGGTCGATTCGAGTTCGTTGGCGTTCCGAACGAGGCAGGCCGTCTCGCCCGCATCGAGTCCGAGCCCTTCGACGCCGACGGGTTCCACGACGCAGCACGCAAGGCAATGGACGGGCTGTCCGGCTTTCTCAGCGTGTGGTCATGCCAGTTGGACCTGCCGATCTGGATCGCACGGACTCACGTGACGGAGCTGGCCACCGCCGCGATGCAGGTGGACTGGGCGGCGCCCTTCCACGAAACGGAACTCTACGTCTCGCCCGCAGCAACGGTGCAGGCGGAGTTCAAGGCTTACGCCGGCCTTTACCGGGAGGCCCTCATCAGCGGCAGCCCCGCCTACGAGTTCCTCTGCCTCTACAAGATCATGGAGGCCCTATGGAACCGGCGAGCACGTCTCGCCGAGGACGCCAGGAAACGTGGTAACGAGCCCCACGCACGGCGCTTCGAGGAGCTGCCATCCACGCCGGAAACGTTCGACGGATGGCTGGGCGCGATCTTCCATCCTCGTCGGCCATGGGACCAGATGGCCTACGACTCGTTCTTCCCGCCGGTGGTGCGCGGGTGGAGGTTTGGTCGGGTCAAGGAGCATGTCGAACCGATCCGAGACGCCATCGCCCACGCCCTCACCGACGGCGGCGAGCTGCCGCTCTCGCCCGACGAGTTGCTTCATAAGCACGAGGTTCAGAAGTGGCTGCCCGTCCTCAAGTGCATCGTGAGACGGATGCTCAGGAACGACTTCCCGGCAGACTTCCTTCCGTGGGTGCCGGAGCTAGCGTGACAGCGGAAGGATGCCGATGAAGACGCCCGCCCGATTTAAGCAGCAGTGGGTCGCCCTTCTTCCGGTTGACGCCGACACCAAGCTCGGGGCGAGCGCACTGAACAAGCAAGGGACCACGCCGATCTTCCTGAGCGACGGGAAGTTCCTTGCCCCTGGAGTTGTCGATGCAATCGAGGGCGCATCGCAGACGTCTGCACGCTGGCACCCCAACAGCCATCGGACCCGCCTACTCGTGGCTTGCGCCCACGCGGCAAAGGACATCGAGACCTCCGCCCGAATGATCGACGCCAACGACCCGTGGAAAGAGCGGCGCCCGATTGCACTTCTAGCAACCCCTCTGGTCACGCTGTGCGATCACACGAAGAGCCTCTACGACCACCTCGGGCGGGAAGTCGAGGAGCGGCGGGGGTGGCCGAAGGCGGACCAAGACCTTCTCCGCAGCGCTGGGCGTCGCCTCAAGAAGCATCAGAATGGACCACTACGAACCTTTCGGAATCAGCGCACGGCGCACCTAGATGTTGACGTTCTGCGACCGGAAGCCACCCCGATCTCGTCGTTGCAAGGACTCCTGCTACCGCCGTTCGCGGACGCGCTTCTCGTCCTGCTCCTTTGCTTCAACTACCGTCGCATCTACACGTGGAGGCGGGAGGCGGTTGGGGCAGCGCCCGACGAGATCGAGATCATGACCGAATATCCTGTCGTGATCAGCGCCAAGATTGATCCCGGCGGCGCGATCTTGTCCCTGGGCGGCCAGTCGACCCTTGCAGAGGACCCGCGAGGGCCGCTACGGGACACCGTCTTGAGCTTGTTCTCGGTCTATAACCTCCTCGCATCCCGGGCCGAACCGCCGCATCCCACGATCTTCTGGCGACCGACGGTTCACGAGAGTTGATCTTCGCTGGTCCAGCTGCCGGGCGCTTCGTCGGATCGAACCACGTCGCGCCGTTGGCGATCCATTTCTCCGCCCAATCCACGTCGATGCTTGGACATGACAATGGGCACGCTGGGCGTTGGGGGAGCGCTGGCCATGCAGGCGGCCAACGACAGCGTCTGCGCGGATGGCGCTGAGCCCCTTCTGGCGAACAGTCCTCGTACCTGAACTCGAATCCGCAGCACGCGCAGATGCTGAACGGCGCGCTCTGCCCATCCACCCTTGGCGCGCCGGGTCCGGTGGGAACCGTCGTGCCGGTGGTTCCGAGCGTTATCGTGTTGACGACCACCTTCGACGTATCGAACCCGAGCGTGTAGGTGAACGTGTAGGTGCCCGGCGAAAACGCCTCCGGCCAGTGGGTGAGATCGATTGACGAGCTCTCGCAGCGACCCGCGACGCCTTCGACGCCGCAGGACAGCTCCGGTGGCCAGTGCTTGCTCGTCATGCGCTTGCCCGTCGCCGCGCCGTTGAATGCGGTCTCGACTTGCCACTCGCCCGCCCGTGTCGGCGGAGCGCGAGTTGGGCAAGTCCGTCACCGTGGTGATGACGAACGGCGTCTTTTCGTTCGTCGGCGAGCGTTCCCTTGCTGCCGATTCGCAGACAGGCCTCGATGGAGCGCGAGTTGATCGAGTCGTTCGGGTCCAGCGACGTATGCGCACAGGCCCCCTGCCTTCCTCGGAGATCAGTCATGGCGTGGACGAGCGCCCCTCGCGACAACCAGAACTCGTCCCTTCGCGGGCTCCCGTCCGTTTCCCTTGCGCATCATCCCGTTTCCTCCTTTGCTGCTGCTGCGTTAGGGCGTAGGACACGCGCACCGATGATGAAGCGCGTGGCGTCGCCTTTCTCCGCGCAGAAGTATGCGTAGGTGTCCGCAGTCGGCCGCACGCCGGCGGCAACCGCTTTCGCGTGCGTTTCCGCCATCCGCAGCGCGAGCCACTCCGGCAAATCGCCTTCGGACTCGCCATGCGCGACGAGTTGCGCGTGCCGCCCGTTGCCTATCTCCAGGAACGCGAGGCATTGGCTCGGTTCCGACTCGTGCCGCAGCGGCGGTTGGTCCCTCGTGATGAAGAGTGTCGCGAGTACCATCTTCCCGGCCGGCGGGGGCTCGATGAGCACCATGGGCTTTTTCCAAATGCCCGTTGCGCGCTGCTCCGGGCGCACCGCCAGCTCCGAGGTGAGAAACACCAGGTGAAAGGCCCTGACGACGTTCGGCTGCACGGGGGGCGGCTCGTCCCACACGTTCCAGGCGCGGTTTCGGCTGCTCCCGGCCAGGGCCGGACGCTTCTTCACGGCTTCCGTGGTGAAGCCTACCCGCCACCTGCCCGAGGTGTGCAGGCTCACCTTGGCGTCCGTGAAGCTGTCCCGGCACGCGAGATACACGTCACCTTTGTCGGTCGCCCACATCCGCCAGGAATTCGACGTCAGGCCTTCAGGATGGCCGACGGCGAAGCGCAGCTCCCTTTGCGTCACGGGCAGGTTCACGCCCGCACCGCTTCAACCTCTGTCTCGCTGGCCACGGCGCGGCGCACTTCCTCGAGCACGACGTCGACGCCTTCCCACCTCTCGCCGAGGCTGCTCCAGCCCGCCGGGTTGGCGCGACTCCACTCGGCAAAATGATCGGCTGCGCCGATGTAGCATCGCCGCGCCGCCGTCTCCTGCAGCGGCTTCCAGACATGCTCATCGTGCGCGGCCGGACGGACGCCGATGACGACTACGAGATCGGCCGACATCACGGCTTCGCGCCACATCTGCCTGATCTGCGTCATCTTGCCGGGAGACAGGACACTGTCCTTGCGTTGCGAAAGCTGGCACATCGTGGGGAAGGTCCGGTTTTCGCCGTAGCTGCGCGAGAGTTCGGCGATCGCGCCGCTGGGCGGCCAGACGTGGCGCATCTCGGCCTCGATGGTGGAGCCCGGCGAGCAGATGATCGACAGAGACGATCCCCTCAATTCGGCGACGAAGTTGCAGGAGCCGTGCAGCTTCGCGACGCGCACGGAATCGCGCGCGAGGGCCGGCGGACCCATCGCCTGGAGCCTGCGCCGCGCGTCCTCGATCAGCCAGTCGATGCCGTAGCCCAGGCGATCCACAGCCAGTTCGAGCAGGCAGTCGTAGTTGAGCGAACCGAACGTGGTAAGTGGGAGCGCCCCCGCGTCAGCCACCCCCGCAACGAGCCGGGAATACAGATCGTCATGGTTTCGCGGGCGCAACGAGTACTTGGCGAAAAACCGTGCAAGCGGAACCAGGGCCTCGAGCAGCGTGAGCGAGGATTGCAGGTACTCCTCCTGCACGATCCGGTGCGTGAACGCATCCTCGAAGTCCTGCCGGAACTCGTCGGCGTGGGGCCCCAGGCGGCTTTCCGGACCCCACTCCTTGGGAAACTCCAGAGCCAGCGCGTCATAGAGCCCGGTCATCAGCGGCGGCGCACCGGGTGTGACGTTGCCGCCCGTGCTGCCGACCGCGAAGCTCGCGCCCGCGCCGAACAGAAACACGACTCCACGCGGCGGCGTGACGGCGCTCACAATTGTACCCGCTCCACTTCCGCCTGGGCGTCCTCGAGCCGTCCCTTGTTCTCCTGGTGGATCGTGATGCCGGGGGCGCGGAACGAGTGATTGCACGTGGAGGAGGGGAGGCCCGCCGCCTTGCAGCGCCGTTTGACCGCGTCCGAGACCTTGCCGCCGGTGATGGCCTTGCCCGAAAGCGCGGGCTTGCGCCCCGGCGCGTTTTGGAACAGCGGCACCCTGGCGCGCGGCTCGAAGCCCGCCGCTGCCACGTAGGCGCGCAGATACTCGCACGTCTGGTGATGGCAGGGGATGCGGCGCTCCTTGCCGCCCTTCTCGTGGAGCACGAGGGAGGCCGCCGCGCTCTCGTCCTCGAAGTCGCGCACCGTCATCTTGCAGAGCGCCCCGACGCGCACGAAGCCGAACAGCATCACCGCAAACATCGCGCGGTCGCGTAGCGCGAGCAAGGCGCCCCTATCCGGTGGCGATCGCGCGGGCTTGTGAGCTGCGCGCGATCGGCCTGTCGCTTTGGGCGGTCGCCTCGCGCCTGGCCACCGAGGGACACGTCAGCCGCGTAGGGCGAGCCTTTCTTCCCGTCCCAGGTCGCGCGAATGCTTCCCCTCTGTGAGGCCCCACGAGCGAGCCGTGCGGGCCGTGCCGAGCTCCAAGCATCACGGACCATCGCTCTTCAGACATCCTTGACGTCGTCCTGTCGTGCTGCGGCGCTGCCTGTCTCGCCGGCGCTCGGCGCATGCGCCGCGAACCGGCAAAAAGCACGTTCCCGGCCGTCGGAGAGCGCCAGAGATCGTACTCACCGGCCGATGTCCTTGTCCGGAGCCGGTCCGACGACGAGCCGTCCCTTGGCGTCACGCGCGACCGCGACGGACTGACCATGCAAGGCGCGCAGCGCGGGAGTCGCTCGCAGGACGACGAAGCGCTCCCCGTCCGACACCACGGCGTAGGCGCCCGGGGGGCCGACGCCCTCGGCCGGCTGGATGCGCCCCCAGAAGCCTTCCGGTACGCGGGCGAGGAACGTCAGGCCCGAGCGCGCGGCGATCTCGACTCCGAGCCCGTGCCGCTCGAGTTCACGCAGCTTCGCTGCCCGGCCTGGATCGTCCGGCCCGATGCCGAGACGACGCAGCGCCTCGCGGCGCTCCGCAACGGCTTGCCGCACGTCGCCCCCCAGCCCCCAGCGGGCTAGCGTCTCCGTCTCGAGGCGATCGAGCCAGACCGGTCCCCGGTGGACGACCTGCTCCTTGGGCGACAGGGGCTCCTTGCGAACGACGAGCCGGTAGCGAGGAGGCGCGTCGCGAACCCGCTCGGCGAGCCGGTCGAGGAGGTCGGGCGGCACCTTCCGGCGCGCTGGGCCCTCGGCGGCCACGAGCCCCGCTCGTTCAAGGTCGCGTAGGCGCCGCGCGAGCCCCTGCGCGTCGCCGCCAGCGGATGAATCGACGTCGAAGACGCCGCCGCGTGCGCGGGCGGCCTCGGCGATCTGCCTGTCCGCGGGACGAACGGGCGTCTCGGGCGGCGTAGCGAGCGAAACGAGATCCCCCACTCCCACCGTCTGCGCACTCCGCGCGTCGAGCGGGACGTGGTACGCGCGCCCCGCGGGCGTCTCGACCACCGCGTAGAACGTTCCCTTGAGCTCATCGGACAGACCCTTGCCGGCCACGCGGCCCGTGACGACCGCCGGCGCCATTCCAGGCTCGGGCGGCAGCGCCTCTCCCGGCCGAATCGCGTCGTAGCGGGAGGGGTCGCCGCGCACGGCTGCGTGGATCTGCTGCAGGATGTCGCCGCGCGAGCCCTGCTCACGGAGCCGCTTCTGCCAACCTTCGACGAGCCTCCACGACGTTCCCGAGACGCGCTCGGCGAGCCGGAGGCCCTCGAGATGCTCAAGGCGTGCGATTAGCAAGGACTCGTCGATGCGCCCGCTCCGTGCCCGCGTGCGGACTTCCACGAGGTGGTCGGGTCCGCGGCGCTCGAGCTCCCTGTCCAGCGTCGTAAACCGCTGCTGGGTGACCTCGCGCTCTTGCGCCCGCCGCATATCCCTTTCCGGCCGCGGCCCGAGTTCTTCGGTGGCCAGCTCCTGGGCGCGCCAGCGCATGCCGGCCGAGATGTAGCCCCGGTCAATCCGCAGCTCTCGCCCATCGCGGTCGATGCCGCGGACGACGATGTGGGTGTGGGGGTGGCTCGTATCAAAATGGTTGACCGCCGCCCACTCCACTTTGCGCCCGAGGTCCCGCTCGAGCGTCCCCATCAGGCGCCGCACGTAAGCGGTGAGGTCGAGTTCCGAACCGTCTTCGGGCGAGACTATGAACCGAAACTGGTGTTTCTCGCCTGGGCGCGGCTGCTCGAAGACGCTCGCGCGTACCGCCCCGCGCGCGTCGTAGAGCGTGCCCTTCGAGCCGTCCTTTTCGACGCCATCGCGTTCGATGTAGCGCACGTGCAAGGCGGCGGCCTTGGCGGCGGTCGGTCCCATGCGCAGCAAGTGCGCCTTGATGACCACGCGGCGTGCCCGGGCCTGAAGGGGGTGAACGCGCGCCGCGCTACGCCGGGCCGTTCCGCGGATGCGCGCTAAGAGCGCATTGCGGAACGAGCGCGCTCCGTCGAGCGACCACCGCGAGCCTCCGGCACCCATCCGAGGCCTAAAAATAGGGAGTTCGTCGTCGCGCGCGATTTCTGTCACCGGATTTCCGTTGTCCTATCCGCTGGTTCCCTTGGAGAAGACACAATTGTCGATTTTTCGTCACCACAAATGGACTGTCTAATTCGTAACTTAGATACCAATAGACACACTCTCTTTATCTTGCCCTCCGTATCCACTCGGGGTTCGTGAAATCACGTTGACCACCATAGGGTCCAAAGTCAACCGCCTGTCAGCGTTGGCGATAGGCCGTCGACGCCCGAAAAGGCGAGCTCGGGAGAGCTTCAAGACCTGATTAAACAAAGTAAAGTGGGCGGGGAGGGAATTGAGCGGCAGTACGAGCCAAGCGGCGCGGAGGAGACCTCTGCCAAGCCGGGGGTTGCCGCCCGAGTGATGGGATCGGAGGCCGACGCTGAACCACGCCGCCCCGGGAGATAGGCACTGATGGTCGGGCGCGAGTGGACGTGAAAGGGGCTCCTGAGGCGACGATGAGCGCGTCTTGCGGCGACGACGGCGGTTGCGAAGGAGACAGCGAAGTAACGACGAAGGGGGCGCGCAGCGATGCAAGCGCGGCGCTCGCGACGACGGCTCGTGCCAGGCCGCTGATGTGCAGCGGATGCTCCCGGAGAAGGTCGCGGAGACAAGCGTGGTGATCGCGCGCGCCATCTGGCCGACAACGCCATGGAGTTTCCTCGGGTGATGATGCTCTTGGCCACGGTCGTGGCGTTTGGAGCGTTCTGCGCAACCGGCTGGCTACAGTCTGGTCACCCGTAAAGCCGATCTGGCGGGGGGGGCGGAGATCAATCGGGCCGTCGCAAAAGGACGGGCGCGGTGATGCTGGCGGAATCAACCCGGTGGATGATGTTCGCGCTGTTGGTAGTGGCCGCGGTAACGGAGCGAGAGTGGGCCCGATGGCAGGTTCTGAAGCGACACAGCAACGTGACGGAGTCATCGGCTTGGGCATTGGCTTGCAAACGAGCGCGTGAGTGTCTGGGACCACCGCGCCGCCCGAGATGCGGCTCAGGAGGTTGTCAGCGCTGCGAACCCGCCTCGTACGGCGAGGTCGAGTTGTAGTGGGGAAAATGAACTTCCCTGTCGATTTGTAGGAGGGGCTGGTTCCCCCCTTTGCCACCGGCAAGGCCAACCACGCGAAATCCCGTCCGCTCGACGCGGCCGTCCTCCCGTGACCGTCTCAAGAACCTCTCTACGAACGAAATCTGGCAACACTCGGCTTTCTTTGACCGAGGCGCGAGCCCGGGGCGGATGCCCCCAGTTTTGGCGATCCGTTTTGGATTCCAGACGGCTCCCGAAGGCACGGCGGCCTCCGTGTCCGAAGCCTCATTGGCCCGAAGTGGGCGGAATCTCCCTAAGTTCTCGCGGATGTCCGAAGTGCTCCCTCGCCGCAATCGCGCCCTCGCATGACGATTTTGCGAAGCACGTCGCGCACGCCGATCGATGAACGGAGGTGCCGAAGCGGCGGTGTGCCTCGCGCTCCCGCCGGTTGCGCTGCGGCGCCCGGAGTTGCTCATGATGACCCTCGAAACGCCTGCCATTGAACCAACGTCAGGTGCGCCGTCAGCCTCGCACCCGGCGGAGTACCTCACCATCGAGGATGCCGCGTCCCGCTTGTCGACGACCGCGAACGCTCTTCGCGCCAGGTGTCGCAGGCACTCGCGCCGCGAGGGGCGCGACGTCGTGGCCCGCCTGGGCGCGGGCATCGTTGCTGTGAAGATCGGCTTCTCCTGGCGCGTGCGCTTCCCCGGCTAGCCGCGGCTTTCCATCGCAGGGTGTTGCGCTATGATGCGCAGCGCTTCGCGTGCAAGGCCGCCCAGAGGTTCAACATGGGCGCAAAGAATGTCACCGGCGTGCGCCGCGTGACGAGGGGCGGAAAGTCCCGACTGGTCATTGATTTTCGATACACGAACGCTGACGGCCGACGAGCGCGCTGCAAGCGCGACGCTGCCGTCCAGACCACGGCGGCTGCTTACTCCGAGGCGCGGCGCCTGATGGCTCTCGCCGCGGATACCGGCTCGATCGAGCAGGCCCCCGTTGCGCGCGCGTCTCCGACCGCGGAGACCGTCTCGTTCGAGCAGTTCGTCGTCGGCCCGTTCGAGGCTTTGTTCATGCCCTCGTACCGGCCCGCGACAGCGGTCCGCTACCGCGGTCTCCTCAGGCAGTCGATTATGGCCAGGTTCCGCGGGCTGCAGCTCGACGAGATCGCCGTGGGTCACATCCGCGAGTACGCCGCCGAAATCCAGCGGCGCGGCTACCAGACGAAGCCGTATATCGCCTATCTCCGGACCATCCTACGGGCAGCGGTGGACAGCGGGCACCTGGACAAGTTGCCGGACTTCCCGCCCGGGCTCATGCGCTCGAGTCATAAGCTCCCCGATGCGCCTGGCGCCGCGGAAGTGAGAGAAATGCTCAGGGCGCCCGGCTGGCTCGGCGTCGCCATCACCCTGGCGGCGCTCGGCGGGCTGCGGATGGGCGAGGTCCGTGC
>Ga0265313_10004165_pt1 | contig 11228 bp, 9 predicted proteins | sample 4123metaG_FD_203122 | JGI IMG/M metagenome (GOLD analysis project Ga0265313, IMG submission 203122) | Rhizosphere microbial communities from Carex aquatilis grown in University of Washington, Seatle, WA, United States - 4-1-23 metaG | ecosystem: Host-associated > Plants > Roots > Rhizosphere >...
AATTGCGCGCCAGTCCGGCGCGGGGCTGCCGCGTCCGACTGCTCACTGAACGTGGCGACCTCACGATGGGCGGCGCCGTGGCCCGGCGCAACCTAAGCCGCGTTGCCAAGCTCGTCCGAGGGTGGTGCGTCCGTCCGGCCGTGCTTTTAGCTTGCTTGAGTAGTTGGTGAACGGCCCGGGCGTGCGGCTGTGGTAGGCGTCGCCGGAGGCGCATGCGCACGCGTGATATCTCCGAGGCGGGGCTCATCGAGCTGGCAGGCGACGCTCCGATGTGGATCTGGGCCTTTACGTGTCCCACGCCCGGCTGCGATTGCCGCACGGCCGTCGTTCTCTCGACGGGCGGCGATCGCCGAGAGTTGATCGCCCGAGGCGCTCCTGTTCGCGAGGCGTGGCTGCGCGGAGAGAGCCACTCGAGGGCGGCCGCCGCACTCGACGGAGTCGTCGCGTTCGCGGTCGATATCGACGAGGGCGTCGTCTTCCCGGCATATGACGAGAACCCCTTCGCCGTATTGGACTTCGTCGCGCATCCCGAAGCTCGCGAGGTCGTCGACCGCATCGACGGTGAGATCCTCGAGACCATCGGGCGGCTCTGGTACGCCGGCAAAGGCTGGTCGGACCCGGAGGAGAAACGCCGCGAGGCGGAGCGGATCGAGCTCCCGGGCTGGAAGCGTGGCGACTTGGTCGCGTGGGACGAGGCGCTGGTGGGCGTGCGTCAAGACATGTTCCGTCTGGGCGATCGCGTGTTCGAGGCCGTCGACCTCTACTGCGTAGCACCGGGCTGCTCATGCGGAGAGGCGGTGCTCGAATTCGCGCCTATCGCCCCGCGCGGTATGCCGCCCCCCGGGGCGGTTCGCATCGACAAGTCGGGGCAATGCACCCTGGAGCCGACGCAGGAGAGACACGGAGAGCGCCTCCAAGAGCTCTGGGCGGCCTTCCAGAAGCGACACCCCCGCTATCGGGAGCGATTCGCACGCCGTGCGGCCGTCATGCAAGGGCTTGCCGGACGGATCGTCGGCGCTCCGAGCACTGGAATCGAGCGGCGATCGGCGAAGGTGGGGCGTAACGATCCCTGTCCCTGCGGGTCCGGAAGGAAATACAAGAAGTGCTGCGGAGCGTCGTGAGCGGATGGCGAAGAAGACGAAGCTGAACCCGAATCTCCAGGCGTGGATAGACGCGCGCAAGCGGCATCGTCTCTCGCACGCGCACGTGCAGATGGCGCGCGAGCTTGGGATGAACCCGGCGAAGCTCGGTGGCATCGACAACCACCGGCAGGAGCCCTGGAAGCTCCCCCTGCAGGAGTTCATTGAGCACCTTTACGAGAAACGCTTCGGCAAGACCAGACATCGTGACGACGATCGAAGAGCGCGCGCGGGCGGCCGCCTCGAAGGACGAGGAGCGCAGGAAAGGGAAAGAGGCTCGCCGCACGGTCGCTGCGGCTGACCCCGCGTCGATCGCGGTGACGGACGGAGCGGACGAGCCATGATTCAACGCGCGTACATATTCGCCGCGGCGCTACGCGGAAGGCGCTTGCGCGGCATGGACCGTGTCATCGGGCGAAGAGATCGACCATGACGATGGCCCCGCTCGACGAGCTTTTTCCGGACCTCGCCCGCAGCGAGTCGCGCTCAATCACCGTGATGGATTACGACTGTCTCCCTCCCGGCCCGTATCTGCTGCGCGCGCAAAAAGATCGAGCATTTCGGGTGTCGTGCCAATCAGGCCACCGAAGCGCTTGGTCCCGGAAAAGGTGACGCAGGGCTGCAACTCTGGAACAAACCGAAAGCGCTTCGCGGCAAACCGGACCGTGCACGGCCGCACCAGCCTCGGACGCGACCACGATCCAGCACGTCCTCGACGACTACGCCGCAAGCCGGCAGCGACTCGGACGAGCCGACGGGACGCTCCACCATGTGAGGGTCAAGGCCGGACACGTGCTGCGCGACGTCCTCCACATCGAGTATGCCAGGGGCCTGTCGCACGCCTTGATGCTTCGCTACATCGACAAGCGTCAAGCCGAAGGAGCCCGGGACACGACGATCAAGAAGGAACTACGCGTCTTCGGCGGCGCGTGGAAGCTCGCTCGGCGAAACCAGCTCGTCAAGCAGCCCCTCGACGAGCTGATGCCCGAACTCGGAGACGACTACCCGCAGCTCATCGGCGCGGCCATGGGGCACTCCGACTCGCGCATGGTCGAACGCGTCTACGGACGGCTGCCGAGCGACGCGCTCGCGAAGCTGTTGTCGGAGCGGGTAACTCGCGTCGAGCGTGCGGCGCCAGCCGCCGCTTCGACGCCAAGTGCGTCGTCGGCAGGGGCCATCGCGAGCGGGGAGGGGGCGAGCGAGCTTGTTCGGTATTTGTCCGGCAGACCCGGACAAACGGGGCGATCGGAGGACATCGCTGACAAAATGACAGCTGCGCCAACCTCCGAGAATCCCTCGCAAATCGAGGTGCGCAGGGGCGGAATCGAACCGCCGACACGGGGATTTTCAGTCCCCTGCTCTACCGACTGAGCTACCTGCGCGAGATCCTCGTCGGGTCCCCGATTGGGGGGCCCGCGGCGAGGGGGGCGGAGTCTGTCGCCGGCCGCGGGGGGCTGTCAAGCCCGGCTCGCACCCTTGCAACCGTGAGCTCGTCTGGCGCGTACTTCGGGTATCTATGACAAACGGCCCCGTCATGGCTGCGGGGGGAGGCGACGTGGCGGACGACGATACCCTCAAACTCATCGGCCGCACCATTGCTGAGAAATACGCCGTCGAAAGCGTCGTCGCCGAAGGCGGTTTCGCGATTGTTTACCGGGCCACGCACATCATCTGGAAGCGCCCCGTCGCCCTGAAAGTCTTCAAGGCGCTGACGGGCTTCTCGTCGAAAGATCGGCAGCGGCTGCTCGACGAGTTCATTCAAGAAGGAGCCCTCCTCGCCGATCTTTCGGAGCGGAGCGCGGCCATCGTACAGGCGCGCGATATCGGCATGCTCGACGTGCCGGGCGGCGAGCAAATCCCGTACATGGTGCTCGAGTGGCTCGAGGGCGACACACTCGAGGGAGTCTTGTCCGACGAGGCGGCTCGCGATCTCCCGGTTCGAAGCCTGGAGGAGGCCGTCCGGCTGCTCGATCCGATCGCGGAGGCCCTGGCGCTCGCGCATCGAAAAGGAATCGCGCATCGGGACGTCAAGCCGGGCAACTTCTTCGTTCTCGGCGATCCTCGATGCGACGCCAGCGTGAAGCTGCTCGACTTCGGGATCGCCAAAGTCGTGAGCGATGCGCAAAAGATGGCCGGTACGTTCACCAAGACCAGCGGGCACGTCACGAGCTTCACGCCCGCGTACGGAGCGCCGGAGCAGTTCTCGCGTGGGCACGGGCCGACCGGCCCTTGGACCGACGTGTTCGCGCTTGCGCTAATCATCGTCGAAGTTATCACGGGTCGCGAGGCGCTAGAGGGGGAGGATCTGGTGCAGCTCGCGGTCGCCTCGGCCAACCCCGATCGCCGTCCGACGCCGAAGAGCGCCGGGGCCGCGGTCAACGACGAAGTGGAGGCCGTCTTCGCCAAGGCGCTCGCCGTCAAGCCGACCGAGCGATGGCAGTCGGCCGGCGACTTTTGGAACAGCCTCCGGCGCGCGCTGCATCTGACCCCGATGACCACGATGACCGATCCTTCTCCGGTCTCGGTGGTAGCCAGCAGCGGGCCGGTGGCGCTGGCGCCCACGATTGCGGTGCCGTCGTCTGCGTTGGAGCCCCCCTCCTCCCGTTCCGGTACGCGTAGGGTAGGACTCTTCGGCGTCCTCGGTGCCGCGGCGCTCGCGGGCATCGCTGGCATCGCAGGCGCCGCGCATGTGCTTGGAAAAAAGGAGTCGACCGGGGCCGTCGCACCGATTGCGAGTGCGAGCGCGCCCGCAGCGCCGCTCCCGCTGCCCCCGGCGTTGGCGCCTGTCGACCCCTCCCAATGTCCTCCCACGACGATTCGAATCCCTGGAGGCAGCTTCTTCATGGGGAGCGACGACGGCCTGGCGATCGAGAAGCCGTCGCACCAAGTGACGCTGGGGCCTTATTGCATCGACGAGTTCGAAGTCACGGTCGAACGGTACAAAGCCTGTAGCGACGCCGGGCGCTGCAAGCGCGCGGGCACGACGAACGACTGGTCGGGCATCTCCGAAAAGGAGCGCCGAGCCTTCGATCCGCTCTGCAACGCACGCGATCCGGTCGGTCGCCTGAAACACCCGATCAACTGTGTCGACTGGGAGATGGCCGACAAGTTCTGTCGAGAGCAGGGCGGCCGTCTTCCGACGGAGGCCGAGTGGGAGTTTGCAGCGCGCGGCCCAGATGGTCGCAAGTACCCGTGGGGGGATGAGGATCCCGCGGCCGGTCACTTGAACGCGTGCGGCCGCGAGTGCGTAGCCTGGGGCCTGAAGAACGGCGTCGAGGAGAAGGCGATGTACGAAACCGACGACGGCTTCGCCAATACTGCGCCCGTCGGAAGTTTCCCGAAGGGGGCGTCGCGCTACGGAGTGCAAGACGTCGTCGGCAACGTCTGGGAGTGGGTGGCGGACTGGTATGGTCCGTACGGCAAAGACGAGTTCCGCGATCCGATAGGCGCTCCGGCCGGGGAAGAAAGAGTCATTCGCGGGGGAGCGTGGAACGGATCGTATCCGTCTTGGGTGCGGCCCACGTTCCGATACAAAGATACGCCGGCGAAACGCAGTTACGGGATCGGATTTCGCTGCGCGCGCTGACGACTGGAGTCACGGGTTCGACGGGTTCTTGGACGGCTCGGTGGGCGACGCCGGCGCCGCGTCGTGACGGCCGGTGCGTCGCCAAGACACCCGATCGAGAAGGGTCAGCGCATCGCCGGCCATCTGACTACGGAGGAACTCATGGACGCCGCCGAATCGCCTCGGATCGTATTCGAGAGCGCTGCCGAGTGTACCGACCGCGATCGGGCCGAAGAATCGCTTCGTCGAGCGCTTGCTCAGACAAGCGGCAAAGGATGGGTCGTGACGGTCCGAATTCGGGCCGCGGAGCTCCCCGCCGTGCAAGCCGAAGCGGAGATCACCGACGAGACCGGAGCCCGCCGCGGCTGGCAGGTGACTTCGGGCGTGGCCGCCGACTGCGCCAGTCTCGCCAGCGCCACGGGGACTTGGGCGTCCAGGGTTCTCGCGGTGCGGCTGCAAGATGCAGGAACGCCGGATTCGGCACCGCCCGGAAGCGAACGCGCTCCTCTTCAACCTCTTCCCGCGCCTCCTCCGAGTCCTCCTCTTCCGGCACCCGCCACCTCGGCTCCGGCTCCCGTTGCCTCGGGTCCACCGCTCGCGCCTCCGCCTGCGGCCTCCGCGCCCGCTCCACCGCCGCAGGCTCCGGCACTCTCCGCGCCCGCTCCGCCGCCGCAAGCTCCGGGAGGTTCCGCGCCGGTGCCCGTGCCCGCAGTGCGGACGGTACCTCGCGTTTCCGTGAGCGAAGGGGCTGGGTCCGGCCCGGCTCTCGGTCCAGGGCGCGACGAGGCGGCGCCGCTGGAGCTCGGCGTGGGGACGTTCCTAATGGCCGGCGGAGGCTCGGGCGGTTACGTGGGGGTGACCCCATTTCTCACGGGCGACGTCGGCGAAGCGGTTTTCTTGCGTCCCTCCGTCGCGCTGGGCGGGTCGATCGCCACCAACGTTCCGTCGACCTGGGGCGCGGCGCGCCTCGACACGTGTCTCCGCTTGCCCGAGCGCTACGCGATCCGAGGCGGCCTTCAGCTCGATATTTGCGGCGGCGCCGAGGTAGGCCTTTCCTATGTCGTGTCCGGAACGCTGCCCGGAACCCCGATCTCCGGGCAGACGCTTCCGTTCGTCGAGCTCGGTCCCGGAGTCGACCTCCGCGCCGAGGTTGGCAACGTCGCGGTCACGTTGCGCGGCGTCGGAGGAGTCGACGTTGCACGCGGGGGCTACACCGACGTGATGGGGGCCCGAATCGACGAGCCTTTGTTGTCCTGGCGTGTCGAGGTGGATCTTGCTTGGGTGCTCTACAACGAACGGACACAGTCCCTCCGCGTGGGCTCGAATCCGTTCGACCCGAAGTAGCCGCTTCACTTCGACGCCACGAGAGCGCGCTCACTCCGCGGCGTGCACGTGCGAGGCGCGGGTGGCCGTTTCGGTGGCGATCGCCGCGTTCCAGAACGCTTGCATCCGATCTCCGAGCCTCTCCAGTTCGTCGGCTCGGATCTGCGATTCGACGAGTGGCAGGAGGTCTCGCTCTATCGTGCGCACGTGCCTTTCCATGGCCGTCGCGAGGTCGCGCAAGCGCTCGCCGAAGAGGGCGTCATCTCCCTCGGCAAATACGGCTTGGAGCACCGCGTTACGCACGGCGGCTTGGTCCTCGCGGAATCGCCCCACGCGAATCCCCACTCGGTCGGCGATCGGCGACAGAAAGAAATGGTCTTCGATGGAAAGATGAGTCATCAGCTCTTCGACGAGCTGCAGCACCAAGGGCATCCGCAGATGGCGTTCGCCGCCAAGGCGGGCGACCAGGCGCTCCAGACTCCGATGCTGATCTCGCAGCAGCGTGGTGGCCTTCATGACGACGTTCCGACCGGCGCCCACCCCCCCGCGTTTTCGCGAAGAAACGCGCCGTGCCGATTCCTCGAAGCCCGTCCGTAGCACCGCTCGTGCCGTCCATGATTCGCCGCCAGGCTGTGGACAAATAAGCTCCTTTTCCGGCGCGACTGGGAAGTTGGGTTATGGCCCTTGCGGCATTTGGCCACGATGAGGCGTTCTTGCGGGTCGACGGGCTTCGCTGCCCGGGCGAATGACGGTCCCATTTTTTACGCCCGCTCCAGGGGCGGCCCCATCGGCGCGTCGAAGCGGGATCAGCTGCGGGCGTTGTCGAGGAGCACGCGCGCGACGAACGAAGTATCGGTCTATGTGGGACTTCGTCATCAAGGAAGATCCCAAGGCGATTCCGAGATCTCCCTTTGCACCGGTCCGTCTCGCTCCGTTATACCCTTAAGAAGGATTGGGGCACTTGGAAGTCGGCATGTCCAACGTATTGCCGCACAGCAGCGAACCGCGAGCTGCCGCGAACCTGGCGGGAAAGTATCGCCTCATCGCCGAGCTCGGGCAAGGTGGCATGGCTACCGTGTATTTGGCGGTCGCCATCGGCAAGTCCGGCTTTCGAAAGCTCGCGGTGGTCAAACTGCTGCGTCCGGAGATCGCCGTCGACACCGAGTTCGTCGAGATGTTCCTCGACGAGGCGAAGCTCTGCGCTCGGTTGAGTCATCCGAACATCGTGCACACCTACGACGTCGGCGTGGACGAAGTCGGGCACTTGATGGCGATGGAATACCTCGACGGGGTGTCCTTGCACGCGGCGATCGCCAAGCTGGGGCGCAACGGGGGACCGATGAAATTCCCGATGCAGGCCCGCGTTCTTCTCGACGTCGTCGAGGGCCTGCGGTACGCGCACGAGCTCAAGGACTACGACGGGCGTTCCCTCGAAATCGTGCATCGCGACGTGACCCCCCACAACATCTTTGTCACGTACGACGGGCAAGTGAAGCTTCTCGATTTCGGAATTGCCAAAGCCGCCACGTCGTCGGTCCGCACGGCGACCGGGGTCATCAAAGGCAAGCTCACGTATATGGCCCCCGAGCAGGCACGCGGCGACCGAGTCGATGCGCGCGCCGACCTCTACGCCGTCGGGGTCATGCTCTGGGAGGCCGTCACCGGGAAACGGCGCTGGCCTGCGGGGCTTAGCCAGCCGGCTCTCTTCACCCGGCTCGCGTCGGGAGAGCCCCCCCAGAGCCCGCAGGCAGCCTCGCTGGGCTACCCGGAAGAAATCGACGCCATCGTCCTCCGCGCCCTCGCCGTGAACCCCGACGACCGATATCAAACCGCGGCGGAGCTGAGCGCGGCCCTCGAAGGCGTGCTGCGCAAACTCGAACCAGTGTCGCTTCGTGACCTCGGTACCATGCTGGCGACGGCCTTCGCCGACGGCCGGCATCGCTTGCGAGAAATCATCGAGACGCAGTTCCGGGCCATCGATGCCGGGGAGCGCCCGTCGGAGCGGCATCAGCTGCCGGCCGTTTCACTGCCGACGCTGCCGACGGGGTCCGAAGTTCTGGCGCCCCCGCCCGCGGCTGCCGAACGCCCCAAGACCGATTCGACGTCGATTCGGATGACCGTCCTCGAGAGCACGGCGCCGCCGGCGCAGCGGGCGCGCTCGCGCGGGGCAATCGTCGCGGCCGCGGTCGCGGTCGGAGCCACTGCGATCGGGTTCGCCGTCGTCGGCTCACACGGGCGCCCCGGCGCCCAGACCGCTCCGGCGGCCCAGCCGCCGCCCCTTCGCGAAGAGGTAACCCTGATTGCGGCCCCCACTCCGGTATCCGCCTCTGCAGCGGACGCCCGGGCCGGTACCGGGCTTCCGGCGGCCCCAGGGGCCGCGCCGGCCATGCCGGAGCCCGCCCGGCGCAGCGAGGCCACCGTCGCTTCGGGACCGCCCGCGACGATTCCAATTGCCCGCGGTCCGGCCCTGCGCGGCCCGCCGCCCGTCCAGCCTCCGCCGGTGGCCACGGCCCCTCCTCCGCCCGTGACGCCGGCCCCGTCCGCTTCGGAGAACGGCCCGGGCGAGGCGGTGCCAATCCGCAGACCGGAGAGCAGACCCAAAGTACAACTCGAACGAGACAATCCTTGGCCCTAAAACGGGACAATCGTTGGCTCTAGAGAACGCTCGCTTGCTGCAAGGCGCCCTTCGTCCTAAGCACGAGCATCATGCGAACCGAGTGGGTGACGAGGCGTCGGGGTGACCGGATCAAGACGCAGCTGCATTACGCGCGCAGGGGAATCGTCACCGAGGAGATGGCCTACGTCGCGGCCCGCGAGCGCGTCGAGCCCGAGCAGGTGCGCGAAGAAATCGCGCGCGGTCGCCTGGTCGTCCCGGCAAACGTCGTCCACACCAACCTCGAGCCGATGGGGATCGGCATTGCCCTGTCGTGCAAGGTGAATGCGAACATCGGAAACAGCGCCGTCACGAGCGACATTCACGGCGAGCTACGAAAGCTTCAGGTTGCGCTGAAATACGGCGCCGACACCGTGATGGACCTGTCGACTGGAGGGGATATTCCTCGGATTCGCGGCGCGCTCATTTCGGCATCTCCGGTGCCCATCGGCACGGTTCCCGTCTACCAGGTGCTCACCGAGCGAAAACGAGTCGCGGACATTCGTGTCGACGACTTCTTGGATATGCTCGAAGAGCAGGCGAAGCAGGGCGTCGATTACTTCACGATTCACGCGGGCGTCATCGCGGAGCACCTGCCGCTCGTCCAGCACCGCATCACCGGGATCGTGTCGCGGGGCGGCGCCATCATGGCGCAGTGGATGATCGAGCACAAAAAGCAGAACCCCTACTACACGCACTGGGACAAAGTGCTCGAGATCTGCGCCCGTTACGACGTGACCATCAGCGCAGGCGACGGCCTGCGCCCGGGCTGCCTTGCCGACGCGAGCGACGCAGCGCAGTTCGCCGAGCTGAAGACGCTTGGGGAATTGACCTTGAAGGCGTGGGAAAAAGACGTGCAGGTGATGATCGAAGGGCCGGGCCACGTGCCGTTCGACCAGATCGAGATGAACGTCAAGAAGGAAATGGAGCTCTGCCACGAGGCACCGTTTTACGTGCTCGGCCCTCTCGTCACCGACATCGCTCCCGGATACGACCACATCACGAGCGCCATCGGCGCGACGATGGCCGGGACCGCCGGGGCCGCGATGCTTTGTTATGTCACCCCGAAGGAACACCTCGGACTGCCGGAGGAGGACGACGTTCGGCAGGGGCTCATCGCGTACAAGATTGCCGCGCACGCGGCCGACGTCGCGCGACACCGACCGGGCGCTCGCGATCGGGACGACGCGCTCTCCCGCGCTCGCTACGCGTTCGATTGGAAGGAACAGTTCCGCCTCTCGCTCGATCCGGAAACCGCGCAGTCGATGCACGACCAGACACTTCCCGATTCGTATTTCAAGAGCGCGGAGTTCTGCTCGATGTGCGGTCCGAAGTTTTGCAGCATGCACATGAACCGCGCCGTCGAGGAGTTCAACAAGCAGGTGGAAGACGACAAGAAGGCGGGGCGGCGCACGCTCGACGTGTTCTTGCCCTCGTGACCCGATGGGTCGCTCTCTCCCTTCTCGTCACGATCGGCTGCGGAAAAAGCTCCCGTTCGTCCACGTCCTCCGTCGACGAGGCCCAGACTGAGCCCGACGCCGGCATCTCTCCGATGGACGACCGCGAGTCGGCCCAATGGGCCGCCGCCGAGCAAGGGGACCCCGAGGAGCTGATGCGGGTTGCCGATTTGGTCGGCTGCGAGGGCTTGCGGGATCGGGCGTCGCAGCCCGAACTGCGCGCGACCGCCATTCGTGCGATGCAGTACTGCCCGGACTACTCGGAGCTCCCGTGGCTCGCGGAGCTGGCAAGCGGGAAGGACGAAGCCGAGGCGCTGGCGGCGCTCGACGCGATCGGCGAGCTCGCGGCGCATCCGCGCCGGGCAACCGACCCTGAAGACGCGCAAGAGCTTCACGTCGGGTGCGGAGCGCTCCTCGCTTTCGCGCGTACGACATCCCGGCCGAAGGAGCGACGGGTTCTCGCCCTCCGCGCGCTCCGCATGCTGGCCGAACGCGGTTGCGTGCGCAGGGCGGACATTCCGATCGACCTCGACGCGAAGTGACGGGTCAAGCCCCGCCGTCGACCAGCCGCCTCGCCGCGAGGACGAGCCTCTGGACCTCGGCATGCGCCTGGTCCCGCAGGTCCGCGGCGCGGGCGTTCGGCGCGACGATCATCGGCTCGCCGACGCAGAGGGCCGCGTCCGACGGCTCCGCCCCTGCCATGCGCGCCAAGTGCGCGCCAAACGTCTCGTTGACGAACGCCGCGCCCGAGCCGGTCGCATAGGCGATCCCGATGGGTACGACATCGGCTCCAGAGCGCAGCGCGGCCACGAACGCACCCGATTGAAAGGGTCGGACGACGTCGTCGGGGAACGTCGTCGCTTCCGGAAAGACGATGACCGTCGATCCGCGCGCCAGCAGCGATCGCATCGCGCGCACAGCGCTGGCGCCGCTCACGGCATCGGCGCGATCGACGAACACCGTTCCGACCGAGCGCGCCGCGAGCCCCAGAAGAGGCCAGCGGGCCACGTCCGCCCGGCTGACCATGTGCCCGCCGAACGCCCGCAAAAGGACCAGGATGTCCGCCGTGGACCGATGGTTGGCTACGATGA
>Ga0265313_10004167_pt1 | contig 11226 bp, 13 predicted proteins | sample 4123metaG_FD_203122 | JGI IMG/M metagenome (GOLD analysis project Ga0265313, IMG submission 203122) | Rhizosphere microbial communities from Carex aquatilis grown in University of Washington, Seatle, WA, United States - 4-1-23 metaG | ecosystem: Host-associated > Plants > Roots > Rhizosphere >...
GGTGACGAAGACGGTCGATCCGACGCTCAAGCCCGGCCAGGTCGTCGTCGACGATCCCGGCATGCCGGCGCAGTCGACCTCGGTCGAGCGGAAGGTCTATGCGCCGAGCGGCAAGCTGCTCTCGGACGAGACGTGGTATTCGAGCTACCGCTCGATGCCGAAGCTCGTGCGCGTCGGCCCGAAGAAGGCGAAGAAGCCGAAGGCGACCACCACCACGACGACCACGACGACCACCACCGCGGCCACGACGACGGGCGCGACGACGACGTCGCCTACGACGTCGACGACTCCGCGGTAGCGATCGCCTCCTGCAGCCACGTCGGGACGCGCGTGGGGCGAAACGTGCGGGCGTCCACCGTCGCGTGCGCCGTCCAGCCGTCGGCGATCAGCGTGTCGGCCCGCTCGATCGCGTACTCGTAGCGGAACCGCGCGCCTCTCACGTCCAGGCAGCGCGCGTGCACGACCAGCCGGTCGTCGAACTTGGCCGGCTCCAGGTAGCGGATGTGCGTCTCGAGCACGACCGCCTCGAGGCCGAGGTCGCGCAGCCGCTGATAGCCACCGGCATGGCGTTCGAGGTAGTCGACGCGCGCCACCTCGAACCACACGAAGTAGTTGGAGTTGTGCGCGATCCCCTGGGCGTCCGTCTCTGCGAAGCGGACTCGGACCTCGGTTGCGAAACTGAACCCATGCACGAGCCCGCCATGCTCGCAGAACTGCTCGCCGCGAATCAGCCGTGCGTCGTGCTCACGGGCGCCGGGATCAGCACGGAGAGCGGCATCCCGGACTTCAGGAGCCCGACGGGAGTCTGGGCGGAGTACGACCCGTACGAGGTCGCGTCGATCGACGGCTTTCGCCGCGACCCCGCGCGCGTCTGGGAGTTCTACGGCCGGCGGCTCGACGTGCTCGCGGACGCGCAGCCGAACGCAGCCCACCGTGCGCTGGCTGAGCTGGAAGCGCGCGGGCTCGTGCAGGCGGTGATCACGCAGAACGTCGACGGCCTGCACGGACGAGCCGGCTCGCGGGACGTGATCGAGGTGCACGGGACGATCGCGACCGCGACCTGTCCTGCGTGCGGTCGGCGCGAGACGCGCGAGCGGATCCTCGAGCTCCTGCCGGTCCCACGCTGCGACGGCTGCGGAGCCGTCCTCAAGCCGGACGTCGTGATGTTCGGGGAGCTGCTGCCGGTCGCGGCGATCGACCGGGCGACCACGCTGGCGCAGGACGCAGCGCTCCTGGTCGTCGTCGGCTCGTCGCTCGAGGTCTGGCCGGTTGCGGGGCTCCCCGAAGAGACGCTGATGCACGGTGGCCGTCTGGCGATCGTCAACCGCGAGGAAACGCCGTACGACGTCCGCGCGGCACTCGTGCTCCACGGCTCGGCGGGAGAGATACTCGAGGCGTGCGTGCGAACTATGACGTCGTCGTCGTAGGCAGCGGCTTCGGCGGCGCGGTCGCGGCATTGCGGCTCGCCGAGAAGGGCTACCGCGTGGGGGTGCTCGAGGAGGGACGCCGCTTCGAGCCCGAGCAGCTGCCGACGACGAGCTGGCACGTCCGCGACTACCTCTGGGCGCCGAAGCTCGGCTGCCGGGGGATCCAGCGGATCACGCCGCTGCGTGACGTGCTCGTGCTCTCGGGCGCCGGCGTCGGCGGCGGTTCGCTCGTCTATGCGAACACGCTCTACGAGCCGCCCGCGTCCGTGTGGGCGGAGGAGCAGTGGGGCGAGGAGCTAGCGCCGTGGTACGACCAGGCGCGCCGGATGCTCGGCGTGACGCGCTTTCCCGGCGACACTCCTGCCGACGAGGTGATGCGCGGCGTCGCCGAGCGGCTCGGGGTCGCCGACACGTTCGAGCACACGCCCGTCGGCGTCTGGTTCGGCGAGGACGGCGTCGATCCGTACTTTGGCGGTGTCGGCCCGCTGCGCAACGGCTGCGACCTGCGCGGCGCGTGCATGACCGGCTGCCCGCACGGTGCGAAGAACTCGCTCGACCGCAACTACCTGTGGCTCGCCGAGCGCAGCGGAGCTGAGATCCACGCGGACACGAAGGTGCTCCGGCTCGTCCGCGAGGGCCCTCTCCCTGGGACATGGCTCGTCGAGACAGGTAAGGGCACGTTCAGGGCGCGCGATGTCGTGCTCGCGGCCGGCGTGCTCGGCACGCTCGGCATCCTCTTCCGCTCCCGGCTCGGCGGGCCGCGCGTCGGCGACGACGTGCGGACGAACTCCGAGGTGATCGTCGGCGCCACCGCGCGCGGCTCGCGCGTCGACTACTCCCGCGGCGTCGCGATCACGTCGATGATCCGCGCCGACGAGCACACGCAGATCCAGCCGGTGCGCTACGGCAAGGGCTCGAACCTGATGGGCCTCCTCGGGACGATCCTCGTCGACGAGGTCGGGCCCGCCCGCTGGCTGGCCGCGGCTGTCCGCAGGCCGGCCGCGTTCGCGCGCAGCCTCTGGCTGCGGCGCTGGTCGGAGCGCACCGTGATCCTGCTCGTGATGCAGACGCGCGAGAACGCCCTGCGGCTGCGGATGACGAAGCGCGGCCGCCTGACCACGCTCGACTCCGACGTGCCGGGGAAGATCCCGGTCGCGAACGAGGCGGCGAAGATCGCGGCCGAGCTCGTCGGGGGCGATGCGGGCAGCTCGATCAACGAGGTCGTGCTCGGCACGCCGACGACGGCCCACATCCTCGGCGGCGCCTGCGTCGGTGCCGTCATCGACCGCTACCACCGCGTGCTCGACGCGCCGGGCGTCCACGTCGTCGACGGCGCCGCCGTGAACGCCAACCTCGGGGTCAACCCGTCGCTGACGATCGCGGCGCAGGCTGAGCGGGCGTGCTCGTTCTGGCCGAACAACGGCGAGAACGATCCGCGGCCGCCGCTCGGCTCTCCCTACGCCTCGATCGCAGCCGTCACGCCGCAAAGGCCGGCAGTGCCGGCCGAGGCGTCCGCAGCGTTGCGCGCCTAAGCGGCGGCGCGCTTGACGGGCTTCTCGTCGAGGACACGAGCACAGGACGTGCAGACCTGCTGCTCGATCTCGTACGGGACGCCTGCCCGCTGCATGATCACGTGAACACGCTTGGCGACGTGCTCGTGGAGCTGTGTGGGCTGCCGCATGGTCATCTCGTCTTTCACAGTAGTGGGCAAAGAGGCAATTGAACAGTCCGTAAAGGTGAAAATCCTGCTAACCGGCGGTAACAGTTCAGACGAGAGCAGGCAAGGAAAGTTGCACGTGCTCCTCCAGCCCGGAGACGCCGACGCCGACGAGTCGTAGCGGCCCGGGGCGGTCGCGGAGCGCACGGTCGAGGAGCGAGCAGGCGAGCTCGCCGATCCGGGCGGCGTCGTCCGTGCCGACGGCGAGCGAGGTGGATCGGGTGCGGATCGAGAAGTCCGGGTACCGCACCTTCGTCGTGACGGTGCGGGCGACCTGGGCCCGGCCGCGCAGATGCTCGGCGAGCTTCTCCGACATGCGCCGGAGCTCGTCGTGCAGGCGCTCCGGGTCGCCGATGTCGCGCTCGAAGGTCTCCTCCTGCGAGATCGAGATTCGCTCGGTCGAGACCTCGAGCGAGCGCGGGTCGATGCCGCGCGCACGGTCGCGGAGCTCGCGCCCGACCTTGCCGCGCATGACGAGCTGCAGGTCGTCGTCCGTGATCGCGGCGATGTCGCCGATCGTCTTGATCCCGAGCTTGACGAGCCGTTCCTCCGCGCGCGGGCCGACGCCGGGGAGGATGCGGATCGGGAACGGCGCCAGGAAGGCCGCCTCCCGGCCCGGCCGCACGACGGTCAGGCCGCCGGGCTTGCGGCGGTCCGAGGCGACCTTCGCCACGACCTTCGACGTCGCGACGCCGAGCGAGCACGAGAGCCGGGTCCGCGCCCGTACCACCGCCTGGACCGCCTCGGCCACGGCGCGTGCGTCGTCGAAGACGGGAGCGACCTCGCCGAGGTCGAGGTAGCCCTCGTCGATGCCCGCCTGCTCGACCGTCGGCACGATCTCGCGGATCGTCGACCAGACCTCACGCGAGTAGTCGCGATAGAGCGAATGCCGCGGGCGCACGAACACCGCGTGCGGACAGCGCCTGAGCGCCTCGGCGGCTGACATTGCGGAGTGGATCCCGAAGCCGCGTGCGACGTAGTTGCAGGTCGCGACGACCCCGCGCCCGTGCGGGTCGCCGCCGACGATCAGCGGCACGCGGCGGAGCTCCGGCTGCTCCAGCTCCTCCACGGCGGCGAAGAACGCGTCGAGGTCGAGGTGCGCGACGATCATGCGAACAAGCGTACGCATCGCACCGGCGCGGTTCATAATCCGGGTGGTGACTCGTGTCGTGACAGTCGTCCTGCTGCTCGCGTTCGCCGCGGGCGCCGCCGCGTGGCGGCTCACCGACCCGAAGCCGGATCCGAACGTGCAGGCGATCGCGGACGGCTGCCAGCGCGACACGACGAAGATCTACACCGGCTTCGCGCCGAACTGGGCGTACGTCAACGACCGCGACTACCCGTCTGCCGGCGCGCCACCCGCGACGCAATGGGTGAGCGGCACGGTCAAGGGCGCGACCGGCCTGCTCGCGTCGCGCGTCGCGAGCTCGGACGATCCGATCACGCACCGCTCCTACGACGTGAACATCGATCTCACCGTCGATCCGGCCGACGACTTCCTCACCGGCGTCTCGCGCGACGGCACGCCGGAGCAGGGGACGATTCACATGGAGCGCGAGTCGACGTCGTTCCCCGTCTGGGCCTGGCCGCAGCCCGGCGATCACGTGCAGGCGCTCGGCTCGTGGGTGTGGGACTGCGATCACTACCAGGGCTTGGGCGAGAAGACGGAGTTCCACCCGTTCCGCTCGGCGTGGGTCGTGCGCACGGCGTCGCCGCGGGCGGAGCGGCTCTCGTCGGAAGGCGATCTCTTCGTCTCGACCGATGCGACGCCCGCGGGCGCGGAGGCGGAGTGCGCGCACCAGACGAAGGGCTCCGATCAGTTCAAGTCGTGCTCGCATTCCCTGCCTGAGTGGCTCTCGGTGAACGGCGCCTATGCGTTCGACCTGCCGGCGCCCGTGGCGACGTGTGCGCAGCCGGCGCTCCGGTCGGTCGACCACGGCAGCGTGAACGCGCCGCACATCGTCACGACCTGGACGGGGAAGGCCTGGCACGTCACCTTCTCGGTCGACGCTGCGCAGGGAGCGAGGGTGTACGTGGCGCGGCAGCTCTATGCGACCTGCAGCAACGCCCCGGTGATCGATCACCTGCGCCTGCACTTCGACCGGCTGCTCGTCCGCCGTGCGATGGACCCGAGCTGTCCGCCGGACAAGCCCACCTGCCCGTATGCGAACGAGTCGACGCTGCTCGGCCAGATCACGACCGCCCCGGGCGAGTGGCAGCTCGAGTGGAGCGTCGACGGGATCTGGGGGCGCTGGCCCGGGACGCTCGCCGCCAAGGACGGCTCGACGTTCACCGGCAAGCAGAGCGTCGACTTCTACCTCCAGCGCGGCAAGCCGTGGACGTTCGTGACCCTCGCACGCGAATGCGACTTCGGCGCGCTGCCGGGCTGGGACGGGCCGGGGCATCCGACGGAGCCGTGCCCGGTCTCGAACGAGGTCGGGAACGCGTTGGGCGACGACTACCCCGGCGCGATCACGCTCACCTACCACGGCGCGGCGCTCGGCCGGCACGTCTCGAACGCGTCCACCGCAGGCTCGACGTGCCCGCCGTCGAACGTCAACGGGTGCTACCAGCTCACCTACACGGTTAGCCGTGTTGGCTAACGGGAAAGGATCGACATGGCGAAAAGCACGATCGACCGGCTGACCGCGCTCGGTGAGGAGGTGCTCGAGAAGGCCTCGCAGAACCCGACCGCGCACCGCGTGCTCCAGAGCGCGATGCAGATGAAGGAGCGCGTCGACGATCTCTCCAAGCGCGTCCGCGGGCTCGAAGGGATGGAGAAGCGGATCGCTCGGCTCGAGAAGCGGCTCGCGAAGCTCGAGGGCAGCACGAAGCGCGCGACGTCGTCGTCGAGCGCCGCAAAGAAGAGCGCTACGAAGAAGTAGGGACGCGCACCCGCAGCGCGCCCGGCACGACTTCGAACGTCGCAGGGGTCGTACCTACCTGCTCGCCCTCAACCTCGATCGGCAGGTGCTCCACCGAGTCGACCTCGACGCGCGCGCTGCGGAGCACCTCGACCTTCGGATGGTTGACGTGCTTGCCCTTGTAGAGCTTCGGCGCCGTCGTGAGGAAGTCGAGCCTGCCGACGTCGCCGATCAGCACGACCTCGAAGAGCCCGTCGTCGGGTTGCGCAGCCGGTGCGAGCATCATCCCGCCGCCGTGCCAGACGCCGTTCGCGACGATCACGTCGTGCATCCGGCCCTCGCGCGTCGTGTCGTCGAGGCGCACGGTCACCTCGGTGTTCTCCCACTCGAAGAACACGCGGGTCAGGGCGTAGAAGAACGTCACCTTGCCGCCGAGCGCCTTCGACATCCCGTTCGCGCGCCGTGCGACCGCGCCGCTCATGCCGACGGAGCCGACGTTCGCGAACCAGCGCTCGGCCTCTTCGCCGCCCCAGGTGCGGTAGCGGACGCGGCCCGCGTCGATCGTGCGGGCGACGCCGTCGCGGGCGACCTGCACCGCGTCGTCGAACGATTGCGGGATGCCGTAGGTGCGGCCGAAGTCCATGCCGGTCCCGATCGGGATCGTCGCGAGCTCCACGTCGCGTTGCGCGAGCCCGTTCACGACCTCGTTCAGCGTGCCGTCGCCGCCGACGGCGACGACGAGCGTCGCGCCGCCGTCGGCCGCCGCGCGTGCGAGCTCGATCAGGTGGCCCGGGCGCTCGGAGAACAACGTCTCGCCGGCGAGCCCCAGACGCGCGGCGCGATGCGCGAGCTCGGGCCACCGCTTGCCGGTCGCGCCGTTCGACGACGCCGGGTTGACGAGGAAGACGACGGTGTCGCTAATGGGAGATCGCGACGTCGAGCGCGATCTTGGTCATACGATCCACCGACGCACGCAGATCGTCGTCCGAGATCCGCTTGAACTCGCCCTCGACGACGATGTCGCTGACAGTGAGCAGGCAGCCCGTCTCGACGCCGCGAATCGCGCCGACGGTGAAGAGGGCGGAGGCTTCCATCTCGACGGCGAGCACGCCGCGCTTGGACCAGCGCTCGTACTGTCCGCCGTCGGGGTTGTAGAAGACGTCGCTCGAGACGATGGGGCCGACGTGCAGCTCCTGCCCGATCTCCTTCGCCGCGTGCACCGCGCCGTGGATGATCGACCACGAGGCCGTCGGGCAATGAGGCTCGTTGCCGACGAGGTGCATCGCCGTCGAGTCGGCGGGCACGGCGGTCAGCGCAACTATGAGATCGCCAAGCTGATGGTCCGGCTGGAGGCCGCCACAGGTGCCGACGCGGATCAGCTTCTTGCAGCCGAGCTGGATGAGCTCCTCGAAGACGATCGTCGCGCCCGGGCAGCCCATGCCGGTGCCCTGCACCGAGACCGGCCGGCCCTTGTAGGTGCCGGTGTAGCCGAGCAGGCCGCGCTCGGCATTGCGCTGGACGGGGTCGTCGAGGTACGTCTCGGCGATGTACTTGGCGCGGAGCGGGTCACCTGGCAGGAGCACCGCCTCGGCGTACTCCCCGGGCTCGGCGCGAACGTGGATCGGCATCGGGGCGCAGCCTATAGGACACTTCCCTGCGTGAAACTGATCGAACCGACTCGTGACCAGGTGCTCGCGTTCTGTGCGGAGAGCCCGGTCGAGCGCGTCTTCCTCGAGGATGTCGCCCGCCGGGGCCTCGGTCGCTTCCTCGCCGTCGCGGGGCGTGACGGCGACTTGAGCGCGCTCTGCCACGCCGGAGCGAATCTCGTCCCGTCGGGCACCGGCTGCTCGGCGTTCGCCGATGCGGCCGCCGACGCGAACTCACGGATGATCATCGGCGAGGCCGGCGCGGTGAGCGAGCTGTGGGACGCGGCGCGCGACGAGCTGCCCGCGCCGCGCGAGGATCGCCCGCACCAGCCGGTCTACGTGATCGACGAGCCGCCCGCGCCGGGCGAGACCGGGCTGCGTCCGGCGACGCCGCGCGATCTCGACCGGCTCGTGCCCGCGTGCGCCGCGGCACACGAGCTCGAGCTCGGCATCGACCCGCTCGCGCGCGACCCCGACAGCTTCCGCTGGCGGACGGCTGCGCAGATCGACGAAGGACGCTCCTGGCTCTGGCTCGAGGACGACGTCGTGCTCTTCAAGGCGGAGGCCTCCGCCTGGACGCCGCAGGCGGTGCAGGTCCAGCAGGTCTGGGTCGACCCCGAGGCGCGCGGGTACGGCTACGGGGCGCGGGGGCTGCGCGACCTGTGCCGGCGCCTGCTCGAGACGACGCCGAACGTCACCCTCTTCGTGCGCACCGAGAACGCCGCCGCGATCGCGCTCTACGAGACAGTCGGCATGAATAGGGCGCTCGAGTACCGCAGCATCCTCTTTTAGGGCCTAGGAGGGCTTGGCGAAATACAGCGTTGTGTCGCAGGGCCGCGCTGGTCGGAGCGACCATCGCACCCCTGCAACGAACGTATTCCGCCAAGCCCTCCTAACCTCAATCAAGGGATGGAGGTGATTTCCCTCAGGGCCGATGGGGTGGTCGAATGCTGCGGCTTGGAGTACTTGCGCTCCTGCTTGCCGCTGGGTCCGTTTTCGTTGCGGCCCAGGGCCATTCAGCCGCGCGCGCGAGCATCCAGCACACCTGCGGTCTGACCGACCGGCAGTTCATCCAGAACTACGAGGAGCAGATCGAGTCGGTCGGGATGTACGGCAACGACTATCTGAGCGGCAATGCGAAGGCGGCCGACCTGATCAGCGCGGCACAGGACGCCGCGCGGATCGTGCGCTCGTCGGCGCCGTTCGACCCATCGCTCCAGCTCGTCAAGCGGCTTGCGCCCGGGATGTTCTATGCGTACGCGGAAGCGGTGCGGACCCGCGATCGGGGCGGGAACCCGAATAAGCAGATGTACACGGCCTTCGTCGTCGGTGAGCGCGTGCACGACGTGCTGCGCGACGCGCAGCCGGGGCTCACGGCTGCGGGCTGCGATATCTCGGACATGCTGTAATACCCGTCTGGAACTGCTGGCGCGGATCGAGAGCCACGTCCGCCGGCACGATCTGATCGAGCCGGGTGGTGAGGTGCTGTGCCTCGTCTCCGGCGGTGCCGACTCCACGTGCCTCTTCCATGCGCTTGGCGAGCTGGGCTATCGCGTCTCCGCACTGCACGTCGATCACGGCTTGCGTGGCGCCGAGTCGGACGGCGACGCGGCCTGGTGCGCCGAGCGCTTCGACGCCGAGGTCGTGCAGGCAGCGGCGCGCTGCTCCACCGAGGCCGAGCTGCGCGACGTGCGCTACTCGTTTCGCGGCGACGTGCTGCGCGCGACCGGCCACACCCTGTCGGATCAGGTCGAGACGATCCTCTACCGGCTCGCCGCGCGTGGCACCACGAAGGGGATCGAAGTGCGGCGCGACGACGGCGTCGTGCGGCCGTTGCTCTGCGTCTGGCGCGAGGAGACCGAGGCGTTCTGCCGTGAGCGCGGGCTCGAATGGCGCACCGACTCCTCGAATCCCGACACGCTGCGCGGCCTCATCCGCGACGAGATCCTGCCGCTCCTCGAGCGCATCCATCCGGCCGCACGGGAGAACGTGCTGCACGTCCTCGACGAGCGGCGCACGATGCCGCCCGCGCTCGCCGAGCTGCTCGGCTCACAGGTCGGCTCGAAGCGCGTCGATCTCGGCAACGGGGTGCAGGTCGTGCGCGAGTACGAGCGCGTCTGGCTCGAAGACGGCCCGCGCGACCTCGACGGAGCCGTCGAGTGGGGCGAGTGGCGGATCGAGTCACGCGTCCCGGGCCTTAAGGTACGGGGGTGGCGACCCGGCGACCGGCTCGTCGGCCGCTCGAAGAAAGTTCAGGATGTCTTTGTCGATGCAAAGGTCCCTCGCTCAGACCGTGAAGGCTGGCCGCTCGTTGTCCGCGGCGACGAGGTCGTCGCGGTCCCGGGGATCGTCGAGGCCGAGGGGGTGACGGCGACTCGTGTCGCAAACTGAGCTGGAACGCGGGGTGGGTGAGGTCCTGATCGACGAGGACCGGTTGCAGGAACGGATTCGCGAGCTCGGACAGGAGCTCTCGCGCGACTACGAGGGACGGGAGCTGCTCCTCGTCGGCGTGCTCAAGGGCGCGGTCTTCTTCATGGCCGACCTGATGCGCTCGCTGACCGTGCCGTGCGAGATCGACTTCATGGCGATCTCGAGCTACGGCGCGGCGACCGACTCGTCGGGGGTCGTGCGGATCCTCAAGGACCTGGACATCAACATCGAGGACCGGCATGTGCTCGTCGTCGAGGACATCATCGATTCTGGGCTGACGCTCTCCTATCTGCTGCGCAACCTGGAATCCCGGGAGCCCGCCAGCCTGGAGATCTGCGCTCTCCTCACGAAGCCCGAACGGCGCGAAATCGAGGTTCCCGTGCGGTATGTCGGCTTCGAGATACCTAATAAATTCGTGATCGGCTACGGCCTCGATTTCGCCGAGCGGTACCGGAATCTGCCCTATGTGGGCGTCCTCCACCCCGATCTGATGCCGGAGGGGGCGTAACCGGGTGCGTTACGGAAGGGTTATCCCGCTGACCCCGAGAACATCCACTTGGCTACCCTGATCGAAGACCTTTCGTGAACCGCTTCTTCCGCAGCGCATTTTTCCCGCTCATCGTGATCGTCTTGCTGGTCTGGCTGGCCAGCCAGACTTTGATCCCGAAGCATTCGAGCGCGGTCAAGAAGACCTACTCGGACGTGATCGCGCTCGCGAAGAGCTCGCCGCAGTCCTTCCAGGAGGTCACGTTCAACCCGAGCAAGCGCGCGATCGCGGTCAAGTTCACGACCGGCAAGACGACGACGGTGCACTACCCGTCCGACCAGTCGCAGGTGCAGTTCCAGAACGTCCTGCAGAAGGAAGGCATCAACTTCGACTCGAAGGGCACCGGCGGCTTCTCGTGGACGGCGCTGATCGGATCGTTCCTGCCGTTCCTGCTCCTGATCGGGTTCTGGATCTTCCTGATGAACCAGGTGCAGGGTGGCGGCTCGAAGGTGATGAGCTTCGGCAAGTCGCGCGCGAAGCGGATGGCGCCGGACTCGCCGAAGATCGGCTTCAAGGACGTCGCCGGCGTCGACGAGGCCGTCGAGGAGCTGCAGGAGATCAAGGAGTTCCTCGAGAACCCGAAGAAGTTCCAGGC
>Ga0265313_10004170_pt1 | contig 11223 bp, 8 predicted proteins | sample 4123metaG_FD_203122 | JGI IMG/M metagenome (GOLD analysis project Ga0265313, IMG submission 203122) | Rhizosphere microbial communities from Carex aquatilis grown in University of Washington, Seatle, WA, United States - 4-1-23 metaG | ecosystem: Host-associated > Plants > Roots > Rhizosphere >...
ACAAAATGCCCTCCCTCCTTGAATTCCTCCCCTTCCCATGAAACTATCTAATGGTCTGGGCCCCGTTGGGCCCTTTTTGATGATTCCTCACGCATGATTCTCCCCTCCGCCCCCTTGCGCCGGCTCATGGCCCCTTGGATTCTGCTCGTCGCGGTCTCCGGGCTTTCGGCGTCGGACCTGAAGTTCACGACGCCCGACTCGCTGCAGACGGAGGCCCAGACCTTGGTCACGATCCTGGAGCAGGCACACTACAACCGCGACTCGGTCCACAGCGGCGACTATGCGCAGGCCATCCCGGACTACATGACGGCCCTTGACGGCCAGCACCTCTTCTTCCTCGACTCCGACCGGTCGGACTTCGTCGGACGCTACGGCAAGAACGTCTACTACAATGTGGACTACCTCGGCAATATCGACTCGGCCTACGAGATCTTTTACCGCTACGACGAGCGGGTGACCGCGCGGATCGGCTGGATCTTCGGCGAGCTCAAGAAGAAGTTCGACTTCACCGGGACGGACACGTTCCGGATCGACCGCACGAAGTCGCCCTGGCCCTCGAACGGCGCGGAGGCGGACGAGCTCTGGAGGAAGCGCCTGAAGTTCGAGATGCTCGAGGAGCTCCTGAACAAGAAGACGCTGGACGGGGCCCGCGACACCGTGCGCAAGCGTTACGAGCGGATGCTCAAGAACGTCGGGGAGACCGAGGGCAGCGAGCTGGCGGAGACGTTCCTGACCTCGATCGCCGGCCTCTACGACCCGCATTCCACGTATTTCTCCGCGGACACCTACGAGGACTTCGGCATCCAAATGAAGCTCGAGCTCGTTGGCATCGGCGCCATGCTCGGGCTTGAGGAGGATGTCTGCGTCGTCAAGGAGATCGTTCCGGGCGGGCCCGCGGATCTGGGCCGCCTGCTCAAGCCCAACGACAAGATCATCGCCGTTGCGCAGGGGAATGCCGAGCCGGTCGAGATCATCGGGATGAAGCTCCGCAAGATCGTCGACCAGATTCGCGGCGGGAAGGGCACGGTCGTTCGGCTCATCGTCCAGCCCTCCGAGGCGACGGACAGCTCCGTGCGCAAGGTGATCTCGATCACCCGCGACGTCGTGAAGCTCGAGTCCGCGCGTGCCCGCGCGGCCGTCTTCCAGGTTCCGGGCGCCGACGGCAAGCCCCAGGCGCTGGGCGTCGTGACGCTGCCGGCCTTCTACGGTCCGTCGGAGGAGGGCGACACCGACAACGACCGGATGAGCGCGAGCGCCGACGTCGCCAAGCTGGTCTCGCAGCTCAAGCAGGCCGGCATCAAGGGCCTCGTCCTCGACCTTCGCCACAACGGCGGAGGATACCTGAGCGAGGCGATCGAGCTCGCCGGCCTCTTCATCCACAAGGGGCCCGTGGTCCAGGTGAAGGGCTACGAGGGCGACGTCCAGATCGACTCGGACAAGGCCGAGAGTCTCTGCTACGACGGCCCCATGGCGGTGCTCGTCGACCGGTTCAGCGCATCGGCCTCGGAGATTGTCGCCGGGGCGCTCAAGGACTACGGGCGGGCGGTTGTCGTCGGCGATAGCTCGACCCACGGCAAGGGCACGGTCCAGGCGACCTTCGAGATGAAGAGGATCTCCCGCGAGCTGCAGCGCTCCCCCGCGAAGACGGGCGCCGCGAAAATCACCATTCAGAAGTTCTACCTTCCCGACGGGTCCTCAACCCAGCTGAGGGGCGTGTCGTCCGACATCGTGCTTCCGTCGGTTGACGAGTTCCTACCGATCGGCGAGTCCGATCTGCCGCATGCCCTGGTCTGGGACAAGATCAAGACCAGCGACTTCAACGGTTCCCCGATAGAGCCGAAACTGCTCGCCGTCCTGCAGCAGGGCAGCGCCGCCCGACAGGCGCGGCTGGACGAATTCGGTTACGTGAGGAAGTACGTCGAGTGGTTCAAGGGGCGCCAGGCCGAGAAGCTCGTGTCGCTCAATCTGGAGGAGCGCCGCCGGCAGAAGGTCGCCGACGACGCCTTCCGCAAGGAGAACAAGGCGGAGCGCGACCGTCTGGCGAAGGCGGACTACGCCTTCAAGGAGTTCAGGCTGGGGCCGCCGCTTCCCCCGAAGATCGCGGCGCCGAAGCCGGCCCCCAAGGACGCCGACGCGGCCAAGAAGGGCGAACCCGGGGACCCGGGCGCCGATGACGACGTGGCCGATCTCGAGGAGGATGCCAACGCCGACGCCTACGGGAAGGTGGACGTGTCGCTTCGCGAGACCCTGAGGGTCGTTGAGGACGCCATCGAGCTCGGCAACAACCACGAGTACTGGGCAAGCAACCACGCCCCGCTTACGGCGGTCGCGAAGGGCTGAGCCCCGGGTCAGCGCCAGGCCAGGAAGAACCGGTCCCTGCCCGCAAGGTCCCTCAAGGACTCGGTGCGCGAGAAGCCGGCCTCACGCGCCGAGGCGGCCGCACGGCCATGGTGCGCGGTCCCGGTCTCGAGGGCGAGCAAGCCCCCGGGGGCAAGGACACCCGGGGAGCCGGCGATGATCCTGCCGACGTCCTCGAACCCCTCCGCCCCAGAGACCAGCGACGCCATGGGCTCGTGGTCGCGGACCTCCGGGGCCGCGGCCGCCACCTCGGCTGCGGACAGGTACGGGGGGTTGGACACCACGAGGTCGTACGTCTCACCCGCGGGCAGCCTGTCAAACCAGCTCGACTCGACGAGGCTCACCCGGTCGGCAAGCCCGGCCGCCTGCGCGTTCTCGCTGGCGAGCGCCAACGCGTCGGCGCTCGAGTCGACGGCCGTCACCCTTGCCCCGGGGAAGAGCCTGGCGAGGCCGAGCGCTATCGCCCCGCAGCCCGTGCCGAGGTCGAGGACGCGCGCCGGCGTGGGCGCGCACCGCGCGCCGAGCGTCTCCACGAGGAGCTCGGTCTCGGGGCGTGGAATGAGCGCCCGCCTGTCGGTCTTGAGCCTCAGCCCGGAGAACTCAGCGAAGCCGATGACGTACTGGAGGGGCTCGCGCTTCCCGCGCCGGCGCACCAGCTCGCGGATTACCGCCAGCTCCGCCTCGGTCACCGGGCGCTCAAAATTGATGTAGAGGCTCATCCGGGCGAGCCCGAGCGCGTGGCCGACGATCAGCTCGGCGTTCAGCCGGGGCGACTCGACACCCTTGGAGGCGAAGAACTCGGAGGTCTTCTTGACGACCTCGATGACATTGAGCATGGACGGGCGCTTCTCTTCCGTATTGGGGCGGCGGCGCGCCTCAGCCGAGCTCTGCGGACGGCCTCACGAGCTCGAACGAGCGGCCCTCGAGCGCGGCCAGCCGCTCGTCGTGGTGGGCCTGCTGCAGCGCGTCGATCAGCGGCCCGATCGCCCCCTCCATGACCTGGGGGAGGCCGTGGAGGGTGAATCCTATCCTGTGGTCGGTCACCCGGTTCTGGGGAAAATTGTAGGTCCTGATCCGCTCGCTGCGGTCGCCGGAACCGATCTGGCTGCGGCGCTCGGCGGCGTACTTCGCCTTCTCCTCGTCCTCCTTGAGCTTAAGCAGGCGCGACCGCAGGACGGTGAGCGCGCTCGCCTTGTTCTTGATCTGGGAGCGCTCGTCGGCGCACTGCACGATGAGGCCCGACGGCTTGTGGAGGATCTGGACCGCCGAGTCGGTCGTGTTGACTCCCTGCCCTCCTGGGCCGCTCGCGCGGCAGACCGTGATCTCGAGGTCCTGGGGGTTGATCTGGATGTCGACCTCCTCCGCCTCGGGAAGCACCGCCACCGTCACCGTGGAGGTGTGGATGCGCCCGCTCGCCTCGGTCACCGGCACCCGCTGCACCCGGTGCACGCCGCTCTCCCACTTCAGGCGCTTGTACACGTCCGTGCCGGAGATGAGGAACCCGACGTCCCTTAGCCCGCCCCGCTCGGAATAGCTGCTGTTCATCGGCTGCACCTTCCAGCCCTGGGTGTCGGCGTACCTCTGGTAGCATCGCGCCAGCTCGGCCGCGAAGAGCGCGGCCTCCTCGCCGCCCGTCCCGGCCCGGATCTCCATCACCGTGTTGCGCGAGTCGGACGGCTCCGGCGGGATCATCGCGAGAAGCACGGCCTCGCGCAGCTCGCGCGCCCGGCGTTCGAGCCCGGGGATCTCGGCATTCGCAAGCTCGCGGAGCTCGGCCCCGCCCGACGCCTCGGCGGCCATCGCCACGGCATCGTGGAGCTCGCGCACCGCCTGCCCGTAGGACCTGTGGTCCTCCACCATCCTGCGCAGCTTCTGCTGCTCGCGGGTCACCTCGGCCGCCCGGCGCTGGTTCGCGTAGAACGACGGCTCCGCCATCTGCGCGTCGAGTTCCTCGAGGCGGCGCTGAAAGGGCGAAATATCGGGAAGGGCGTCCATGGCTGCTATTTGCGAATTGCGCGGGCCGCGACCGGAGGCCTAGCATGCAGCCTCACGCACCGCATGGCCGCGACGCTCTTCACACAGAACATTATCGCCTGCATCTGGGATTTCGACAAGACCTTAATCCCGGAATACATGCAGTCGCCCCTCTTCCGCCGGTACGGCGTCGACGAGGCCACGTTCTGGGCTGAGACGAACGCGCTCGTGGAGAACTACCGCCGGCGCGGCTACACGCTGTCGGGAGAGATCAGCTACCTGAACCACCTGCTCACCTACGTCCTGTCGGGCCGCATGGGCGGGCTCAACAACGTCATCCTGCAGAAGAGCGGCGCCGAGATCCGCTTCTACCCGGGTCTTCCCGGATTCTTCGAGGCGTCCAAGGCCTGGGTTGCGGACAAGCAGGAGTACCGCAAGCACGACATCCGCCTGGAGCACTATGTCGTCAGCACCGGGCTCGCCCAGATGATCCGCGGCAGCGCGATCGCGCCGCACGTCGAGGGAATCTGGGGCTGCGAGTTCATCGAGAACCCGCTGCAGCCGGGCTTCCTCCAGCAGAAGGAGCTTGAGCTCTCCGCCGAGGCCGAGATCGCCCAGATCGGGACGGTCATCGACAACACGACGAAGACCCGCGCGCTCTTTGAGATCAACAAGGGCACGAACAAGAACCCCGCGATCGACGTGAACTCGAGGGTCGCGGCCGAGGACCGGCGGATCCCGTTCCAGAACATGATCTACATCGCCGACGGCCCGAGCGACGTGCCGAGCTTCTCGGTGGTCAAGGGCAACGGGGGAAATGCGTACGGGGTCTACAATCCGGCAAAGCCCGAGGAGTACGCCCAGAACGACCGCCTGCGCCAGGTCGGAAGGATCGACCATTACGGGCCCGCGGACTACACGGAGTCGAGCAGCACGACGAAGTGGCTGAGGCTCCAGATCCACGAGATCTGCGACCGGATCGTCCGGGACCGGGAGGCCGCGGTGGCGATGAGGACCGCGCGCCCGCCCCGCCACCTCAACACCACGCCGAAGGAAGAGGAGGCCCGGCGCGCCCCGAGGGCGCCCGAGCAGTCCAAGTTCCTCGAGTGAGCGCCGGGCGCGCTCAGCGCGCGTCCGCCAATTCGCCTCTCTCGAGCTCCTCGGCGATGTTGGAGGCGCGCGCGGCGTAGTCGGCCGCGGCCGCGGGCGGCGTCAGGTCCAGGACGGCCTTGATCCCACCGTTCCAAGCGAGCGCTATCCGGTACGGCGTGGCGATGAGGCCCCGGCGCTCAATTTCGGCCTTGATCCAGTCGTAGTGCTTGACCGCAACCGCGTCCGACGAGCGCCTGTCGAGCGCCCGGCTGAAGGGCGCCTGGGTGTGCATCCTCCAGGTCTGTTCGCGGAACTGGTAGGCGCCCAGCTCCCCGAAGCTTCCGGGCTCCTCGGTGTCCCTCGGGTTCTCGAGCTGATGGATCGCCTCGAGCGTCGCCCAGCGCTCGGAGGCTCGGGCCGGTCCGGCAAGCAGGCAGGAAACGACCGCGAGCGGCACCACCCGGGCCAGGAGCGGCGCACGGAGGTGGAAACCTTGGATGGGTTGAGTCGTTTTCATGCCCGCCGCTGACCCGTGGGTTCAGCGGCGGGTTCGCCGTGTGCCCGAACTAAAGCCGACAAAAACGTGGAACCCTTGCCGTCGTGCTCAATGCACGGCGCCTACCACCGGAAACGGATAATCATAACCGATTTTCAATCAATAAATTCCTCGATGAGCCGCGCCACGAGTGCCGTCCATCCCGTCTGGTGGCTGGCCCCTAGCCCGGCACCGCTGTCTCCGTGGAAATATTCATGGAACCACACGAGCTCCCGCCAATGGCTGTCGTTAGCAAAGCTTGGATTCGCCGCCATTGCAGGTCGTTGGCCTTTGGCGTCCGGCAGGAAGAGCCGGATGAGGCGCCGGGCGAGTTCGCGGGCGATCTGGTCGAGGTTCATGCGTCGGCCGCTGCCGGTGGGAAACTCCATCATGAAGCTGTCGCCATAGAACAGATGGTAGCGCTGGAGCGCCTCGATCAGGAGGTAGTTGATCGGGAACCACACCGGGCCCCGCCAGTTCGAGTTTCCCCCAAAGAGCCACGTGCGCGACTCGCCCGGCTCGTAGTCCACCCGGTACGTCTCCCCCCCGAGGTCCACCGCAAACGGCTGGTCGCGATAGGCGCGGGAGAGCGAGCGCACGCCGTGGGGTGAGAGGAATTCCGCCTCGTCAAACACATACCTGAGGACGCGCTCCATGCGCTCGCGCGTCGGTATCGCCAGGAGCCGAACGGCGGAGTCCTGCCCGTCCGGCGCCATGCAGGAGATGTGCGAAGCCAGGTCCTTGCGGTTCTCGAGGAACCAGCGGGTGCGTTTCGCGAAGCCGGGGAGCTTGTCGAGCCTCCCATCCTCGATGAACTCGACAGCAAAGAGCGGGATGACGCCGACGATCGAGCGCAGCCTGAGGGGAACCGACGCGCCCCCAATCAGGAGCTGGTCGTAGTAGAACCCGTCCTCCTCGTGCCAGAGGCCCGTTCCTCCGAGCCGGTTCATCGCGTCCGCTATGGCGACGAAGTGCTCGAAGAACTTCGAGGCGATGTCCTCGTAGGCCGGGTCGCCCTCGGCGAGCTCAAGGGCGATCGCGAGCATGGTGCTGCAGTAGAACGCCATCCACGCCGTGCCGTCCGCCTGCTCCAGCTGGCCGCCCCCGGCCAGCGGCTTCGAACGGTCGAAGACGCCCACATTGTCCAAGCCGAGGAACCCACCGCTGAAAATGTGCCGGCCGCTCACGTCCTTGCGATTCACCCACCAGGTGAAGTTGACGAGCAGCTTCTGGAAGACCCGCGCGAGGAACGCCCGGTCGCGCTTTCCCCGCGGCGCCGTGATCTTGTAGACGCGCCAGCAGGCCCAGGCGTGCACCGGCGGGTTGACGTCGGAGAAGTTCCACTCGTAGGCGGGGATCTGGCCATTGGGGTGCATGTACCACTCGCGCAGCAGGAGATTGAGCTGCTGCTTGGCGAACGCCGGGTCGAGCCGCGCCATCGGCAGCATGTGGAACGCAAGGTCCCAGGCGGCGAACCAGGGATACTCCCATTTGTCGGACATCGAAAGGACGTCGCGGGAGTAGACGTGGGGCCAGTCGCAGTTGCGGCCCGTGAGCCTCGCCGCCGGAGGCGGCGGGCTCCCCGAGTCGCCCGCCAGCCAGTCCTCGACGACGTAGTTGTAGAATTGCTTTGACCAAAGGAGCCCCGCGTTGGCCTGGCGGGCGACGCGGCGGGCCTGCGGGTCGGCCGGCCCCGGCAGGGCGCCATAGAACTCGTCCGCCTCCCGCCTCCTCTCCTCGAGCACCCGCTCAAACGCCGCCCCGAAGGGATCGCCCGCAGCGGCGCCCGCCCGCAGCCGGAGGCGCACGGCCCTCTCCTCGCCCGGTCCGAGGTCCATGACGAAATGCGCGGAGCACTTGGTGCCCTTCCGCTCCGGGTTGACCGCGCCGGGCCGCCCGGCAACGACATGGTCACCGATGGAATCCTTCACGTACGGCGACGCATTCTCAATTCCGTACAGGAGCGCCGCGTTGCTCTCGTTCTCCGTGAAGAGGAGCGGCGGCGCGCCCTCGGGGCCCGGCTCGACGTCCAGGGCCATCTGCCCGAGCGTCTCATGGTCGCAGCGGACCCGGCCGGCCGTGACCGCGCGCAGGCTTGGCTTCAGGCCGCACCCCTCGTGCCTGCACCCCCAGGACCACGTGTTGCGGAACCAGAGCGTCGGCAGGAGGTGGAGTCGCGCCCGCTCCGGGCCCCGGTTCGCGGCCGTGATGCGGATACAGATGTCGTCCGTGTCGGCCTTGGCGTAATCGGCGGTCACATCGAAGTACCGCCCGTCCCCGAAGAGCCCGGTGTCCGAAAGCTCGAACTCCGGGTCGTCGCGCGTCCTGCCGCGGGCCTCGGCCCTCAGGCGCTCGTAGGGGAAGGCTCCCTGCGGGTACTTGTAGAGCGCGCTCATCCACGAGTGCGTGGGCGTCGAATCCAGGTAGAAGTGGCATTCCTTTACGTCCTCGCCGTGGTTCCCCTCGTCGTTCGTGAGGCCGAACAGCCGTTCCTTGAGGACGGGGTCGTTCCCGTTCCAGAGCGCAACGGCGAAGCACAACCGGCACTCCCGGTCCGTCATCCCGAGGAGCCCGTCCTCGCCCCAGCGGTAGGCCCGCGAGCGCGCGTGCTCGTGGGTGAAGTAGCGCCAGCTCTCGCCATCCGAGGAGTAGTCCTCCCTCACCGTGCCCCACTGGCGCTCCGCGAGGTAGGGTCCCCAGCGTTTCCAGTTCTTCTTGCGGGCCTCGTCCTCGTCGAGACGGGCCTGTTCGGCGTTGGACGGCGTCCTAGGCATGGGGTGCGGCGCGCCCAACGTGGCGCGCCTGCCGCCCGCCCGCAACCCGCCAGCGCCTTTTGGCGGGCCGCCGCCTCAAAGGAGCCTGCGCAGGGCCTCGACGCCGGCCGTGGTGGCAAGCGCGTAGTCAAAGCGGGTGTCGGACCAGACTGCGGCGGCTCCCGCCGCCTCGGCGACGAAGGTCGGCCCCTTGGTCACCGAATTCCCGAGCGGCCCGTCGCGCCGGGTCACGTAGAAATGGTACTCCGCCCCCTCCCTCGAAAAGCACACCTCGAGGACGTCGTGCCCCGCAAAGTTGAGCGTGCGGCATCCCGTGTCCCGCAGCCTCTCGAAGTCGATCTGCTCGGCGGACGGCATCTTCCCCGCCTTGGCCTGCAGCCCCACGACGAGGGCGCTTGCCGGCTCGCCGGTGCCGCCGTGCCTCTCGGTCACCATGTCGGTAATCGCAAAACCGGCGAGCGCCGTCGCGCCGGACTCCGGGCGCGCCGGCGCCCGGACCGAGAAGAACCCGATGACGAGCGCGGCAGCAGCGGCCAGGCCCGCGATCCATCCCCATCCGAGCCCCTTGCCCCCGCGTCGATCGCTGACCCGCACGCCCGCCAGGATGGCCTCCCGCAGCCCCTCCGGGGGCTTGACCTGCCTCAGTTTGCCCGCGACGGCCTCGTCGTGCGCGCGCGACTGCGCGAACCATGCCTTCACCAAGGGATCGTCGCCCGCCATGCGCAGGGCGTCGCAAAACGTCGCGCTGCCCGCATCGCTTCCGTTCGGCCGGAAGGCGGAGAGAATGAACTTGGCCTCTTCGATCGTCATGATGCGCTAGCTCCTTTAGAGTCAGGGAAGGGCAGCACCTTGGAGCCGGCAGACTCCACGCGCTCGAGCGCCATCCGCAGCTGGGACTTGCCCCGCGACAGGCGCGACATGACCGTGCCGATGGGCACGTCGAGCGCCTCCGCGATCTCCTGGTAGGACATGTCCTCAAGATAGAAGAGCGTCAGCGGGGCGCGGAACGTCTCGTCGACCGTCTGGAGCGCGGTCATGACGAGCGCCGCGTCGATCCGGGACACGCGGTCGACGTCCTCCGCCGCCAGCTCCTTGTCGGCCGGCGGCAGGTCCTCGATCGATGTCGCCCGGGCGTCCCGCCGGCGCCCCCTGAGGAACTCCCGGTACAGTGTGGTGAACAGCCACGACTTGGCCTTGGAAAGCTCCCGCAGGCCGTGGCCCTTCGTGGCCCAGATGAAGAAGGTCTGCTGCACGAGGTCCCCGGCGTCCGAGGAATTCCGGGCGAGGCTGAGCGCAAAGCGGTAGAGCGGCGCGTAATGCGCATCGACCAGCGCTGCGAAGGCCTCGTTGTTCATTCGTGTGTTATGTTTCGGAGTCGCGGCGGCGGTGTTTTATTCCAATTCGGCCGGAAGATTGAAAGCATTGCGGAGATTTCCCGTGCCTGCACTCCTTTTGCACCTTCCCCCGAACCTCGCCGCGGCGGCGGCCCGCAACGCGGTGGCGCTCCGGATCGAGGCGGATCCCGCGGTCGAGCCGGAACCGGCGCTCCTCCCGGTCCTCGCGCTCCTTCAGGGATGGTGCGGCACGCCGAAGCCGCCCGCGTTCATCCAGGTGACGCGCGGCCAGCTGCGCGAACTCGCCGCCGCCTCTGAGGGCCTCCCGATCTTCGTCGACGCGGGCCGGAAGGTCGCCTGGGGCCACGACGCCCTGGTTGACGAGCCTCCCGCCCCTGCCTCCCCCGCGCCCCAGTCCGGGGCGGCCCCGCCGCGCCCACCTCGGTCCTCCCGGCCGGCCCCGCAGGATCCCCTGGTCGTCGACGGATCCGAGCACTATCTGGCGGTGACGCTCCCCTCCCGCGAGGACCCCCGCTACCGCGAGGTGGTGGAGCTGCTCAAGGCGGCCGGGTTTGTCCTTGAGCCGTCGAATCGGAAGTGGTGGCTGCGCGACCGACACAAGACGCTCACGTTCCTCGCGGCGCACGGCGAGCGTCTCCGCGGGGCCCTTGCGGCCCAGTTCACGCCCAACTTCGCCGCAAGGACCGCCCACCTGTCATCCGCGGAAGTGGTCTGCGAGGCGGCGCCCCGCGGCGACGGCTGGGAGGTCGCGCTCGGGCTTCGCGCGGGACCAGCAGGCGAGGCCGCGGTCCGGGACGCGGTCGCGGCCGGCCGCGCCTACATCGAAGCCGAGGGCAGGGTCATCCTGATTGACCCCGCGCGCCTCTTGCGCCTGGGCCAGGCGCAGCGGGCGCTGGCCGACGGCGCCACGGCGTCGCCCTCCGCACGGCGCGTTGAGAGGATCGGCGCCGCCCGTGCCGCCGAGGTCGAGGACCTGCTTGCGGAGCTCTCCCCAGGGTTCCGGCCCCCGGAGGAATGGAGCGCGAGGACCGGCGCCCTGCGGAATCTCTCCCGGCTCGAGCCCGCGCCCGTGCCGGGCGGCTTCGACGCCCTGCTGCGGCCGTACCAGAGGATCGGCGCGGCCTGGCTCTGGCAC
>Ga0265313_10004171_pt1 | contig 11222 bp, 9 predicted proteins | sample 4123metaG_FD_203122 | JGI IMG/M metagenome (GOLD analysis project Ga0265313, IMG submission 203122) | Rhizosphere microbial communities from Carex aquatilis grown in University of Washington, Seatle, WA, United States - 4-1-23 metaG | ecosystem: Host-associated > Plants > Roots > Rhizosphere >...
GGTCTGGCGCAGGGTGGTGTCCTGGGTCTGCAGGTTGCTCACCGTGGTGTTATTGGCGGTAATATCCGCATTCTTGGCGGTGATCTGGGAATTGATCGAAGTCAGCTTGGTGTTGTAGGCGGAATCAATTGCCGCCTGACGATTGGCCCGGACCGCCAGCATGATGGAATTGGCCCCCGCTCCGCCGGTGGAAGCGATATTGGCGGCCGTATCGGTGGCATAGGTGGAGGTCAGGGTGCTCTTCTGGGTATTCAGGGCGCTAAGCTGGGTGCTGAGTGTCGTTCCCTGCGCCTTTGCCGCGGTGATGGCCGTGGTATTGGAGCTGACCGCCGAGGCCGCGTCCGCCTTCTTCTTGTTGGCGGCATTGCGCTGGGCATAGCCGATGGGATTGATGGTGAGAGGAATCTCCAGCACCTCGGGCAGGATTTTTTTGGCGAAGGCGGCCTGGGCCGGATCGGCATCGGCGGAAACCACCGGCCGGCCGCGCACGTCCACGCCGGGCTTGTAGGCCACGTCGGGTGCCGGAAAGTGCTGGATGAGCCGCGAGCAATCGGTCTTGGTGATGGTGATGACCAAGGGCTGTCTCTGCTGCGCGGATGCCGCCCCGCTGAAGCTGACAGCAACCATAAGGAGTACGGCGAACAGGGGCTGCTTCATGGGAAACTCCTTCCTCCGGATTGCGGTCAGGCTCAGAGACTTTCGTCTGCGGCCGGTTTCTCGAAATCTTAACGCAAAAATGACGTGACGACGGGAAGGGAATTGCGTAAAATGTTTCTAAGCTCGGATAACGGGCAAATTCCGGTACCGCGTCGCGGGCAAGCGGCTTGAGTTTCGGGAGGAACGGTTTCCTGGCGGTTATTCGCCGGACCGAGGAAGTGGCAAGATCACACGTTGATCTTGCCATTTGCTTTTCAGCCCCCTATTTCCCAGGTTCCCCCGATTCATAAAATCCCGGCGGCACCATCCGCCAAGGTAAAGGCAAGCCGCTCAGTTGCCCCCCCACCGGGCAGAGTTCGGAATGGGCCCCGGGCAGATAGCCGATACTCATCAGGAACTCATTGACAACCTCGCCGCCCATGAAGACGAAATGGGCCTTGAACAGCCTGACCCATTCCGGCTTGGTCCTGGGATGGTTTCCGGCAATCCAGGCGGCGAAGGAGCCGTGCTCCCCGATGACGGCGAGAAGCCGCCGGGCATTCTCGATCACCGCCTCGATCTTGCGCCGGTTGCGGATGATGCCGGCATCGCCCATCAGCCGGCTGACCTGATCCAGCCCATAGGCGGCGACCCGTTCCGGCACGAAGCCGTCGAAAGCCGCCACCAGGGCAGGACGCTTCTTCAAGACAATCAGCCAAGACAGCCCGGCCTGGAAGATTTCCAGGCAAAGCCGCTCGAACAGGGCGTTGTTGTCGTCCAACGGGAAGCCATATTCCCGATCATGATAGGGGCCGTGGAACGGGTGGCCGGGAGCAATGTCACAATACCAGCTCATGCTTTCGCCTCTCGGCCGTCATCCGCCCTCAGGCCTGTTCCAGCTCCACCAGGGTCCCGACGAAATCCTTGGGATGGAGGAACAGAACCGGCTTGTCGTGGGCGCCTATCTTTGGCTCGCCATCACCGAGAACGCGGGCTCCGGCGGCCTTGAGCCTGTCGCGGGCGTCCAGAATATCCTGGACCTCGTAGCAGATGTGATGGATGCCGCCCGAGGGATTTTTCTCCAGGAACCCGGCGATGGTGGACTTTTCCCCCAGGGGATGGAGCAGTTCCACCTTAGTGTTGGGCAACTCGACGAAAACCACGGTCACGCCATGGGCCGGCTGTGGCACCGGATCCGACACCTTAGCCCCCAGGGTGTCGCGGTAGAGCTTGACAGCGGCGGCCAGGTCCGGCACGGCAATGGCGACATGGTTCAGTTTCCCGATCATCGCGTTGATTTTCCCTCGTCTGTTATGGCATGGCGGAAGCTTACCGCAGGGGGCGACGGAGAGCCATAGTCGATGGCGCCGCTTTACAGGCGTGGCGCTCCGGGTTAGGACTTGCCCGCGCGGCCAGGAAACCCGCCAAGCCGGAGACGCCATCGTGGGCGAAAGCGTTGCGGACCAGAACGGCATGATCGACCGGGTGCGGGAGAAAGAGCTCGCCGCCATCGGGAATGATATGAGTCGGGCGGCACGCATCATCAATTCCATCTGCGTCGCGCTGATCCTGGCCATATGCGTGGCCTGGGTGGTGGTCATGAGCTCGCTGCCCCGCATCGAGGGCAAGGTGGCCCTCGATGGAGTCGAGACCGGCGCCACTATCGCCCGCGACGGCCTCGGTGTCCCCAGGATCGTTGGCAAGACCCGCCACGATGCCTATTTCGCCCTAGGCTGGACTCATGCCCAGGACCGGATGTGGCAGATGGAGACCCAGCGCCGGGTCGGAGCAGGCCGCCTGTCGGAAATTGCCGGCGAGGCTGGGCTGGCCAGCGACCGCTTCATGCGAACCCTGGGGATCTACCGGCAAGCCGAGAAGGTGGTGCCCCTTCTCGACCAGCCCACCAGGTCAGCGCTCGACGCCTATGCCGAGGGCGTCAATGCCTATCTCAAGGCCAATGGTCATCGCCTGCCGCTGGAATACGCCCTCACAGGTATCCGGCCGGAGCCTTGGCGGCCGGCCGATTCGGTGGTCTGGCAGAAGCTGATGGCGCTGCAGCTGGCGGGCAATTGGAAGGACGACATCCTGCGGGCGCAGTTGGGCCGGCTGCTGGCCCCAAAGCGGATACAGGAACTGTTCCCTGCCTATCCGGACGACGCTCCGGTGACCCTGTCCGGTGATGGTGCCCACGCCCTGCTCGACGTTATTCCCGATACCGCCCGCCCCACCCAGGCCTCCAATATGTGGATCGTCGGCGGCCGCCACACCGATACCGGCAAGCCGATGCTGGCCAACGACCCCCATCTCGGCCTACGCGCGCCCATCCTGTGGTATCTGGCTGAATTGGAGATGCCGGGGATCAGGCTCGCCGGCGCCACGGTGCCGGGGGTGCCGTTCCATCTCATCGGCCATAACGACCGAATCGCCTGGGGCTTCACGTCCACTCAGGCCGACACCGTTGACCTGTTCATGGAGAAGCTGGCGGGAGAGTCAGCCTACCGGACACCCGAGGGCAACAAACCCTTCCTGATCCACGACGAGACCATTCGGGTCAAGGGCGGCCCCGACGTGGTGATGGCGGTGCGCGAAACCCGCCATGGCCCGGTGATTTCCGATCTGGTCGGCAAGGAACTGGCGGAACCGGGCGAAGTGGTCGCCATGGCATCGACTGCGCTGACCGAGGGCGACCTCGGACTACAGGCGCTTCACCGCCTCAATCTGGCCCGCACCTGGAGCGCCTTCACCACCGCCCTCAAGGACCTTCAGGCCCCGGTACTGAACATCGGCTATGGCGACGTGGACGGCAATATCGGCTTCTTTACCGCTGGCCGGATTCCCATCCGCAAATCGGGCAATGGCAGCGTCCCCATGAAAGGATGGACCGGCGAAGGCGACTGGACCGGCCGGGTTCCCTTCGCCAAACTGCCCCAAGCCTACAACCCCCGCGATGGCGTGCTGATCAACGCCAACAACAAGGTGGCCGGCAACGCCTACCCCTATCTCATCACCGCGAATTGGCCGGAAGGCTATCGGGCCCAGCGCATCCACGACCTGATCGAGGCGCAGAGGCCGATGACCTTTGCCGGCATGTCCGCCATTCAGGGCGATGTGGTCTCAATTCCGGCCCTGGAATTGAAGGAGCTGCTCACCTCGGGCATCGAATTCAAGTCAAAACCGGCCCAGGACGCCGCCCGGATGATCGCCGAATGGGACGGGCGGGTCGGGCGGGACCGGCCCGAACCCCTGATTTTTGCCGCCTGGGTCGAACATCTCGGCCGCGCCATGCTCGCCGATGAATTGATGGAATCCTACGAGGCTCTGGGCATGCCCCGGCCGCAGGTGCTGGTGGATATCCTGACCCATCGACGCTATTGGTGCGACAACGTCAATACCCCGGAGGCGGAAAGCTGCGAGGATCTGGCTGCGCTCAGCCTGGACAGCGCCTTGGCGGAGCTTTCCATCGCCTGGGGCACCGACATGACCAAATGGCGCTGGGGCGAGGCCCACATGGCCCGGCTGGGCAATCCAGTCCTCGGCCACGTCCCCCTGCTCGGCCCGCTGGCCAATCTGAAAATCCCCACTGATGGCGACGACTTCACCATCAACCGGGGGACCTACCGCATGGAAGCCGGGGCGGGCCGCTTCGACCATGTTCACGGCGCCGGTCTGCGCGCGGTCTTCGATCTGGCCGATCTAGACCATAGCCGCTTCGTCATTGCCACCGGCCAGGCCAGCCACCCCCTGTCGCGCCATTATGCCGACATGCTGGCGGACTGGCAGGCCAACCGCCTCGCTTGGCCGCAGATCAGCAAGGCCGGCGGCACGGCAGTGCTGACCCTCACCCCCGGCGGGAGCTAGCTCAAGCGATCTCGGGGACGTCCATATGAGGACCGAGTTCAAGGTAGCTGCCGCGGAAATAAATCAGCGGACTGCCACCCTCGTCATGCTTCATGCGCTCCACCTGACCGACAAAAATCACGTGATCGCCGCCGTCCAGGGCTTCCACCAGCCGGCACTCCAGATTGGTCAGGCAGTGGCCGAGGATGGGGACACCGCTCTCCCAGGCCGCCCAGTCCACGCCCTTCCATTTGTCCTCGGCCCGGCTGGCAAAGCGGATGGACAGGTCGCGCTGATGCTCGGACAGGATGTTGATGGCGAAATGGCCATGGGTCTTGAATGCGGGCAGGGTCGAGGTCTGCTTGCCCAGGCAAAACAGCACTAGCGGCGGCTGCAGGGACAACGACGAGAACGCGCTGACGGTCACGCCGATGGGCGCGCCGGTCTCGGGCGATAGGGTGGTTACCACCGTTACCCCCGAAGCGAAGCAGCCGAGTGCCTTACGAAAAGAACGGGGGTCTAGGGACATTGGCGGCTCGATATATCCATGGAAGGGGTGAAAGAGTAATGTCCCAGGTCACCCAAGGTCAAACGTCACCTGAGCACATGAGCCAAAGCCGACGCGATTCTGATAATTTTCGTCACCACTCCTCAGTTGACTCGCGACAGCAAGCGGGAATTATAGCATTCTCCGGTTAGACGGGCGAACCGGCCGTCCCATGGGGCGACGGTGTAGCAGGGGAATTAGATGTTCGGTATCATCGGCATCGTCGTGACATTGGTCAGCGTCATCGGCGGTTATGCGGCCCCCGGCGGCCATTTGGGCGTTCTCTTCCAGCCGTTCGAGTGGGTCATCATCATCGGCGCGGCGGTCGGGTCCATGCTACTCGGCAATCCCAAGACCGTCATCGTCGGCATCGTGGCCAATATCGGTCTGGTGTTCAAAGGCGCCCACCACGGCAAGGACGATTATATCGAGCTGTTATCCATGCTCTACGCGGTGTTCAAACTGGCCAAGACCAAGGGCGACTTGGCGTTGGAAAGTCACGTGGAAAAGCCCGATGAGAGCCCGCTTTTCGCGAAATTTCCCAAATTCACCAATGATCACCACACCCGCACCTTTCTGTGCGACTATCTGCGCCTGCTGACGCTGGGAACCAGCAACGCCCATGAATTGGAATCCATCATCGACGGCGAACTCGAAGCGCACCACAAGCACTATCACGAGATCGCCCATGCGGTGAACCTGATGGGCGACGCCATGCCGGCGCTGGGTATTGTCGCGGCTGTGCTGGGCGTCATTCATACCATGGGTTCGATCACCGAGCCGCCGGAAGTGCTGGGTCACCTGATCGGCGCCGCGCTGGTGGGCACCTTCTCGGGTGTGCTGATCTCCTATGCCTTTGTCGCCCCCATCGCCCGCAACATGCAGCTGTGTTTCGATTCGGACCACTACTACTTCATGGCCCTCAAGGCCGGTCTGCTCGGCCACATGCAGGGCTATGCCCCCCAGGTCTCCATCGAGTTCGCCCGCAAGATTCTGCCCGACGAGCTTCGTCCGACCTTCCAGGAACTGGAAGAGACCGTCACCAACCTGCCGCCAGATTAATCCGAGACCGAAATGGCAGCGGAAGGCGGTCAGCAGATCATCATCAAACGGATCAAGAAGGTTGCTGGCGGCCACCATGGCGGCGCCTGGAAGGTGGCCTATGCCGACTTCGTGACCGCCATGATGGCCTTCTTCCTGCTGCTGTGGCTGCTTAATGCCGTCACCGAGGAACAGTTGACCGGCGTTTCCAACTATTTCGCTCCGACCATGGCCTCCAAGAGCTCGTCTGGTGCCGGCGGCGTGCTGGGCGGCAAGGTCATCGGCGAGGGTGCCCAAACCTCCAACACCTCGTCGCCCACCCTGGTGCAGCACCTGCCCCCCTCCTCCATCGGCCCCGGTGGCGAGGACCTGACCGGCTCCAAGGAATTCCCATCCGACAGCGACGCCGAAGGCAAGGCCGGCAACGAAGGCACCGGGAGCGGCAAGGACAAGGCCGGTATGAGCGAGCAGGAGTTCAAGGAAGCCCTGGCTCAGCGCGAACAGAGCAAGTTCGAGAAGGCCAAGGAAATCCTCGAAGGCGCGGTCAAGGGGATCCCCGAACTCAAGCAATTCCAAGGCAGCATGCTGGTGGATAACACCCCGGAAGGCCTGCGCATTCAGATCACCGATCAGGAAGGTCTGGCCATGTTCCCCTCAGGCTCCAGCGCGCCCTATGGCCACACCAAGGCCATGCTCGATCTGGTTGCCCGGGTTGTCCGGCAATTGCCCGACAACCGCATCGCCATTTCCGGCCACACCGACGCCATTCCCTTCCGCGATCCATCCGGCTACACCAATTGGGAACTGTCGGCCGACCGCGCCCTCGCCACGCGCCGTACCCTTATCGCCTCCGGCGTGCCGGAAAGCCGCATCGACCGGGTGGTCGGCCGCGCCGATCAGGAACCGCTGGACAAGAATGACCCCAAGGGCCTGCGTAACCGCCGTATCAGCATCATCCTGCTGCGCGAGAACGATCTCGGCCCCGCCGAGTCCTCCACCCTGGCAGTGCCCCTGAACCGCACCGGCACCACGCCCCCCGCCGGCAAGAAGTAGTCATGGACCGGCCGCCCCCCCTCATCGAGCACCTTCCGGAATGGGGAGATTGCTGGGGTCACCCCCAATATTTCATGGGTATCACCACCCGGCGCGTCTATGCCTATCTGCTCGACATGGTGGTGGTGGGGCTGCTGCTCGGCATGGGTTGGATCGCCTGCATCATCCTCGGCATGCTGTCCTTTGGCCTGTTGTGGCCGTTGCTGATGATCGCCCTGTCCCTGGTGCCGGTCGCCTATCATACCTTGACCATCGGCGGCCCCCACTCGGCGACTCTGGGCATGCGTGCCGCCCGGATCAAGGTCATGTCCATCGCCCCGGGCGCAGCCGCCACCCACGGCCGCCCCAGCCTGGTACAGGCCCTGATCCAGACCGTCTGCTTCTACGGCTCCATCGCCGCAACCTGTACCCTGATCCTGGCGGTGGCGTTCTTCAATCCGCGCCGCCGCACCGTCCACGACACCCTGGCCGGCACGGTGGTCGTCAACGACCCGGCGCAATGGGGATCGTAACCAGCGTCTGGCGAGTTCGCCCACGAACGCCTATATCTATGTGTCAGACGCTTCAGCCTGCGGGACGCGATGGATCATTTTCCGCTTAAACGGCCGCACTTCTTCTTCACCACGGCCCCGCTGCCGTGTCCTTACGTATCCGGCCGGCTTGAGCGCAAGATCGTCACCGAGCTGAATGGCAACGATGCCGATGCCCTGCACGAGGCTTTGTCGCGAGCGGGATTCCGCCGCAGCCATTCCATCGCCTATACCCCTGCCTGCCCCGGCTGCTCGGCCTGCATCCCGGTGCGCATCGTCGCCGCCGAATTCAAGCCCGACCGGTCTATGCGCCGCATCGCCCGTGCCAATGCCGCGCTGATGGCCCGCAGGGTGCCGGCCCGCGCCACCGCCGAACAATTCCGCCTGTTCGCCCGCTATCAGGAATCACGCCATTCCGGCGGCGACATGGCTCTGATGGGGTTCTACGACTACCGCTCCATGGTGGAGGACAGTCCGGTGGAGACCTTCATCGTGGAGTTCCGCCACCCTGACGGCACCCTTGCCGCCGCCTGCCTCGCTGATCGGCTGGGGGATGGCCTGTCGGCGGTCTACAGCTTCTTCGAGCCTGACCTGGCGGCCCGCAGCCTCGGCACCCATGTGGTGCTGTGGCTGATTGAGGAGGCGTGCCGCCACGGCCTGCCCTATCTCTATCTCGGCTACTGGATCGCCGAGAGCCGCAAGATGTCTTACAAGACCCGCTTTCAACCGCTGGAGCGCTTCGGAACCGATGGCTGGCGCGTCATGCTCGCGCCGGCCGCCGAAGAGATCAGTTCTTAATCAGCGGACAAGCCGACTTCTCCAGGGGCTGAAAAGCCTGGGCGGCGGGAATGGTGGCGAGCACGGAGTAGAAGTCCCACTCCCCCTTGGACTCCGCAGGGCTCTTGACCTTGACCAGTAGCATGTCGTGGATCACCCGCCCGTCGGCACGGATGGCCGGGTTGTGCATCACCGCGTCCCGGATAGGCAATTCACGCATCTTGGCCGCAACCAGCTTGGCCTCGGTGGTCTTAGCCGCCGCCACCGCCCGCAGGTAGTGCAATACACTGGAATAGGTTCCGGCCTGTACCATGGTGGGCTTGCGGTTCTGAAACGCTTGCTGGAAGCGGGCGGCAAAAGCCCGGGCCGCCTCGTCCTGGTCCCAGTAGAATCCCTCGGTGAAGGTCAGACCCTGAGCGGTTTCCAGGCCCAGGCTGCGGATGTCGGACAGGAAGATCAGCAGCGGCACCACCTGCTTGCCCGATTGGACGACGCCGAATTCCCGGGCGGTCTTGATGGCATTGATGGTGTCACCACCGCCATTGGCCAGGGCAATCACCTGGGCCGACGAGCTTTGCGCCGACAGCAGGAAGGACGACATATCCGAAATGCCGAGGGGATGACGGATGGAGCCGACCACCGTACCGCCCGCCGCTTTGACCATGGCCATTGAATCGGCCTCCAACGAATGGCCGAAGGCATAGTCCACCGTAATGAAATACCAGCTCTTGCCGCCCATCCGGGTGATAGCCTGGGCCGAACCCGCCGCCAGGGCATAGGTGTCAAACATCCAATGGAAGCCGTTGGGCGTGCAATCCTCGTTGGTCAGCTTGGTGGTGGCCGGCCCGGAATACATGGCGACGAAATTGTGCTCGACCGCCAGCTTCTGCACCCCCAGCGCCACCGCCGAATTGGTCAGATCGGCCATGGCGTTGACCTTGTTCACATCGGCCCATTCCCGAGCCTTCTGGGCACCGATGTCCGCCTTGTTCTGATGGTCGGCCGACAGCAGTTCGATGGTCATGCCCTTGCATTCGGCCGCCAGACAATCGTCGATGGCCAGCCGGGCGGCGGCCACCGATCCTGCTCCGCCCATGTCCGCATATGTCCCCGACATGTCGGTGAGAATGCCGATACGCACACTTTGCCCGGCCGCTGCCGGCACCGCCGCGCAAAGCGCCAGCAGCACCGCGCCCAACCGGGCTCCGGTCCCTACGGTCCTGAGTGTCATGGTGAGTCCCGTCCCTGTCGAGATGGATGGCGGGGACGTTTGGTCCCTCGTTGCCACCAATGTAGCGGCAATGAGGGACCACGGAAACGAATATTTGTTTGTTTATACCTTGGTAGGGGGGATCACGAGAACCTGTTGTTCCTTGGGAACCCCGTCGGCGGCAGCCGACCGATAGAGGCACGCTTGCCCAGCCACGGGGTGAGGTCCAGTTCGGTGCGGACCCGCTCCCCCAGGTTCCATGACAGGCCTTGGGCCAGGGTGAAAACCTTGATGTCGGCGGTACCGCCGTCGCGGTACTTTTGGAGCATGACTCCCCTGCCCCGGCTCATTTCTGGGATTTCCTCGGCCATGAACACCAGCAACTTGCGATTGTCGCCCATGATGGCCACGGCATCGCCCTCGAAGACCTGGCAGTAAGTGGCCTTCTCGCCGTCGCCCACATTGAGAACCATCTTGCCGGCGCGGGTCTGGGCCAGAACCTCGTTCTCCGCTACAACGAAGCCACGGCCACCGCTGGAGGCCAGCAGCAGCTTGCGCCCCGGCTTGTGCACCATCACGGCGGCGATATCCACGTCGTTACCGAGATCGATCATCAAGCGCAGCGGCTCGCCATGACCGCGCCCCGAGGGAAGCTTGTCGCCGCCGATAGTGTAGAAGCGCCCATCGGTGGCAAAAACCAGGATCTTGTCGGTGGTCCAGGCCTTGAGCAGAAAGCCGAGCTGGTCGCCTTCCTTGAACTTTAGCGCCTCGGGGTTATCGGCATGGCCTTTGATCGCGCGAATCCAGCCCTTCTCGGACAGGACCATGGTAATGGCCTCGCGCTCCACATAAGCCTCGATGGGTACCACCACAGCCGACGGTGCGTCGCCCAGTTCGGTACGGCGCTTGCCCAGCGCGGTGGAGCCGCCGAACGCCTTGTCGGTCTCCTTGATCTGATCGGCGATAGTCGCCCAGCGCCGGCCTTCGTCGGCCAACAGTGCCAACAGGTCGGCCTGTTCCGCCGACAACCCGCCATGCTCGGTACGGATTTCCAGTTCCTGCAGCTTATTCAACGAACGCAGCCGCATGTTGAGGATGGCCTCGGCCTGAACCTCCGAGAGCCTGAACCGGGCAATCAGCTCCGCCTTGGGCTCGTCGCCGTAGCGGATGATCCGGATGACCTCGTCGAGATCGGCATAGACCTTGAGGAAGCCTTCGAGGATTTCCAGCCGCTTGGCGATCTTGTCGAGGCGGAACCGCGACCGGCGCTCCAGCACCTCCATGCGATGATCGAGGAACGCGCGCAATACCTCCTTCAGATTCATCACCCGGGGTACCGACTGGGAGTCGAGCACGTTCATGTTGAGCGAGGCGCGGGTCTCTAGATCGGTCTGGCGGAACAGTTGCTCCATAACCAGTTCGGCCTCGACGGTGCGATTGCGCGGCTCCAGCACCAAGCGGATGTCCTCGGCCGATTCGTCACGGATATCAGCCAGCAGCGGCAGCTTTTTCTCGCCCAGCAGCTCGGCGATCTTCTCGATCAGCTTGGCCTTCTGGACCTGATAGGGAATCTCGGTGATGACAATCTGGT
>Ga0265313_10004172_pt1 | contig 11221 bp, 7 predicted proteins | sample 4123metaG_FD_203122 | JGI IMG/M metagenome (GOLD analysis project Ga0265313, IMG submission 203122) | Rhizosphere microbial communities from Carex aquatilis grown in University of Washington, Seatle, WA, United States - 4-1-23 metaG | ecosystem: Host-associated > Plants > Roots > Rhizosphere >...
CATCACGGGCTTCCTGGCGCCAACCAGGAGAACGTCGGGCTTGTCGGCCATCGCTTTCAACTCCAATCAGACGAGGAAGGTCACGGGATTCTCGATCAGCGCCTTGAACGCCGCCAAGAGCTCGGCGCCGAGCGCGCCGTCGACGACGCGGTGATCGCAGGACAGCGTCACCGACATCTGGCTGACGAACTTGACGCCGCCGTCCGCGGTTTCGACCGGGGCACGGCGCGATGCGCCGATGGCGAGGATGGTCGCGTGCGGCGGATTGATGATGGCGGCGAACTCGCGCACGCCGTACATGCCGAGATTGGAGATGGCGGAGGCGCCGCCCTGGTACTCGTTCGGCTTCAGTTTCTTGTCGCGCGCGCGGCTCGCGAGGTCGCGCATCTCGGCGGAGAGCGCGGTGAGCGATTTCGCATCGGCGTTGCGGACGACCGGCGTGATCAGCCCGCCGTCGAGCGCGACTGCGACGCCAATGTCGGCATGCGCGAAGCGCAAGGTTCCATCCTCGGCCCATACGGCGTTCGCCGCCGCCACGCGCATCAGCGCCGCCGCCCAGGCCTTGATGATGAAGTCGTTGAGCGAGAGCTTGTACAGCGGCTCGCCGTCGGCGCCCTTCGGCGCGGCGGCGTTCGCCTCCTCGCGCATCGCCATGAGGCGGCCGATCTCGATGTCGCCGACGAGATAGAAGTGCGGAATCGTCTGTTTGGCCTCGACCAGCCGTCTGGCGATGGTCGCGCGCATGCCGTCGAGCGGCACTTCCTCGTAGGCGACGCCCTCGAACAGCGCCTTGACCTGCGCAGCCGTCGGCCCGGCGGCGATCGCGCCACGTGCGGGCTGCGCCGTCTCGATGTCGGCGGCAACGATACGGCCGCGCGGCCCCGAGCCCTTGATGTTGGCCAGATCGATGCCGCGCTCGCCCGCGAGCCGACGCGCGAGCGGCGTCACGGTGACGCCGCCGATGCGGGCCGGTCCGAAGTTCTTGTCCGGTGTCCGCACTTCGCGGAACGGATCCATGTTGGGGTAGGCGAACGACGCTTGCGTCCGTTCCTCCCCGCGTATGCGGGGACCCAGACTTCTCTGAGTCTGTGCATTTGGACTCTGGGTTCCCGCTTGCGCGGGAACGAACGGAGTTTGTGGCGTGCTCGGTGCAGGAGCAGCGGCCTTCGGCGCCTCAGGCGCTTTCGATTGCGCAGCCGCCCCACCCTCGCCCGCGATCACCGCCACCACGGCGCCGACCTTGGCGACTTCGCCGACCTGGAAATTGATCGCCGACAACGTGCCGCCGAATGTCGCCGGCACTTCCATCGAGGTCTTGTCGGTCTCGATCTCGAACAGGTTGTCGCCCGGCTTCACGGCGTCGCCGGCCGACTTGAACCACTTCACGATCTTGCCCTCGGCCACCGTCTCGCCGAGTTGCGGCATCAGAACGTCCACGCGCTTATCCCCGCTTCCTTGCCGCAGTTACCACGTCACCGAGACATACTGCGTCTCGAGAAACTCCTTCATGCCCTCCGACGCGCCTTCGCGGCCGAGGCCGGACTGCTTGGTGCCGCCGAACGGCGCCGCCGGATCGGAGACGAGCCCGCGGTTCAAGCCGATCATGCCGAAGTCGAGCTTCTCCGAGACGCGCATGCCGCGCGACAGGTCCTTGGTGAACAGGTACGCGACGAGACCGTATTCGGTGTCGTTGGCGCGCTTGATCGCCTCGGCCTCGGTCTTGAAGGTCTGGATCGACGCGACCGGCCCGAAGATTTCCTCGTTCAGCATCTTGGCCGAGTCCGGTACGTTGGTGATCACGGTCGCCGGGTAGAAGAAGCCAGGGCCGGTCGGCGTCTTGCCGCCGGTCAGCACCTTGGCGCCCTTCGACACCGCGTCGTCGACGAGCTCGATGACCTTGTCGCGGCCTTCCTTGTTGACCAACGGTCCGAGCGCGACGCCCTCGTCGAGGCCGTTGCCCATCTTCAGGCCGGACATCTTGGCGGTGAGCTTCTTGGCAAACTCGTCGTGCACGCTCTCGTGCACGTAGAAGCGGTTTGCCGCGGTGCACGCCTCGCCCATGTTCCTCATTTTCGCGATCATCGCGCCGTCGATCGCGGCGTCGATGTCGGCGTCCTCGAACACGAGGAACGGCGCGTTGCCGCCCAATTCCATCGCCGGCTTCAAGATCTGGTCGGCGGCTTCGTGCAGCAGCTTGCGGCCGACCTCGGTCGAGCCGGTGAAGGAGACGACGCGCACGCGCGGATCGTGCAGCATGGCCGCGACGACCTTGCCGGACGCGCGCGACGGGATGACGTTGACGACGCCGGCGGGCACACCCGCTTCTTCCAGCGCCGGCATCAGCGCCAGCATGGTCAGCGGCGTGTCGGAGGCGGGCTTGAGCACGACCGGGCAGCCGGCGGCGAGCGCCGGCCCAATCTTGCGCGTCGCCATCGCCGCCGGGAAATTCCACGGCGTCACCAGCACGGCGACGCCCGCGGGCTTGTGCTGCGCGACGATGCGCGCGCCCGAGGCCGGCGCCGTCGAAATCTGGCCGATGTTGCGCACGGCCTCTTCGGCGTACCAGCGGAAGAACTCGGCGGAGTAAGCGACCTCACCGCGCGAGTCGGACAGCGCCTTGCCGTTCTCCAGCGTGATCAGCTTTGCGAAGCGCTCGGCATCGCGCATGATCAGCTCGTAGGCCTTACGCAAAATCTCGGCGCGTTCGCGCGGCTTGCGCCCGGCCCAGTCGGCGAAGGCGCCCTGCGCCGCGTCGACCGCGGCGATGGCGTCGTCGACGGTCGCGCTCGCCACCGAGGCGATGGTCTTCTCGGTCGCCGGATCGGTGACGTCGAAGCGGCCGCCGTCGGAGGCTTTCCGCCACTTGCCGCCGATCCAGAGATCGGTCGGGACGTTGGCGAGGAGGTTTTCGTACATGGTGTAACTCCAAGCATTTGCACTTGTCATGGCCGGGCTTGTCCCGGCCATCCCGATCAGAGAGGCACCGTGCCCGCCCTGTCGGGGTCGCCGGGACAAGCCCGGCGACGACAGCGATTAGCCACCCAGCGAACGCTTCACCGTCTCGACGATGCGCGGCACGGTCGGCAGCACGATGTCTTCCAGGTTGTCGGCGGCCGGCAGCGGAATGTGCGGCGTCGTGATGCGCACCGGCGGGCCGTCGAGATCGTAGAAAGCCTCGTCGGCGACGATCGAGACGATCTCGGCGCCCCAGCCGCACAGCCGCGGATTCTCCTCGACCGTGAACAGGCGGTGCGTGCGCGCGACCGACGACAGGATGGTCTGCGTGTCGAGCGGCACGAGCGAGCGCACGTCGACGACTTCGGCGTCGATGCCGTGCTCGCGGTGAAGCGTCTCGGCCGCGGCCAGCGCGCGCGGCACCATCAGCGCCAGCGCCAGGATGGTCGCGTCCTTGCCCGGCCGCACGATCTTCGCCGTGCCGAGCGTGTCGACGATCTCGCCGTCGCGCACCTCGCCCTTGGTGGCGTAAAGCGACTTGTGCTCGAAGAAGATCACCGGATCGGGATCGCGCACGGCGGCCGCGAGCAGGCCGATGACGTCGGTCGGGTTCGACGGCGCCACGACCTTCAGGCCGGGGATCATCATGCACCAGTTCTCGACCGACTGAGAGTGCTGCGCGCCGAAGCGCGAGCCGGCGCCGTTGCCGGTGCGCACGACGAGCGGGCACTTGGTCTGCCCGTTCGACATGTAGCGGCTCTTCGGGAACTCGTTGGCGATGTAATCGAAGCACACCGCGAAGAAGTCCGAGAACATGATCTCGGCGATCGGCTTCAAACCCGTCATCGCCGCGCCCATGGCGGCGCCGAGGATCGCCTGCTCGGAGATCGGCGTATCGCGCACGCGCAACGGGCCGAACTGTTCGTAGAGACCCACGGTCGCCTTGAACACGCCGCCGGCCTTGGCGACGTCTTCGCCGAGGAAGACGACGTCCTGGTCGCGCGACATTTCCTGGGCGATGCCGCGGATGACCGCGTCACGATAGGTGATTTCGGCCATCTTCAGTTTCTCCAGGCCCAGCCGCCATCGGCATAGACGTCGGTGGTCATGATATCGACCGGCGGCAGCGGCGCGGCCTTGCAGGCCTCGGTCGCGTCGTCGACGACCTTGCGCACTTCGGCGTCGATGTTGGCGATCGTCTGCTCGCTGACGCCGAACTGCTTCAGCCGCTCCTTGTAGATCTTGATCGGGTCGCGCTCCTTCCAGCGCTCGAGCTCGCCCTCGGGGCGATACTTGGCGGGGTCGGCGCGCGAGTGGCCGGAATGGCGGTAGGTCAGGCACTCGATGAGCGACGGGCCGTTGCCGGCGCGCGCCTTGTCGAAGGCCGTCTGCGCGGTGCGGTAGACCGCGTCGGCGTCGTTGCCATCGACGATGATGCGCTCGAGCCCGTAGGAGGCGGCGCGATCGGCGGCCGGATGCTTGACCGCGGTGACGTCGCCGATCGGCGTGTACTCCATATACAGATTGTTCTCGCAGACGAAGACCACCGGCAGTTTCCACACCGCCGCGAAGTTCAACGCCTCGTGGAAAGCGCCGATGTTCGTCGTACCGTCGCCGAAGAAGCAGACCGAGACGTCCTTGTCGCCCTTGTACTGCGCGCGCCAGGCGGCGCCGCAGGCGATCGGCAGATGCGCGCCGATGATGGCGTAGGAGCCCATGACGCCGTGCTCCTCGGAGGTCAGGTGCATCGACCCGCCTTTGCCGCGCATCAGGCCATTGTCGCGCTGCATGAGTTCGCCGAGCACCTTCTCGACCGACACGCCGCGCGCGAGCGTGTGCGCGTGGCCGCGATAGGTGCAGAAGGAGAGGTCACCCGGCTTCATGGCGCCGGCGAAGCCAGCGGCCACCGCTTCCTGACCGAGTGACAGGTGACTGGTGCCCTTGACCAGGTTCTGCAGGAACAGGTCGTAAGCGCGCTGCTCGGCCTCACGGATCACGACCTGGAGCCGATACAATTCGAGGCGCTTGGCCTCGCCGATGTCGTCGTTCAAGCCGGAGCCGGCCGAGGCCTGCGCCCGGTCTTTCGCTGTCGCCATGGGTTTCCTCAGGGGAGGTTATTTTTCGCGTTTTCGGGGCAGAACTTAGCGCCGATGAACGCAGGGCCGCAATAACGGTTTTTCGGCGCCGTGCGGCATTTCCGCATGGCGAACTATTCCACCGGAATGCCGGCGTCGGTGACCGCCGTGCCCACCTTCCGCTCCCGGTACAGGAGGTAGAGGCCCGAGCCGACCACGATCAGCCCACCGACGATGGTCCAGCGGTGTGGGACGTCGCCGAACACCAGGTAACCGAGCGTCGTGGTCCAGACCAGTTGCGTATAGATGAAAGGTGCGAGCGCCGAGGCCGGCGCCAGCCTATGACCGCGGATCAGGAAATAGTGGCCGATACTGCCAAACGCGCCAATGATCACCATCAGGAACACGATGAACCAGCTCGACGGCGTGCTCCAGAAGAACGGCACGATGGGCAGCATCGCCAGCGCACCGATCAAATTCGAATAGAACAAGGTGGTTTCGCTGGAATCGCTGCGCGCCAGCACGCGGGTCGAGATCGAATAGAGCGCGTAACAGACGGCGCCGGCGACCGACAGGAGCGCAGCCGGATGCAGGCCGCCGAAGCCGGGCCGCGCGACCAGCAGCACGCCGACGAAACCGACGCTGATCGCGATCCAGCGCCGCCAGCCGACCCATTCTCCGAGCAGTGGGCCGCACAGGACCGCGACCATGAACGGCGTCGAGAACAGGATCGACAGCACCTCGTCGAGCTGGAGGTAGCGCAGCGCGAAGAAGTTGAACGCCGTCGACAACAGCAGCAGCGCCGAACGGCCGATTTGCAGCCACGGCCTGCGCGTCACCATCATGCCGGGGCTGGTGACCGGATTGAGGAACAGCAGCGCCAGCAGAAACGCGCCGGTGTAGCGGACCCACACCACCTGCAAGGGATGCATCGAATGCATCAGGTACTTGCCGGTGGTGTCGAGGCAGGAAAACGTCGCCACCGCGCCGCACATGAACGCGATGCCGATCAGGCGTTGCCGGCGCGCGGTTGAGGCGGCGTCGCTCAATACGTCGCCCGTCCGCCCGAAATATCGAACACCGCGCCGGTGGTGAAGGAGCAGTCGGCGGAGGCGCAGAAGGCGGCGAGCGCCGCGATCTCCTCGACCAGGACGAAGCGGCCGCGCGGAATCTTGGACAGCATGAAGTCGATATGCTGTTGCGTCATCTGATCGAAGATCGCGGTCTTCGCCGCCGCAGGCGTGATGGCGTTCACGGCGATGTCGTGGCCGGCGAGCTCCTTGCCGAGCGACTTGGTCAGCGCGATGACGGCAGCCTTCGAGGCCGAATAGGCCGGCGCGTTCGGGTTTCCTTCCTTGCCGGCGATCGAGGCGATGTTGACGATGCGGCCGTATTTCTGCGCGAGCATCGTCGGCGCCACCGCGCGGCAGCAATGGAACGGTCCGTCGAGGTTGATCGACATGACCTGCCGCCAGGCGTCGAGCGGATACTCCCATGTGGTTACATTGGGACCCGCGATGCCGGCATTGTTGACCAGGATGTCGATGCGGCCGAACGCCTTCAGCGTCGCGTCGCGCGCGCGCTCGACATCGGCGTAGTCGGTGACGTCGACGCCCTGCACGGCGATGCGGCCGCGGCCCTTGAGCGCATCGGCGGTCTTCTGCGCCAGCGCCGTGTCGCGGTCCCAGATCATGACCGCGGCACCTGAATCGAGAAACCGCTCGACGATCGCGCGCCCGATGCCCTGCGCCCCGCCCGTCACCACCGCGAAGCGTCCCGAAAGATCGATTTTATTGGCCATTTTGGTCCTCCCAAAAGCAAACTAGCGAAGCCGGCCGCAACTTGCGAGTGGTGAAAACGCGGGGATGCCAGACCACACCGGCATGCCGCGACGTCAGCCCGGCCTCGCGACGCTCATGTCGAGCACGCGGGCGACGTGCAGCCCGACACGTGACGCGCCGTCATGAATCTGATGGCGGCACGAGGTGCCGTCGGCGACGATGAGCGCGTCGGCCGGCGCCTTCCGAACCGCCGGCAGCAGCGACAATTCGCCCATCGCCAGCGACACGTCGATGGTGTCGGCGTCGTAACCGAAGGCGCCGGCCATGCCGCAGCAGCTCGACTCGATCGTCTCGACCTGAAGCTCCGGAATCAGCCGCAACGCGCCTTCGACCGCGCCCATGGCGGCGAACGCCTTCTGATGGCAATGGCCGTGCAGCAGCGCTTTCTGCGGCAGCGGCTTGAGCGGCAGCGACAAGCGGCCGGCCTTGTGCTCGCGGACGACGAATTCCTCAAACAGCAGCGCGTTGGCCGAGAGCGCGTCGACCGCCTCGCCTTTCATCAGGGCGGGGAGTTCATCGCGGAAGCTCAGGAGGCAACTCGGCTCGAGGCCGACCACCGGCACGCCGCGCGTCACGTAGGGCGCGAGCGCGTCGAGCGTGCGCCGCATCTCGGCGCGCGCCTCGTCGACCGCGCCGACCGACAGGAACGTCCGGCCGCAGCACAGGGGCCGCTTGCCGTCCGGCGGCGTGGCGGCGATCACGCGATAGCCGGCCGCAGTCAGAACACGGTGCGCGGCGTCGAGGTTCTCGCGCTCGAAATAGCGGTTGAAGGTGTCGGCGAAGAGGACGACCTCCTTGCCGTCGCCCGCCGCCGGTTCCTCGCGGTAGATGTCGCTGCGCCATGTCGGGAGGCTGCGACGTTCGGAGAAGCCGGCGATGCGTTCGGAGGCGCGGCGCAGAACCGGGACGCGATCGCGCAGATTGAACAGCCACGGCATTCGCGCTGCCCATGGCGCGTAGCGCGGCAGCCAGCCGACGAGGCAATCGTGCAGCGAGAAACCTCGCTTTGCGGCGCGTGCGGCCTGCACTTCGATTTTCATGCGCGCCATGTCGACGCCGGTCGGGCACTCGCGGCGGCACGCCTTGCACGAGACGCAGAGCGCCATCGTCTCGGCCATCTCGTCAGAGGTGAGCGCGTCGGGCCCGAGCTGTCCCGTGATCGCGAGCCGCAGCGAATTGGCGCGGCCGCGCGTGACGTCGCGCTCGTCGCGGGTGACGCGGTAGCTCGGGCACATGACGCCGCCGTCGAGTTTGCGGCAGGCGCCGTTGTTGTTGCACATCTCGACGGCGCCCTGGAAACCGCCGCCGGCGCCCGGCCATGCCGACCAGTCGAGCCGCGTCCTGAATTCCTCGCCGCGATAGCCCGGCTTGAAGCGGAACAGCGCGCGGTCGTCGAATTTCGACGGCCGCACCACCTTGCCGGGATTGTAGAGACCGTTCGGATCGAACCGGTCCTTTACCTCCTCGAACGCGCGCGCGAGGCGCGAGCCGAACATCGGCTCGTTGAACTCCGAGCGCAGCAGTCCGTCGCCGTGCTCGCCCGAATGCGAGCCCTTGTATTCGCGCACCATGGCGAAGGCTTCTTCGGCGATGGCGCGCATGGCGCGCACGTCCTTCTCGAGGCGCAAATTGAGAATCGGGCGGACATGAAGGCAGCCGGACCCCGCATGCGCGTACCAGGTGCCGCGCGTGCCGTTCCTCTCGAACACATCGGTGAGACGGCTCGTATAATCGGCGAGATGCTCGAGCGGCACCGCGCAGTCCTCGACGAAGGAGACGGGTTTGCCCTCCTCCTTCATCGACATCATGATGTTGAGGCCAGACGTGCGCAGGTCGGTGATCGCCGCTTGCAGGCCGGGATCGAGCACCTCGACGACGCCCCCCCATTTCGCGCCGGACTTGTCCCAGCCGAAGCCGAGGTCGCCCATCGCTTCGCCGAGCCGTCGCATCCGGCGCAGGTTTTCCTCGTGATCGTCCTCGCCGAACTCGACCAGCAGGATTGCTTCCGGTTTTGCTCGCACGAAGCGCTCCAGCGTCGGCTGGAAGATCGGGATCGCGCCGGCCAGTTCGATCATGGTGCGGTCGATCAGCTCGACTGCGATCGGCTTCAGCCGAACCAGATGCTGCGCGGCGTTCATCGCCTCGTAGAAGCTGCCGAAATGGCAGGCGCCAACGGCGCGGCGACCGAGCAGCGGCGACAATTGCAATTCGATGCGGGTCGAGAAGGCGAGCGTGCCCTCGCCGCCGACCAGCACGTGCGCGAGGTTGATGTCGTTCTTTCCGGGCGTCAGCGCGTCGAGATTGTAGCCGCCGACGCGCCGCTGCACCTTCGGGAAGCGCGCCGCGATCTCGCCCTGCTCGCGGGCGCCGATGGCCAGCAGATCGCGCGCCAGAGGCCTGATCGCTTCCGGCGCGTCGGAGGCGGAGCCGATACGGCCGAAATGCGCTTGGGTGCCATCGGCGAGGATGGCGTCGATCGACACGACGTTGTCGCGCATCGTGCCGTAGCGCAGCGAGCGGCCGCCACAGGAGTTGTTGCCGGCCATGCCGCCGATGGTGGCGCGCGAGGCGGTCGAGATGTCGACCGGGTACCAGAGGCCGTGCTTTTTAAGCTGGCGGTTGAGGTCGTCGAGGACGATGCCCGGCTCGACGGCGACACGGCGGCCGGCGACGTCGAGATCGAGAATGCGGTTGAGATATTTCGAGCAGTCGACCACCAGCGACGGGCCGACCGTCTGGCCGCATTGCGAGGTGCCGCCGCCACGCGGCAGGACGGTCACCTTCTCCGCCCGGGCAATGGCTATCGCCCGATCGGCTTCCTCGATGGACCGGGGGGCGACCACGCCCACCGGCGTGATTTGGTAGTGGGATGCGTCGGTGGCGTAGCGGCCGCGAGTGAACGCGTCGAACCGGACATCGCCAGTCAGCTCGGCCTTCAGCCGCCGTTCCAGGCCGGGCATGACTATCGCCACGGCTTAAATCCTTGATTGACCAAGACGATCAGCCCATGCGGCGGGGCGTTGTTTGCGATGCGGAAAACCGCTTGACCGCACTGTCGCATTCATAGTTCAACGCCACAAGCACCGCGTCCCTCGCCGGGACCGGGCCTGTGGTACCCCCACAAATCCAAGCTGCCGCGTTGAGGAGCGCTGCCTATGGCTCAGAATTCGTCGCGTCAAGTCGGGCGCCATTTCCTGCAGATCCCCGGACCGTCGCCGGTCCCCGACCGCATCCTGCGGGCGATGGACACGCCGATCATCGACCATCGCGGTCCGGAGTTCGCCAAGCTCGCCAAGCGCTGCCTCGACGGCATCAAGACGATCTTCAAGACCACCAATCCGGTCATCATCTACACCGCGACCGGCACCGGCGCCTGGGAAGCGGCGCTCGCCAACACGCTGTCGCCCGGCGATCGCGTGCTCATGGTCGAGACCGGCCAGTTCGCGACGCTCTGGAAGAAGATGGCCGAGAAGCTCGGCCTCAAGCCGGAGTTCATCACCACCGACTGGCGCCAGGGCATTGACCCGAAGGCCATCGAAGCCAAGCTGCGCGAGGACAAGGCCAAGGAGATCAAGGCCGTCTGCGTGCTGCACAACGAGACCTCGACCGGCGCGCTGACGCCGATCGCCGAGGTCCGCAAGGCGATCGACGCCGCCGGTCATCCGGCGCTGCTCATGGTCGACACCATCTCCTCGCTCGCCTCGGCCGACTATCGCCACGACGAATGGGGCGTGGACGTCTCGGTCGGCGGCGCGCAGAAGGGCCTGATGCTGCCGCCCGGCATGTCGTTCAACGCGATCAGCGACAAGGCGATTGCCGCCAACAAGACGTCGAAGCTGCCGAAGTCCTTCTTTGCGTGGGACGAGATGCTGAACATGAACAAGGTCGGCTTCTTCCCGTACACGCCGGCGACGCAAATGCTGCACGGCCTCGCCGCCGGCATCGACATGCTGCACGAGGAAGGCCTCGATAACGTGTTCGCGCGCCACGAGCGGCTCGCCGAGGCGACCCGCCGCGCCGTCAAGGCCTGGGGCCTCGAAAACCTGAACAAGAACGCGGCGCAGTATTCGCCGACGATCACCGCGATCCTGGTGCCGGAAGGTCACGACGCCGACAAGTTCCGCGCGACCGCGCTGGAGCTGTTCAACATCTCCTACGGCGCCAGCTTCGGCCAGTATGCGGGCAAGTACTTCCGCATCGGTCACCTCGGCGACATCAATGACGGCACGCTGATCGGCGCGCTCGGCATCACCGAGATGGCGCTGGCCGCCGCCGGCATCCCGTTCAAGAAGGGCGGCGTGCAGGCTGCCGTCGACTATCTCTCGTCGGCGCACACCGGCGCGGCCAAGC
>Ga0265313_10004177_pt1 | contig 11217 bp, 6 predicted proteins | sample 4123metaG_FD_203122 | JGI IMG/M metagenome (GOLD analysis project Ga0265313, IMG submission 203122) | Rhizosphere microbial communities from Carex aquatilis grown in University of Washington, Seatle, WA, United States - 4-1-23 metaG | ecosystem: Host-associated > Plants > Roots > Rhizosphere >...
CGAGGGATGCAGTGTTGCTGAGCAACAACGGCTCGCTGGGACACCGGAATATGGCGATTGTCGCCAACACCGTGCAACTCAGCAATAATGCATCGCTCTTGATCAGCCTGGACCCGTCGGCACCCGGAGCGCCTCAAGTGCTGGGAATCGCGCTGGTCAAATGACACGGACGCCGCTGTGCGCTGCAGGCTACAGGCGAAGCAGAGCAAACTCGCAACTCCCTGATTCCCAAGAACCCCAGGCGGGTGGCAAACGGGTATTGAATTGCCCTTTGCATCCAACGTGCAGGACCATCTGCCTAACCATTCGGCTTACATTCCATGAATAGACGGATCCTGCTTATCTTCATTTTCGCCCTGATCGGCGGGGCTAGCGCGAGCTACCTGGTCTATCGGCTGGCAGGAACCCGCGCGGGCGCGACGCCGCCTCCGATGGCCCAGATAGTGGTCGCCAAACGCGACCTCCAGATTGGGACTTTGATCGGCCCGGCCGACGTGCGCATGGGTCCCTGGGCGGGAACGGTCCCGAAGGACGCGTTGGCCAAACTGGATCTGGCGCTGAATCGCGGCGCGGTCGCTAAGATCTACGAGGGCGAACCAGTGCTCGCGGAACGACTGGCGGCGCCCGGCTCCGGCGGGGGGCTTGCCGCGATCATTCCGCTGGGCCTGCGAGCCTCCGCGGTGAAGGTGAATGACGTGGTAGGCCTGGCCGGCTTCGTCACACCGGGGATGCGTGTAGACGTTCTGATAAGCGGGATCGAGCCGGGCGGCAATCCGGGTGATGGACCCCACGTGAATACGCTGCTGCAGAACATTCAGGTCCTGTCGGCCGGGGAGAACCTTCAGAAGGACAGCGAGGGTAAGCCGCACCCGGTGCAGGTGGTCAATCTGCTGGTGACGCCGGAGCAAGCGGAGAAGTTGACCCTGGCCGGCAATCAAGCCCAGATTCAGCTGGTCCTGCGCAATCCACTCGATACAGCGACAACCAGCCCGCCGGGCACCAAGATGTCTCAGCTGTTCGCAAACTCATCGGCGCGCCCGACAGAGGCGCCAGGGCCAACCCTGGGAGGAAGGTCGGGAGGGAAATCTCGCGCGGCGCGCGGAGAACCGGGCCCAGCTACTTCGCCGCCGGCGATTCCCGCAAGTCCGCGGCCTGTGAACATCGTTGTACCCAAGGTCCGGGTGATCGAGGTGTTCAACGGCACCACCAAGACGGAAGTCAGGTTCACGGTCCAGGAGGATCCAAAGTGAAAACAATACTGCGTTGGAGCGCGAAGCGGCCGGTTTTATCGAGAGTAGCTCGATTCATGGCGCGCGCCACACCCTTTGCGCTTCCAGTGGCTGGCTTGTTGACTCTGCTGTTTATGTCCGCGGGAGCTCAGGAGCACCGGGGATCCGTCCCGCAAACAGCGCCTCAGGCGCTCGACCTGACAGTGGGCAAATCCCTGCTGCTCGACAGTATCCTTCCGATGGAGCGCGTTTCCGTGGGCCTGGGAGGCTTCGCGGAAGTAACCGCGGTCAGCCCCAGCGAGGTGATGCTGAGCGGTAAGGCTCCGGGAGAGACCTCTCTCATCATCTGGCAGGATGACGGGAGCAAGCTATATTACGACGTCGCCGTGCGGCCCAGCCGCTTTCTGGCCAACAATCGCATCGAGCTGGCCGATCGCCAGCTCCAAGAGGAGTTACCCGGCCAGAACATCCATCTGACCCTGGAAGACGATGCATTCTTCCTGCGTGGACAGGTGAAAGACGTGACCAGCGCGGAGCGTGCTTATTCCATCGCGTCGACACTGGGAAAAGTCGTCAACCTGCTGTATGTGGATGTCCCGCAGCCGGAGGCGCAGATCCTGCTCAAAGTGAAATTCGCCAGCGTGGACCGCAGCTTCAGCAGCCAGGTGGGGGTCAACCTGTTCAGCACCGGAGCCGCCAACACCATGGGCTCGGTCGGGACGGAGCAGTTCAATCCGCCTAGCTTCACCAATCCGGCCGGCGGATCTCCCATCACGTCGACGCTTTCCGATGCGCTCAACCTGTTCCTCTTCAGGCCGGACCTGAATTTGGGAGCGACCCTCAAGCTGCTAGAGGACCGAGGCCTGCTCGAAGTTCTGGCGGAGCCCAATGTCCTGGCGCAAAACGGGAAACAGGCAAGTTTTGTGGCCGGAGGGGAATTTCCCTACCCTGTGGTGCAGGGATCGACCGGAGTAGGCGGTGCGGCCGTAACCATCCAGTTCCGTGAATTCGGCGTGCGCCTGAACTTCGTCCCGACTATCACCCCCCGCGGGAGCATCTCGCTGCGAGTGGCTCCGGAGGTGAGCGCGCTCGACTTCACTCACGGCTTGACCATCAATGGATTCTCCGTTCCGGCGATCACCCTCCGGAAACTGGATACGGCGGTCGAACTGAACGAGGGTCAGAGTTTCGCGATCGGCGGACTCTTGGATAATCGCGTGACCGACACGATCGAGAAGGTTCCTTTTCTGGGAGATCTTCCGATCCTGGGTAAATTTTTCCAGTCCAAATCGCACGAAAAGGAAAACACCGAACTGATTGTGATCGTCACGCCCGAAATCGTCCGGCCGATTCCGCAAGGAGCGGCCCTGCCACAATTGAAATTTACCGTGCCGTTTATGGATCCGAACACCCCCGCGGACCAGATGACGCCAATAAAAGGATACTCTGGCTCGGTGCCGCAGCCCAGCGCGATTCCGATCGAAACCCTGGTGAAGAGTCTGGCCGACTCGGCTAAGGCGAATCAGTCCGGGCCACTGGCGCCGCTGGCCGCGCCGATGGCTTCTCCTTCCGCCCCTAAGTAACCGTCACGGGCTGAAGCGCGCTCCACTTCAGATTCCAACACTGGCGTGTTCCTCGGCGGTCTCCTGGATCACTTTCTGAATCGCATGCCCGTCCGCGGGCCGCGAGAACAAATAGCCCTGGCCAAAACCGCATCCGAGCGAGACCAGCTTGGCGAGTTGCTCGCGCGTCTCGATGCCCTCCGCAACCACGCTCAAACCCAAGCCTTGCGCCAACCGGAGAATGGTTTCGACCAGATGCAGACTTTCCGGCTCGGTGTCCAGGTCCTTCACGAAAGAACGGTCGATTTTCACTGTGGAGAACGGATACTCGTGCAGGCGGCTGAGCGAAGAATACCCGGTTCCGAAGTCGTCGATCTCAAGTTTGACATGGAGTTCCCGCAGCCGGCGCAAGGTGGCGGCGGTCTCATTTCGATCTTCCACAATCGAGCTTTCCGTTACTTCGACTCTCAGGCTTTCCGGATCGAGGCCGGTCTCCCGCAGGACGCGCGCGATATTGGGGACCAAGTCGGGATCGGCCAGTTCCCGGGAGGAGGCATTGACGCTGATGGTCAGGGGCGGCTGCTGAGGATGATTCCGCTGCCATTCCGCCATTTGCCGGCAGGCCTCCCGCAGGACCCACCGGCCCAGTGGGACAATCAGCCCGGTTTCCTCGGCCACCGGAAGAAATTCGCCCGGCATGACCATGCCGCGCTGGGGATGGTTCCACCGGACCAGCGCCTCATATCCCACCACCTTGCTCGTACTCAGGGATACTTCCGGCTGGTAGTAAACGACGAACTGATTCTCGTCGATCGCATTGCGCAAGTCCGATTCCAGCTCCATGCGTGCGACGGCCCGTCCGCGCATGCTTTCGTCGAAAATTTCAAAACGAGCCTTCCCTCGACTCTTGGCGTAATACATCGCGGTGTCGGCATTGCGCAACAGGTCCTTGGAAGTACCGGCCGAGTCTCCGAGCGCAATTCCGATGCTGACGGTGGCGAAGATAACCCGCCCGTGGATATCGAAATGAGAGGCGAACTGGTTCAGTATGCGCTCGGCCACGATGGTCGCGTCGGAGCGCTGGTGCAGGTTCTCCAGCAGCACCGCGAATTCATCGCCGCCGAAGCGGGCCACCACCGAGGGCAGAGCGATACGAGCACTCACGTCAGTCGACCGGACGCTCGATCGTAGCCGTTCGGCAATCTCGATCAGTAGCATATCGCCGGTCTCATGTCCCAGACTGTCGTTCACTACTTTGAACCGGTCCACGTCGAGGAACAGAACCGCGAAGGAGTCAGCCCGGACCGCGGATTCCTCAAGCAGAGCTTCCAGGCGGTCGATAAAGTACAGACGGTTGCGAAGCCCGGTCAGCGGATCGACCACCTTTCCCTGGGTGATGTCGCTCTGCGAGCCGGCCATGCGGATAATCCTTCCGGAAGGGTCGCGAACCACGATGCCGCGGCACAAAACCCACATGTAGCCGCCTTCTTTCCGGCGGATCCGGTACTCGCTGGCAAAGATGCGTTCCGCATCGCTTTTGCGGCCGATAATCTCCGATTTCACGCGCTCGCGGTCGCCGGGATGAATCCGGCTGAACCATTCTTCCAAGTCAGGCTGGATTTCCGCATCCGCGTAGCCCAGCATTTCTTTCCAGCGGGAGGAAAGATAGAGTCCCCTGGTCACCGGATTCCAATCCCACAGCCCATCATTGGCGCCCTGGGCCGCCAGCGCGTAGCGTTCCTCGCTTTCGCGCAGCGATTCTTCCTGCAACTGAATCTGCGCCAGCATGTGATTGAAGGAATCGATCAGCAGCCCGATCTCGTCGTCGGCGCTTTTTTTCGCTCGAAGCGAATAATTCCGCTCGCTAGAAACCTGCTGGGCCACGCCGGATAAGTAGGCGATCGGGCCGGTGATCACGCGCTGTAAGCGGGCCATCGCCAGCAGCGAGAGCAGCAGTGAGCCGACCAGAACGATGGCCACGATACCGGTGTAGCGCTTTAGGCGGGTCTGTACTTCGCTGGTACTCGAGACCAACAAGACCGTGCCGATTCGCTCGCCGGTCAGTTTGATGGGTTCGAACAGCAGCAGAGTGCCTTGCTCAAAATAGGCGCCGTCCGCCCAGGGACGACCTGGCGCAGCGGCGGCGCCCGTGCCGGGCCGGTCGTAGACGGCGAAAAAACTGCCGGCCTTGTCATACACAACGGCCCGGAGCATCCGTGAATCGCCGTGCAAGGAAGCCAGCGTTTCCCGTGCGGCTTGTTTGTCTCCGAAGCTCAAGGCAGCGGTGCTGCCGGCGGCGACGATCTCCGCCAGCGCGGACATCTCCCGCGTTTCCGCCGCCCGGTATTGCCGGCTTTCGTAGGTCAGCAGGCCGCCCCCTGCAAGAATAAGCGCCACACTGGTGGTCCCCACGATCAGTAACGCCAACTTGGTCCGGATAGACGAGTTCTTGATTGCCATTCCCAAGCCACCTGGAGCGGGCGCCGGGATTTGCTGACTCGGGTTCATGTACTCGGATTCATCGCAAATCAAGCGCCATCTCGCAGTGGCGCCAGGAAAGTTCACCTACTGGAGTCCCGCGTGCAGAAGGCCACTCTGGAGAAGCGCAAACTGCAGCCCTCACCCTGTCGAGCGACCTCAGCAATCCGAGCCGTTCGCGCAGTGTGTTGCGGGATTCTCACCCGGTTGCGTCTTGTGCTTGCAGCAGTTTGCTTATTCATGGGCGTCGCCTCCGGCCAGACACCTCCGCAAGGCCCTACTACCAGGGATATTAGCGAGCTCGCTCCGGAAGACTTGATGAAGCTCAAGGTGACGTCGGCATCGAACAAGGAGGAGTCGCTTTCCAAGGTCGGAGCGGCGCTTTACGTGATCACCCGCGAGGACATCGCGTCCTCGGGGGCTAACAGTATTCCCGACCTGTTGCGCCTGGTGCCGGGCGTCGAGGTGGCGCAGATCAATGCCAACCAGTGGGCCATCAGTATCCGCGGGTTCAATTCGTTCTACTCGAACAAAGTTCTGGCACTGATCGACGGACGCGCACTGTACCAGCCGTCGTTTTCAACGGTGCTCTGGGACATGCAGGATATGCCTCTCGAAGATATCGAACGCATCGAGGTGATCCGAGGGCCGGGTGGGGCCATATGGGGTCCCAATGCCATGAATGGAGTGATCAATATCATCACGCGGCACACCCGCGACACCCAGGGAGGGCTGATCACGGCTGGCGGCGGCTCGTGGCGGATCGGAGACGGATTGGCCCAGTATGGCGGCAACATCGGATCCGAAGGAACCTACCGGGCCTTCGCCAAATACTTCGACGTGACCAACTCGGTCTTTCCTGGCGGACAGCAGGCCAGCGATGGATGGCACTCCTGGGCCGCAGGCTTTCGTTCCGATTGGGATCTATCGCCACGGGATACCTTGTCGGTGCAGGCAGACATCCGCAACACGATTGAGGGCGGTACAACCCAGGCGACTTTCTCCGAACCCCAACCGTTACAAACCGTCATGAACAGCCCTATCCGCAACATCGCGGACGATGTGATGGAAACGTGGCACCACACGCTTGAGGGCGGATCTGAAACCACTTTGCGGGTCTACTACGACCACATAGACCGCCACGGCGAGGCGGGTACCGATATAACTAACGATACGGTGGACGCCGATTTCGAGCACCATCTGGCAGTAGGTCCGCGGAACGACGTGGTATGGGGCCTGGACCTGCGGGTACACCGCGACGATATCCACGCTGACGACAATCATTCTCTTCAAATCATCCCGGAGCGCCGTACCGTCCCGTTTGGCAGCGGATTCTTCCAGGACGAGATCCGCCTGGCAAATTCTTTGTTCCTGACGCTGGGCTCGAAGCTCGAACACAACGACTACACAGGATTCGAATACGAACCCAGCGCCCAGCTGGTGTGGACCCCTTCAGAGCACCACACGTTTTGGACTTCGGCCTCCCGGGCCATCCGCCAGCCCAACCGGGCGGATTTTGGCGCCCGCCTGAACGTGGCCGTCACACCCATCGATGGGGTGCTGGCCCTCATAACGCTATCCGGAGACAACGCCGTCAAGGCCGAGAAGCTCCACGACTATGAGGCCGGGTATCGCAGCCAGATCCACCGCCGGTTGAGCTTGGATCTCGCGACGTTTCTCAGCTACTACCGCGATTTGGAAACTTCCGAACCGGGGACGCCCTATCTCGCTACGAATCCTGGTGGGGCTCCGTATCTGGTCCTTCCTCTCTCCTACGCTAATCTGGCGCGAGCGCGTAACTACGGGGCCGAGTTGTTCTTCCATTGGACTCCGGTCCGGCGATGGACTCTGAGTCCGGGATACTCATTTCTGCAAATGTCCGTCTGGAACCTGCCGAGTAGCCGTGACACCTTCAACAGCACGATACCGGGGTTCTCCGCCAAGCATCTTCTCCAGGCAACTTCCGTTCTCAACCTGCGCTCGAATGTCGAATGGAACGTCACGCTCCGGTATGTTTCGCGCCTGAGGGCCGCGAATATCCCGTCGTATACGGGAGTGGACACCACACTGAGCTGGCACCTCCGCGATGACCTGGAAGTAAGTCTCACGGGCCAGAACCTGCTGAGTCCCGGGCACATGGAATTCGCGGATGTGACGAACATTTTCATCCCCAGTCAGGTGCTGCGCAGCGTGTTCGTGAAGCTAACATGGCGGTTCTAATCTCATACCGGGCCCGGCGTGCCTTGCTGGTCGGAGTTCTGGCCTCCGGAATATGCCGGGCGCAGGTGTTCAACGAGTATCAGGTGAAAGCAGCGTTCCTCTATACGTTCGCAAAATTCGTGGAGTGGCCTCCGCAAGCCTTCTCCAGCCCTTCCGCCGCCATGACGATCTGCGTCCTGGGCGAGGATCCCTTTGGGAGCTTCCTGGACGATGCGGTCAAGGGTAAGACCGTGGGTGACCGCCCATTGGCGGTATACCGGCTGACCGATCTTCCGACCGGACACGAGTGCAAGATACTTTTTATCGCGACTTCGGAACGCCGCCGGATACCGGCCCTGCTGGCGGCGATGGCCACTCCCGGCGTCCTCACCGTGGGAGATACGGCGGAGTTCGCATCCGAGGGCGGAGTCATCGGTCTAACGCTAGACGGCGAGCGGATCCGCCTGTCGGTGAATCTAGCGGCGGCGGAAAGGGCCAAGGTGCGGATCAGTTCGCGCGTGCTCAGCTTGGCAACCATCATCAAATGACAGGAGGGAGACCCAACTCGCGGGCACTGGAGGCAGTATCGGTGCAGGCTGAAACAGAATTACTAAAACGCGATCGCATCCTGGACGCAATCGCCAGGATCGCGGCTCACCTGATGTCGGATCCTTCGCTCGACGCCGCGCTGCCGGCCGCGCTCCGGCGGGTGGGAGAAGCCATCGGCGCCGATCGGGTGGTGCTGCTGGAAAGCTCGCGGGCGCCGGACGGCGGTTTCCTGGTGAACGAGCGGGGCACATGGAACGCGCCCGGCGTGGACCCTCAGGTACACGTGGGCGAACTGGCCGGCAGGCCCGACGCGTCGGCCGTTGTGGGAGGCTTTGTCGCAACCATCGCTCCCGGCCAGATCTTCACTGCATTCCCGCGCACGATGGAAGGCCCTCTGGCCGTGTTTCTGAGACACCTGAACATCCAGTCTTTTTTGCTGGTGCCCATTGTGGTGGACGGAACGCCGTGGGGATACCTGGACTTCGACGATTGTCACACCGAGCGGGAATGGACTACGGCCGAGTCGGATACGTTGCAGGTGCTGGGCGAAATCATCGGGGCTTCCATTACACGCGCCCGCTACACCGCAGAATTGGCGGACGCCAAACGGATCGTGGACAACAGCACCACCGTGCTGTTTCGAACCAAAGCCGAACCGGGTCTGCCCGTGACCTATATGTCAGAAAACGTATCCAAGTGGGGTTATGCGCCGGGGGAGTTCCTGGCGTCGCCGACCTTTCACCTCACCCTTGTCCACCCCGGTGACCTGCCGCAGCTAGCCGCATGGATAAAGAGCCTGCTGGCGGGGGTGAGCGCACCCTCCTGGCTGATATTCCGCGTCCGATTCGCTGACGGGAATTACCACTGGTTCGAAAACCACATCTCCGCCATCCGCGACCATGCCGGCAGTCCGATCGCGTTCGAGGGCATGATGTTCGATATCACCGAGCGCAAGGAGGCCGAGGATCAGTTCAACTTCATCAACAATCTGTTCGTCACCGCCATGGAGAAATCGCCGAACGGCTTTCTGGTGGTCAGCGCCGACCGGCGGATACTCACATGGAATCGGAAGTTCCTCGACATGTGGCGCATTCCGGCGGAGATCGCAACTACGAAGCTGGAAGAAGTCCTGCTGCGCGCGGTCAGCGGGAGTCTCAAAGACCCGGCCGGATTCCTGGCCTCGCTCGAACACCTGTATGAACACCCAGAACGAGAGTTCCAGGACGAAATCGAATTCCGGGACGGCAGAATCTTCGAAAGATTCAGCGCTGCCCTCTGGGCTCAAGATCAGCAATATCTGGGGCGCATGTTCTTCTTTCGCGACATCACGGAGCGCAAGCAGAATGAGCGCGAAATGGCGCGGCTCGCCCGGACAGACGCGCTGACGGGGCTGGCCAACCGGCCTGCGTTCCTCGAACGGCTGGATCTTGCCTTGGCAGCTGCGCGACGCGGTGATACGCCCTTCGCGGTACTCTATGTGGATTTGGATAACTTCAAGGATGTGAATGACTCGCTCGGCCATCGGACCGGCGACGTACTGTTGAAGACGGTAGGGGACCGTCTGGCCGGCACCGTGCGCGAAACCGATCTGGTCGCGCGCTTCGGAGGCGATGAATTCTCCGTCTTGCAGGCCGACGTCACGGACCCGTCCACGGCCGGAACTTTGGCGGCTAAGCTTCGGGCAGTTCTGGCGGAGCCGTATACGATCGACGGTAATGTGCTTCGGGTCACCGCGACCGTGGGCATCGCGCTGTTTGCGCCGGAAGTAGAAAACGCGGCTGAGATATTGGCCCAGGCCGACCGGGCGCTGTATTACGCCAAAGAAGAGGGCCGCGACCGCTACCGGTTCCATTCCCGAAAGCTCGATGCCATCGTTCACGAGCGCGTCAGCCTGTCGGAGGACTTGCGCGCCGGAATCGATCGCGACGAGCTTCAGTTGTACTATCAGCCACAGGTGACCGTAGCCACCGGCGAGATCGTGGGCGTCGAAGCGCTGGTCCGCTGGAACCATCCCCGCCTGGGCCAGCTGACACCCGCCGTATTCCTGCCAGCCGCCGAGCGGACCGGTGTGATCGTCCCAATGGGCGCATGGGTCCTGAACAAGGCGTGCCAGCAGTTCCGGCAATGGCGGGACCAGGGCATCGCGCCGCCGGTGATCGCCGTCAACCTTTCGGGCTCTCAATTGAAGCTGGGCCGCGATTTCTACCTGGACGTCCAGACGACGCTGGTCAAATGGGGTCTTTCGGGGCACGATCTGGAATTCGACGTGTCGGAAGCGGTGATCTCAGTCGACTATGGAGCGTCTCCCAATGTTCTTCAACGATTGCGCGATCTGGGAGTCCGTATCGCCATCGACGACTTCGGAGCGGAGTATACTTCGCTCGGCCGGGTGAAGACCTATCACGTCACTCGCCTTAAAATCGCTCCCTACTTTATCCATTCGATGACGACGAACGATGCGGATGCCGGCGCCGTTCGTTTGATGATTCATCTGGCAAGCCAGCTTGGAATAGAAGTGATCGCCAAATGCGTGGAGACGCAGGAGCAGCAAACCTTCCTGCTTTCCACCGCCGAAGGCGCCAACGCCCAGGGGTTCTACTACAGCAAGCCCCTTGCGGCCGGCCAGGCGACAGACTTCTTACGGCTGAAGCACACGGTATCGCAGGCTGCCGGCGAGACCGCGCAGTTGCTGCTCCCAGCCGGGTCGAAGCCCTGAGTCGAAGCGATAATCGCGCGCCAGGTTGCCCGGCGTTCCGTTCAACGGCCGCCGGTTTCGCGCACATGCCAGCACAGCGCCAGGTGCGCCATCATCATACCCTCGTCGGTGGGGATGACGTACGCATGCAGCCGGGATCCCTCGCGAGTGATGCGCCTTTCGCCCTCCCCGTCCGTATTCAAGGCGGGATCCAGTTCCAGGCCCAGGTTCTCCAGGCCTGCGCAAATACTCTGGCGAATGCGGGACGCGCCTTCTCCAATTCCGCCGCTGAAGACCACCGCCGCGGCCCCGCCCATCGCCGCGAGATACGCTCCGACGTACTTCTTGGCGCGGTAACAGAAGACGTCCAGGGCCAGCCGTGCACGCTCGTCAGTGTTGGCTCGTTCCATCAGGACACGCATATCCTGCGAAATCCCTGAGATCCCCAGCAGCCCGGACTGCGTGTTCAGCAGCCGTTCGACCTCCGCGGCGGAAATGTTTTCCT
>Ga0265313_10004179_pt1 | contig 11210 bp, 9 predicted proteins | sample 4123metaG_FD_203122 | JGI IMG/M metagenome (GOLD analysis project Ga0265313, IMG submission 203122) | Rhizosphere microbial communities from Carex aquatilis grown in University of Washington, Seatle, WA, United States - 4-1-23 metaG | ecosystem: Host-associated > Plants > Roots > Rhizosphere >...
CTCCAGCGCCATCTTTTTGGGAAGGCCGCACTGGTGCAGCTTCAGCTCGGGACCGACCACGATGACGGAACGGCCGGAGTAATCGACGCGCTTGCCGAGCAGGTTCTGGCGGAAACGGCCCTGCTTGCCTTTGAGCGTATCGGACAAGGATTTAAGAGGTCGATTATTAGCCCCGCGCAGTACACGGCCACGGCGGCCGTTATCGAACAGCGCGTCGACGGCTTCCTGCAGCATGCGCTTTTCGTTACGCACGATGACGTCGGGCGCGTGCAGCTCAATTAGCTTCTTCAACCGGTTGTTACGGTTGATCACGCGGCGGTAGAGGTCGTTTAGATCGGAGGTGGCAAATCGTCCGCCATCGAGTGGGACTAAGGGACGCAGTTCGGGTGGAATCACCGGCAGCACGTCCAGGATCATCCATTCCGGCTTGTTACCGGACTTGCGGAAACTTTCCGTCACGCGCAGGCGCTTGGCGAACTTCAGCTTCTTCTGCTGCGACGCCTCGGTCTGCATCCTCTTGCGGATGTCCTCGCTGAGGAATTCGACGTCGATCTTCTTGAGGAGTTCCTTGATACCCTCGGCGCCCATCATGGCGACGAACTTGCCGGGGTGTTCCTGGTCGAGTGCGCGCTTGCGCTCGTCGGTGATAACCTCGCCTTTGCGCAGGTCGGTGACTTCACCCGGATCGACGATGACGAAGGCTTCGAAATACAGCACGCGTTCGAGCTCACGCAGCGTGATATCGAGCAGGTAGCCGATGCGCGAAGGCAGGCCCTTGAAGAACCACACGTGCGAGCAGGGGCTGGCCAGTTCGATGTGGCCCAGGCGTTCGCGGCGCACGCGGGACAGGGTGACTTCGACGCCGCACTTGTCGCAGATCACGCCGCGGTGCTTCATGCGCTTGTACTTGCCGCAGAGGCACTCCCAGTCCGCAATCGGTCCGAAAATACGGGCGCAGAACAACCCATCGCGCTCCGGCTTGAAGGTCCGGTAGTTAATGGTTTCGGGCTTGGTGACCTCGCCGTGCGACCAGCTCCGGATCTTTTCCGGAGAAGCCAGCGAGATGCGGATGGAATCGAAATCCGCGATTAAATTTGCACGATCATATGGAGAAGAACGATACATAAAATCTCCTATTCTGATTAATCAGCGGCCAGGGCAGTTTCCATGCCCTCGCGCGGCTTCTTCATCAATTCCACATCCAGACACAGCGATTGCAGCTCGCGAATCAGGACGTTAAAGCTTTCCGGAACGCCCGGCTCCGCGGCCGCCTCGCCCTTGACGATGGCTTCGTAAATCTTGGCGCGGCCGTAGACGTCGTCGGATTTCGCGGTGAGCAGCTCCTGGAGCACATAGGCTGCGCCGTAAGCTTCGAGCGCCCAGACTTCCATTTCGCCGAAGCGCTGGCCGCCGAACTGAGCTTTGCCACCCAACGGTTGCTGGGTGATCAATGAATATGGCCCGATGGAACGAGCGTGAATTTTGTCGTCCACCAAGTGCGACAACTTCAGCATGTAGATGTATCCGACCGTCACCGGCTGCTCGAACGGTACGCCGCTCAAACCATCGTGAAGCTGGATTTTGCCGGAGGTCGGCAGGTTCGCCGACTTCAGTTGAGACTTGATGTCTTTCTCAGTCGCGCCGTCGAATACCGGCGTCGCGAAGCGAACGCCCAGAGCCTGCGCCGCCCAGCCCAAGTGGGTTTCGAGAATCTGGCCGACGTTCATACGGCTGGGAACGCCCAGCGGATTGAGCACGATCTCGACCGGCGTTCCATCCGGCAGATACGGCATGTCCTCATCGGGAACAATGCGCGCGATGACGCCCTTGTTACCGTGGCGGCCGGCCATCTTGTCGCCGACCGACAGCTTGCGCTTCATCGCGATGTAGCACTTGACCTGCTTGATGACGCCGGGCGGCAGTTCGTCGCCCTTCTTGAGTTTTCCGACGCGCTCTTCGGTGATCTTCTCGAGCACCGAGATCTGCCGCGAGGTCATTTCCTCGATCTCGTCGATCTGCTCGTTGATGCGCGGATCCTTGTCCTTCAGCTTCATGCGCTTCAGGTCGCGGGCGCGCAGCTTCTCGATCAGGTCCCGGCTCATGTCGGTCCCTTTGGCGAGCAGCTTCTTGTTGGTCTTCTCATCGTGCAGGTCGGCCAGGAGTTCCTTGCCTTCCAGCAGATTGGCGAGGCGCTTGGCGCGCTCGTCATTCAGGATGCGCTTTTCGTCTTCCAGATTCCGGCGCATGCGCTCTTCCGAGCCTTCGAGAATCAGCTTGGACCGCTCGTCAAGCTCCGCGCCCTTGCGCGAAAACACCTTGCAATCGACGACCGTTCCTTCGATACCCGGCGGGCAGTAGAGCGACGCGTCTTTCACGTCGCCGGCTTTTTCGCCGAAGATCGCGCGCAGGAGTTTTTCTTCCGGAGTAAGCTGCGTTTCGCCTTTCGGAGTTACCTTGCCGACCAGGATGTCGCCCGGCTTCACGGTGGCGCCGATGCGGATGATGCCGCTCTCGTCGAGATTCGTCAGGAAACCTTCGGCGATATTCGGAATATCGCGCGTGATTTCCTCCGGACCCAGCTTGGTGTCGCGGGCGTCCACCTCGAATTCCTCGATGTGGATGGAGGTGTAGTAATCGTCCTTGACCAGCTTCTCAGACACCACGATAGCGTCCTCGAAGTTGTAGCCGCGCCACGGCATGAACGCTACCAGAACGTTCCGGCCCAACGCCAGCTCGCCGCTTTCGGTGCAAGGCCCGTCGGCCAGCACAGTGCCCTTCTTGACCTTCTGGCCCTGGAACACGATCGGCTTCTGGTTGATGCAGGTGTTTTGGTTGGAGCGCTTGAACTTGGTGAGCTGATAGATGTCGGCGCCCACTTCGCGCGAAAGCTGCCCTTCCTGGCTGTTGCCTTCCACGCGCACGATGATGCGTTCGCTGTCGACCGAATCGACCACGCCGGAGCGCTTGCACAGCACGACCGCACCGGAATCACGCGCAGTCACGTGCTCCATGCCGGTGCCGACGTAAGGAGCCTCGGCGCGCAGCAGCGGAACCGCCTGGCGCTGCATGTTCGATCCCATGAGCGCGCGGTTGGCGTCGTCATTTTCCAGGAACGGGATCAAGCTCGCGGCGACCGAGACCAACTGCTTGGGACTGACGTCCATGTACTCGATTTCGCCCACATGCTTCAGGACGAAGTTACCGGCCTGGCGGGCGTTGACCAGCTCGGCGGTAATCTTGCCTTTTTCGTCGAGACCGACGTTGGCCTGAGCGATGATGTACTTGTCTTCTTCCCAGGCCGAGAGATAATCGCAGTGCGCTTCGAACTCGGCAGGCTGCTTCTTGGCGGCTTTGTTGACCTTATCGATCTCGCCGCGCAGCATGATTTGCCCGACCTTCAGGTCGGCTTCGCCGGGGTTCAGGATCCGGACTTCGTCCACCACATGGCCGTCTTTGACGCGACGGTAGGGGCTCTCGATGAACCCGTAATCGTTGATCCGCGCGAAACACGACAGCGAACTGATCAGTCCGATGTTCGGACCTTCCGGAGTTTCAATCGGGCAGATACGGCCGTAGTGCGTGGGATGCACGTCGCGGACTTCGAAGCCGGCGCGTTCGCGTGATAGGCCGCCTGGTCCAAGGGCGGAAAGACGCCGCTTGTGCGTGATCTCCGACAGAGGATTGGTCTGATCCATGAACTGCGACAGCTGCGATGATCCGAAGAACTCGCGGATCGCGGCCATCACCGGCTTAGCGTTGACCAGGTCGTGCGGCATGGCCGTCGACATTTCCTGGTACACGCTCATCTTTTCCTTGATGGCGCGCTCCATGCGGACCAGGCCGATGCGGAACTGGTTCTCGAGCAACTCGCCCACCGCGCGGACGCGGCGGTTGCCCAAGTGATCGATATCGTCCACCGACCCGATGCCTTTGCGCAGCTTCAGCAGGTACTGGATGGTGTCGATGAAATCGCGATGATCGAGCGTGCGCTTATCGAGCGGCGTCGCGTCGGCTTTGTCGTGCAGCTTGATGTTGAACTTCATGCGCCCGACACGCGAGAAATCGTACTTGCGGGCATCGAAGAACATGCCCTGGAACAGCTGGGTGGCGGTGTCCACTGTCGGCGGATCGCCGGGGCGAAGCTTGCGGTAGATTTCGAGCAGCGCGTCGTTCTGCTGCTTCACGCCGTCCTTGCGGAGGGTCATGGAGATGACGTTGCCGACATCGTCGAGCTCCGGGAAAAACACTTCGAAGCTGGGGATCTTGGCTTCCATCAGCTTGCCGACGATGGTCGTCGTCAGCTCGTGGTTGGCTTCGATCAGGACCTCGCCGGTATCGGTGTCGATGACGTCGGCGGCGACGTACGCGCCTTCGAGGTCATTGGGGGCGACTTCGACGTGGTCCACCTTGGCCTTCTGGATTTCCTTGTAGACGCTGGCGGTGATCTTGCGGCCCTGGGTGGCGATGGTGTCGCCGCCTTTGGTGATGGCGTGCGAAAGCTTATGTCCGATGAGCGCATCGGTCACTTTCCACTGGAGCTTCTTGCCGCTGATGACCACTTCGCTGCACTTGTAGAACGCGCGCAGGATGTCGGCGTCGGTTTTGAGACCCAACGCGCGGAGGAACACCGTCCCGTAAAACTTGCGCTTACGATCGATCCGGACGTGCAGGAGATTCTTGTTGTCGTACTCGAATTCCACCCAGCTTCCGCGATAGGGAATGATCTTGCCGAGGAAATATCCCAGCGCCTGCTGGCGCTCGAAGAACACGCCGGGGGAGCGGTGCAACTGCGATACGATCACGCGCTCGGTTCCGTTGATGATGAAGGTTCCGTTCTCGGTCATCAGCGGGATTTCCCCGAAGAAGACTTCCTGTTCCTTGATGTCGCGGATGGTCTTGTTGCCGGTCTCCGGGTCCTTGTCGAACACGGTCAATCGGATCGTAACTTTAAGCGGCGCCGCATAGGTCATGCCGCGCTCTTCGCACTCCGGCACATCGTATTTCAGCTGGAGGCCCACGGGATCTCCGCAGCGATTGCAGAAGGTAACGATGTTCTTGTTGAACGTGCCGCAGCGGGCGCAAAGCACGTCGCCGGAATGGAACGGATCCGTCTGGATGGTCGCGCCACAAGCCGGGTTCCGGCAAGTCGAGCGCAAGTGGTGCAGTCCTTTAAGGTTCCCGCACTTGCACTCCCAGTTGCCGATGGCGTAGTCGACGAACTCCAGCTGGCTTAGGCCGCGGAAGTCCGAAATCGGGAAAACGCTTTTGAAGACGCTCTCGAGGCCCGTGTCGTCACGTTCGCTCGGCAGCAACTCCATCTGCAGGAAACGCTCATACGACATCTTCTGAACCTCGATCAGGTTCGGAATCGGGATCGTAGTTTTGATTTTCGAAAAATCAACTCGCTCGCGGGCAGCACCATTTTGCGGGGTTAGCATGCTTAAATCCTCTATTCAAGAGCGACGCCGGCAGACACCGGTCCGCCGGATCAAAATGCAAAAACCCGATGGTGTGGACACACCTCGGGCTGGCTATTCATTCGCAGGGCAGACGAACTGCCAAGCAGATCGCGGGATGCCAAATTCACTGTGACCAGGTCCGGGCGCTCTTTCCGGTTGTCTTAATCTTAGCAAACGCCGTGCCACTCGTCAAACGGGCGCGGCGCAGCCGTGAACCGGCAGGCCCTTGCCGAAGCAAAGCTGCCTGCCCCACCTATCACTTAGACTACTTAACTTCTACTGTAGCACCCGCATCCACGAATTTCTTCTTGATGGTTTCGGCTTCTTCCTTGTTCACGCCTTCTTTGATAGGCTTGGGAGCGCCATCCACCAGGTCCTTGGCTTCTTTCAGGCCGAGGCTGGTGACTTCGCGTACGGCCTTGATAACGTTGATCTTATTGGCGCCAGCGGCGGTAAGAACAACGGTGAATTCGGTCTTTTCTTCGGCCGGAGCCGCAGCCGCTGCTCCGCCGCCTGCCGGTGCTGCCGCGACGGCAGCCGCCGCAGCGGAAACGCCCAGCTTTTCCTCTAGCATTTTGACGAGCTGGGATGCTTCGAGCAGCGTCAGCCCTTGAATCTGTTCCGCAATCGCATTGATATCAGCCATGTTGTTCCTTCGCTCTTTCGCCCTTAGGCGGAAAACTTATTCTCTTTAACGCCTTGATCCACTACCACGGCCAGGTTACGGCCTACCCCGTTCATCACCGTCACCAGCCGTTGAGCCGGTGCGTTGATCAGCCACAGCAACTTCGCGTAAATCTCTTCTTTCGAGGGCAGCGTCGCCAGGGCAGTGATCCCTGAGATGTCGATGACCCGGCCCTCGACCATTCCCGCTTTGAAAGTGAATGTCGGATTCGCCTTGGCATATACCGTCAGAGCCTTGGCCAGAGCCACCGGATCGCCCGAAGTGTAGGCGATCGAGCACATCCCCTTCAGTTCCTTCAGCAGCTCCTCGGATTTGGTGCCCTCGGAGGCTTTAGAAGCAATATTGTTCTTGACGACCTTATACTTGGCGCCTGCGCCGCGAACGGTCTTGCGCAGCTCGAAATCCTGCTGGACGGTAAGCTTCTCGTAGCCCGTGAGGAAGACGTTCTGCGCCTTCTGCAGCTCAGCCTTCAACGCGTCCATGTCTTTCTGTTTTTCCGGTTTCTTCTTCATTATTTGGGCTCCGCCTTCAAGTTGTAAGGCGTTACATCCAGGTGAACGCCAGGTCCCATGGTGGAACAGATGGTCGCGCTACGAACGTATTTGCCTTTAGCCGCCGACGGCTTAGCCTTGACCACTGCCTCGAGAAGCTTAAGCGTGTTTTCCACTAAAGCTTTGCTCTCGAAGCTTGCTTTGCCGACCGGGCAATGGATGCAGTTGGTCTTATCCAGCCGGAACTCCACCTTGCCGGCCTTCACTTCCTTCACCGCCTGGGCGATGTCATTAGTAACGGTGCCGGTCTTGGGATTCGGCATCAGGCCGCGCGGGCCGAGCACCTTTCCCAGACGTCCGACGCCGCGCATCATATCCGGCGTGGCGATCACGGCGTCGAAGTCGGTCCAGTTCTCGTCCTGGATTTTCTTGACCATTTCGTCGCCGCCCACAAAATCGGCACCGGCTTCGGTGGCTTCGCGCTGCTTGTCGCCCGAGGCGATCACCAGCACCTTTTTCGATTTGCCGAGTCCGTTGGGAAGAACGATGGTCCCGCGGACCATCTGGTCGGCGTGCTTGCCGTCGACGCCCAGGCGCAGATGCAGCTCCACGGTCTCGTCAAACTTAGCGAATTTGACTTTCTTGACCAGCGGAACGGCTTCTTCTACGGAGTAGGGCTTTATTTCGACTTGCTGGAACGCAGCGGTGTATTTTTTGCCAGTTTTGCGGCTCATAGTTGATTGGTCCAAACGGCCGAGCGCGAGACATCCGCCTCAGCCTCCCAAAGTGGAATCTCTAAGATAGCAAACCTAGCTGGACCCGCGCAACTGCCTTTGGCAACCTGCGTGCTAAAATCATGGGCATGAAAAAATTCTCCATTTCCCTGGTTGTAATGGTCGCCGCGTTCGGGTTGTCGCTTTCGACCCTCGCGCAGACTGCCAAAGACGACATTAAAGATGCCGGCAAGGATGTGAAGAAGGCTGGAGAAGCTACCGGCAAAGCCACTGCCAAGGTCGCCAAGAAAACGGCCAAGGCCACCAAGAAAACCAGCAAGAAGGTAGTTCACAAGTCCGCCGACGCGGTCAGCAACACGGCGGACAAGGTGGCAGACAAGACCGCCGACAAGAGCAAATAGCGCGTCTTATCGGGTTTGGCGGCGGCGCAGGAAGAACAGGGACATCAGGCCTGTTCCCACCAGGGCCGAAGAAATCGGCTCAGGGGTCACGCTGGTGATCCCGATGCCGGTAGCGCCGACCGCACCAGTGACGCCCGCCGAGTTAGCGATGTCAGCCGCGAAATAAGCAGCCGTACCGTTTCCCGTCGAGAGGCCGATCAGCTGATTCACATCGGTGAACCCACCCGTCCTGTTCACTGCAAAGGTGAGCGTATTGACTCCGCACCCGCTCCCGTTGGTACAAGACGACTTGACGGCATTGGTGAAGATCGAGAAGGGGGGATTGGTGCCTGGACCAGCCCCATAATCAGAGTACAAGGAACTGCTAAAACCGCTCAATGCCAGGGTACCCCCGATCTCGTTATTAAACGAGAACGCTTCATGCGTACCGGTATCGATCAGATTGAATCCGAATCCATCCGCTAGATCGACCGTGAAGTCGATCGCACTGCCATCGAGCTTCAACTCGACCGTACCGTAAGGGCCGGCACCGAATGCCACAACATCCGTGCTGTTGAGGTTGAAAGTACAATCGGTGGTGCTCGCGCATACCGATGCTTTAGCACTCGGAACCATGATCACCGCGGCGGCGAGCGCCAAAAAAGTCAAACTGCGTTTCATCGTCTTGTGATTTCTCCACATTCAGCATGCACTTGGTTCCACGCCGGCGCCTCTAGCCCATTGGTAATGAAATCGAAACTCTAGTAGTGAGGGTTGTACTGGTACTTCCCTCCCAGGGTTCCGCCAAAGACCAAAGAGCCAGGGTGCAGCATGCTAGCCTGAGGATTCCCGTGCATCCCACCGAGCCCAAACTTTCAGCCGCGGCCGGATTCGCGCGGCTGGTCGAAATCATGGCCCGTCTGCGCTCCCCGGGCGGCTGCCCCTGGGATCGCGAACAGACCTTCGACACCATCAAACCGTACCTGCTCGAAGAGACCTATGAGGTCATGGACTCGATCGACGCGCGCGATTGGGATGGCTTAGCCGACGAGCTCGGCGATCTGCTGTTACAAGTGGTGTTCTTCTCGCAAATGGCGAAAGAGGCCGGATACTTCGACGTCACCGACGCAATCGAGGCCATCAACAGTAAGCTGGTCCGGCGTCATCCGCACGTATTCGCCGATGGCGACGCGAAAACCTCGGACGAAGTCTTGCGCAAATGGGACGAGATCAAGGCAATAGAAAAGAAGGAGAGGCCGAAAGGCCTCTTGGCAAGTGTCCCGCGTAGCCTCCCTGCCCTGATGGAAGCCGGCAAGATCGCGGGACGCGCGGCCGGCGCCGGATTTGACTGGAACAATGTCGATGAGGTTCTCGAAAAACTCCACGAGGAGCTGGCCGAGCTGGACGGCGCGCGCAAGGCAGCTTCGCAGGAAGCTCTTCAAGACGAGATCGGCGACCTGCTGTTCGTGATCGTGAACATCGCGCGGTTTTTGAAAGTCGACCCCGAACAAGCCCTGCGCGGGACCAACTCCAAGTTCCGCCGCCGTTTCGGGCACGTCGAACAAGGCTTGGAAGCGCACGGGAAATCGCCGAAGGAGGCCACCATTGAAGAGATGGAACGTCTTTGGCAAGAAGCGAAGGGTCAGGAGTCCAAGCGCGAGGGCGTATGATCGTCCGCGCGCTCTCGGGTCACGCGGAATTTGCCGAAGCCGTCCGCCTGCAAAAAGTGATCTGGGGCTTCCCCGATCTGGAACTGCTGCCGGTGCGCTTCTTCGTAGTCGCATCGCGTATCGGAGGCCAGACGCTGGGAGCGTTTGAGGACAGCCGCATGGCCGGGTTCCTTCTGGCGATTCCTGGTATTAAAAGGGATACCGGCATACCGTATCTCCACAGCCATATGCTGGGCGTGTTAAGCGATTATCGCGATGCCGGCGTGGGCCGGATGCTCAAGTCGGCCCAGCGCGAAGATGCCGTGGCTCGAGGGATTCGCCTGATCGAGTGGAGCTTCGATCCATTCGAGGCGAAGAACGCCTATTTCAATTTGGAGCTGCTAGGCGCGATCGTGCGGACCTACGTTCCCAACATGTACGGCATTTCCGCCAGCGCACTGCACGGCGATTTACCTACGGACCGGTGTATCGCCGAATGGCGGATCATTGATCAAAGGCCCGCCGACCGGCCTCATGACAAGTCTCAAGTTGCCTTTCGCGTTTCCCTGCCCCCTCAAAAAACCCGCGAATCTCAGAAGTCGCTGGGTCGCGAGTTGCAGCGGCATTTTGCCGATGGACTGGCTGTGACAGGGTTCGAACGTTCCGGAGACACGGGAACTTATTTGTTATCGCCATGGCAATCCACATAGAGCAGATCACTCTACGGGAGATCGCCATGCCGCTGGTGCATTTCTTCGAGACCAGCTTCGGCCGGACCACGCACCGCCGGATCATCCTGGTCGAGGTCTTTAGCCAGGGCGTTTCGGGATGGGGCGAGGTCACCTGCGGCGAGAATCCTTTCTACAACGAGGAGTGGACCGATGCGGCATGGATGATCGTGCGCGATTACGTCGCGCCTCGGATATTGCGCGCGTCTTTTGAGAGCGCAGCGGATGTAGGTGCCCGGAGCGAACACATTCGTGGGCACTACATGGCTCGCGGCGGAGTCGAAGCGGCGGTGTGGGATCTGGAAGCAAGGATGAAAGGCGTGCCGTTGTGGGATCACATCGGCGGCGGCTGGTTCAAAGAGATCGCCTGCGGCGTTTCGATCGGGATTCAGAACTCGGTAACGGACCTGCTGACGACCATCGAGAAGGAAATCGCCGCCGGCTATCAGCGCATCAAGATCAAAATTAAACCGGGATGGGATGTGGACGTGGTGCGAGAGGTCCGGAAAACCTTCCCTGCGATCCGTCTTATGGCCGACGCGAATTCCGCTTACACGCTCGCCGACGCAGACCGGCTCAGAGCTCTCGACGAGTTCCACCTCATGATGATCGAGCAGCCGCTAGCGCACGACGAGATCGTCGATCACGCGGCGTTGCAGGCGCAACTCGACACGCCCATTTGCCTCGACGAATGCATTCGCACCGTGCATCACGCCGAGCAGGCGATTCGGCTCCAAGCGTGCGGGATCATCAACATCAAGCTCGGGCGCGTGGGCGGATTTCGCGAAGCCCTGCGCATTCATGACCTGGCTCAGGCCAACAGCATTCCTGTTTGGTGCGGAGGCATGCTCGAATCGGGCATCGGGCGCGCACACAACATCGCTCTTTCGACGCTGCCCAACTTCGTGCTGCCTGGGGACGTTTCGGCCAGCAAACGTTACTGGACGCGTGACATTATTTCACCGGCTGTCGAGGTTTCGCCGCAGGGAACCATAAGCGTGTCCGAAGCCTCAGGCTTCGGTTACGACATCGACCGCGATTATCTGCGCCACGTCACCGTGCGGGAGGAAACCCTCACGTGAGC
>Ga0265313_10004182_pt1 | contig 11201 bp, 4 predicted proteins | sample 4123metaG_FD_203122 | JGI IMG/M metagenome (GOLD analysis project Ga0265313, IMG submission 203122) | Rhizosphere microbial communities from Carex aquatilis grown in University of Washington, Seatle, WA, United States - 4-1-23 metaG | ecosystem: Host-associated > Plants > Roots > Rhizosphere >...
GGCGTTCCGCCAGAAAATCGCAGAAACCTTCGATGAAATGCACGGGCCGTTGGTTCGATTGATGGATCAACGGGTATTGCATTTCGAAGATCCGCGCATCGGGATCGTCATCGTCGATGGGCGTGATGTGCGGGTTGTTTTCCCAGATGGCGGGGACGGAGGTCCTTACGTCTGTCAGGAATCGTCCAGGGTACTGGCGGTGCAATTCGTGGATTGCCGCCGTCATGACCATCACGTCGCCCGGACAAAGGTAGCACCGCAAGATGCGCCGGGCCGGACCGGTAGGCGATGGAGGGCGCTGATCGAAACGTGAACTGGGTAAGGCCTCGTGAGCGTGGCCGTTTGTAGGCGCCTTACCGGCTTCCGTGAATTGGTTTTCTCGAATCATGTTTTACTGCCAGTCGTTGGTTGTGGTACGAGCCGTCATGCGACCGATTCAAAACTCAGAATTGGGCCGCGCTTATTGATCTCCGCCAGTTGTCGCAGAGCCGCTTGCCCAGTCGGCGCATGAGGCGCAAGACGATGACTGGCCTCGAATGCCCGCACCGCTTCAGTCAAACGTCCGCGAGCGTGAAGTGCCTCGCCCAGCGAAAGCTGCGTGTGGGCCGCGGCGGGGCGCACACGTAGCGATGTCTGAAACGCGCCGATCGCTTTGTCGAGGTGTCCCATGCGCAGCGCCGAGATTCCCAGGTTATGATACGCGGCGGCGTTTCCCGGGTTTCGGCGAACCAGCTCTTCGAGCGCGCGCACCGTTTCATCCGGTCGCCCGTGATAAAAAAGCAGCCGACACAGCGCCTCCATCGGCGCCGCCTCGTCCGGGCAATTCGCAACCCCGCGTTCGAGGAACTCAAGCGCCGCGGAGAGGTTTCCACCGGCCTCTGCCACTTTTGCGGCCAAGACGACCGCCGTCGCGAGCAAGGCGGTATCGTCGACTGGGATCCGCCGGACGGCATCAGCTGCCTCGGCAAGTTGTTTTTGTTCCAACAGAGTATCGATGAGTCCTTGCCATCCTTCGCGGTACGATGGGACTTCCTTTACGACTCGGCGCCACAGTTCTTCGGCCTTGGCGAGCGCCCCCATGTCGGTGTAAACGACCGCCAGGTTATGTCGCGTCTTGTAGCCTGTGATCCCACGGTCGAGACTGGCGAAGTGGGGCTGGTCGTCATTGGCCAAGGCCGCCATATAGGCCGTTTCCGCTTGCCGGAGCTCGCCGGCGTCGTGGTGCAGCAACGCTGCGCGAAAATGCAACTCGGCATCCTTAGGGAAGATTGCCAGGGCCTCGCGGCAATATCGCGTGGCATCCTCTGGCCGGCCAAGTTCGCGCAAGCTGCTCACCAAGAGAGCGTAGATCTTGCGGACGTGGCTCTCTCGCGGGTCTGCTGCCGCCAGGCTCCGTTCAAGTGCCCTCACGGCCTTCTTGTACTTTTTCGCGTCGGCGAAGGTCATGCCCAAGTTGAAGAGTGTAAACGTGTGTCCAGGCTGCTCCTTCAGCTCCATGCGCAAGAGCTGGAAGTCCCGAGTCAACTTGCGGCGGCGTCCGGCGGGCGAATGGTCGGCTCCTGCGTGTACGACGAACAGCGGCGTGAATACCACCTCTCCGCCCGCGCGCCGGATTGCCGCCAGAACCTGTTCGTGGATTCGTCCCTCGAAACGCAAATCGGGCCGATTTCGAAAGACCTTGCAATGATCGACCACCGTCATGTCGTGCTTGGCGTCATGGCCTGCTGCCGGACAATGAACCTGCATCGTGAAACCCAAGATGTTGTCCGGAATCGGCCCGCTGACCAATTCCCGGAGTTTGCGGCCGTTTTCGGCGTCGATCACGTCGTCGGAGTCGATCCAGATGATCCACTGCCCGCACGCGTATTTGAGCGACTCGTTGCGGGCAATGGAGAAACTATTAGGCCAAGGGAAATGGTAGACTCGGCATCCAAGCTGACGGCAGATTTCAGGTGTTCGGTCGGTTGATCCGGTATCGACGACAATGACCTCGTCAGCCCAACGAAGGATGCTTGCGACAGCCGCACCAATCGTCAACTCGTTGTTTCGGGCGATCATGCAGCAGGATAGTCGCGGTCGTCGGTCGTCCGTCGTTGAGCGAAAAACAAGATCTGCCGAACGCGGATCAGTCGCCAGTTGTTGATTGTCATTCGTCAATTGCATGGAAACGCCATTGCCGGTGATCGACGACGAACTACCAATGACAGACCCTCGCCACTTTTCCTCGTACAGACGCTGGTTGTGGGCTACAAGGGCGGGCAGATCGACGCCAGCGGCGGCAAAGCTGGCGTGGCCGAAATGGTGAATGTAGGCATCGCGGGCAATCACACAGCGCCAGCCGGCCGAGATCGCTCGACGGCAGAGGTCGTCGTCCTCGAAGTTGCCGATTCCGAATCGTTCATCGAAGCCGCCGATCGCTTCGAATACCTCGCGACCTACCAGAAGGCAGAAGCCGACGAGCCGATCCACGTCTTCGCGCACACCGTCGTTGTGCTTTCCGTGTTCCCATGCCCAGCCGTCGAGGCACGCCAGGTCGTCATAGCCTGCGGCCACTTGTTGTGCGCCGCTCACGCAGTTTGAACAGGGACCGACGACGCCGACCTGGAAACGGGGAACGCGGAGCGTGGGGTGGGGGGCGGAGACATTCCCAGGCGTCATTTTTCCTCGGACGTTTGTAGTTGGTGCTTGGCCATTACGCATTGACCCTTCGCCAGAAGGTGGAGTCGTCTTCAGGTTCCTGACTTCAGGCTCCCGACTCTCCACCTCGTCCCCCCTGCCGGCTTCGAAGGCACGCAACATCCGCGTGAGCCATCCGGTCGTGACGATGACGTCGTTATTGAGGAACAAGATGTGCGTACCGCGGCTTGCTAGAGCACCTTGATTACAGGCGGCCGGGAAACCACGGTTTTCGCTGTTTGCGATCAGTTTTACGTCGGGGCAGGAGCGGACATACTGCGGCGTTCCGTCCGTGCTACCATTATCGACGATGATCAGCTCATAGGGTTCGTCGGTGAATAAGCGGATGCTGGCCAGGCACTGGCGAGTGAAGGCGAGTTGGTTGAACGTGGGGATGACGATGGAAATCAACTCGGCGTCAGTCATTGAGCGAGAAGCGATACCTGCCGACCGTTGATCGCTTGTCAATGGCCCTTGGTCGTCGGCTGCCGTTCGTTGCAAATCGCGCCCCGTGAGCTGCGCAGGCACGGCGACGACTTGGTAACGGGCGGTGTGAAAATCCTCGGCATCGGCCACACTCAGGCCAGCGATGTGCATCTGGCCGAGACGCAGCTCGCCGGGTGACCCGGCCGCCCGCCAATCATTGAGTTCCTCGCTGGCCTCGGGAATTAGTTCAACCGTCTTGTAGCCGGAGCGAAAAAAGAGCTTTTCGATTTCGCGGCGAGTGTAGATCCGCAGGGGAGGCGATTTTGGATCTTGGACTCTCGCTTCTGGAATATCCAACCGCGTATCCGACCGGCAGTGCAGGCGCCCCGGCTCGGAGTGTGGGAAGGATCTTTCCACGATCTCCCGACTTCCTTCTGAATTCGGTCTGTAACTATCCGTTTCTCTTAACCTGTCCCGTTTTTTATCCCCAGGTGACCATTCGCCGGCCAGGAGCGCACCCACAACGGCCTGGTGCCGGGAATTCGCAAACTTCGCCTTGAGCGTGCCGCCTGGGGCAAGCGCCTCACGCAAGCGCCGCAGAACGGCAAGCGGCTCTTGATGGATCGGCAGCGTGTCGCCCAAGTCAATCGAATCGAACGCGCCAGGGCCGAGGTCGGGCAATGTGCCGGATCGGCCGTCGAGGTATAGATTGAGCGCGCGGCGGGCCGGTGCGCATGTCTCGTCGATCGAGGAATGGCGGTCATCGTTGTTAGAGCCGTACTCAGCCACCGGTCCCGCGGCACCGTACACGAGCGTCAGAGGTGGAGATAGCGGCTGGTTGATTGCCGATTGCCGAGTGCCGGCGCTCGCAACGGGGAAAGATTGGTCCGGAGAAGTTTTCACCTCCTCGGTCGGCCCATCTACTGACGTTTGCCCGTCCCCGTTTTTGTACTCTCCCCCGCTAACCTTCCCACTACATTTTGTGGGCAAAGACGCAGTAGCTGCCACGTTGACGTCGGAATTCCTGTGAGTTTCGCCTCGGGCAAACAGCGGAATCCAACCGGCGGCCATCTCGGCCCGAACGATTAGATCGCGCTCGGCCTCGTGATTCCCGCGAAGCGAGGCTGCCACTGCGTCAATGCCGAGTTCCAGACCGCGCGTCGAGCCCCAGCGGCTGTGGTCGCGGGCCGGGTGCGGCGGGCAAAACGATCGAATGCCCGCTGATCGCCAGGCACGCGCGGCCAGCTCGATGTCTTCGCCGTTGGTGCCCGTCACCGGCGGACGGAGGAACAGGTACGGCAGCCACTCCCGTCTCAGGAACCAGGCCTGGCCGACCAGATCGACCTCAACGGTCACATCGTTGGGCCGCTGCCAGCCATGCATCGTACGCTCGCCGTAGCCCTGCCCGTGGAGCACGATACCTGCCGTTCCCAAAATACCCGGCGTGCCCGCCATCGTTTCCAGGCAATTGGCGAACCAATTCGGGCCGGGAATCGAATCGTCGTCGAACACGGCCACGAATTCGCTGGCGGCGGTCATGGCCAGCGCGAAGCGGGCATGAAAATGCGTGTTTTCGCTCGACGTCACGATCCGATCGAACCCAGCGCCCGCAAGCGCCGCTGCGACCGCCGGTGTGGGATCGTTGGCGCAGGCCCAGATCCGATCGGGCTTGACGGTTTGGGCACGCAGGGCCTTGACTAGCGGCCGAATCGTGTTTGGGCGGCGATAGGCAGTGATGATGGGGGTGATCGACGGCATGGTGAATTGAGTCCCTTTGGTTGCTAGACGTTGCTAGACCTCGTAAATCGTTGGGTTGCGATGGGATTTCATTGTTTCGTATTTGTTGGACTATCGTCGCGCTCTCCGCGTCTCCATTTCACCTCACGAAACCAATGCGACTTGCGGCGAGGGTCGGCGCTTCAAGCCATTCGCGTGAGGCTTCGGGAGCAACTTCCTGATTTCGCCGACGACCCGCGAACACGCTTCGCTGCCAAGTTCGTCAACGAGCTTCACGGCCAGCGCTTTCGGTTCGGTCGGCAATGTGATCGTGAGGGGCCTGTCGCCATTCGTCCGCTTGGGAAGTTTCCCGTATTCGATCAAGGCCTCGATCGCCTTTTGCAGCGATTCGGCGTCCATCTTGGCCATGAGCAGCACGGTGCGGCGCGTGACGACGCTGTCCCGTGCCAGGATGATCTCTTTGGCATCCTGCCCGTAGGTTGCGACAACCGCATCGACGGCGGCAGCGAACGTCGCATCGCGAAAGATCGTGGCCCGCGAGACGCGGTATTCGTGGGCGAGACGCGTGGATAATTCCAACGTCTCAACGTGAGACGTTGCTCCTGCGCTGGAATGGTCACCGCCTTGCGCGCCCTTTTCGAGTAGGTATCGCGTCCCCCGAAAATACGACACGGCCATGGGCGAAAGATTGCGGCGCGAGAGTTGGTTGTTCAGAATCCAGCGCTTGCACGCCTCGCGATCCGGCAGATCGAGGTACACGACGCCGAACATCACTCCGAGCCGGGCGCAGTGTTCGTATCGTTGATGCCCATCGAGAATTGCCCTGTTCGCTTTCCAAACGACGAGATCGTCACGGCAACCTTCGGCGAGCAAGCTGTGTTCAAGTTGTGCCGACTCATCGGCCGACGGTGTCGGGCAGAATGCCTGAAACTCTGGGTCGAACGCGAGATTGTACTCCACGGCGAATCGCTTGTGCGCGAAACCGGGTGGGTCGTCAAAAGCTAGTTTTACGTTGAAGTTGGACATGGATCAGCTCTCCGTGATTGGTTTCGACGTTGTGCGCCCTTTGCAGAAGTATTCCGTGATGGTGGGCCTGCAATCGCTCCGCTCCGCGTTTTCCTGATCTCCTCATCCTTCCGTCACCAGGTGCATACCAGCGCCGCGTTCCTAGTGCCGGGCACCTGGTACTGTCGGGTCTTGCGCCCCTTGGTCCATTCGTCGATCGCCGAGCCGACATCGACGATCACCTGCCGCTCATCGGGCTTGGCCCGCTGCCAATATTTGTGGACGATGATGCACGCCGCCGGCCCGGCCGAGACCAGCATCGGCCGCTTCACGCTGAGCAGCCGCTCGACCAGCTTGTCGAGGCTGAAAGCCGTTTCCAAAATGTTCTCCGGCACCCAATAGTCGCCGCCATCGGAGGCCACCAGCGCGCACGCTCCCAAGGTGAGCTGCCTGAAGCGCTGGTAGTTGCCGTTGACGAAGATGTTGGCAAATGTCACTTGCGAAAGTGGGGCCGTGATCTGCCTGAGATACCATTCGTGCGAAGCGCGGTCGCAGCAGGCATCAGACAGGCCGAGGTAGTAGCCGGGATCGTTGAAGCGCAGCGCTGCGTTCAAGTCGGCGGCGAACTGCGATGCGCCACCGGGGTAGGACCAACCATCCTGGGCTTTGACTGCTGAGCCGGAACAGATGGCTCTCTCGCCGTCGCCGAAGCGTGCGAAGGCGAACGGCGGGCCGAAGAAATTGAACTGGTCGAAGTCGCGGCGGAAGTCCTGGGTGAACGTCATGGGGCCGAGGGCTCGTTTTTCCGACTCCGTCCTTGATGCCTCGCGTTCCGCGATCGCAGCCATCCGGTGGGGCCGCCAGACGCAGAGGGCCTCGGTCGATTGCTCCAGATTCATGCCGCGTAGCGCCTGTTTGTATGCCTGGTGTTCGTCCGAGTGGATGCAATGCGGCGAGCGCGTGTCTTCGAGGTGATCGACATGGATCAACGGCACGGGGTAGCCATGGATCATGCCGGCCGCCGCCATCCGCTCCTGATAGAACGTCCAACCGGAGTCCATGAACGGGCCCGGTTGCGCATCGGTACGGCAAGCAATTGGCCCCATGCGGTCGAGGTCCGATTTCTTGACCATCACGGCACAACCCCCGACATACGGCTGTCGAACCATCGATACGCCGTCGATTTCTTCGACCATGTCATCTTCGATAATCGCTTCGCCTTCCTTTCGGAAATGGAACCCCGAGAGCACGCCGAACCGGGTGCCGCGCAGGTGGCATTCCGCCAGGCGTCGCAACAGATTGGGCGGCACGACCGTGTCGTTATCGACTTTGGCCCGCAGCTCCTCTTCGCCCGCCCCAGGAAACTCGGAATGATCACCGAACCAAACTTCGTTCATCGGGGCGACCACGCCGCGGTTGACGGGTGATAGGATCAGCGTGGCCCGGTCCTCGCCTTGGAGCCGCTCTTTCAAGAATTCGATCGTGCCGTCGGTCGAGGCGTTATCCCAAACGACCACTCGAAAATTCGGATAGTCCTGCGCCAAGACCGATTCCAAGCTCGGCCGGGTGTATTCGAGGCGGTTAAACGTGACCATGAGTACGATAATGAGCGGAAATCCGGTAGACGAGTCGAGGGACGGCGAGGAGAGCACGTCCGATGGCGCATCGGAAGTCGCGATGAGCGATTGGGCTTCGCGGGGTGATGGTTCGCCCGCCCATCGCTCGGCGCTCCGCTCCACGCTTGTTGCTATAGCAGGAACGGCGTCTTCGGTACGGCGGGCACCCTGCGACGGCTTGGCCACCACGAGCCACTGATAGATGAAATACTCCTGAATTTCCTCGACGGGTGCCTCGATCGTCATGTTGCCAAGCGTAACCCTGCCGGGCCGGCCGGCACGCTCCCACTCTTCGTAGCCGGGGCCGGGAACCGCGGACCATGAGGTGACCGTGTAACCCGTCTGGTCGAACAGTTTTTGGATGTTGCGGCGGCAGAAGAAGCTGCGGTGCGTGGCGTCAAGGAGCCCGGCCTCCTCGTAAGTCCAGTTTCCGTCCAGAAGCGAGCGCACCACAGAATGGTGTCGCACGTTGGGGATGGAGGCGATGAGCACTCCGCCCGGTTTGATCCAAGACCGAATGCGTGCCAACTGTTCGGCCGGATCGGCGAAGTGCTCCAGTACGTCTCCGAGAGTGACTACGTCGAAGTAGTCGTCGTATGAGTCGATTTCGATTTGTTCAAAGTCGCCGGTCAAAACGCGGTCGAGGCGCGTTCGAGCGACAGCCGCCGCTTCTTCGTTGAGCTCAATGCCGATGACCTCGCACGGTTGCCGCTCCTTGACCATCATCGCCAAACGGCCATGCCCGCAACCGACCTCGCACATTGTTCGCGCGGTGTGCGAAATAAGCCTCAGGATGTCACCGCGGGGATGATCAAAGTAGGAAGGGTCGTGAGATTGGACCGAAGGGCGGACGGTTGAAATGGAATCGTTGCCCGCACGCACTCCTTTCGCCTTTCTTGCATCTCCTCCGTCGTCGCCATTGTCGAGCAACGGACAACCAATGGCCGCTTTCAACATTTCTCGCACGCGGTCGTCGTAAGTGTGCTTCGCCAGCACCTCCGCGCGCCCGGCTGCGCCGATCCGTTCTCGGAGATCGTCGCGCCTCAAGTAGTATTGCAGTTTATCGAGCAGCTCCTGGCCGCACGTGTAGGTTACGAGATGAATGCCGTCCCGAAATAGTTCGTGTTGTCCGTTCTCGGACAGGTCGTTGGTAACCAACAGCGAGCCGCTAGCCAGGGACTCGAAGACCCGCATGTTGACATCGTTCAGAAGGCTGCGGTTGAAAACGGCCCTTGAGGCCGAGTAGATGCGGGCCATATCCTCGAAGTAGGCGTTGCCCACGAACATGTTGGGAAAATACTGTTGCAGCAATCGCACCAGGTCGGCACGCGGACCGGTGAACAGATTGCCGACGAAACAAACGTCCCGAACCTTGGGGACAGTGATGCCACCGTGGATTTTCGGATCGCAGGCCAGGGGCAGCCACCGGGCCGTGGCGACGCCAGCTTGTCGAAGTCGTTCGGCCCCGTCTTTCTGGGCCGCGAGGACGATATCTGCCTCACGTGCTCGCCTGAGTGACCGTTCGGAGTTGATGTGGGTGTCGATGGCCCAGTAGATAACCGGCTTTTTGCAGCGCGGCAGGGCATAATCAAGCCCATCGTCGACCACCAAGCAGAGATCGAATTCACTGTCTTTCAGCCGTTCGATCTCGCCGGGGACGAAATGGGTTACGGCATCCAACGCGCCCTTTGCTACCCTTCGTTCAAGAGCCAGCCGCACGTAGGTGCCAGTCGTCTCAGGACGTTCTTGATCGTAGATCAGGACGATTCGGCGGATGGGATCACTGGTATTCATGGTAGGTACGTTGCGTGTGTTTCGGTGCTTGGGGAGACATTTCCGCCCTCGTCCGGTCCAACGTCGGATGGGTCATGGCCCTCAATGTGTGACCCGGCACCATTTCGGATGTCGTCTTCGAATGGGCGAGGCCGTTCGGTTGATTCGGCACGATCATCGCCACTCAACGGAGCGGCCGGCTTATCGTCGGCCCAGGTGTCAGAATCACGTGACTCCCTAGCGACCACCCAAGGGGGATCGGGCAAGGCATCCATGAGAATCCTAGCGCTCATGGACCTCTGAATCCCGACGAACGCGCTTCGACCGCCCGTACGGTGGAGGCGCATCGCATCGCTTACGGCGCGGGGACAGAACGCGTGAGGATCGAAAGGACACCATCGGAGCCATTCGTCGTTGAGCGGATGAAGCACGTTCCCAATGACGTCAAGAAACAAGTGGAAATCGCGCGGCGTAATGAGGCCCAAGGGAGGGCAAGCCCAATCGCCGTCGAGGCAGCGTGGATACGCTCTTCCATCCGCCGGGCGTAATCGGCCCTCCAACATTGCGTCAAAAAACCAAGGCTCGTCGTCACCCTCGACCGGCTGCAAGCGTACCTGCGGGTTCGCGGAAGGAATCGTGACGCTGATCCAACCTCCGCGTCCCGTATGTTCAGTTCGCTGAATTGCGATGACCGATTGCGTGCTCGCTACGGATTCGCCGGGTGAACCAACACGCCCAAACCACCCAAAGGCGTTTAGCAGCGTCTCAATGAGTCGCTCGTCCGGGCACCTTGCCAATTGCACGCGCCTCCAGATGTCGAAACCACGAATGCGGACGAAATACTGTTCGACATGAACTAGTCTCACTGATCGCTGGGGCATTGGTACGTCCTCCTCGATCGAGAACTCGTTGCGCCGCCGCCTTTCGCGGCGCTTGCCGTGCTGGGCCTTCAATGTGCTGCGCGCGCTCCGTCTATATAAAGAGGACCTTTGAAACGCCGGTTGGTCCCCAAGATAATTTCGAAAACAAGAGAATCGTCCAGTTTCATGGCGGGCGCTCTCCATGTTAAAGATTTTTTTGAACCAACTCGCGTCGAACCTCGTACAACCGTATCAAGCGAGACTCGAACTTCGCGGTGCATCCATTTCAAGGAGCACCGTGCATGGACCCATTTTCGCCTCCGAACTCTTCGTGCGATGGTTGCTCAGGTCGCAACCAGGGCCACAACAATTCGGGCCAACGAAACGAACCCGTGCCAATCGCCAATCTGGCGCAGCTACGGGCCGACGCCAGCGTCGTCATTCGCAAGCTGCCTCTTAGTAAGGCGTTACGCAAGGGTGCCAAGCTCGACACACCGTACGCCGAGGGGCAATCGTCTACCGACCATCCTGATGCAGCGGCCGTGGTCGAAGAGTGTAGGCGAAGGCAGCCGGAATGTGCCTGCTTTTCCGACGCCGCCTTCGCCGAGGCCTATGTTGGGCTCTTGCAGGATCGCCTTTGCGGAATCCGCGTTCTCGAGCGGTATGCGAGCGAAAATCCTGAAATCGCTCGCGCCGCGCTTGCTGAAATTGCGGAGGTCTTTCCCAATACCAACCCTGGCGAACGGCTACTCATCTGGTACGAAGTGCGGAGGCTCCATGCCAAGCACGCGGATCACCGGAACAAGCTGACCGAAATCCGCAATGCCTGGCGGAACATTCAGAAGTCCCAGCGCCGTGTGGAGTATTTAGGAAAGGGCAAGCGGCTCTCGTGCGACAAGCAAATGCGGCAACCCGCAACGCTCCTCCTCGATGCCACTTGCAAATGGACCGACGAGCCGCTCGAACGGATGTCGGCCGAGGAGATCATTCAGCTCTTGAACCAGGTCTTGGGAGCGCGCGACCGACGTTACCTTTGGCAGTTGGTCAAAGATTGGGGGCACTGGTCCGATTCGCTGCTTGCCGTGCTTCAGTCACAATTGACCGCCGA
>Ga0265313_10004184_pt1 | contig 11198 bp, 13 predicted proteins | sample 4123metaG_FD_203122 | JGI IMG/M metagenome (GOLD analysis project Ga0265313, IMG submission 203122) | Rhizosphere microbial communities from Carex aquatilis grown in University of Washington, Seatle, WA, United States - 4-1-23 metaG | ecosystem: Host-associated > Plants > Roots > Rhizosphere >...
GGCTGCTTCAGGAACAGGCGGAGCGCGGCTTTGAGCGCGCGCGGCCCCTTGTCGCCGTAGACGGCTGACGTGCCGAGATAGTGCTCGTCTTCGCGGAGAAAAGCGGACAGCAGCGCCTCGGCGGCGTGCGCGTCGCGCGCGGTCATCTTGCGAAAGGTGAGTTTCATTGGGCCTTTCCCGTCGTCCTGAGGTGCCCGCGCGGATCAGCGCGTTTAGGCGCGTCTTCGACGCGCTATGGCGCGGGCCTCGAAGGACCTGTGAGTCAGAGACCCTTCGAGGCGCGCCTTTCGGCGCGCACCTCAGGGTGACGGGCGAGGTTTAGCAAGCCTCACACCGCCCTGCACTTCCCCGGCACGCCGAGCGAACATTCGAGCGCGGCGCGGTCCCATCTGGCGAGCGTCGCGGCGGCGACGTAGGTCGATTGCAGGAAGGTCATCAAGGTCGAGTCGGGGTCGTCGCTCGCGCGCATCGCCGCATAGGGCAGCAGGAATTCGCCGAGCTCCTTCGACCAGCCTGCCTCCTTCGGTGCGACGCGCGCCTCGGCAAAGCCCGCCGGCGCCGGATAGGCATAGGAGTAGAACGCCGCCTCGTCGTAGAGGCCGCCGCCGCCCGGCCAGAAGCCGGCGCTCGACACTTCGTGCGAATAGGCTTCGCGCGCGACGCTGTTCGGCAGGTTCGGCACGCCGCCCGGATGCGGCGGCGCACTGCGCCCGGAGAAGCGCGTCACCGCGAGGTCGAACGAGCCCCAGAAGAAATGCACCGGAGAGACCTTGCCGAGAAAGCCGGTGCGGAAGCGCTTGAACACCTCGTCGGCCGACAGCAGCACGTGCCAGAAGCGGCGGACGTAGTCCTCGTCGTAGGCGGCGTGCACAGTGTCCTTCTCGAACGGGATCGCGTCGGCGATCTCGTTCGGCGTGGTGCGGATCGACACCTCGATGCCGAGCTGCTCCAGCGCGCTCATGGTCTCGTCGTAGAATTCCGCCACCGCCATCGGCCGCAGCATCACCTGGCGGTAATGGCCGTCGCTGGTGCGGATCCACAGCACGTGGTCGATGAAGTCGAAGTCGATCTGGAACGAGCGGCCGCGGTCGGGGATCGGCGAGGTGGTGAGCCCGCGCGCGGCGACGTAGAGCGGCACGTGCCAGGAATGGTTCTGCCAGGGCGTGAGCGTGAGGCGTATCTTGCCGACGATCTGCGTCATCAGGTGCAGCGTCGCCCGCGTGTCGCGCCAGGCCTCGGCGGACAGTTCGGGCCAGCGGTCCAGGTTTGGGGCGCCCATGATGTTCACCGTCATGCCCGGGCTTGACCCGGGCATCCATGATGCATGGCCGCGGGTATAACCTTTGGCCGCAGGCCTAGCGGGGCCTCATCATGGATTGCCGGGTCAAGCCCGGCAATGACCGGAAACGCGGAACACCCCTCACCGCTCCGGGGTTCATGGAGCGCCACCGGAGCGTCCTCATGAAACTCGGCATTATCGGCGCGGGCAATGTCGGCTGCGCCTGCGCGCTCACCGCCGTCAACCGCGGCACGGCCCGCGACATCGTCCTCGTCAACCGCACGCGCAAGACGGCCGCCGCCGTCGCCACCGACATCCGCTACGGCCTGCCGCTCTCGCCCCGCGCCAGCATCACGGACGGCGACTATGCGGACCTGAAAGGCTGCGGCGTCGTCATGATCACCTCCGGCGTCAACGAGAAGACGGGCGGCGCCACCGACCGCAACGACAAGGAAGGCCGGCTCAAGCTGCTCGGCAAGAACGCGGAGATCTACCGCGACATCGTTCCGCGCATCGTGAAAGCCGCGCCGGACGCCGTGCTGCTCGTCGTCACCGACCCGCCCGACCCGCTCGCCGATGTCGCGCGCGAGGCCGCCGGGCACGGCCGCGTGCTCAGCGCCGGCACCTATCTCGACAGCCAGCGCTTCCGCGTCCATCTGGCGCAGCATTTCAACGTCGATCCCGCCACCGTCGAGGCGCAGGTGCTCGGCGAACACGGCACCTCGCAGGTCTTCGCCTGGTCGACCGCCCGCGTCGGCGGCGTCCCGGTCGAGACGCTGCTGAAGGAACGCGGCGAGGACGCCAAAGCGACGCACGAGACGCTCGAGAAGGACGTGCGCTACGCCAACATCACCATCATCGAGGGCCATGACGCCAGCCAGTACGGCATCGCCATCGTCTCCTGCCGCATCGCCGAGATGATCCTCAACGACGAGCGCGCCGCGATCCCGATCGGCAGCTACCAGAAGAAATACGGCGTGACCCTGTCCTTGCCGAGCATCGTCGGGCGCGAGGGCGTCGCCGAGGTGTTGACGCCGCAACTTTCGGACGAAGAAGCCAAGGCGCTCGACAAGAGCGCCGCGAGCATCGCCAAGGCGCTGGAGCGCGTTCTGTGACTGCGGCGGCGCTCCGCACGCTCATCCCGGCGCGGCTCGACCGCCTGCCCTGGACGCCGTTCCATACGCTGATCGTCATCGGCCTCGGCGTCACCTGGGTGCTCGACGGGCTCGAAGTGACGTTGATGGGCGCGGTCTCCGGCGTGCTGGCCGAGCCCGGCACGCTCCACTTCTCCAGCGCCGATATCGGCCTCATCGGCTCGTTCTATCTCGTCGGCGTCGTCATCGGCGCGCTCATGTTCGGCTGGCTGACCGACCGCTTCGGGCGGCGGCTGTTCTTCTTCATCACGCTCGCGACCTATCTCGTCGGCGTGCTGCTCACCGCCTTCTCGTGGGACTTCTGGAGCTTCGCCCTGTTCCGCGTCATCACCGGCGCCGGCATTGGCGGCGAATATGCGGCGATCAACTCGGCCATCGACGAGCTGATCCCGGCGCGCGTGCGCGGCCGCGTCGACATCATGATCAACGGCTCGTACTGGATCGGCGCAGCCCTCGGCTCCGGCGCGACGCTCCTGCTGCTCGACCCGCGCCTGTTCGGGGTCGATTTCGGCTGGCGGCTCGGCTTCGGCATCGGCGCCGCGCTGGGCCTGTGCATTCTCTTCGTGCGGCACTGGGTGCCGGAGAGCCCGCGCTGGCTCATAACGCACGGTTATGCGGATGCGGCCGAGGCGACCGTCGCCGGCATCGAGCGCACCGTCACCGCCGAAGTGCATGGGCAACTGCCCAAAGTCGACGAGGCCGACGCGATCGAGGTTCACCCCCGGCGCAGCTTCGGCTTCGGCTTCATCCTGCACACGATGTTTTCCCGTTACTGGGAGCGGGCGCTGGTCGGCTTCGCGCTGATGGTGGCGCAGGCCTTCCTCTACAACGCGATCTTCTTCACCTATGCGCTCGTGCTGACGCAGTTCTACAAGGTCCCGGCGGCCTCAACCGGGCTCTACCTCCTGCCCTTCGCGGTGGGCAATGTGCTGGGCGTGCTCGTGCTCGGGCATTTCTTCGACACGCTCGGCCGCCGCCGCATGATCGCCGCGACTTACAGCCTCTCGGCGGCGCTGCTCCTGCTGACCGGCTGGCTGTTCGCGGCCGACGCCCTGACGGTCGTCACCCTGACCGCGCTGTGGACGGCGATCTTTTTCATCGCCTCGCCGGCGGCCAGTTCCGCCTATCTCACCGTGTCGGAGATCTTCCCGCTCGAGACCCGCGGCCTGGCGATTGCCATCTTCGTCGCCCTCGGCACCGGCGCCGGCGGCGTCGCCGCGCCCTGGCTGTTCGGCACGCTGATCGGCACCGGCTCGCGCATCAACGTCTTCTACGGCTATGCCGCTGCGGCGGCCCTGATGCTCGCGGCGGCGGCCATCGAAGTGGTCTGGGGCATCGCCGCCGAGCGGCAGTCGCTGGAGAAGATCGCCGAACCCCTGTCGGCGCGCGCGCACGTGCCGTGAATCATTGACCTCAGCGCCCGTATCTGGCATTGCCGCGCCTCTCACCGGCCACCGAAACCAGCACCATTGCGTATGTCCTCACGTCCCTTCCGCCTCGGCCGATCTTTGACCGGCCTCGGCCTGTTCGCGACCAAGCCGATCAAGAAGCGGGCCCGCATCGCCGAGTACAAGGGGCCCCTGCTCGACCTCAAGGCGGCGGAGAAGGCGGAGAACAGCGGCAACCGCTATCTGTTCGAGGTCAACAGCCGCTGGACCATCGACGGCAAGGGCCGCAAGAACATCGCGCGGTACTTCAACCACTCGTGCGGGCCGAACTGCGATTCCTCAATCCAGGGCAAGCGCGTGTTCATCTACACGCTGCGCGCCATCAAGCCGGGCGAGGAACTGACCTATAACTACGGCAGCGACTACCTCAAGAACGTCATCGGCAAATCGAACTGCAAGTGCGCGCGCTGCCGCCGCCGTCGCGCCAAACGCGCGCGCGAACTCAGGGCCAAGCGTCAGCGACGCGCCGCCCGCGCGAGGACATAGGTCATGGTGTCGATGCCGGAGAAGCCGTTCCGCGTCGGCCGCTCGGCGACGGGCCTCGGCCTCTTCGCCGCCGCGCCCATCATGAGGAATACCGACATCGTCGAGTATTCCGGACCCCGCATCCACACGAAGGAAGCGCAGGCGCTCGACCGTCGCCGCGCCAACAAGTACCTGTTCGAGATCGACCGCCGCTGGACCATCGACGGTTCCCCGCGCAGCAATGTCGCGCGCTACGTCAATCACGCCTGCGACCCGAACGCCGAAGCCGTGCTTACCGGCGGCCGCATGATGTTTCGCGCCGTGAAAGCCATCGCCGCCGGCGCCGAGATCACCATCGATTACGGCGAAGAGCACGTGGCGCTCTATTTCAAGGACGGCTGCCGCTGCGCGAGCTGCGGACCGCGCTGACGCTGCAGGGCCATGCGCCCGCGCACCTGCCTTGCGCCGCGGCAATCGTGCTAGGCAAACGTCACGCAACCGACCGCCCCGCCCTGTGACCGCCGAAACCTCATCGCTCAAACGTTCGCGTTCCGACCGCGTGCCGCTTGGCATTCTCTATATGCTCGGCGCGACGGTCATGTTCGCGGCCTCGAGCGCGATCTCGAAGTGGCAGGTCGGCATCTATTCGTTCGACGAGGTGCTGTTCTTTCGCGCCATCGCCTCGCTCGTCACCGTGTCCCTCATCGTCCTGCCGCGCACGGGCGTGTCCGTGTTCCGGACCAGGCGGATCTCCGACCATCTCGGCCGCAGCCTGACGCAGACCGTGGCGCAGAGCTGCATCATCATCGCTTTCGGGCTGATGCCACTCGGCGGCGCGGTCGCCATCAACTTCGCCTCACCGCTCTTTGCCACCTTGCTGGCCGCGCTGTGGCTGAAGGAAACGATCGGCTTGGCGCGCGGCGTGGCGCTGGTCGCCGGCTTTGCCGGCGTGCTGCTGGTCGCCGCGCCCGGCGCCGATACCTTCCGCATCGGCGCCTTGTTCGCGCTCGCCAATGCCGTCCTCTACGGCAGCGTCACCGCGGCGGTGCGCGGCATGACCTCGACCGAGTCGGCCGAGACGCTGACCATGTACCAGATGGTGTTTTTGGCCCTGTTCTTCGCGCTCGGCCTGCCATTCTTCGGTTTTTCCTGGCCGACCAACTCCGATCTTGGCGCGCTGATCGCTAACGGCGTCCTCAATGCCGTTGGTCAGTACTGGTGGACGCGCTCGCTCAGCATGGCGCCGCCGGCCGCGGTCGGGCCGTTCTACTATTTTTCTCTGGTGTGGGCGTTGCTGCTCGGCTTTGTGTTCTGGGGCGAGATCCCGAGCCTGCCGCTGTTCGCCGGTTCGGCGGTCGTCGTCGGCTCGGGCCTGTTCCTGCTGTTGCACGAGAGCGGCAAGAAGCGGCGCGCCCGCCGCATCGCATTGCAAGAAGGAGAACAACAATGACGCTGAATATCCGCCGCGTGGTCACCGGTCACGACGCCCAGGGGCGCTCGACGGTGCTGATCGACGAGCAGGTAACCAACCAGCATTCGCCGCGGCCGGGCGCGACCTACAGCGTCATCTGGTCGACCGAAGAACTGCCGGCGAACAATAACGGCAGCGACGATCCGTCGAACAAGAAGATCCCGACCGCGATTCCCGAGGGCAGCGTGTTCCGCGTCGTGTCCTTCGGACCCGGAGTCGCACCGCGCAACCACCGCACCGACTCGATCGACTACGCCGTCGTCATCTCGGGTGAGATCGATATGGTGATGGAGACCGGCACCGTGCGGCTGAAAGCCGGCGACGTCATGGTCCAGCGCGGCACCATCCACGACTGGGTCAACAACGGCACGGTGCCCTGCGTCATCGCTTTCGCGCTGATCGGCGCGAAGCCGGTCGCGAGCGGCAGCCAGACGCTCAAGGCGCAGGGGTGAAGGTTACCGATCCAACTCCGGATAGTGGCGGAAGATGCCGCTCTCATTGAACGGGATGCGGCGTTCCGATGCGAGATAGGCCTTGATGCGCGGGCGCTTCATCACGCGATCGTGGACGTCGACCAGGCCGGGCACCTTCTTCTCGATACGGGCCATTCCCTTCGGGAAGGCGTATCGCATGCCTTCGACGATTTGGAAGATCGACAGGTCGACATAGCTGAAACGCCGGCCGAGGAGCCACGGCCCACCGCTGCGCTTCAGCACGGTCTCGAAATAGCCGAGATATTTCGGGGCACGCTCGCTTAGGAAGCCTTCGGCGTAGCGCTTCGCCTCTTCCTTCTGGTCCTCGTAATAGAGCCCGGCGCCGACCGGATGATGCGTGTCGTGCACTTCCTTGACGAAGTCGGTCACCGTGAGCTGCAACTGATGCAGCCACAGCCGGTCGGCTTCGCTCTTCGGCGCCAGCTTTAGCTTCGGGCCGAGATAGAGCAATATCTCCGCCACTTGCGCGATGACGAGCTTGCCGGCTTTCAGGAATGGCGGCGCATAAGGCGGCCGCTTCTCGCGCGGCCCCCGCATCATCGCCATCATGCGGTCCATACCTGCCGACGTACGCGCGACGTCGGCGTAGTCGGCGCCGGCGTCCTCGAGCGCCAGCCGCACGAATTCGCCGCGGCCCTGAATCTCGGGCCAATAGAAGAGCTGGTAACGCATGCGGGCACCTCCGTATCGGTGCCGCGACTATATCAGCCGGAGACGAGACGCACGTGGCCGTCGGGGCTCTTGGCCCGGCCGTCGACGACGCGGTTCCGGCCCGCGGCCTTGGCCTCGTAGAGCCGCTTGTCGGCAATCTCGAACAGGTCGTCGTAGTCGGTCTTGTCGCGCGGGCACATGGCGACGCCGATGCTGACGGTCACCGCCTCGCCGGCATGGGTGGCGGCGACGCCGGCGATGCGGCGGCGAACGCGCTCGGCCATCGCGGTCGCCTCCTCGGGCCCGAGATCCTCGGCAATGACGACGAACTCCTCGCCGCCGAAGCGATAGGTGAAGTCGGAGACGCGCACCGCCGCCATGATGTCGAGCGTGACGCGCTTGAGCATGCGGTCGCCGGCGGCGTGGCCGAACCGGTCGTTGAAGCTCTTGAAGTGGTCGATATCTACGAGCAGCAGCGCCAGCGGACGGCCGGCAGCCGCGGCATGCTCGACCGAGCGGCGGCCATGCGCCTCGAGCGAATGACGGTCAAGCGCGCCGGTCAGGGCGTCGCAGCCGGTGCGCGCCAGCAGGTCCTCGTAGCGCTCGCGATAGGTCAGGAAATCGAAGACGTCGGCGATGCGCGGCGCGGTGCGGCGGCCCATGAGTGGCCGCTCGAATCCCTTGAGATAGACCGCCGCCATCACGCTGTAGAGCGCGACTGCACCCATCTTCGCCGCCCAGCCGCCGACCAGCATGGGCAGGCCGGCGCCGGTGAGCGTGTTGAGGCCGACGAAGAAGGCGAGTTGATCGAAACTCAGGACCAGCGCGCCGGCGAGCGCCACCCGCGGCAGGATACGGTCGCCGAACCAGGCGCGCGTGCGCTCGTAAAGCAGGATGATGATGATGCAGTCGAAGAACAGGATCGCCGTTCCCCACACCATCAGCGCGCCCATCTGGTCGATGAAGCCGTAATCGGCGGCGTGGCCGGGGGCGCCTGTGTGATGCCGCATGACGAAGCCGAGCGCGAACAAAAGCACATTGCCGAACAGCAGGCCGTAGATCGGCTGGCGCACCACTACCGCGTCCTCCCGGATATAGAGGAGCAGCAGCATCATCAGCTTGCCCGTGAACAGCACCGTCGAGCCCGGCGAGGCGACGATGCCGAGCGGCAGCGGCACATAGAGCGTGCTGGCGAGATAGGTTTCGAGGAAGTGCATGACGCCGAGCGCGCAGAAAAAGGCGCCGAGGCCGATGCGCTTGCGGGCGCGCAGCAGCGCGCTCAGTGCGACGAAGTAGATGACGGCCTCGCCGGCCAGGAGCAGCAGGTTTGTCAGTTCCAGCATTTGAAATCGGGGCGCGGCTAAGCCCGCCGCCCCCCTTCCCCTCGATCGCTGCCCCGTCACAGCGTAATGTCAGCGGCAATTGATAGCCGCCCAAGGCTAACAATTCGCCAAGTGATTCGCTGGAAAACGGAGCGCGATGAGGGTTTCGTGGCGGCGACCGCAACCGCCGCCACGAACTCAGCAAATTGTCAATTGACCGCGAAGCAGTACAGCAGACCGTCGCCGCCGGTCGACTTCAAGCCGTCCTGCGTGCAATTGCGCGAAGGATGCGATGAGTTCCACGACTTGGACGGGGCGTCGTACTTCAATCCCATACGATCAGCATGGCCAAGCATCGCCGAGCCCTCGTTGCTGCTTGTCCAGTTCTTGCAGGTATGGTCCTGCGCGTCGGTGAAGGCCGTGCCATCCGGCTGTGAGCCGGTGAGGATGTCGTGCCGGTTCGGCGTGTCGCCGCGGCCGTTGATGACTTCGCCTTTCTCCGACAACGCCGTCTGCTTGGTGAGGTTGTTGTGCTCGCTGTGCAGGTCGGCGGCGTCCTTCGCGACGACCACGCCCTTGGCATTGGCCCACGGGCCCTTGCCGATGCGATCCTTCGCATTCACGGCGCCCGCCCCTTGGGTCGAGAGATAGGCGTGCCAGGTCTTGCCCGTAGCGCCGGCGCCTTGCGCCAGCGACGTGCAGTGCGCGTCGGCGCCGGCGAGCCCGCCGAGATCGGCGCCCTTGCCGGGCCCGTGACTGGTGACAAAGAAAGTCATGTTCGACTGCTGGGCGGACACCGGCGCCGCACACAGGATGGCGATCAGAGCGGCGAACGGCGCCGTCATACGTACGATGTTCATGAACACGTCTCCCCGGCCGTACAGCGCGCGGCGACATGCCGGGCCTTCGGCTCCAGGGGGATCAACCCCACCGCCGGAAGGGCTATTCCGGCGGCGTTGTGCCGCAAGGATGTCCTGGCGATTCCGGTTGCCAAAAATCAAAAAGCCCGGCGTCACCGCCGGGCTTCGACATCTGTCACGATGCTTTCGGCATCACATCGGCTGCAGATTGCCCGCCGCCTGCTTGCCGCGCTCGGTGACGATCTCGTAGCTGACCTTCTGGCCTTCGTTGAGCGAACGCATGCCGGCCCGCTCCACCGCGGTGATGTGCACGAACACGTCCTTCGAGCCATCATCCGGCTGAATGAAGCCGTAGCCTTTCTGGGTATTGAAGAACTTCACAGTTCCGGTAGCCATCGGTAGTTCCTTTCAAGCATCTCTTCGTTGTGCGCTCCCACGAACATCGTGGGGGCGGCAACAATCCGAGTTTTGGGGGGTCACTTGAGTCGCAGCCCAAAGCCGGGAGCGTGTCAGCAAGAGAGGCCGAAAACCAGGTTGCCGTGCGGGCAAATAGACGGAATTCCCGTCACGGTCAACGGGGATAGCCGCTATGCAGGCCGCTGGAACCACTCCTTCAGCACTTGGTAAGCCGTGCGGGGCTATTGTCGGTTGGTTTACAATCGTTAACCGCCGCGCCGACGGCAAACCCATGACTCACGACCAGCGCAAGAGCCGCCGCAGACCCATCTCTTACCTGGCAAGGCTGGAACTCAGGCCCGGCAAGGTCGTGGGCTGCATGCTGTCGGACATCTCCGACACCGGCGCACGCCTTGACGTTCCCTACCCCGACAAGGTGCCCGACCGCTTCAGGCTCTGGCTGACGGCGAGCGGGAACGCACGCCGTACGTGCCAGGTCGTCTGGCGCAAAGCGCGCCAGATGGGCGTCAAGTTCGATCGCCGCCTGAGCGACACCCAGCGCGCCACGCTCGAGCCGGTCGAGGACATCACCGCCGCCAAGCGCGAAATTCGCGAGTCGATGGCCGACGCCTAGCTCTTCAGCCCTGCTGGATCGCGGACAGGATCCACGCGCCGCCGCGCGCGCGCACGAAGGTCCACAACTCCGTCACCTCTTCCGGATGACCGCCCTCGACGACGCGGCCCGATGCGCGGTCGACCATGCTGTCCGTGAGGCCAAAGCGCATCGCGACGGTCGCGTATTCGCTGTCGCCCTCGCGCCAGGCTTCGGACAGGTCGCCCTGCTCGAGATGGACGCCACTCACCTTGTTGATGACGCCGCGACTCGCGTTCTGCGACATCTGCTCGGAGAAGTAGGACAGCATCTCCGGCGTCACGCGCGCACGCAGCCCGTTCAGGTCCTCGGCCGAGTACGCTGTCTGGACATCGCCAAGCAGGCGCTCGAACGCGTCGTAGTCCGCCTTCTCGATGTTGACCGGCTCGGACGTCGCAGCGCCACCGCCGAACGCGCCGCCCAGCGAGGAGAATCCGAAGCCCGAGCCCCCGGGGGCACCCGCGGCACCGGCACCGGCATAGGCCGGGGCGTTGCGACGCTGCCACCAGGCGAAGAGCATTTTGGCGACGAACACCACCAGCACGATCTGCAGCACGAGGCCGATGAGCGAGGCAAAGCCGCCCATGCCGCCGAAGAAGCCGTGACCGAACAGCAGACCGAACAGGCCGGCGCCAATGAAACCGGCCGCAAGGCCGCCGAGCAGCCCACCGCCGAAGAGACCCGGACGTGCCGCCGTGTTGGCGCCGAGCGGAGCGGTACGGTTCGGCTGGGTGATGCTGCGCTGGATCGGCGCGGCCGACGGCGCGGTGCGCGTCGGCGCCGGCGTCGAAAAGGTGCGCATCCCGCGGCTGCCGCCGGAGAATCCGCCGCCGGCGCGCGCATTGGCGGCGTCGCCCGAGACGAGCACCAGAGCAGTCGCGATCGCGGCGAGCGCGATCAGCCAACGGTGGCGAACCATGACGTCTTCTCTCCCAGAGCCTGAATGGCGGGTGAGAAAATAGGCAGTGTGGCCGGTCTTTGTAAGGGGCGCTGACGCCGCAGGGCA
>Ga0265313_10004186_pt1 | contig 11195 bp, 15 predicted proteins | sample 4123metaG_FD_203122 | JGI IMG/M metagenome (GOLD analysis project Ga0265313, IMG submission 203122) | Rhizosphere microbial communities from Carex aquatilis grown in University of Washington, Seatle, WA, United States - 4-1-23 metaG | ecosystem: Host-associated > Plants > Roots > Rhizosphere >...
CAGGCCCGGGCCCGGGAAAGGCTGGCGCCAGACGACCTCCTTCGGAAGGCCGAGCTCCTCCCCCACGCGCCGGACCTCGTCCTTGAAGAGCTCCCTCAGGGGCTCGAGGAGCTTGAGCTTCATGCGGGCCGGAAGCCCGCCCACGTTGTGGTGCGACTTGATGAGGGCAGCCGGGTTGTCGCCGATCGCGACACTTTCGATGACGTCCGGATAAAGGGTGCCCTGGGCGAGAAAGCGGGCGTGGCCGATCGAGCGGAGGGATTTTTCGAAGACCTCGATGAAGGTGCGGCCGATGATCTTTCGCTTCTTCTCGGGATCGTTGACGCCCCGGAGGCGAGAGAGAAAGGTCTTCGATGCGTCGACGACCCGGACGTCGATGTGGAAATTCTTCCGGTAAAGTCTTGTCACCACCTCACGCTCGCCCAGGCGGAGGAGCCCGTTGTCGACGAAGACGCAGGTGAGCTGCCTCCCGACGGCCTTGTGAATAAGGGCCGCCGCGACGGAAGAGTCGACCCCGCCGGAGAGGCCCAGGATAACGCGCGAGTCGCCGACCGTGGTGCGGATATTGTCGATCGAGTGCGCGATGAAGTCGCGCATGGTCCAGTCCTGCCCGGCGCCGCAGACGCCCACCAGAAAATTGCGCAGGATTTCGACGCCGTGCTCGGTGTGGAACACCTCGGGATGGAATTGGATCGCGTAGAAGCGGCGCTTCGCGTCCTCGAAGGCCGCGTACGGGGAGTTCTCGGTCGTACCGATCGCGGCAAAACCCCTTGGAAGGCGGGTGACCCTGTCGCCGTGGGAGTTCCAGACCTTGAAGCGACGGGGCAGATCCGCAAAGAGCCGGCCCGGCTTCTTTATCGAAAGGGCACCGCGCCCGTACTCCCGGTGGTCGCTCCGGGCCACAACTCCTCCCAGCATGCGGCCCATGAGCTGGAGCCCGTAGCAGATGCCGAGGACGGGGACGCCGAGTTCAAAGATGGCCGGATCCGGCATCGGCGCCTTCCTGGCAAAGACCGAACTCGGCCCGCCGGAAAGGATGATCCCGATGACGCCTTCCCTGCGAAGTTCCTCGGCGGGGGTGCCGAAGCGATAGATCTTCGAATACACGCGGCACTCCCGGACCCGGCGGGCGATGACCTGGGTGTACTGGGAGCCGAAGTCGAGGACGGCTATCGTTTGGGCCATATAACTTCAGAGCGAAAGCGGGGGTCGCCAGCAAGCGCAAATATGATTGTCGAGCCGTTCAGAACCTAAGGCGCGTATTCTCATGGCCGCAGCGGGGGCAGGCGCAGAGTTCCCCGCCGCCGTGGGCGGTGTAAAGCCGGCTGCAGCGGATGCAGTGGAAGGTGGTCTTCCGCCTCTCGCGCTCGAAGCTCTCGTGGTCGCGCCGGTCGTAGTAAAGCCACAGCCCGATGAAGGCGAGCCCCACGACGGAGCAGAAGACGGCGCCTGCTGTCCGAAGCTCGAACATGGACGGATTCCCGCGCATCCCCGGCTGCCGGGGAGGTTGCGCCCACCGGCGTTGCGGATGCGGAAGTTAAGGCTTAACTTCGCCCTCCGGCTTGGCCGGGGAGTCTGATTTTGTTTCAGGAGCCTGCTCGGCGGCAACAGGCGCCTCGGGAGCGGCTTCGGCCGGCTTTTCCGGAGCGGCCTCGGCCGCGGGCGCCGCTTCCGCGGCTTCGGCCTTTGACTTCGGGGCCTTCCTGCCCTTCGCGGGACGGCGACCCTTGCTCTTGGTGTAGCCCGTGTCCTCGGCCTTGACGAATTCGATCAGGGCCATCTCGGCCGCGTCACTGATGCGCTGGGGCCCAAGCTTGTAGATCCGGGTGTAGCCGCCGCTGCGGTTGACGAAATCCTTGTACTTCTCGTTGAAGAGAAGGGTCACGGCATCCTCGTCGCGGACGTCCTGGAGGGCCAGGCGCCGGAGGTGGAGGGCGTCCTTCTTGTCGGTCTTCCCCGCCGCCTTCTTGGCCTTGGTGATTACCTTCTCGATGAAGGGACGCAGGGCCTTGGCCTTGTTAAGCGTCGTTTGGATGCGGCCGTGGGTGATCAGGGCGGTCGCAAGGTTCGAAAGCATCGCGCGGCGGTGCTCGCGCGTGACGCCCATTGAGGCGTGGTGTTTATTGTGGCGCATGGGTTTGTTTGTCTAGTCGGCTCCCGATCGGCAATCCGGTCGCAGCGCAAAGAGCGGCGCGGACGGCGCGAGAGCCATTGATTGAGAAATTCGGTATGCCTTCTATTCGGTACGAAAGGGCGGCTTGGGTTTCGGTCAGACACCCGGCGCCGGATGAACCGCGCCCCGCGAAGGGCGACGGTTCGGTCCGGCTTCCGAAGCCTCACGCCTCTTTTTTGGTGTCCAGGAGCCGCTCGTCGAACTTCATGCCGAGGGACAGGCCCAGGGCCTCGAGCTTTTCCTTGATCTCGTTGAGGGACTTCTTGCCGAAGTTGCGGTACTTGAGCATCTCCTGCTCGGTCTTCATCGCCAGCTCGCCAACGGTGGTGATGTTGGCGTTGTTGAGGCAGTTGGCGGCGCGGACCGAAAGCTCGATCTCGTTGACCGACATGTTGAGGAGCTTGCGGAGCTTGTTCTGCTCTTCGCTGACCTCGCTCTGCTGGCTCTCGAATTCGAACTGCTCCTGGCTGACGCGGTCGAAGACGTCGAGGTGGTGCTTGAGGATCGAGGAGGCCTGCTTCAGCGCGTCGTCCGGGGTGATCCGGCCGTCGGTGTAGATCTCGAGGATGAGCTTGTCGTAGTCGGTGATCTGGCCGACGCGGGTGTTCTCGACCGCGTACTTGACGAGGCGGACCGGAGAGAAGAGCGAATCGATCGGGATGACGCCGATTGACTGCTCCTCCTTCTTGTTCTGCTCGCCGGGATAGTACCCGCGGCCGGTCTTGATCTCGATCTCGGCCTCGAAGGCGCGCTTCGAGTCGAGGGTGCAGATCACCTGCTCGGGATTGACGATCTCGATGTTGGCGTCGGCCTGGATGTCGGCCGCCGTGACGGCGCCGGCCTTGTTGGCCTTGATGAGGAGGGTCACGGCATCGCGCTTGTGCGAGACGATGAGGATCTTCTTCAGGTTGAGGACGATGTCGGTGACATCCTCAACGACCCCCTCGATGCTCTGGAATTCGTGGTTAACCCCGTCGATCTTGATCGACGAAATGGCCGCGCCCTCGATCGAGCTGAGGAGGACGCGCCTGAGGGAGTTGCCGACCGTGTGGCCGTAACCCGCTTCGAAGGGCTCCGCGATGAACTTGGCGTAGGTCGGCGTGGCGCCTTCCTCGACCTTGGTGAGCTTGTTGGGAAGTTCGAACTTTCCGAGGCGTTTGGACATGGCAATGGTGGGCGGACGATGAGATTTGGGTTGGTAAACTTGGACTTGGGGCGCTTTCTCAGAAGCGGCTGTAAAACTCGACGATGATCTGCTCATTGATGTTCTGGTCCATCTCCTCGCGCGTGGGCAGGCGGACGATCGTCGCCTTGAACTGCTCCGCTTCGAGCTTGAGCCAGCCCGGGACGTTGCGGATGCGGTTCTCCTCAAGATTGCGCGTGGCCAGCTGGCGGGAGGCGGGCGTATTCTTGATGTCGACCGTGTCGCCGGGCTGCACGTTGTAGCTGGCGATGTCGACCTTGTGGCCGTTGACGCGGACGTGCCCGTGGTTGACGAACTGGCGCGCGGCGGCCCGGGTCTTGGAAATTCCGAGGAGGTACACGACCGAGTCGAGGCGGGTCTCGAGGAGCTGCAGGAAGCGCTCGCCGGTGATGCCGCGCTCCTTCTTGGCGATTTCGAATACGCGGCGGAACTGGCGCTCGAGGAGGCCGTAGGCGTAGCGCAGCTTCTGCTTTTCGTTCAGGCCGACGGCGTATTCCGTGAACTTGCGCCGGCTTTTCGGGCCGTGCTGGCCGGGCGGAAAATTGCGGCGCTCGAGCGCCTTGCCGGAGCCGAGGATGAACTGACCGAATCGCCGGCTTATGCGGGTTTTAGGACCAATGTAGCGGGCCATGAGAGTGAAGAATTTTGAGTCTGGTTTCTTGAAAGGCTTCTTTTGCGGCGGTGTTTGGAGACGCCCCTCGATGAGCCGCGCCATGGGCGACGGCCCGGTCGGGGTTGGATATTACACCCGCCGGCGTTTTCGCGGCCGGCACCCGTTGTGCGGAATGGGCGTCACATCGACGATCGAGGTGACCTCGAGGCCGATCGCCTGGAGGGCGCGGATCGCGCTGTCGCGGCCGAGGCCGGGCCCCGAGACGCGGATCACTATGTCCTTGAGGCCGTGGGCCATCGCATTGCGGGCGGCGTCCTGGGCGATGATCTGGGCTGCGTAGGCGGTCGACTTGCGCGAGCCGCGGAAATTGCACTTGCCGGCGCTCGACCAGGCGATCACCTGACCCTTGAGGTCGGTGATCGAGACGATCGTGTTGTTGAAGGAGGCGAGGACGTTGGCGACTCCGGAAATGACGTTCTTCGAGCCCTTGGCCTTGCGGACCTTGATGGCGCCCATCTCCTCCTTGAGGAGGTCCTCGGCCGTCGGCTGCTTGGCGACGCCGCCGATCATCTCGACGGGCTTGGCCGGGGCCGCGGGCTCGCCCGGGGCTCCCTTGGGGCCGGCCGGGGCCTTGCCTTCCTTCGCACCGGCTTCCGCCGGGGCGTCGGCCTTGGCGCCCTTCTTCGCCCCGCCATGCGGGGCTTCGCCCTGCTTTTCGCCGGAGGGCTGGCCCTTGCCACCCTTCTTCTCGCCGGCTGGGGCTCCGCCTTCCTTCGGGCCGCGCTGCTTCGCAGGCGCGCCCGAGGGCTGTTCGGCGGACGGATTCTTCTCTTTCTTGGACTCTGAATTTTCTTCGGCCATGACGGGAAATTATTCCGCTGCTTTGGAGACACCCACGGTCTTGCGGGGGCCCTTGCGTGTGCGGGCGTTGGTGCTGGTGCGTTGGCCGCGGACCGGGAGGCCTCGGCGGTGGCGGATGCCACGGTAGCAATTGATGGCCTGGAGGCGCTTCAGGTTGGCGGCGATCTCGCGGCGCAGGTCGCCCTCGACCACCCACTTGTGCTCCGTGATGATGTGGAGGATCTTGTTCATCTGCTCCTCCGTGAGGTCCTGGGCCCGCATGGAGGGATTGATCGAGGCCTCCTTGACGATCTGGTCGGCAATGGTCGGCCCGATGCCGTAGATGTAGCGGAGCGAGTAGGCGACTTTCTTCTTCGCCGGGATTTCAACACCGAGGAGGCGTGGCATGGATTTTTGCGGGAGTTAAACTTTTGAGAGGTTAGTGAATTGGAAAGGGAGTGGATTGGGCGGGCTTTTCCGGGGGCCTGACGGGCCGCGGGATCGTAAGGATCTCGGGACCGCGTCCCGTGGTGAGCACCGTGTGTTCGAAGTGGGCGGAGGGCGACCCGTCGGTCGTGACGACCGTCCAGCCGTCGCCGAGCGTCTTCGTCCGGTAGCCGCCCAGGTTGACCATCGGCTCGATGGCGAACGTCATTCCGGGCCTTATCCGGAAACCGGTTCCGGCCCGGCCGAAGTTCGGTATCTCGGGAGGCTCGTGCATCGCGACTCCGACGCCGTGGCCGACCATGTCGCGAACGACGTTGAAGCCGTTCTTTTCGACATAGGACTGGATGGCGCACGAGATGTCGCCGATCCGGTTGCCGACCTGGGCCTGGCGTATCCCGATGTCGAGGGCCTCGCGGGTTACCTTGAGGAGCCTTTCGACGTCGGGCGGGACCGGCGGGACGGGAATCGTCACGGCGTTGTCGCCGATGTAGCCGTTGTAGGCGATGACGATGTCCAGGGAGACGATGTCGCCCTCGGCAAGGACCCGCCGAAACGACGGAATGCCATGGACGACCTCCTCGTTGACCGAGATGCAGGTATGCGCCGGGTAGCGGCGGGATTCGTGCTGATAGCCGTAGCAGGCGCTTCTGGCGCCAAACCGCTCGATGGCGGCACGGCCGGCTTCCTCCAAGTCTTGCGTGGTGATTCCGGGCTTAACCAGGGGCTTGAGTTCAGCAAGCACCGCGGCGGCGACGGCACACGCATCACGCATCCGGGCGATCCCGGCAGAATCCTTGATCGGTATCATGGCGACTGCAGGAGTCCCAGCGTGCGATAGTGGGCCGCAAGGGCCTCGGGGGCGTCGGCAGAAGCGAGAACCCCGTCAAGGGTCTCGTCCCGGGCCTCGAGCCATTCGTCGAACACCTTCGCTTGGAGCAGCGTAGCCGGGAATCCGGTCAGGATGAATCCCGCATCAGGTTTGCGCGCAAAGAACCACCGGCGCAGGAGCGCGAGGGTGGCGGCTTCAGACCCCGGGTTTGCCCGGGGCGTGCGCGAAATCTCCCGGTTCAGCAGGCTGTCGGGAGAGACGTGCTCAATGTGCAAAGAACAGGCCCGGTTCAATGGATTGGATGACACCCCAAGGGAACCGAGCAGGAGGAATTTCGCCTTGGCATCAGTGCCGTCCGGCGAAAAGGGTTGATTGATGGCGGCATATGCCATCGGAGTAAAGAACTATCTGGCAAAGGCGCGGTATGCCCAGATCACAAGCCCGAGGGACAGCATCCCGAGGAGCGGGTAGACGAGCTTCATCACGGCATCCATCGCCAGGGCGTCGCCCATCATTGCCTGCTGGGGATTGGCGCTGCGGGCCCGAAGGCGGCCCTTGCGGAGGAATCCGTCGTAATGCCGTTGAAGGAGAAATGTTTCTATCTGGCGCATCGTGTCCAGGATGACGCCGACCGTGATCAGCATGCCGGTGCCGCCGAAGAAGTAGGCGATCTGGTAGCTGATCTGGAAGTGCCAGTAGAGGATGTCCGGGATGACGGCGATGATGGTCAGGAAGATGGCGCCGGCCAGGGTCAGCCGGGTCATGATGAAATCGAGAAACTTGGCCGTCGGCTCGCCGGGGCGGACTCCGGGCACGTAGCCGCCGTACTTCTTCAGGTCATCGGCGATCTGGATCGGCTTGAACATGACCGACACCCAGAAATAGCTGAAGAAGAGGATCAGGAGCGAGTAGCCCGTGTAGTAGGTCCAGTGGCCGCGCATCAGGTTCGAGGAGAATTCGATAAGGAACTTCTGGTTCAGGGCGGCCCCGAGCTGGCTCATGATCTGGGCGGGGAACATGAGGATGGCGGCGGCGAAAATGACCGGCATGACGCCCGAATAGTTGACCTTGAGGGGAAGGAACGAGCTTTGCCCGCCCATCACCTTGTTGCCGACGACACGCTTGGCATACTGGACCGGGATCTTCCGCTGGCCCTGGACGACCATGATGATGCCCATCGTGACCAGGATGAACAGGAGGACCATGAGGGCCACGGTCGGAAGGCCGATCGCGTCGCCCGTGCCAACCGGCTTGAAGAACATGCTGATCGCGGCGCCGATCGCCCCGGGGAACTGGGCCAGGATGCCGATCGTGATCAGCAAGGAGACGCCGTTTCCGATTCCGCGCTGGGTGATCTGCTCGCCGAGCCACATGAGAAGCATCGTGCCGGCCGTCATGAGGACGACGCTCGAGATCAGGAAGCCCACCTTGCCGACGATGACAATGGGGCCGTACTGGTTCACGTCGTAGCCCGAGATCAGGCTTCCGGGATGGGTCTCAAGGGCGAGAATCAGGAGGGCGCCCTGGACAATGCAGATGAAGACGGTCGCGTAGCGGGTATACTGGGTCAGTTTCTGGCGGCCGACGTCGCCCTCCTGCTGGAGGCGGCTCAGCGACGGGACGACCGCCGTCATCAGCTGGAAGATGATCGAGGCGCTGATGTAGGGCATGATGCCCAGGGCGCAGACTGCGCCGCGCGTCAGCGCGCCGCCCGTGAACATGTTGTACAGCCCGAGGAGCTGGCCGCCCACACCGCTGTTGTTTTGCTGGCTCGTCAGGAAGGCCGTGACGGGGGTCATGTCGACGCCTGGAAGCGGAATGTGCGCTCCGACGCGGGCGACGAACAGGAGCGCCAGCGTATAAAAGATGCGCGAGCGCAGTTCAGGGATCTTCAGGCAGTTGGTGAAGGCTGAAAACACGGTGGGAGGGGTTGAGGGACGGAGGCGGTTCCGGAGTTTGCGCCGTCGCAGCCGATGGACTTACTCGACGACCGCCTGGCCGCCGGCCTTTTCGATCTTTTCCTTTGCGGAGGCGGAGAATTTCGCGGCGGTGACCTTGAGGGCGCGCGCGATCTCGCCGGTTCCCAGTATCTTGACCGGGACCTTCTCGTCGCGGACGAGCCCCGCCTTGGCGAGGACGGCCGGGTTCACCTCGGTGACGGCGGCCTCGAGGGAGGCCAGGTCGCCGACGTTGACGACGGACTGCGGAAGCCGGAAGGACGCCTGGTTGAAGCCGCGGTGGGGAAGCTTGCGGTAGAGCGGCATCTGGCCGCCTTCGAATCCCGGACGGATGCTGCCGCCCGAACGGGCGGTCTGGCCCTTGCCGCCCCGTCCGCTCGTCTTCCCATGGCCGCCGCCTTCGCCGCAGCCAACCCGCTTGTGGCGATGGATCGCGCCGGGGACGTTAGAGAGTTCGTGGAGTTTCATGGAGATTACTTGCGGACGTTCGCAAAATCCTGCGCCAGCCGAAGCTGGCAGAGGGCGTCCACCGTCGCATTCACGACGGCGATGTGGTTGTTCGAGCCCATTGACTTGGTCAGGACGTTCTTGACGCCGGCCGCCTCGAGGACGGCGCGGACTCCGCCGCCGGCGATCAGGCCGGTGCCGGGGGAAGCGGGCTTCAGGAGGACCTTGCCGCCGTCGAACTGGCCCAAAACGTCGTGCGGGATCGTGTCTCCCTTGAGCTTCACGTGGATCAGGCGCTTTTTCGCGTGCTCGGTGCTCTTCTTGATGGCATCGGGAACCTCGTTCGCCTTGCCGTAGCCGACGCCGATGTTGCCCTTCTGGTCGCCGACGACGACAAGCGCTGCAAAGCTGAACCTCCGGCCGCCCTTCACCACCTTTGCGCACCGGTTCACGAAGACGACCTTCTCGACCATCTGCGGCCCGTCGTCATCGTTGCGCGGTGTGTCGCGGCGGTTGTCGCGCCGCATGTCGCGGCGGCCACCCATGTTCCCGTACGGTCTGCCGCCGGACCTCGCGCCCTCATGGGGCGCCTTGGCCGCCTCGGGAGCCTTGACTGCCTCGGGAGCCTTGACTGCCTCGGAGACCTTGACCGCCTCCTGCGGGACTTCGACGGGAACGGGCGTGGCGGGCGTGGGATTTGTGGAAACGGTGTCTGTACTCATTCGTTTAGCTATTAAGGGCGACTTCGCAAGAACCCTGGCAGTGCGAGATAAACCGCGCACGAAGTGCTTCGGCTTGATCCTCGGTTCGAAGGTGAAGGCTCATGTTTAGAATAGAAGGCCGCCTTCGCGCGCGGCATCGGCAAAGGCCTTAACCTTGCCGTGGTAGCGCGCTCCGCTGCGGTCGAATACGACGGAGGCGAGCCCTGCCGCCTTGGCCTTTGCGGCGAAGGCGACGGCGAGCTTGCGGGCTCCGTCGAGGTTGGCGTGGAGCTTCAGCTTGCGAAGCTCCGGATCGAGGCTCGACAGGAAAACAAGCGTGGCGCCCGCATCGTCGTTGACGGCCTGGGCGTAGATGTGCTTCGCGCTGAATCTGACGCTCAACCGGGGGCGGGCGGCGGTGCCGAAGACCTTCTTGCGGATCCTCCAACGGCGCTTCTGCAGGAGCTGGGCTTTGCGGACGGTGTTCATTTCTCTTGTTTTAAATTATTTGCTCAAATGACCTTAAACTTTCGGCACGAGATGAGCCGCGCACGAAGTGCGTCGGCTTGATCCTCGGCTCGAAGGTGAAGACCTATGTTTGGGTGAAGACGCATGGTCACGCGACGGTCTTGCCTTCCTTGCGGCGGACGCGCTCGCCGACGATGCGCACGCCCTTGCCCTTGTACGGTTCGGGCGGGTAGTAGCTGCGGATTTCCGCGGTGACGGCGCCGACGAGCTGCTTGTCGCAGCCCTCGACCTTGAGCTTGGTGCCGTCGGTGACGGTCAACTTGATGCCCTCGGGGATGGTCATCAGGATCGGGTGCGAGTAGCCGAGGGCCAGGTCGAGCTGGTTGCCCTTGAGATTGGCCTTGAATCCGACGCCCTGGATTTCGAGGTCCTTCTGGTAGCCGGCTGTCACGCCTTTCACCATGCCTGCGATGATCGAGCGGGCGGTGCCGTACATCGCGTTGGCGAAACGGGTCTCCTCCAGCGGCTTCACGCGGACCTTGTTGTCGGCGATCTCGATCGAGACGACGGGGGCGAAGGTCTTCTCGACCTTGCCCCTCGGCCCCTCGACGCGGACGGTCGTCTCGTTGATGGCGACCTTGACCTTGTCGGGGATTGGAACGGGTTGCTTGCCAATGCGGCTCATGGTGCGGACTCCTTTACCAGACGTTGCAAATCAGTTCGCCCCCGGCCTTCTGGCGGCGGCAGTCGGCGTCCTTCATCAGGCCCTTGGAGGTCGAGATGATGGCGATTCCGAGCCCGTTGAGGACCCGCGGAATCTCGGTGTAGCGGTAGTACAGGCGGCGGCCCGGCGTCGAAACGCGGACGATGCCCGTGATGACGGCGGCCCCTTCGACGTACTTCAACTTCACGACCAGGGTCTTGTGGCCGAGTTCGTCGACCCCCTGGGTGTAGTCGTGGATGTAGCCCTCGGCCTTGAGAATGGAGGCTATGCTCTCCTTCAGGTTGGAATGCGGGCTCGGGCACTCGTCGAGCTTGGCCTTGCTTGCATTGCGAAGGCGCGTGAGAAAGTCGCTGATCGGATCGGTCATGGCGGATGTGGTGAGAAGGAAGGCTCGCGGGTCATATCCGACCCCCGTGGGCCAGGGGGATTTACCAGGATGATTTGATGACGCCCGGGATCTTGCCGGCGAGGGCGAGTTCGCGGAACGTGATGCGGGAGACGCCGAACTTGCGGTGGTAGCCGCGCGGACGGCCGCTCATGGAGCAGCGGTTGCGGATGCGCACGCGCAGGGCGTTCTTCGGGATCTTCTGAAGCTTCTTCTGCGCTGCGAAGAACTCCTCGTCGGTCGTGGCGGGGTTCTTGAGGATCGCCTTCAGTTCGGCGTGCCTCTTCGCGTATTTCGCGGTGAGGGTGATGCGCTTCTTGTTGCGCTCTATGGCGGAGGTCTTCGGCATGGTTTGGCGGGCAAAGGGTTGCTAGGCGGCGGGGGCGGAGGCCTTGTCCGCCGTAGG
>Ga0265313_10004187_pt1 | contig 11194 bp, 7 predicted proteins | sample 4123metaG_FD_203122 | JGI IMG/M metagenome (GOLD analysis project Ga0265313, IMG submission 203122) | Rhizosphere microbial communities from Carex aquatilis grown in University of Washington, Seatle, WA, United States - 4-1-23 metaG | ecosystem: Host-associated > Plants > Roots > Rhizosphere >...
GTCCAGGACATGGGGATCGTGACGACCGCCGTCATGGGCGCGCACGAGGACTTCCAGCCGATCATGACCGGGGCGCTCCGCCGGGTGGAGTCCCCGTTCGGCGTATTCTCGGTGGGCGACTTCTCGGCGCTGACGGCGCCCGGAATCTACCGCGTCGTGCTTCCGGGCACCGGCGAGCACTCGTACCAGTTCGCGGTCACGGACGGCGCCTTCAGCTGGCTGCCCGCGATGTTCCTTGGCTTCATGCACAACTGGCGCTCCGGCCGTTTTGAGAACGCGTGGCGCGGACCCTCGCACCTGGACGACGCCCGGAGGACGGACAACGGGGTGGAGGTGGATGTTGTGGGCGGATGGTACGACGCCGGCGACCTGAGAAAGTGGATGGTGCACAGCAATCTTCCCGCGCTGGCGATGATGGACGCGCACGAGCGGCTGCCGTGGCAGTACACGGAATGGGAGCGCGTCGACAAGGGGTGGTCGCCGTGGCTCCTCGAGGCGCGATGGGGCCTGGACTTCATGCTGAAGATGCAGGACCCGGCCACGGGGATGTTCTACGAGGATGTTGCGGGCGGGGGGAGCGCCCGCTTCCGAAAGGGCATGTCCTGGTGGTGCGAGAACCACGCCGGCTGCTACGCCGACAACACCGAGAACCACTTCACGGACAATGTGCCGGGAAGCGGCGACGAGCGCCCGCTGCGGGTCCAGTACAACCCGCTGGGGCAGTTCACCTCCGTGGCCATCCTTGCGCGGGCCGCAGGGGCCTATGCGGAGCTCGACCCCGCGCGCGCCCTGGGCTTTGGGAATGCCGCGGAGCGGGGGTGGCGCCTTGGCCTCGCCCCGGACGCGGTGAACGCGGCCGGCACGGCCGACGACTTCGAGATGTGGACCAGCGTGCGCGCGTGGAGGACGCTTGCGGCCCTCGAGCTCCACCGGTGCGGCCGGCTGCCGTGGGCCGACGTCGACCGGGGCGCGCGCGAGCTCCTCGGGAATTTCGACCCGCGGCTGGGCTTCTGGGTGAACCGGACCGGAGGCGCCGAGCCCTACCGCGGGATCCTGCACTCGGCGCAGCCCCTGATCGCGCTGGCGCAGGTCGCGCTCGCGGCCGACGGGGCCCTGCGGGAGGAGATCGAGGGCGTCCTTCGCCGGTGCCTGGAGGCGTACGTGATGCCGCTGTCCGCGCTTTCGCCCTTTGGCATCCTTCCGTTCGGCCTCTACCGGGAGCCGGCGAGCAAGGGCGACCTTTACCGCCCGTGGAGGGACGGATACCTCCTGCGTTTCTTCATGCCCGTGCACCACGTGCAGCGCATCAACCACGGCCTCGGCGGGCACTGGAGCAGCTGGGCCCACGCGCTGGCGCTTGCCGGCCGCCTCCTCGGGGATCCGCGCTGCACCGAGCTCGCCTGGCGCCAGCTGCACTGGCTCCTGGGCTGCAATACCCACAATTCCTGCCTCGTGAGCGGGGCGGGCTACAACAACCCCATGCCGCACAGCCGCTTTCTGGGCACGTATCCGGGCGGCTTCTGCAACGGCTTCAACGGGTCGGCCGATGACCAGCCCCTGCTCGACCTCGAGGGCAACGCCCAGTGGAACTCGGTGGAGTACTGGGTGACACCGCTAAGCAACACGCTGATGGCGCTCGCCCTGCTGAACCCGCCCCGGTCGGACGCCGCCCGAAAGCTCGGCTGGAGGCCCGGGTCGCCGAAGGGATGAGGTTGCGCTAGCCGGGCGCCCCTCCAAGCCTTCAGCCGGTCTCTGGAAAGAACCCCCTTCATGAAGAACCCCACCCTTGGAGTCCTCGTCCTGGCGCTTGCGGCCACGGCCCTGCGCGCTGCAGACCCGGCCCCCGCAGCCCCCCCGGCCGCGCCCTCGGTCTGGCAGGGCGGCAACCGGCACCGTCCCGAGCCCAACCCCAAGGCGGAGCTTCTGCCTCGGGTCTCGGTCCGGGGGAACCATTTCGTGGATCCAAGCGGCGCGGTCGTGCTCTTCCGCGGGCTGTCGATTGCGGACCCCGACAACCTCGTCGAGCGTGGGCGCTGGAACCGGGAGCTCTTTGTCGCGGTGAAGGAGATGGGCGCGAACCTGGTGAGGATCCCCGTGCATCCGGCCGCGTGGAGAAAGCAGACGAAGGCCGGCTACCTGAAGCTGCTCGACCAGGCGGTGGAGTGGTGCACCGACCTCGGGATGCACGTGATCATCGACTGGCACTCGATAGGGAACCTGGAGAGCGGGATGTTCGAGGCCCCGCACTACATCACGAGCAAGGAGGAGACGTTCGATTTCTGGCGGACGATCGCGGCGCACTATCACGGGAACCACACGGTGGCATTCTACGAGCTGTTCAACGAGCCGACCCACGCCTTCGGCCAGCTCGGCTCGATGAGCTGGTCGCAGTGGCGGGAGCTCAACGAGGAGATGATCCGGATCGTCCGGTACTCGGACACGCAGGCGATCCCGCTCGTCGCGGGCTTCGACTGGGCCTACGACCTGTCCGCGGTGCACTTCGACCCGGTTCGGGCGGAGGGGATCGGCTACGTCGCGCACCCGTACCCGAACAAGCGGCCCCAGCCCTGGGAGCCGCGGTGGGAGGAGAACTTCGCGTTCGCCGCCGACCGCTACCCGATGATCGCGACCGAGATCGGCTTCGAGCTGAAGCCGGACGAGGGGGTCAACGACAACCACTACGGCAACCGCATCACCCGTTTTCTGGAGCAGCGCGGGATCGGCTGGATGGCCTGGTGCTTCGATCCGGAGTGGGGGCCAAGAATGCTGACGAGCTTCGACGGATTTCAGCTCGCGGGAGACGGGGAGTTCTTCAAGGAGGCGATGCACCGGCCCGCGGCGTTGCCGCCGAAGCCGGGAAGCTAGGTCGCGCGGGCGGTCCGGTCCTGGAGCGCGAGGAGCCCGATGACCGCGGCGAGGACGACGTAGGCGGCCGTGAACTGGAACGCGAGCGTGCGGGCCACCCCGGACAGGTCCCACGGCAGGTAAAGTCCGCCCCCCGGCTCCACGGAATGGATGACGCCGAAGAGCGTGAGGGCGGCCCCCGCGAGGAGCGTTGTGACCGCGGCGCCCGACCGCCGGTCCACGAGGGCAGCCAGGAAGCCGGCCCAGATCATGGAGGTGATGATGAAGCCGTTGCCGAGCGCGACAATGACGCCGAGCTCGGGCATGCCCTGCGTTGAAGACGTGAGGAGCGCGGAGAAGCGCTCCGGGGCGACGTAGGCCGGGTTTCCGAGCTCGATCGCCAGCAGGCGCGCGATCGCCGGGAAGAAGCTGAACACCACGGCCGCATAGTGCCGGCCCGGCGTCGCCTCGAACGCCTGGGAGGTGATGTCGATCGACACGAAGACCAGGATCGGCGCCAGGACGCAGAGCGGGACCAGCTCGACCAGGTTCGAGAGGTAGCCGAAGACCCCCCCGAGCCCGACGAAGACCCCCGCCAGAAGCGTGTAGCCTGCGCGCGCCCCCATCTTCTTGTAGGCGGGCTGACCGATGTAGGGCGTGGTCTGCGCGACGCCCCCGCAAATGCCGGCCGCAAGCGTCGAGATCGCCTCCGTGAGGAGGATGTCCCGGGTGCGGTAGTCATCCCCGGCCACGCGAGCGCTCTCGGTCACATTGATCCCCCCGATCACCATCAGGAGCCCGAAGGGCAGGATCAGCGGAAGGTAGGGCACGGTGGCGCCGAGGCCGCCGACGAACCCGAGCGAAGGGACGGGAAGGGCGAACCGCAGGGTCAGGGCCCCGGGCGCCCTGAAGCCCGGGCCGGCGAGGCCGAAGGGCCCGAGCGCGTAGTAGAGCACGAGGCCGGCGACGACGGCGGCCAGGACCCCCGGGATCCTGCCGGGAATGCGGCCCTTAGCGATGACGGCATACAGGATGACGCCTAGGCTGACGAACCCCACGATCGGCACCTGCATCACCTCGACCATGGGCAGGAATCCAATCAGCATGAGCGCGATGGCGGCGATCGAGCCCAGGAGCCCGGCGCGCGGGATGACCCGGCCGACCCAGGCCCCGGCGAAGGAGAGCGCGAACTTGAGGAGCCCCATCACGATCATCGCAGCCATGCCGAGGCGCCACGTGGCGAGGGCGGCGGCGTGCTCGTCGAGCCCGCCCTGCCGGTACTTCGCGAAGGCCGGGCCGAGGACGAGGAGCGCGAGCCCGATCGTGGTCGGCGTATCGATCCCGAGCGGCATGGCCGTCACGTCGCCGCGGCCGGTCCTCCTTCCGAGGCGCACCGCCATCCACGTGTAGATCAGGTCGCCGACGAGGACGCCGAGCGCCGTCCCCGGGAACATCCGCGTGAAGACGACGTCCGCCGGGAAGCCGAAGCCCGCCACCAGGACGGTGGAGAGGAACGCCATCACGGCCAGGTTGTCGACCACGAGGCCGAAGAAGCCGTTAAGGTCACCCGCGACGAACCAGCGGCGTGTGGCGGTGGCGCTGTTCACTGGCCCCGAAGAAACCCGATTCGGGGGACAATGCAAAGTCAGAGTGCGGCGCGGCTTTCGGCTTCCGCAGGGGCCCTCGCCGGCGGTAGAGTGCCGCAAATGAAACGCCCGGCCGCAGCCCGCCTCGTTCTGGCCGCGGCCCTGTGCGGCGCCCCGGTGCTCGTCGCCGGCGAGCCGGTGCGGATCGGCTTCTTCATGTCGATGACGGGCCGGGACGCCTCGTTCGGCGAGGCTTCGCTTCGCGGGGCGCGCCTCGCCGTGGACGGCCTGAATGCCGCGGGTGGGGTGCTCGGCCGCCCGGTGGAGCTCGTGGTCGAGGACGACCGCTCGATCGCGGGCGAGTCGGCCACGGCCGTGAAGAAGCTGATCTCGCGGGACCGCGTGGTGGCCCTGGTGGGCGAGTGCTCGTCGGCCCGCACGCTCGAGGCGGCCTCGGTTGCCCAGGCGAGCGGCGTCCCGATGGTGACGCCCGCCGCCACGAGTCCCAGGGTCACCCGGGTCGGCGACGAGATCTTCCGGGTGTGCTTTGTCGACGACTTCCAGGGGCGGGTCATCGCGACCTTCGCGCGCCGCCGCCTCGGCCTGCGCCGTGCGGCGCTCCTTGTCGACTCGAGCGCGCCGTACTCCGTCGGACTTGCGGACGCGTTTTCGAGGACGTTCACGGCGCTCGGAGGCGAGATTGTCGCGAGCCAGAACTACCTCGGGAGCGAGGCGGACTTCAGGGCGCAGCTGACGGCGATCCGGGCCGCGCGGCCCGACGCGCTGTTCCTGCCGGGCTACTATGTCGCGGCGGGCCTGGTGGCGCGGCAGTCGAGGGAGCTCGGGATGGCCGCGACGCTGCTCGGGGGCGACGGCTTCGAGGCGCCGCAGCTGCTCGAGATCGGCGGCGACGCGCTCGAGGGCACCTACTACTCGACTCACTTCGCCGTCGAGAGCACGGGCGAGGCCTCGCGCGGCTTCGTGGAGGCGTTCCGCGGGAGGTTTGGCGCCGCCCCGAACGGCCTCGCGGCGCTCACGTACGACGCGGTGCGCCTTGTGGCCGACGCGGTCCGCCGGGCGGGGACGACCGACCGCGCGTCCGTCCGGCGGGCGCTGGCCGCGACGCGGGGATTCGCGGGCGTGACCGGGCTGATGACCATCAATGCCCGGCGCGACGCCGACAAGGACGCCGCCATCATCACGATCAGGAACGGGAGGCCGGCCTTCGTCGAGGCGATCCGCCCCTAGCGGGGGCTCGCCTCGCCCCCTGCGAGGGCCTGGCGGCGCATCCACTCCGCGTCCGTCATCACGTCGAAGTAGACGCTGTAGCGGTCGTAGCTGATCTCCCAGAACGGGCGCAGCGTCATGTCCGCGGGCCGGGCGAGGCCGCTCGTTCGGAACTCGAGCCCCGGGGCCTGCGAGCGGACGACGGACGCCTCGATCGGCGCGTCGCCGCGGATCAGGACCGGCACGGAGCCTCCGGCCAGCTTCAGGTTGGCGGCCTGGTCGCCCGCGTAGGGGACGCTCGGCAGCTCGGGCGGGGGCCCCAAGTCGGCGGCGAGAACGGCGGGGCCGTAGAGGAACGCGACCTTGGCCGGGTCGTCGGGCATCGCCTCGGTGCGCACCGCCATCGGGATCGTGACCGCGAGGCGGTCGCCCTTTCTCCAGGCGTGCGCAATCGACGCGTAATTTCCCGGCGTCCCGGCGACCTTCAGGGGCACCCCGTTTAGCTCGAAGGCCACAGGTCCGGCCGCCCAGCCGGGGCAGCGCACCCAAAGCGTGACCTTCCCGGCGGGCTCGGACGCCACCGTGAGCTCTGTCCGGCCGCTCCGTGGGTAGTCGGTCCGCTGCTCGAGCACGAGGCCCTTCGCCCTCCACTCGAGCACCGAGGGGATGAAGAGATTCACATAGAGGCTGTCGCCGCCGTGGAAGTAGACCGCCTCCCCGTACTTCGTGTGGTTCTCCATCCCGGTCCCGACGCAGCACCAGAACGAGTCGAATGGCGTGCTGTAGGTCTTGAAGAGCCCCGGCTTGAGCGACATGAAGTAGGTGAACATGCCCTTGGCCGGTTCCTGCGATGCAAGGATGTGGTTGTAGAGGGCCCGCTCGTAGTAGTCGGCGACCTCGGCCCTCGGGTCCCAGCCGAAGACGTGCTCGGTGAGCTTGAGCATGTTGTAGGTGTTGCAGGTCTCCGCCGTGTCGGCGCGGAGGGTCTTTGACATCGACGCCTCGGGCGTGAAGTGCTCGTCCTGGCTGTCGCCGCCGATCACGTAGGAGTAGTGGTGCACGACCAGGTCCCAGAAGTAGTCGGCGATCCGACGGGCGTCGGGGTCGCCGGTCACCTCGTAGGTGCGGGCCTCCCCGATGATCTTCGGGATCTGCGTGTTGGCGTGCTTGCCGACCAGGTCGTCGCGCCGGGCGAGCAGGGGGTCGAGGATGGCCCGGTGCTGGAAGCGGCGGGACGCCTCCAGGTAGCGCGGGTTCCCGGTGAGGGCGTAGAGCTCGACCAGGACCTCCACCATGCCGCCCTGCTCGACCTGGAGCATGGTCTGCAGCTGCTCCTGCGTGAGCCCCGAGGTGACCGAGTCGACCCAGTCGGCGAGCCTTAGGGCGACGTCCCGGGCCTGCGCGTTTCCCCCTAGGATCCAGGCGTCCTTGAGCCCGTTGAGCACCTTGTGCTCGGTGTACCAGGGGACCCATGCGCCGCCCTCGAACGTCTCGGCGTCCGCGGGCCTGATGATGCCGCGCTTGAAATTCCGGAGGGTCAGCAGCTCGAGCGGCCGCAGCGCCCCGATGTAGCCGTCCCCGTACGCCGCCTGGCAGAGGGCCATCTCGGAGACGATGTAGTCGATACGCGCGCGGAAGCGCTCATCGCCCGTGGCGGCGAACTGCTGGGAGAGCGCGGTAAGGTAGTGCCCGAGCGTGTGGCCGGCGATCCCGAAGGCCTCCCAGCCGCCGTAGGCCTCCGCCTTGGGCGGGAGCCCGGCGTACTGGCGCGCGTTGTGGAGCAGGCGGTCGGGCTCGATCGAGAGGAGGTAGGCCGCGTTGCGCTCCATCGCGGCCTTGAACGGGCCGTCGAGGAGGCGCACCTCGCCCAGGGCGAAGGGCCGCGCGGCGGGCGCGACCGGCCCGGGCCTTGCCGCTGGGGCCAGGACAAGGGCCGCGAGGATGCAGGAGAGGCGGGTTCCCATGGTCGGGTGCGCCGGATATTGGCCGAAGCGGGGCGCTTCGCCAGCACTTCTTGGCGGAGCGCGGGCGAGGGCCTACTCCACGCCGTCCACCGCGTACACGTCCACGGGCTCATCCCTGCCCCGCACCGGGGCGGCCCCCAGGGGGCGCACGCGGTAGCGTCCGCGGGCTGCCCCGAGCGTCGCCGCGCTCACGAGGATGTCGGCTCGGAACTGCGACATGCGCGTCAAATCCTGGAGGCGCGCCGCCACGTTGACGCCGTCCCCGACGACCGAGTAGTTGAGCCTGCGCGCGGAACCGATGTTGCCTGCGATGATCCTCGCGGTGTTGATCCCGATCCCGAAGGCGAGCTTGGCCCGCCCCTCGGTGGCGAGCTCGGCGTTGAGCCGGGCGAGCGCCGACTGCATGTCGAGCGCGGCCAGGATCGCGCTGTCGGCGTGGTTCGGGAGCTCCACGGGCGCCCCGAAGAGCGCCATGATCGCGTCGCCGATGTACTTGTCCACGACGCCGCGGTAGACCTCGACGATCCCGCTCATCTGGTCGAAGTAGCGGTTGAGGAGCGCGAGCACGTCGCGCGGGGGGAGCGACTCGCTCAGGCGGGTGAAGCTCCTCAGGTCCACGAAGAGGATGGTGACCTCGCGCTCCTCGCCCCCGAGCGCGCCGCCGTCGCGCATGAGCTGGGCGGCGACCTCCGGGGAGACATTCTTGTCGAGTAGGTCCCGGACCCGGTCCCGTTCCGCGAGCCCCTCGCTCATCTGGTTGAACGCGGTGGCGAGCTGACCGATCTCGTCGGCGCGACCGATCTCGAGGCGCGTCCCGTAGTCGCCCCGCCCGATGATCTTCGTGTGCTCGGCCAGCGCGCGCAGGGGCCGGCTCAGGTTGCTCGCGAACATCGGGGCGACCAGCGCCGCGACCCCGAGGGACGCGAGGAGGAGGATGAGCAGGAACTTCTCCAGGAGGAGGGAGGGGGCGAGCTCGGCCTCGAGCGAGCGCTGGAGCGCGATGGCGGCACTGCCCGGCGTGATCAGGGGGCGGAGGGGGCGGTAGGCCGTGACGAAGGGCTCGCCCCCGATGGCGACATTGCTCGCCGCAGTCCCGATCGTTTCCGCGGCGACCGGCCCGAGCTTCGCCTCGGGCAGGGTCGACTCGACCGGGTTCAGCGTGCCGGAGGGCCCGTAGTAGAACGTGACCTCGAGGTTTGCGTCCGCCTTGAGCTCGGTGGCGAGACCGTGGTCGATCGGCAGCGCAAGGCCTATCCACGCGACGATCTCGGGCTTCGGCGCGTAGATCGGCACCACGAGGAGCGCGTACAGCTTACCTGCCGGGCCGTCGGGCGGCAGGCGCGCGAAACCCTTTGCCTTCGGGTCATCGGCCGCCGAGGCGGCCTTCACGAGGTCCTGGAACGGCCCGAGTGCGGCGCGCGGCAGGGGCCCGCCCGTGTCCCCGATCCTGGACCCGTCGGGCGAGAGCAGCGCCATGAAGGGGACGCCCATCCGGACGCTGTAGGAGTCCAGGGCGGAGCGCACCGTCGCGGGGTCCGGCTGTTCCTTGAGGAAGAGCTGCCGGATCGAGTAGTCGTCCGACATGAGCGCGGCCCTCCCGGAGAGCTCGTCGAGCCTCGCGTCGACGCGCCTCGTGAAGAGCAGCGCGCCGTTGTCCAGGTTCTCATAGATGCGCTCGACCGCGTTCTTGCGGTTGGCGATCCTGACGAGGACGTAGTTGGCGCACTGGGCGAGCGCGACGATCCCCACGATCAGGAGCAGGAGCCGGCTGCCAAATCGCCGGAACTGCGGCAGTCTGAATCGGTTGGATCCCAAGGGAGGGCCCTACTTGTAGTCGACCCCGCCAGCGTCGGGCGCGCGCCGGATCCGCCTGTCCGGCCTGAGGGTTACCGAGACCACCTGGGTCGTGTCGCCGGCCTCGACGACCGTCACCTCGAGCCCAACCTTTCCCGCGAGCCTGGGGTGCCAGACTTCAAGGCGGTACCTGCCGGGCGGCAGGTTGGAGATGTCGGCTGTCCCGTCGGCCCCGGTCTTCGCGAAATAGGGGGTGTCGAGGACAAAGACGTACGCGACCATCCAGTCGTGGATGTTGCACCCGAGGGTCACGGGGCCCGGTCGGTCGAACACGATGGTCGCGGTCGATTCGCCAATGTAGAGGGGAATCTCGAACTTCTTGGCGGGCGAGACCGAGTAGACGTGGTGCTGGACATTGTCCCTGTTGGGGAAGACGACCCGGGTGCCGACGACGATCGGCGTCACGTAGGGGTCGAATTCCTGGTCCCTCTGGGTGATCGCGACGGGTTCTTCGGGCGGATGCACGGCCACGGGGGCGTCGAGCGAGATCACGTACGCCACCGCGTCGGCGACCGGCTTGCCTGCGGCGTCCTTCGTGACCACGCGGACGGTTCCCGCCGCGTGCGCCCCGAGGGCGGCGGTTGCGAGCAGGATGAGGGCGGCGGATCGGTGCACGGAGTGTCTTAGAAATGGTGCCTCAGGCTCACGCTGACAACGTTGTCGACATAGCGGCCGTAGCCCTCGGAGGTGAAATGCGCGAATTGGAGGGCGAGGGAGGTGTGGCGCCCGAGGGCGGGCGAGATGCCCGCCCCGTAGGACCACGTCCTCGAGCTCTCGCGCCAGGCAACGAACGGCTCGTCGAACGTCCTGACGTAGTGCCAGGCCCCGGGCAGGTACTGCGCCTCGGGGTCCACCGCCACCCAGCCGTAGGGGGATTTGACGGCGGCATAGTTGGCCACGGTGTCGCCCGTGCGCCACCCCCCCATGAGCTTGAGCCGCCATGTCTCGTTCACGTCCCAGTTCAGGGTCGCGCCAAGGCTCGCGAAGTTGCCCGAGAACACGATGTCCCTCGCGTCGTAGCTTCCAAGGCGCCCGTCAAGGGCGACCTGGAGGTCGTCCCGGAGGCGTTGCGAAACCCCGAAGATGAAATCTCCCTCGATGTTGCTGCGCTCGGGGTCGACGTACCCCGTCGCGCTTCCGGTGAGTCCGGCGTAGGCAACCGGCGCCAGTGGGCCGAGACCCAGCTTCCGGCGCACCTCCGCGGTCGATCCGACGCTGAAGCTTTCCAATCCGCCATAGGAAGGGCAGACGTGGGCGTCAGCCGCCACGCCGGCGGTCAGGAGCGTCGAGAAGTCCAGGGAGCGCAGCCAGGTCACATCGGCGCCCGACTCCAGGCCAAACGCGCTCTTGATGCCGTCTCCGGAGGGCGCGTTCGTGATGTTGTCCTGCCACGTGACCGATTCGGAGATGGACACGAAGGGACCGTCCGCCGACGCCCGTGGCGAGGCAAGCGCAAGCGCCGCCAATGCGGTCAGGAATGACCCTCGGGAAGCCATGGATGATCGGAGTGGAATCTCACCCATTCGCATGGATGAAAGGCGCTTCGGAGACAAGCTAGACCATCCGGCAAAGAGGCCGTCTTGCATCACTTCTTGATATTGATGATCAATGGCTTACCCAACCCAGCGACATTCCTGGCTGAAATTGAGACGGCGGAGGCGCCCTTCGCGAAGATGCCCTCGAGGATTCTCGTGACGGGTTGCGTGGCGTCGGCGCGGA
>Ga0265313_10004188_pt1 | contig 11194 bp, 8 predicted proteins | sample 4123metaG_FD_203122 | JGI IMG/M metagenome (GOLD analysis project Ga0265313, IMG submission 203122) | Rhizosphere microbial communities from Carex aquatilis grown in University of Washington, Seatle, WA, United States - 4-1-23 metaG | ecosystem: Host-associated > Plants > Roots > Rhizosphere >...
GGATAGCCGGCCGTGATCTTGCCCGGGTTGGCCTTGGCGTAGTCGACGAGCTCCTTCAGCGTCGCCGCCGGAAGGCTGTTCCGCGCCACGATGATGACGGGTGCCTTGCCCATCAGCACGATCGGCGCGAGGTCGCGCTGCGGATCGTACGGCATGTTCTTGTAGATCAATTTGTTGCTGGAGGCTGGCCCCGTCGTTGCGAGCAGGAGCGTGTAGCCGTCGGGCGTGGCCCGCGCGACCGCGGCGCCCCCTACGTTGCCGCCCGCGCCGCTGCGATTGTCGACCACGAACGGTTGGCCGAGCGCGTTGGTGAGATACTCAGCGAGCCCGCGCGCGACGATGTCACCGGTGACGCCGGCGGCGAACGGCACGACGACCGTGACCGGACGCGTCGGCCACGTCTGCGCCTGCGCGCCGGAGCCCGCCCAGCACAGCGCGGATAGTCCGATCGCCAGAAGAGAAGTTATGCGCGGGCGCATGGACGTCTCCGTTTTGCGTCTTGTTGACAGTGCCTAGCACCGAGCTTCAATGGCTTTCAACAACAGCACGGAAGTTGTGTTGCTCAAGGCATTCCCGGAGGAAACATGTCGGACGCGCTCGTCACCAGGATCGGACGCACCGTGCTGCGGAATCCGGTGATCGCCGGGCCGGCGGATCACTTCATCGACGACGAGGGCGTGCGGCGCGCGCTCAAGACCGGCGTCGGGGCCGTCGTGCTGAAATCCGTCAATGAGACGCAAAACGCCAAGGATCAGCTGCAGTCTGCCGAGTACCTCGCGCTGGACGAACATTGGCGGCCGGTGCCGTGGGGGCCCGATGCGCCCGCCGCGACTACGATCGCAAACCGCACCGGGCTCGGGCCCGCGTCGTTCGAGCAGTGGCTCGACCAGGCGGTCCGTCTCGATCGCGAGGCACGCGCGAGCGACACCGTCGCGATCGCAAGTATCATCTTCGCCGACATGGAGCATGCGCTGAAGATGGCGCGGCAGATCGAGCAGGCCGGGCTGCGCGTGCTCGAGCTCAACATCGGGACGCCCTACGCACGCGAGGCCAAGAAGGGAACCGTGACGACCGAGCTCGACCCGTCACGCGTCGAGCAGATCGTGTCGACCGTGCGCAAAGCCGTGTCTATTCCGATCTGGGTGAAGACGACGGGACAGAGCGAGCGCGTGCCCGAATTGGCTGACGCGGCGTTTCGCGCCGGTGCGGACTCTGTGATCATGGCGGGCCGGCTGCTGGGCCTGATCCCCGATGTCGACACGTTCAAGCCGATGCTGGGCACGGCGCTCGGCATCGGCGGCTACTGGAACCTGCCGCTGACGTGCTACTGGCTCGCGGTCTCGCGCGCGCGGCTCGGGCGCGACAAGCCGCTGATCGGCATCAACGGCGCGCAGAGCGGCCTCGACGTCGCGCGCATGATGCTCGCCGGCGCGAGCGCGGTTCAGATCGCTTCCGCCGTGATGCTGCGCGGGTATGACGTGCTGTCCGAGGCCTTGACGGCGTTCGAGCGGTATCTTGCAGACAAGGGTGTCACCGCCGCCGAGCTGGTCGGACGCGCGGCGGACAGCCGGAAGTCGTTCGCCGACATGCCGCCGCTGCCGGACAACTGGAGACATTACATTCCGCGCTGATGGCGCCATCTTCGTAACGTCGCGAGCACAGTTCGAACCGATCCGCGCAGTGTTGCGTTGCGCTTCAGCCGCCAACGCACATCCTGGTAGAGCGCGAACAACGCGCCTCTGAAGCTTCGATAATCAAGGTATTCGTAAAGCTCCAAAGTCTGGTCGGCCCAATGGCGCTTGTAGCTCTCGTCGCCGACCGTCAGGTCGAACATGTCTATGTCGTCCTGCGCGATGCACCATCTGACGGTGCTTTCCATCAGCAATCGCCCGACCGAGTATTGCTTCCATCTCTCTTCGTAGCTGGTCAAAAGGAAGCAAAAGCGGCCCCGGAAGATCGGCCCCCACATCGTGGCCACAATCTCCTCGCCGATCCTCAAGGACGCCACCAGTATTCTTCCTTCCTGGAAGCTCGCATGCGTTATCCGCTCGTAGAACTCCTTCTGCCCGGGCACGTCGAACGTGTCAGGCAATCCCGACTGCCGCAGCCACCGCGCCTTCTGTTCCATCCCGACGCGGATGATGTCGGAGCGACGATCATGACAATCCGCGATATCGATTACGACGCGGTCGTTGACCGCCTTCGCCAGCCTTCGGGCGTAACGACGTCCCTGACTGAAGAAGGCCGTGCTGCGCGCCGCGGTGAATTCAGCGAAGGAGGCCGGCAGGGTCGCGGCGAACGCCGTGTCGGTCCGCCGCGCCCCGTCGAGCTCGGCCATTGGATTTGGGACGTCCTCGATCCTCTGAGGTATTCGCTGCAGCCATATGAGATCGACCGGCGGCAGGCGCGCCAGGACGAGGTCGAGCAATCGTGACAGATCGCGTCCCGTGAGCCGGGAGACAAGTTCCCTGTCGATCAACGGGACATTGTAGTCGGTCAGGGAACCGCCAAGGAATTGCAGCAGGCGCAGGCGTCCCCGAGGGAAGATCCCAAGCGGGAGCAGGACGAGGGTTCTGCCGTCCGCGGCCGCCACATGGATGATCGCGACGGAGACATCCATGGTGGACGCGATCGTGTCGTGCCACGCGGACTGCCATTCAAATGTCTGGAAGGCGTAACACACGCAATGACCCAGCGCGCGGCGCCAAATATCCTCGCATTGCGAAAGGGAGGTGAAGATCGCGACCGACGCCCCGGCCACCGGGAAACCGTCACCTATCAGGTCTGAATCCGGTGGTGACTTGGCCAGCATGACGCGCCCGCAAGCACTGAGGTGCTCTTCACAATAGTATGGGCGAGGTCAGCATGGGTTGATGTTCCACTGGCATTGCCGATTAGGGTTACTTCAAGCAAGCAAAACCAAGTCATCCGGTACAAGCTATATGAATTTGTCACAGTAGGCGGATGCCGTTCTGAATTCGAGGTCCGAGGTTCTTCAAATGAGTGCGCGGTCTCTGCTGAAGGGAATGGCGCCGGTCGCCGCACGCTACACAGGGGCCTCCAGCGTGATCGCGCGGCGCTACCGCGGTCGCGGAACCATCTTCATGTTGCACAGCGTCGTGGACGACGCCGCCTTTTATCCCGATCGGACGCTTCGTTGCCCTGTCTCGTCGCTCGAGCGCATCCTGCGTTGGCTTCGCGCCAACAAGATCGACATCATCAGCCTCGATGACGCCATAGACCGAATCGACGCGCCTTCCACCGCGCGTTTCGCAGTGCTCACGTTCGACGACGGATACGCAGACGCGCTCACTCATGCGCTTCCGCTGATGGAGCGGTTCCGGGCGCCCTTCGTCGTCTACGTGACGACCGGAATGATGACCGGCAACATCGATGCATGGTGGCTCGGCCTGGCCGAACTCATCCGTAGGCAAGACATGGTCGAGCTATCGGACCTTGGCCTGCAATTCGATTGTCGCGACGAAGCTCGCAAGGTGAATACGTTCGTCGACATCGAACGCATGATTCATACCGACTACAGCGTTCTTCAGCACGTCAAGGCAGCGGTAGCTTCGCAGGGCATTGATTGCGGCGGTCTCGCGAAGCGCGAGGCAATGACCGTCGAGGACTTGCGGCAGCTCGCGGCTCATCCGCTCGCGACCGTCGGGGCACATGGTTGCACGCATGCCAATCTCGCGATGGCGTCCGCCTCCGCGGCACGATGGGAGATGGAGGAGAGCCGCAGGCTTCTCGAAGACGCGGTTCAAAAGCCCATCCTTCATTTCGCGTATCCGTTCGGAAACGCTCGCGCCTGCGGCCCGCGCGAGGCCGAACTGGCTCGCGCCTCGGGATATCGCAGCGCCGTGACGACCCGATCCGGCTCAATTTTTCCCCAGCACCGCGACCATCTCCACGCGCTTCCGCGAGAAGCGTTGTCGCGTCTCGACACGTCGTCCACGCTGCGCTGCAAGGTGGACGGCTTTTACCGGGCCGGACACTCCCGTTTGGGCGACCCCGTCGCGGCGATGTAGCCGGCCGAGCGACGTCAATCGCCGGCGACAGTTGGTGACCCGATGCAGAGCGTACGCGGCAAGATGTCCCGCATCGTCGGCCTGCTCGCGACATTCTTGTCGGCGATGCATCCGTCCGACGGACGTGCCGCCGGGTATTTCAACCGCGGAATCGCAATCGCCCACACGCTCGCCTGGGCACCCGTCGAGCCGGCGCCTTCAAGGCAATTCGTCTTTCCACCATTTTCCGACATAGCCCGTTCGCTGACCCGCGACGAATTGATCGCGCTCAGGAGCGCCGGCTTCGATTTTGTTCGGCTCGCGGTCGATCCCGGGCCGTTGCTTCAGTTCCAAGGCGCGCGCCGCGACGCGCTGGACCGGATCATCGAGGATCACGTCCGGCTCATCCTCTCATCCGGGCTGTCGGTTATCGTCGACTTCCATCCGAGCGATCTCAATCCCGACTACACCAGCCAAGCTTTGACCGCGGGAACCGGCACACCGCTGTTTCAGTCGTATCTCGGCCTGCTCGGACGTACGGCGACATGGCTCGCGAGCATGGAGGCCGGCCGCGTCGCGCTCGAAATCATGAATGAGCCGGCGATCCGCTCCGATGCGTGGCAGCCGATGCTCGAAGCCGGGTACGCGGCGGTACGCGCGCAAGCGCCGACCCTTCCGATCGTCATCGGCGGTGGCGACGAAGGCAGCGCCGAAGGCCTCATGCAGCTCGCGACGCGCAAGTTCGGCAGCGATCCGGGCGTGCTGTTCTCGTTCCATTTCTATGACCCCTATCAATTCACCCATCAGGGCGCGTCATGGAATGCCGCGCGCTATCTGGCGGACGTTCCCTATCCGGCGAACGCTCATCCCCTGGAAGAGAGCCTTCGCGCGACGGCCTCGGCGATCGAGGCCTCTCGCCTCCCCGGCGACGCGAAGACAAGCGCCTACGTCGACGCACTGAAGCAGCTCACGGCCTATCGTCTTTCCGGGTTCGGTCGCGAGGCGATCGCGGGCACGTTCGCGCGCGTCACGCGCTGGGGCGAGGATCATGGCATCCCCCCTGCCCGCATTCTCCTGGGCGAGTTCGGCGCGATGCGGACGGACCGGGAGCGAGGCGGTCCCAGGGCGGTCGAACGAGAGGCTTGGTTTCGCGATGTGCGCGGGGAAGCCGAGCGGCGAGGCTTCGGATGGGCGGTCTGGGTTTACCGAGGAAGCGAGGAATTCGCTCTCGTCCGCTCGCAATCCGACACCGTCATCGACGCCGCGATCCTGGCCGCTCTCGGCATGAGCGTGCAGAAGGGCGATGCCGCCAAGTGATCCCGGACCGCGAATGGCATGGCGCTTGCGATGTTGTCGGCTGGCAATGGGTCGGCTGCGGCATGTCTCGTTGTGAGACAGCATTCCGCGTCGGCGGCATGGCTGGCCGCTGACTGTCCGCAATCGGGATCACGACAGTCGGCGAGAGAGAGCGTTGCACCATGTTGGATCGCAGAAGGCCCGCGGTTAGCGTCGTCATCAAGGCGCTCAATGAAGAGGCCCACATTGCCGCAGCGATCGAAAGCGCGATGGCGGCGCTCAATGGCATGGACGGCGAGATCATTCTCGCCGACAGCCTGTCGACGGACCGCACGATCGAGATCGCAAAGACTTATCCGATCAGGATTGTCAGCTTGAGCCGCCTCGAGGATCGCAGTTGCGGCGCAGGCGGCCAACTTGGCTATCAGTATAGTTCCGGCGAGTATGTCTGCCTGATCGACGGCGACATGCGGCTTTACGACGGTTTCTTGCGGGCAGCGATCGAGTTTCTCGAAAAGAATCCGAACGTCGCGGGCGTTGGAGGCATCATCGTCGAGCGCGAAGACGTCAGTCTCGAATACATCAAGCGCGCGAGCAGCAACGATCCGGACCGTCTACCCGGCCCGGTAACGCGTTTGGACTGCGGAGGGGTCTATCGACGCTCCGCAATCGAATCGATCGGATATTTTACCGACAGGAATCTGCATGGAGGCGAGGAGCTCGATCTTGGAGCTCGCCTTCATGCACAGGGTTGGAGCCTGGCGCGGATCGATCATCCGGCGATCGACCACTACGGTCACCAGGGAAGTGCGTACCGCCTTTTGATGCGGCGCGTGCTCTCGGGTTTTGCGTCCGGTGCGGGTGAGGTCCTGCGCGCCGCGGTCGGCAAGAAGCATTTCGCATTCGTCATCCGGCATCGCGGACGGGTCTTCGGGCTTTGGCTCGCCGTGCAGGCGTGGTGGTTGTGCATGGTTGCTGTCGCGGTCCTTGCGGCTTCGCTCGCGCAACTTGTCGCCGCACTGGCGGCGCTTATCCTGCTGCCGGTCGCGATCATGAGCGTGCGGTGCCGGTCCATCAGCATGGGCGTCTACTCGGTCGTCGCCTGGAACGCCTATGCGCTGTGCTTCATTCCCGGCTTCCTCCGGAAGAGGATTGCTCCCTCGCTGTGGATCGAGAGCCATCCGATCTGTCACGACCGAGAGACGGTTCGTGAATTGGTCAATGCCGCCCGATGACACTTGCGCTGCAAAATCCGCACGCGACGGGATTCGTCGGGAGGCACGAACGTTATGTTCGCAACGCCCTGTTCCTTGCGTGTTTCCTGTTGGTTTGGCTCACGGCGGCGCCGTTTCCCGATCTCGGCGATCCCAGACTGCTCGAGCCGATCGGTGAAGGAAACCCAGTCGGCCAGATCTTGTTCATTCTGCTGACGGTCGCGCTTTCGGGTTTCGTGCTCGCCACCACGCCGCGACTCGCGCTCCGGGCCGTGACGCCAGCGCTGATCATCACCCTCGGCTGGTTCGCCTTCACCGCCGTGCTGTCAGCACATCCGGACCTCGCCCTGCGGCGCTTCGTGCTCGCGGCCTTCACGGTCGCGAATGCCACCGCACTCCTTCTGCTGCCGCAAGGGCGGGAACACTTCGGCCGTCTCCTCGCCGCGGGCGCGCTGATCATTCTGGCGATCTGCTACATCGGCGTTGTCTTCCTGCCGCACTTCTCGATCCACCAGAGCACCGACGTCATCGAGAAGAGTCTCGCCGGCGCCTGGCGCGGGCCGTTCGGTCACAAGAACGGCGCGGGCTCGAGCATGGTCGTGTTGATTTTCATCGGCATCTTCGTAACGCGCACGGTGAACCGTTTCGCCGGTGTCGGAATCATCGCAGCAGCCTCGATCTTCTTGCTGTTCACGATGTCGAAGTCGCCGATCGGCTTTCTTCCGGTGACGCTGGCTCTGGCTTTCATCGTTCTGCGGCTTCAACACACCGCCGCGAGGTTCGCGATCGTCATCGGCACCGTGCTCGTCGTCAATCTGCTCACGATCGGCACGGTCGCGATCGAGCCGATGAGAAGCATGCTCAACGGGCTGATGCCGGACGCCTCCTTCACGGGCCGCGATGAAATCTGGCGGTTCGCCCTCGATCACGTATCCGAGAGGCCGATCACGGGCTACGGCTTTCAGGCGTTCTGGGGCACGAGCGACCTCGTCTTCAATTGGGATGTCAACGAATCGTGGGGATTGCGGGCGAGCGATGCCCACAACGGATATCTCAACATTGCCGTCACGACCGGGCTTGTTGGCCTCGCGTTGGCGAGCGTGTGGATCATCGCGCAACCATTGGCCGACCTGGCCGCTCGTAAAAGCAAGCACTTCGATCCGTCGCTGACGCTGCTGTTTACTCAAATCTGGCTATTTGGACTCTGCCTGTCCGGGGTGGAGGCCGTTCTGTTCAGCGGCGGCGACAGCCTGTGGTTCATGATGATCGTATCGATCATCGGCCTGCGCTTGCAAAACGTCGCACAGCTGAGCCGGTGACGTCATGCGAGAGAGCGCGGGCAAGCTTCTGTCGGTCAACAATTATTACTACCCCCGTGGGGGCGCCGAGGTGCTGTTTCTAGAACAGAACCGCATGCTCGAAAAAGCCGGCTGGCAGGTCGTTCCGTTCGCGATGCGGCACAAGCAAAATCTGCCGACGCCGTGGAACAAATATTTTCCCGACGAGATCGAGTTCGGCCGTGACTACGGCGTTGCGGACAAGCTCGTGCGCGCCTCACGCGTGATCTATTCGATGCAGGCGCGAGAGCGGCTGGGCAAGCTTCTGAACGTGTTCAGCCCGCGCGTCGCGCACGTTCATAACATCTATCATCACCTCTCGCCGTCAATCCTTCCGCTGCTGCGCGATCGCGGGATCCCCGTGGTCATGACGGTGCACGATCTCAAGCTCGCCTGTCCCGCCTACACGATGATGCGCGACAATCGTTTCTGTGACAGTTGTCGCGGCGGCAAGATCTACAACGTGCTCTTGAATCGATGCATCAAGGGTTCGGTTGCCCTGAGCGGCCTCGTCATGATGGAGGCCGCGCTGCACAAGCTGTCCGGGATCTATCGGACCGGCATCGCACGATTTGTGGTGCCCAGCCGCTTTGTTCTGGAGACGCTCGTAGACTGGGGTTGGCCGCGCGGATCGTTTGTTTACGTGCCGAACTTCGTCGACGTGGAGCGTTTCCAGCCCGACGGCGAGATCGGCCGCCGTTTCGTCTATTGCGGGCGCCTGGACGACCTCAAGGGTGTCGGAACGCTGTTGCGGGCCGCCGCTCTCTCAAAGCAGCCGCTCACGCTGGTGGGAGGCGGACCGGAGGAGGCCCGCCTGCGCAAGCTCAGCCAGGACGTCGGCGCCGACGCGGTATTTCTCGGGCACCTGACCAAGGAGGCCCTGGTCAGCGTCGTTCAGTCGGCGCGTGCCATCGTTGTTCCGTCCGAATGCAACGAAAACGCCCCGCTGTCCCTGCTCGAAGGGTACGCGAGCGGGCGGCCGGTGATCGGCGCGAATATCGCGGGCATTCCCGAACTGGTCCGCGAGGGTGAGACCGGCACCCTGTTCCCGTCCGGGAATGTCGACGCGCTCGCGGGAGCGCTCGAGCGTTTCGGGAATTTGCCGGACAGCCGCCTCGCCGAAATGGGCAAAGCAGGCCGCCGCTGGGTGGAGCGGGACTTCAATCCGACGATCTATCGCGATCGGCTCCTCGAGCTCTACGGATCCCTGACGGACAGCTCTGTTACAGGCAACGCCGCATGAACATGATCCATCGTTCCCCGCAGACGGCCGGTGGGTCGCGTGCGGGCCTAAGCGTGACAATGCTGGGGCTGCGCGGCTTCCCCAACGTGCAGGGCGGCGTCGAGCGGCACGTGGAGAATCTCGCGCGGGAGCTGAGCAGCCTCGGGTGCAACGTCGAGGCGGTTCTGCGCAGTCCGTATGTCAGCAAGGACGTGGGCTCGAACTGGCAGGGGATACGGCTGTATCGGCTGTGGTCGCCGCGTATCAAAGGCCTGGAGCCTTTCGTCCACAGCTTCCTCGGCGTTCTCCGCGCCGCATGGACGAGGCCGGACATCCTGCACATTCACGGCATCGGACCTGCGTTCTTCACGCCGCTCGGCCGCATGCTTGGACTGAAAGTGGTCGTGACCCACCACATGGCGAATTACGAGAACGAGAAATGGAGCCGGCTTGCCTGCGCGATCCTGAAGCTCGGAGAGCGGTCCGGCATGGTGCTGTCACACGGCCGGATCGCCGTCTCGCCCTCGCTCGCGGAACGCATGAGGCGAACCTACCATGTCGGCGTTCGCGCGATCCCGAACGGGATCAACGCGCCGCTCAGGCTGCAGTCACCGTCCATCCTGCAGGCATTCGGCCTCACGCCCGGTCGCTATCTGCTGACGGTCGCTCGCATCGATCCACAGAAACGCCAGCTGGACCTGATCGCGGCCTTCGCCCGCCTCGGCCGGCCGGACTGGAAGCTCGTGCTCGTCGGTGGCTCGGACTACCGGAGCGACTACTCACGCGCGGTCGAAGAAGCCGCACGCGCGACCGCGGGTGTCGTCCTGCTGGGAGCGCGATCCGGCTCGGTGCTCGCCGCGCTGTACACCAGCGCCGGCGCATTCGTGCTGCCCTCAAGCCATGAGGGTCAGCCGATCGCGGTCCTCGAGGCCCTCAGCTACGGTTGTCCGGTGGTGCTGAGCGACATCCCCGCCCACCGCGAGATTCAAGCCAGCGCCGCCCGATACTTCACGCCCGGCGACGTTGACGCGCTCACCGATCAATTGCGCGCGACGTGCGAGGATCGTCTCGAACGGACGTCGGATGAAACCGAGCGAGCACGCATCATCAAAGCGCATGATTGGCGGAATATCGCCGCGGAAACTCTTGCGGTCTATGACGCCGCGCTGCGCAATTCCGACGGCGCCGAATAGCATCCATATCGATCAATGCGCGAGAGGCTCCACGCTAGGAGCGCCGCGCGGCTGCCGCATGGCGGAGCCGATCAGGTAGAGCCCGATCAGGCCCAGCACCGCGCAGGCGGATGCGATAAAGAACGGCGAAGGATTGAGTGCGCTGACTGCCAGCGCCAGGGTCCCGCACGCCATCAGCGCGCGATCAAGCGGTTCGATCGTGCGTATCCCGAAGAATTGTCGCGTGCGGACCGCGACGATTGAATTGAACAGCAACGCAGAGACGATCATAGCCGCCGGAATCGATACCGGGCCGAGCCAATGCGCGGTCACGAACGGCGTGGTCGTGAGAACGCAAAATGAGGACGCGGTCAGGATCAGCGCGACGTTGGCGTGCCCCGCGATGATGAGAAGCCGGTCCGACGTCGCGTAGAACGATTGGACGAAGGTTGGAATCGCAAGCCACGTCAGGAATACCAGCGCCCCGGCATAATTGCCGAACAATGGAAGCAAGAACGGGGCGAGCATCAGTCCGCCACTGATCGTGAGAGCGCCGCAGCCGATGGTCAGGCGTCGACAGACCTCCACCTCGGATCGCAGGCCCGCCATGTCGCCACCTTCGATCAGCTTGCCGGCGCGCGGCGCAAAGCGCTTGAGCATCGCGATCTGGAAAAACGAGAACAAGGTGGCGATTCTGGCGGCTATTGCGTAGTCGCCGACAGTCTCTGAACTGAACAACACGCCCGCCACCAGGATGTCTACCGCGGCCAGTTGGTTCGCGAACAGTGTCGCGATCACGAACTTGCCCGCGTAGCTGTAGTCCCAATGGTCCCACGCGCGTACGCCCGCAATCGACCGATCGCAAAGACGTGTTGCCGAATACAGCCAGGGGAGCAGCACGGAGATCGTCAGGACATGCGCAATGTAGATTTCGGGCAGGCCG
>Ga0265313_10004189_pt1 | contig 11191 bp, 8 predicted proteins | sample 4123metaG_FD_203122 | JGI IMG/M metagenome (GOLD analysis project Ga0265313, IMG submission 203122) | Rhizosphere microbial communities from Carex aquatilis grown in University of Washington, Seatle, WA, United States - 4-1-23 metaG | ecosystem: Host-associated > Plants > Roots > Rhizosphere >...
AGCATCTTCTCGACGACCTCGGGCTCGCGATGGCTGTTCTCGCGCAGGATGAACAGGAGGCGCTCGACGACGACGGTGATGCCGAGGAACGAGACCAGCAGAATCGGCCACATGATGGGACCGCCGTGTTTGAACAATTCCATCGGCGTTTGGTCACCGAGGAGGAACGCGAGGGGGAGGCTTTGCGTGATCATAGGATTAAGATTGATGGAGGTTGGCGGGGGCGGAAGAACGTATGTCGGCGCGATGCTGCATTAAGTTAATAGACGCACGGCAGCAGAAAGGATTCAAAACCATCCCTTCGAGGTAGCAAGACTCAGGCCGATTCGATGGGTTCGCTTGGCCGCTTTTTCTGCTGGGAATGGCTCGGATGTCAGCATGTCGCTGAATAAAATTTCAGGGTCTGATTTAGGGAAACGGAAACTACGCGTGATCGAAACTGGGGTGTCAACTTACTTTGTCGCGAAATTATTTTATGCGCAAGAATCGGCAAAAAATAGCTGCCTTCCTGTCGTCGCACTCAGGATGCATCGCCCCGGAATTTGCGCCCAAGCGCCGGCCGCGAGCGTTGTCGAATGGCTGCCCGACTAGGACTCGAACCTAGACAAAACGAGTCAGAGTCGTTTGTGCTACCATTACACCATCGGGCAGTGGGAAAACGCCTGCGGCCGCGGAGCGCGGCCTGGTCGCCCGGCGCGAACGAAGCTGGAGCCGGCGATGGGATTCGAACCCGCAACCGCCTGTTTACAAAACAGGTGCTCTGCCATTGAGCTACGCCGGCGAAAAAATCGCGTCGCTCCGGAACCGAGTTTGATTGGAAAAGAACGGGGGAAAAGGAGCCCTGACCGCGCCATCCGACGCCGCCAGCAGCGTTGGATGGTGGCTCCCCGGGGACTCGAACCCCGAACCTACTGATTAAGAGTCAGCTGCTCTACCATTGAGCTAGGAAGCCATACAAGGGTCAAAAAAGCTCATGAAGCGGTGGGGGAAGTCAACTGAGATATTGGGTCGCCGGGGCGCGATTTTGCCTCGGAAGAGCGCAGGAATTTCCCGTCGGCATCGCTCGTCGCATTCCACCAAAACACCGCGCGCCGCACACGCCCTTCACGCTTCACCGACTTTTTTTACGCCCGTCGCGGGTGACGCGGACTCCAGCTGCGCCCGCAACGCCGCCCAGCACGCCTTGTCGAATCGCGGGTGCGCCAGCAGTTCGCGCAGCGGCACGGTCACGAACGCCCGCCCGAGCATCCGCGGGTGCGGCAGCTCCAGCGCCGCCGTCGCGCGCGTCTCGCCTTCGAACGCGAGCAAATCCAGGTCGAGCGTCCGCGGCCCCCAGTGTTCTGCGCGCACGCGGCCGAATGCCCGCTCGATTTCCGATAGCGCACCGAGCAACTCCTCCGGCGACAGCGTCGTCTCGACGCCGAGCACCGCGTTCAAAAACATCGGCTGATCGACGACACCGACCGGCGCCGTCTCGAAAATCGACGACGCTTCCACCGCCGCGATCCCCGGCTGCGCCCGCAACCGCGCGATCGCGCCCGCGATCGCCGCGCGCCGATCGCCCAGATTGGCGCCCGCGCCGATGAACGCCTGTCGCACCGCCGTGGCCATGTTCGTCACGACGCCGGCGAATTTCGCGCGCGCCGGATTCGCACCGACACGCCCGCGAATTGAAAATCCACCGGCGGAGTCGGCTTGGTGATCTCGACCGTGACCGCGTCGAGCCTCGGAAACGCGCGCAGCAACTCGGCCGCGACCGTTTCCGCGAGCGTTTCGATCAGCCGCTTGTGCGAACCCTCGATGATGCTTCGCACCACCGCCTGCACGGCGCAGTAGTCGATCGTCTGGTCGAGCCGATCCGACTCGCCCGCGGCGGCGAGCGACAACTCGAGTTCGAGCGTGGCGGAAAAATGCTGGCTCGTCTCCTTTTCCAACGGCAGCACGCCGTGCCGGGCCACGAAGTGCAGTTCGCGCAAGATGAGTTTGTCCATGATTTCAGCCCGGCGAAAAACCGAGACCCGCTTTAATCGCGTCGGCCATGCGGGCGAAGCGAGCCATTTCGCGCACATCGTGCACGCGGATCATCCGGCAACCCCGTTGAATCGCCCACACCACCGTCGCGCCGCCGCCCTCGATCCGGTCGCCGACCGTTGCGCCGAGCACCGCGCCGATGGTCGATTTGCGCGACGTGCCGACGAGCACCGGAAAACCTAGCGCGACGATCCGCCCGAGTTCGCGCAACACCTCCAAATTTTGCGCGGGATTTTTCGCGAAACCGAAACCCGGATCGAGCCAGATCTGGTTTTCTTCCACGCCCGCGGCGCGTGCCACCGCGAGACTCGCCCGCAAATCGCCCAGCACGTCCGCCCAAAAATCGCCGTAGTTCCGTTCCGGCCGGTTGTGCATCAAGATCACCGGGCACCGGCGCCGCGCCACGACCCCGGCCATCGGCGTCGGCGAAAGTTTCCCCGCGCCGTCGCGCCAACCCGCCCGCGTTTCCGCCGACAACCCGTGCATCAATCCCCAGACATCGTTGACGATGTCCGCGCCGCGCTCGATCGCCGCATCGGCGACGTCCGCCTTGTAGGTGTCGATCGACACCGGCACCTCCGGCCACGCACGCCGCAGCGCCTCGAGCGCCGGCAACACGCGCGCCAGCTCCTCGTCCGCCGAAACCGCCGCCGCGCCCGGCCGTGTCGATTCGCCGCCGAGGTCGAGCACGTCCGCGCCGTCTGCGATGAGTTGTGCGGCGCGATCGACGACGGCCTGCGGCGACGGCAATTGGCCGCCGTCCGAAAACGAGTCCGGCGTCACATTCAGCACGCCCATGAGCAACGTCCGCGGCCCGAGCGCGGGCAGCCGGCGGCCGTGCGGACTTTGCCAGGATTGCATTTCCCAAAAAGTGCCGGACGGCTCCGCGCTTGCGAATAAAAAGCTCGTGACTCGCGCCCGCCGCTGCGGAGTTTTCATCGAATGGAACCGGTTCGCCTCGACGATTGGCAGCGCTGGCAGCAACAGGGCTGCACCCGCCTGCCCGCCGTGCTCGTCCGGCGCGACGCCGCGCTTCCGCCGTCGTGGCGGCACTTCGCCGCCGCGCCCGCCACCGCGCTCCTCGAAAGCGCCCAGGCCGGCCGCTACACTTATATATGCGACCGTCCGGCGCGCGTGATCCTCGGCCGCGCCGGCGGCGCTGAACTCTGGTCCGCGGATTGCGCGCAACGCCTCGGCTTCCTGCCGGGCAAACCGCTCGACGCGCTCGCTTCGATCCTCGCCGAAACGAAATCGCCCGCGCCGCCAGGCTGGCCGGCGATGACCGGCGGGCTGATCGGCGTGCTCGGCTACGATCTCGTGCACACGTGGGAAAAACTTCCGCTTTCCGCCGCGCGCGACCTGCCCGTCCCGCTCTATGCGATGATCGAAACGCGCGAGCTATTCATCTACGATCACATCGAACGCACGCTCGGGATCGTCGTGTGGCGCGACGTGTCGCACAACGGAAGCGCGTTGGCCGATGAATTTCATTTGGCGGAGGAAGTCGCGCGCTGCGCGCACGAGCGTTGGCGACAACAGGGCGCGGCCAACCCGATTGCGCTGCAAAAAAACATCGCCGCGCCCCCGCCGCCATCGTGCACACCCGCCGGCTTTCAGTCCGCCGTCCGCCGCGCGCTCGACTACATCGCCGCCGGCGACACGTATCAGGTGAATCTCTCGCTGCGCACGAGTCGCACCGCGTCGGCGTCGGCCGAGGCGATTTACGAAGCGCTTCGCCGCGTGAACCCGTCGCCCTACATGGGCCTGCTGCGACTGCCGGACTTCGCCCTCGTCTGCGGCTCGCCGGAACTGCTCGTGCGGCTGGAAGACGGCGTCGTTACCTCGCGCCCGATCGCCGGCACGCGTCCGCGTGGCGACGCTCCGCTGCAAGACTCGGATTTTTCCGCCGAGCTTTTTGCGAGCGCCAAGGAGCGCGCCGAGCACCTGATGCTTGTCGATCTCATTCGCAACGATATCGGCCGCGTCGCTGCGTTCGGCAGCGTGAAGGTGCGCGAGTTCATGGCGCTCGAGCGCTACTCGCACGTCATGCACCTCGTCTCGCAAGTCGAAGGCCGGCTCGCTGTGGGGCGGACGTGGGCGGACGTGTTTCGCGCGATGTTCCCTGGCGGCACGATCACCGGCTGCCCAAAATTTCGCACGATGGAAATCATCGAGGAACTCGAACCCGTCGGCCGTGGTTTCTACACGGGCGCGCTCGGCTGGATCAGCTACGGCGGTGAGATGGAAATGAACATCGTGATCCGTTCGATGCTTGTGCAGCACGGCGTGGCGCACGTGCAGGCCGGCGCCGGCATCGTCGCCGACTCGCAGCCCGAGCGCGAACTCGACGAATCGCTGCGCAAGGCGCAGGCTCTCTGGGTCGCGCTCGCCGCCGCCGAAGCCGCGACCCGCTGCCATGGCTGATTCCCGCCACTCCATTTATTTCAACGGCCAAATCGTGCCCCCGGCTGCCGCGCGCCTGCTGGTGGACGATCGCGCCGTGCTCTTCGGCCTCGGATTTTTTGAAACCTTCCGCACGAGCGGCGGCCGGCCGCACCACTGGACATATAACCGCCGCCGGCTCGAACAGGCGTGCGCGACCGCCGGCATCACGATTCCCGCAAATTTTCTTTGTGCGAACACGCTGCGACTGCATGAAGTCGTGTCGCAACTGTTGCACGAAACCGGTCTGCCCGACGCCGTCTTTCGCTACACGATCACCGCCGGAGCGGAAGGCGCGCCGTCGGAATTCCTGACCGTCCGCCTGCTGCCGCCCGCGGCGCCGGCGGAGGGAATTTGCCTGCGCGTGCTGAAGCTCGCGCGCGACAACGGCGAGTGGCTGCCGCGCCCGAAGAGCCTGAACTACGCGAACGCGTTGCTTGGCGCCGAAGAGCTGCGCCGCCGCGCCACCGCGCCGGTTGACGAAGGCCTTTTTCTTTCGCGCGACGGTCGCTTCGTCGTCGAAACGCCCCGGCAAAACATCGCGTGGCTCGAGGGCGCGAGACTCTGTTACCCGGATTCGTCGCTCGGCGCCATTGCGGGCACGTGTCTGCAATGGCTGCTCGAACTCGGCCAGGCCGCCGAGCCGCGGCGCGCGCAACTCGGCGAGTTGCTCGCGGCCGACGCGATCGTCGTGCTCAACTCCGTGCGCGGGATCACGCCGGTGCGCGAAGTCTCGGATGCGGAAGATCGCGCGCGCTTGCGTTCGTTCGATTCGCACACGCACCCGCTCGTCGCGGCCTGGCGCGATCGCTGGAACGAAGCGCTGCGAACCACCGCCGACCGATGAGCGACTACCAAACCGCCCAGACTTTCCTGCTCGGCCTGAAGGCGCACGGCGTTTCGCTCGGCCTCGAGCGGATGCAACGGCTCATGGCGGCGTTCGGCGACCCGCAGGACGCCGTGCCGTGCATCCACCTCGCCGGCACGAACGGCAAAGGCTCGGTCGCCGCGATGCTTGAGGCGGTTTTGCGCGCCGCGGGCTGGCGCACGGGACTCTACACGTCGCCGCACCTCGTGCGGCTCGGCGAGCGCGTGCAAGTCGACCGGCGCGCGCTGACCGACGGCGAGATCGCCGGCTACGTGGGCGAATTGCAACCGCACGCGGCGGGTGTGGCGCCGAGTTATTTCGAGTTCATGACGGCGATGGCGTTTCTGCATTTCGCTCGGCGGCGGTGCGACATCGCCGTGATCGAAGTCGGGCTCGGCGGCCGGCTCGACGCGACGAACGTCGTCGCGCCGGAGGTCAGCGTCATCACGTCGATCGGACTGGATCACTGCGAAATTCTCGGCGACACGCTTGCCGCGATCGCGACCGAGAAAGCCGGCATCATCAAACCCGACTGCCCCGTCGTCATCGGCCGACTGCCGTCCGAGGCGGAGCAAGCGGTGCGCAGCGTCGCGGCATTGCGCGAAACGCGCGTCGTTTCAGTGAAAGAAGAGTTCGGCGACGATCTCGCTCGCTGCCCGCGCACGAGTCTCGCAGGCGACTATCAGCGTTGGAATGCGGCGACAGCGACGCTCGCCGCGCGAGCGCTGCCGGCGCGTTGGAACTTGAGTGACGCGGCGATCGCGCAAGGGCTGCTGCACGTGAATTGGGCGGGCCGTTGGCAGCGGCTGGAGGTCGGCGGGCGAATTTTGATTCTCGATACTTCGCATAATGCCGAGGGCGCGCAGGTGCTCGACGTCAACCTCGCGCAACTCGCCGCCGAAACGGCGCGCGCGCCGATCGTCGTTGTCGGCGTGCTCGGCTCGGCGCGCGCGAAGCCGATCCTCGAAGCGATCTGCCGTCATGCGCGCGAAATTCATTTGGTCGTGCCCGACCAGAGCCGTGCGTGCAGTCATATCGAACTCGCGGCGCTCGTGCCGGCGGCGTTTCGCGGCCGGGTCGTGTGCGGGAGTGTGAACGAATTGTTTCCGGCGGCGGGCATTTGCGTGGCGGGGGAACCGGGCGACTCGATCGTGGTGACGGGCTCGGTCTATCTCGTGGGCGAGGTGATGGCGCGCGTCGATCCGCGATCAGGCTTGGCGGAGAGCCGAATGCAGGACTTCTAGTCTCGTGCGCCCGTTTTCGTTCACCCGATTTTTCCCCGGCGTTTGCGCGGCGCTCTTGGCGATTCCGGCGCTGGCGGAAGCGCCGGTTTCCGTTCGGCCGGTTGGGGCGCGACACGGGATCGTCGTGGCGGGACATCCGCAGGCGGCCGAGGCGGGTCGCGCCGTGCTTCAGGCCGGTGGCAATGCGATCGATGCGGCGGTCGCGACGTCGCTCGCGCTCGGCGTCGCCGAACCTTACGCCTCGGGCCTCGGGGGAGGATTGATGCTGCTTTATTACGACGCCAGCTCGGGGCGGACGCAGTTGATCGAGGCGATGGACGAGGCGGGATCGCTTGACGTGAAGGCTTATCTTATGCGGCCCGCAGACGATCGCAGCCTCGGTTGCGGATCGGTGTGCGTTCCGGGTCTGGCGGCGGGTTTGTGGGCGGCGCATCAGAAATGGGGCGCGCGGAAATGGGCCGACGACGTGCAGCCGGCGATTGTCCTCGCACGCGACGGTGCGCTGGTGTTGTCGAAGACACGCGACTCGATCGAGCGGCAGATCAGAAAGCTTTGCCGGGGCGATGCGGAGATCGCGAAACTTTTTCTGCCCGGCAGCGCAGTGCCGGCCGTGGGCGCGCGACTGGCGAATCCCGATCTCGCGCGCACGATGGAGTCGCTGGCGCAGGGCGGGCGCGCTGGATTTTATCAGGGCGCGGTGGCCGCGAGCCTGCTTGCGACGCTCGCGGCGCAAGGCGGTGTGATCACCGCCGACGATTTCGCCGGCTATCAGGCCCGCGTCGGCTTGCCGGCGGAGATCGAGTTTCACGGCTATCATTTGGTCGGCGCGCCGCCGCCGGTCGGCGGAACGGCGCTTTTGTTCACGGCGTTGAAGGTCCTCGAGAATGAGGCGTTCGACGGCGGGCCACTGCGGCAGGCGTCCAACCTCGACACGATCGGCAATGTGTGGCGGGTGGTCGCACCGCTGGTGGACCGGCTCATCGGCGACACGCCCGAGGCGCCGCACAATTTTGAGACTCTCGTCGCACCGGATTCGATCAACGCGATTCGCACGAAACTGGTTGAGGAATCGCCGGCATTAAAAAGCGTCTCCGCCGCCGAGCCCGACCGCGAGGACGTGGCGGCCTCAACCACCCATTTCATCGTGGTGGACGAGCGGGGCGACGTCGTGTGCGCGACGCAGTCGCTCGGTTCCCATTTCGGCGCGGGCGTGGTCGCGGCGGGCACCGGCGTGGTGCTCAACGATTCCATGAGCGATTTCGTTTTCGACGACGCGGGCAGCCCGAACTACGTCGCGCCCGGCCGGCGCCCGCGCAGTGCGATCGCTCCGACGATTGTGTTTCGCGCCGGCCGGCCGGCGCTGGCGATTGGAGCGCCGGGTGGAGAGCGAATCGCGAGCGCGCTCTTGCAGGTGTTGATCGACCGACTGGTGCTCGATCGTCCGCTGGGCGAGGCGATCGGTGACACGCGTTTTCATTTTATGCCGGAGAGCGCGATCCGCGGCGCGACGTTCGAATCCGAGGATTCACTGGCCGAGGTCGATGAGGTTTCGCTGCGCCGGTTTGGCTGGAGAATCGAGCGATCCGAGCCGGCGGGCGCGGGGCGGCGTTTTGGCGGGGTCAACGCGGTCGAGTTCGGGGCGGACGGCAGTCTGACCGGCTTTGCCGATCCGCGGCGCACGAATGCCGTTGCCGGATACTAGCCGGTGCCGCCGGCGGGACGGCGAAACGACGCGCAACTTTTGTGGCTGGGCGACGTTTATTCTGGAGACTCCGTTTCATTTCGCCCCGACGTTCCCATGAAAATTTTCTCCGTGTTGTTTTCACTCGTGTGCGTCGGAGCTTTGGTCCGCGCCGCCGAGACTCCGTCGCCGAAATTGCCGCGCGGCACGCCCGAGGCGCAGGGAATTTCGTCCGCTGCGATCCTGGATTTTATCAACGCCGCCGAGGGGAAAATCGATGCGCTGCACAGCTTCATGCTCGTGCGGCACGGCCGCGTCGTGGCGGAGGGCTGGTGGGCGCCCTACGCGGCGGACGAGCCGCACATGATGTTTTCGCTCAGCAAGAGTTTCACCTCGACGGCCGTGGGCCTCGCGATCGCCGACGGCAAGTTGAGCGTGGACGATCCAGTGCTGAAGTTTTTTCCGGAGGACGCGCCGGCCGAGCCCGGCAAGAATCTCCAGGCGATGCGCGTGCGGGATTTGCTGACGATGTCCACGGGCCATCACGAGGAGGACATCAAGGGGTTTCCGTTCAGTTCGCAGGAGAACCTCGTGAAAAAATTCCTCGCGCTGCCGGTCGCGCACAAGCCCGGGACGCTGTTCGTCTATAACACGCCGGCGAGCTACATGCTGTCGGCGATCGTGCAGAAGGTCACGGGGCAGACGGTGCTCGACTACTTGCGCCCGCGGCTGTTCGCGCCGCTCGGCATCGCCGATCCGACGTGGGAAACGAGCGCGCAGGGGATTTCGCTCGGCGGCTTCGGGCTGAGCATTCGCACGGAGGCCATCGCGAAGTTCGGCCAACTTTACCTGCAAAAAGGCGAGTGGCACGGCCAGCAACTCGTGCCCGCGGAGTGGATCGCGGAGGCGACGGCGCGCCAGATGTCGAACGGCAGCGATCCGGCGGGCAATTGGGATCAGGGTTACGGCTACCAGTTCTGGCGCTGTCCGCAGGGGTTCTATCGCGGCGACGGTGCGTTTGGGCAATTCTGCATCGTGATGCCGCAATACGACGCGGTCATCGCGATCACGAGCGGGACGAAGGACATGGCATCCGTGATGAACCTGATCTGGGAGCGCATCGTGCCGGCGCTGCAGGACGCGGCGCTGCCCGAGGACGCGGTGGCGCACGAAAAACTCGCGGCGAAGCTCGCGAGTCTCGTTTTGCCGACGCCGAGCGGCGCGGCGGATTCCGCAGTGGCAAAAACGGTCGCGGGCAGGCGCTACGTTTTTCCCGGGAACCCGCAGGCGATCGAGTCCATTTCGCTCGATGTGGCGAACGCGGGCGGCGATGTGTCGTTCACGGCGAAGATCGCCGGCGTCGAGCAGCACATCATAGCCGGGAGAGGTGCGTGGCGCAAAGGCGCACTCGCGGCCGGCCCCGACGCGGGCCCGATCGCCGCGAGCGGCGCCTGGACGGCGGACGACACTTACACACTGCGACTCTGCCGCTATCGGACGCCGTTCGTCATCACTTACCAACTGCGATTTGCGGGCGAGCAGCTTTTCGTGGACAGCGAGCAAAACGTGGGCAACGGCGATTTGAAGCGGGCACAAATTATCGGCAAGTCGGAGTAGGACAGGCAGGTTGCTGACGGCGCGTTCCGCGGCGGAGATCGCTGATTGCAATCGGCCGGGGGCGGGCGTTAAGTGAAAGTGCTCATGGCTCACACCCCCCCTTCGCCTGAAGCCGCAGCCGACGAGTTTTCGCTGCCGCTTTTTGTTCTCACCGTGCTGGCAACCCTGGCCGGTTTGATGGCTGCGCTCAGGCTTTTTTCCCCCACGGTCTGGGCGGAGCAGTTTTTGCCGCCGGCGTGGAAGTGGATCGCGGCGTTTTTGGCGGTCAGCCTCGTCAACTGTTTCATCGAATATTTCTTTCATCGCTACGTGCTGCACCTGCCGGCGATTCCGTTTCTCCGCCGGCTCTACCGGCAGCACACGCTGCATCACGCGCTCACGCGCATCGCGCGCAAGCAGACGCGCGGGGGCCACGGCATCCTGTTCGTCGAAAACAAATTTCCCATCGTCGAGCCCGAGCAGCACGAGGCCTCGTTCTTCCCCTGGTATTCGCTGGCGGTGTTCGCGGGCTTGCTCACGCCGCTGTTTGCGCTGCTGCAGTGGCTCGCGCCTTCGTTCCCGTGGTTTCTGGCCGGCTTCACAGCGCTCGCGGTTTCGCTCGCGCTTTACGAACTCCTGCACGCGATCAACCACTGGCCGTTCGAAAAATGGGAGCCGCTCATCGAGCATCCGCGCTGGGGAAAGTTCTGGCAGCCGGCCTACGCGTTCCACCTGCGCCACCACGCCGTCATCGACTGCAACGAATCCATCTCCGGTTTCTTCGGGCTGCCGGTCGCCGATTGGGTTTTCGGGACGTGCGTGATTCCAAAAACCATCTACGCCGAGGGCGAGGAGTGGTCGGCGGAAAAATTCCAAAGCCCGCGACCGCGCTGGATCATCCGCCGGCTCGACGCGTGGACGGATCGCCTTGTGCAGGGTCGTCGCGCGCTGGCGGCGAACACGACCGAGGCGAAACCCGGTCCGGCGGCGGTGGCTGACGCGCCGGACGCACGAACTTACACTCGCGGAGAGGAGATCGCCAACTGGGTCACGCACGGGGTCGGACTCGCCGGGAGCATCGCGGGCCTCACGTTGCTGATCGTGTTTTCCAGCCTGCGCGGTGACGCGTGGCACGTGGTGAGTTTCACTGTCTTCGGCCTGACGCTGTTGATGCTTTATACGGTTTCGACGCTGTATCACGCGCACCGCGATGAGCGGAGGAAGATGCTTTTCCAGAAACTCGATCACGCCGCGATCTTTTTGCTGATCGCCGGAACCTACACGCCGTTCCTGCTCACGAACCTGCGCGGGCCGTGGGGCTGGTCGCTG
>Ga0265313_10004191_pt1 | contig 11188 bp, 8 predicted proteins | sample 4123metaG_FD_203122 | JGI IMG/M metagenome (GOLD analysis project Ga0265313, IMG submission 203122) | Rhizosphere microbial communities from Carex aquatilis grown in University of Washington, Seatle, WA, United States - 4-1-23 metaG | ecosystem: Host-associated > Plants > Roots > Rhizosphere >...
CTGGATTCGATCTCGACCGCCTTGGCGAGTTCTTCGACCGCCGCCGTCGACAGCACATCGAGCTTGAGCGCCATTTTCGCGTTGAGCGTCTTGAGTTTGCTGGTCTCGAGGTCGGTCGCGATCACGTTCGCGCCTTCGTCGATGAAAGCCTCCGCGATGGCGCGGCCGATGCCTTGTCCGGCGGCGGTGACCAGCGCGACCTTGCCCTTCATGCGTCCGGCCATGACTTGCGCCCTCAATGGTTGTCGCGCGGCACGGGGAATTCCTGCGCCACGCGTTGGAACTTGACGGCCGGCTTGAGCACCATGCCGTCGGCGAGCTGATCGACTATTGCGCGCTGGATCTCCTGCCACGGCGTCTGGCTGGCCGGGTATTTGTAGCCACCACGCCGCTGCAAAGCGGCCCGCCGCCGCGCGATCTCGGCTTTCGAAACCAGGATATTCGCCGTGCCCTTATTGAGGTCGATGCGCACGCGGTCGTCTGTCTTCAACAAGGCAAGCCCGCCGCCGGCCGCCGCTTCCGGCGTCGCGTTGAGGATCGACGGCGAGCCTGAGGTGCCGGACTGGCGCCCGTCGCCGATGCAGGGCAGGGCCGTGATGCCGCGTTTGATGAGTTCGGCTGTTGGCTGCATGTTCACCACTTCGCAGGAGCCGGGATAGCCGATCGGGCCGACGCCGCGGATGAACAGCATTGTCTGCTCGTCGATCTTGAGCTTCGGATCGTCGATGTGGTGGTGATAATCCTCCGGCCCGTCGAACACCACGGCGCGGCCCTCGAATGCGTTCGGATCGTTCTTGTTCGACAGGTAGCGGTCGCGGAATTCCTCCGAGATGACGCTGGTCTTCATGATCGCCGAGTCGAACAGGTTGCCGGACAGGACCTTGAAACCGGCGCGCTTCTTCAACGGCCGCTTGTAGCTGTGGATCACGTCGTGGTCCTTGATCGCGGCGCTCCTGACGTTTTCGCCCATGGTCTTGCCGTTGATGGTTTTTGCGTCGGCGTGCAGCCGCTTCGCCTTCAGCAATTCGCCCATCACCGCCGGCAGGCCGCCGGCGCGGAAATATTCCTCGCCCAGATATTTGCCCGCCGGCTGCATGTTCACCAGCAGCGGCACGTCGTAGCCGATGGTTTCCCAGTCCTCGATCGACAGCTTCACGCCAATGTGGCGCGCGATGGCGTTGATGTGGATCGGCGCGTTGGTCGAGCCGCCGATCGCCGAGTTGGCGACGATGGCGTTCTCGAAGGCCTTGCGGGTGAGAATGTCGGAGGGCCTCAGATTCTCCTTGACGATCTCGACGGCGCGCACGCCCGTCTCGTAGGCCATCTGTCCGCGCTCGCGGTAAGGCGCAGGAATGGCGGCGCAGCCCGGCAGCGTCATGCCCAGGGCTTCGGCAAGTGCGTTCATGGTCGAGGCCGTGCCCATGGTGTTGCAATGCCCGGCTGATGGCGCACTCGCCGCCGCGATATTCATGAATTCGTTGTCGTCGATGCGGCCGGCGGCCAATTCCTCGCGCGCTTTCCAGATCGCCATGCCGGAGCCGCAGCGCTCGCCGTTCCACCAGCCGTTGAGCATCGGCCCGCCGCATAGCACGATTGCCGGCGTGTTGACGGTTGCCGCCGCCATCAGACAGGCCGGCGTCGTCTTGTCGCAGCCGGTCATCAACACGACGCCATCGAGCGGATAGCCGTAAAGCACTTCGACCAGACTGAGATAGGCGAGGTTGCGGTCAAGCGCGGCGGTCGGACGTTTTCCCGTTTCCTGGATCGGATGACACGGAAACTCGAATGCAATGCCGCCTGCGGTCCGGATGCCCTCGCGCACCCGGTGCGCAAGTTCGAGGTGATGGCGATTGCAGGGCGACAGGTCGGAGCCGGTCTGCGCGATGCCGATGATCGGCTTGCCGGACTGTAATTCCTTCCGCGTAAGCCCAAAATTGAGATAGCGCTCGAGATAGAGCGCCGTCATGCTCGGATTGTCAGGATTGTCGAACCAGAGCTGCGAGCGCAAGCGGCGCGGTTGCGATGGAGGCGTCGCCGTCTTCGCCATTATCTACTCCCTGAGCGCTTTTTCTGTTGCGAGCCAGCATGCGACGAACGGCGCAGCCGATGCAAGGCCGCGCGACATCACAACCGATGCGGTGGAAGATGGTTTCGCGGACGTCCGAAAAAACGGCGGGAGGCTAGGGCAGCACTGACAGCTTTATGATGCTGGTGCCCTTGCGGCCCTGGCTGTCGACCACGTCGATGCGGATCATGTGCGTGCCGGGCGGCACGTCGGCATCTCCCAGGTCGATGCCGGACGCGGTGATGTGGCCCTTGAGACGTGGCGTGAGGTCGACCGACGGCGACTTGAGATAGGTCACCTGCACGCTGCTGGGATCGACCGTCGTGTCGTTATGCGCGCTGAAATGGATTTCGAGCGGGAAGGGCGACTTCGCTCCGGCGCTGTGCGGATCGGGAGAGACCTGCTCGATGCGCGGGCCCCGCGTCAGGCCGCGGGTGCCGAAGGCGCCCATGTCGGCGATGGCGGGCCGTGCGGCCTCGTCCTTCGAGATCAGCAATTCCGAGGCGGAGGCTGCGGGCGCGGCGGCAAGGATCAGGCCCATCGCCGCAACGACGGCCGCCACTGAGAAGTTGCTCATGAAGCGTTTCCGAACACGGCGCCCTTGCCTATTATTTAGCGGGGCAAGGTCCCGAATTCAACATTGTTGCGTGGTCCAAGACTAATGGCCGCTGCCGCCGGTTATGCCGAGGCCGCTGACGACGGAAACGATGGCCGAACAGATGGCGATCAGCGAAGACATCGCCGCCTGCACGCGTTTCAGGCTCTTTTCCAGTTGGGTCTCGTCGCCGCTCGCCACTCGGGCGGCGATGAAGCGGGACGTTCGTGCCACAATTTTGCTGTGATCGGCCTCCGGCGACCTCGCCGCTTCGACGCCCTGGCGAATCAGCGCCCCGGTGAAAAAGCCGAATGTGATGCTGGCGACGTAGTAGCCGAGCTCGCGCCATTCGCTGAAGCCGTCCGGCATGATCGACACCTGGTCGACCTTCGAGACGATCACCAGCATGGCGAACGTTGACACCAATGCGGCGGCGAAACCGGCCACGAAATCGTTCGCCAGCTCGCGCGGGCTGTTGTCGCGGTAGGTCAGGCCGAACAATAGCGGCAAGAAAAACAGCGCCAGCCGCAAGTACGGCAGCCGCAGGTCGAATTCGACAATGATGATGAAGTGCGCGACCACCAGCGCGATGATGCACAATGAAATCGCCGACAACGGTGCCAATCCCGGCAGACGCTTGCTGGCAGGGGCAGAGCGCGGCGATTTTTCCGCGGGTGTTCCGGCCGCCGGCGCGAGAAGGGCGGGGTTGGCGAGCTCGGCTTCGAGCGTTTCGACACGCTTGCTCATGTCGTTGAGCGCCTTGAGCAAGGGCATGATGATGAAGAAGTCGCGCTGGCAATGCTTGCAGACGACCGCGTCGTCCTTGATCTCCTCGGCGCAGTAGGGACACTTCATGTCGGCGATCTGGCGCGGTTTCTAGAAACTGGGGCCGATCCTAGCAGATCGGCGCGAGCGGAGACCAGTTTGCGGCAAGGCGGCGCACCGCGTCATTGCGCGCCGACGACCGAAATCACCGTGGTCGAGGGCAGTTGCTTGGCCGAGGTGTTCAGGTTGAGAACCTGCTTGACGAGCTCGGTGACTTGCGAGCTGCGGCCACCCGCCTCGGTGCTGTGTGGGATGGTGTAGATCGCGCCATTATACGTCACCGAGACCACGCTGTCGCCGATTGAGGGGCCCTGGGTGACGACGAATATGCTCTGGCACTGCACCGGGATTTGCGCGTCATACTGGTAGCGCGCGCCCCGTCCGAGCGGCCTTATATTCGTGATCTCAGTCTTGTCGTCGCACTCCTCCATGGGATACGCGCCGTAGTTCAATCCTGCCTTTGTCTTGATGATGCGCGGGATCCCGCCCTCGGGCGTAAGCTGACGCCGCACGATCTCACCGAGATAATACAGAATGCCCTCAGTCGAGCGCGTCTGGATTTTCATGCTGATGCGCGCGCCCTTGAATTGGCCGACCGGGAACAGCCGGTCGGCAGGAATAGGCGGCTCACCGTTGGCGCTTCTCCTGTCGAACTCGGCGTGCTGAAGATCGGCGATGCGGTCGAGCACAGCGTCGGCAAGCGCAATGCCGCGGAATTCGGATTCGCCGCTGTTGTGGATGCCTTGCTGGCCGGTATCTTCGTTGGCCGGGGTCGCGTTCGGCGTGGTCGCGGCGGCGCCCTCGGCCGGCGGGGTCGCGGTCTTCGATTCAGTCCCGGGTTCAGTCTTGGACGTAGCCGCAGGTTTTGCCGCGGGCCGCGCCACTTGGCTCAGCTTTCTCATCTGCCTCGGCACGCATGCCGGGCCGGCCGGCTTGTCGCCGCCGCCTTCGGCTGCTGCTTCCTTGTCGGCAAAATGGCCGCAGAAGATCGATGTGTCCTTTGCCTTCAGCCACTCGGGAAAAGTGCCGCCCTTGTAGGCAAAGCAGGTGCGAAGCTCGCTCGATTTCTTTTCGAGGTTATAGCCGCCGGTCTTGCTCTTCTTGACGTCGAGTCCGGCCTGCGCGGCGTGTGCGTAGGCATCGACGGCCCGCGCGGCATCGTCTTTTTCCGGTGTCGGGATTGCGGGGCCGTAAGGCGTAGAACGGCTGACGCGCTCGGAGATGAAGCCGGATGTCACCAGGTAATCGAGCATCGCCTGGAATTGGCCGAACTGCAGATCGTCGGCGACGTTGTTTTTGAAGATAAATTGCTGGCAGTCACCGTGAGGGTCGATGCGCGTCACCTCGATCGTGAGGATAAACAGATCGGCCAGCAGTTCGGGCGGGAGTCCTTCCTGCAGGAAGAAGTCGATGACAGACAGCGGCACCGGCTGCAGGATGCCCTGGTAGAATTCCTGGGTGTCGAGTACCGGCACGGTGAAGGTCGGGCCGCCGCTGATCGATGCCGAGGCGTTGCCGGAGCCGGTGATCGCCCTGGAGATAAATGAGCTCGCGGCTGTCTGCGGAATCACAAACGGCGTGTTGTGAACCTTCTGGTCGGTGCCACCGACCGAGCCGCTGGTGCTCGAGGTGCCGGTGACCGATTGCAGGCCGGTGAATTGCATAGGCCGGCGCTGGCTGGCACGGACGATGTTGAGCAGCATCGCCGCGAGCGTCGCGTCCTCGGCCTCCCGATTGTATTCGATCGCACGATTGCCGAAATAATCGGACGGAAACGAGCAGCCGACGAGGCTTGCCGACAGCAACGCAACGCCCACCGCGCGGGCCGCACTCCCCCGACGCATCACCCAATACCCCCCGCCCACAACACGCGACCGCCAAGGCTAAGAGGCAGTCGTGAAGCATATCAACCCGTAAACTTGGACTATAGCCATTATCCACTGACCGGAAACCCTGAATTTATCGCGAATTAGGCGAGGTTTTGGAACTCTGCCGCCGCGCCTGCGAGGCGCGGATATGCCGCGTTGATTTCCGGCGCGGCCCACATTTGCTATGAATCGCCCGGGAACATTCGTTGCCGATGATGCTGGGCTCGAAACCGATTGGACTCGCTGCGCTGGTGCTGGCCCTTGTTGCCGGCGGGTCCAACGCGGCCTTGGCGCTGACCAAGGAAGAGGCGGTCGAGAAGTGCCGCGCCACCGTCGGCCATCCGATGGTGCAGGCTTGCATGGCGGGGCGGCGCGATGCTCTTGAATCGTGCCGCGCGCAGGCAACCCCCAAGGTTCGCGAATGCGTCATCGCCGCGCTCAACGCCGCGAATGGGCGCGCCAATGTCGCGGTCGCGGCGCCGACCGAGGAAGGGCCGAGCGACGACATCGCGAGGCAAGCGGCGGCGCTGCCGACGGCGTTCGTCGCGCCGCCACGCACTATCACTGACATCACCGCGATCCTCGACAGCGAGAAGCCGGATGCGGCAAAGCTTGCGCAGTGGCGCAAGGATGCCGACGAAGCCGTGCCAACCAAGGGTTCGAGCCTCGAATTGACCCGTTTCTATTACAAGCGCGGCAACGCCCGCGCGGTGCTGGGCGATCTGGCCGGCGCCATCGCCGACGGCGAGAAGGCGGTGGAATATGCGCGCGCCGCCGGCGACGTCAATTTGCTGGGTCGGGTCGAGCAGTTTCTCGGCCTGCAATATGCCAACGCCGGCGATCCCAAGAAGGCGCTGGCGCTGCACGAGACGCAAATCCGCGATACCAACGCGCCCGGCGCCAAGGGCTTCCTGTTCGGCGCCTACTTCCAGATTTCGTCGCTGCTCATCCAGACCGGCGATCTGGCGCAGGCCGAGGCCTATCTGAAGCGAAGCCTGACGCTCATCCAGGAAGCGCGCACCAGCGGCTTGCCCGGCTGGCGCACCAACTACGCCGCCAGAGGCCAGGCCTGGGAAGGGCAGGTCGAGCAGAACCGCGCCGTCATCTTCGAGGCGCGCGGCCAATACCGCGAGGCGGAAAAATCGTTCCGGCTCGCCGAACTGCGCATCCGCGCCTCCGTCAAGGGGCTGCTGGCCGCGCCAAACCCGCCGCCGGAGACGCAGATCCTGCAGGGCGCCGACCGCATGATCCTTGGCCAGGCGCGCATGAAGGCGAAGCAGGGCCGGCTCGCCGAGGCCGAGGCCGATACGCGGCGCGCGCTGCTGTCGCGCCTCAAGGACACCGGCAAATACAATCCGTCGACGCCGTTTTACGTCGGCGCGCTCGCCAACGTCCTGGTCGATGAGGGCCGCTACGGCGAGGCCGAGCAGCTGTCGCGCGTTTCGCTCGAGATCAACCGTTCCATCGGCGTCGCCGAGGACTCGCAATCGATCGTGCGCGAGCTGTCGGGGCTCGCCACCATTCTCAACCTCCAGCACAAGCGCAAGGAAGCGATCGAGATCTACGCCCAGGTCGACAAGGCGATGGCGAACTGGGATCCGCAGCGCCGCCAGATGTTCGACTTCAGCGGCTCGCGCATCAATTCGCTTTACGCCGCTGGCCAGTTCGACCGCGGCATCGCCGCGGCCCAGGCGCTGCTGAAGCGCGACATCGCGCAGGTCGGCGAGAACAATTACGACACCGCCAACGCCCGCGCCACGCTCGCGTTCGGCCTGATGAAGGCGTATCACGACGCCGACGCCGCGCGCGAATTCCAGACCGCGCTGCCGATCCTGATGGCGGGCGCCAAGGAAAGCAGCGATGCTGACAATTCGGCCGCGCTCGCCATGCGCAGCGACCGGCTGCAGAGCTTCGTCGAGTCCTACATCACCCTCGTCGATCGCATGCAGATCGCGAAAACCGACGACAGCGCCGCGGTGCAGACCTTTGCGCTGGCCGACGCGGTGCGCGGTCGGTCCGTCCAGCAGGCGCTCGCCGCGTCGAGCGCCCGCGCCCAGATCAAGGACCCGGCGCTTGCCGAACTCGTGCGCCAGCAGCAGGACCTCGACAAGCAGGTCAACGCCCAGCTCGGCACACTCAATAACGTGCTCGCACTGCCGGCCGGCCAGCGCGACGAGAACGGCGTCAAGGCGCTCAACGTCGCCGTCACCAATCTGCGCAACGAGCGCGACAGGCTGCGCGCCGACATCGCCAAGCGCTTCCCGGCTTACGCCAGCATGATCGATCCGAAGCCGCCGTCGGTGGACGAGATCAGGGCGTCGCTTAAGCCGGACGAGGCGCTGCTGTCGTTCTATTTCGGCCGCGAGGCGAGCTTCGTCTGGGCGGTGCCGAAGGACGGCAGGGTCGCTTTCGCCGCCATCCCGGCGACCGCCGGCGATCTGCAGACCAAGGTCCACTTGCTGCGCAAGTCGCTGGAGCCGGACGCCGTGACCGTGTCCGACATCCCGCCGTTCGATCTGACGCTCGCCTACGAGCTTTACAGCATGCTGCTCAAGCCGGTCGAGCCGGGCTGGAAGCAGGCCAAGAATCTGATCGTGGTCACCAACGGCGCGCTCGGCCTGTTGCCGCTGTCGTTGCTGCCGACAGCCCCGGCGCAGCTTCAGGACCAGCCCGGGCTCATGTTCTCGGGCTATCGCGACGTGCCGTGGCTTGCCCGCACCCATGCCGTGACCATGGTGCCGTCGGCCGCCGCCTTGCGCACGCTGCGGCAGCTGCCGCCAGGGCCGGCCACGCGCGATCCCTTCATCGGCTTCGGCGATCCCTATTTCAGCCCCGAGCAGGCGGCGGAAGCCGACCAAGACGGCAAGCGTGTCCAGGTCGCCTCGGCCGATCCCGCTGCAACACCCTCCACGACGACGCGCGGCCTGCCGTTGCGGCGGCGTTCGAGCCCGCACACCGAAGGCGTCAGCAGCGCCGAGCTCGCGCAGTTGCCGCGCCTGCCGGATACCGCGGCAGAGCTTGTGTCGATCGCCAGGGCGCTCAATCTCGATCCGTCCAAGGTCCTGCATCTCGGCAAGGACGCCAACGAGCAGGCGGTGGAGGGCGCCGACCTGTCGCACTACCGCATCATCGATTTCGCCACCCACGGCCTGGTACCAGGCGAGCTCAATGGCTTGACGCAGCCGGCGCTGGCGCTGACCGCGCCGGCGGTCGCCGGCGTGCCGGGCGACGGCCTGCTGACGATGGAAAAGATTCTGGCGCTCAAGCTCGACGCCGATTGGGTGGTGCTGTCGGCCTGCAACACCGCGGCAGGCGCGGGAGCCGGTGCGGAGGCGGCGTCAGGTCTCGGGCAGGCGTTCTTCTACGCCGGCACGCGCACGATCCTCGTCACCAACTGGTCGGTGCATTCGGCGTCGGCGCGCGAACTGGTCAGCGACTTGTTCCGCCGCCAGGCGGCCGATCCGAACCTCACGCGCGCCGAGGCGCTGCGTCAGGCGACGATGGCGTTGCTTGATGGCAAGGGCTTTACCGATGCGGGCGGCAAGACGCTGTTCTCGTACGGCCACCCGATGTTCTGGGCGCCGTATACAATCATTGGCGACGGCGGCTAGTCGACGTGTCCGGCCTGCAGGCGTTCGAGCGCGGCCTGCGCCTCGAACCGCAATGGCGCCATCATCGCTTCGTCATCGGCCGGGTTCTGCGCGGTCACCATTGCGTCGGTCTGGAACACGCTGGCACCGAAGATTGGTGCAGCGTAGACGAGGGCGAACAGGCAAGCTGCGGTTCCGACCAGCAAGGTAGCTTTACGTCGTAGTGACATTGCGGTGCTCCACGGCAATCCGGTCGACGCATCCAATTTTGCATAAAATTCGTACAATCTCGTTGCGGAAACTATCGAAAATCCGAGCGAGATATTTACCGGCGATGAACCATCGCCGGGCCCGATTCAGCGGCCCTGATAGCTCGGGGTCCGCACGATCAGGCCGTCGAGCGCCTCCGTGACCTTGATCTGGCAGGCCAGCCGCGAGGTCGGCTTCACCTCGAAGGCGCCGTCGAGCATCTCATCCTCTTCCGCCGAAGGCTGGCCGACGATTGGCGACCAGGCCTCGTCGACGTGGACCAGGCAGGTCGCGCAGGAGCAGCCGCCGCCGCACTCGGCGACGATACTGGCGATGCCGTTGCGCAGTGCGGTTTCCATCACCGTCGAGTTAAGCTCGGCGTCGACGGTGTGCACGGTGTTGTCGTGTTCGATGAACGTGATTTTCGGCATGGGAGGTCAGGCAACCCCGAGTTTCTTCTGCAGGCTGGTGGAGGAGGTCGTGTACTGAAACACCAGCCGCTTCTCCGGATAGACGTAGTGGTAGGCCTTCTGGGCCATCAGCGCCGCCTCGTGGAAGCCGGACAGGATGAGCTTGAGTTTGCCCGGATAGGTGTTGATGTCGCCGATGGCGAACAGCCCGGGCACGCTGGTCTCGAACGCGGCGGTGTCGACCGGGATCAGTTCGTCCTCGAGTTTGAGGCCCCAGTCCGCGACCGGGCCGAGCTTCATGGTCAGGCCGAAGAACGGCAGCATGGCGTCGAGTTCGACGCGCGCGGCCGAGCCGTCATTGCCCTTGACTGTGACGGCGGACAGCGCGCCGTCGGCGCCTTCGAGCGCCGACACCTGGCCGATCTTGAGGTCCATTTTGCCTTCGGCCACCAGTGCGCGCATCTTGTTGACGCTGTCGGGCGCACCGCGGAATTCGTCGCGCCGGTGCAGAAGCGTCAGGCGCTTCGCCACCGGCTGCAGATTGAGCGTCCAGTCGAGCGCAGAATCGCCGCCGCCGACGATCAGCAGCCGCTTGTCGCGGAAGGCGTCGATCTTGCGCACCGCGTAGAACACCGACTTCTGCTCGTAAGGCTCGATGCCCGCGATCGGCGGCCGCTTCGGCTGGAACGAGCCGCCGCCGGCCGCGATCACCACGCATTTGGTTTCGAAGATCTTGTCGCCGGTGGTGCCGACGCGGAAATGCGCGTCGCCGAGCTTCTCCAGCGTCGTCACCATCTCGCCGAGATGGAGCGTCGGATTGAACGGCTTGATCTGCTGCATCAGCGCGTCGGTCAACCCGTGGCCGGTAATGTAGGGAATGCCGGGAATGTCGTAGATCGGCTTCTCCGGATAGAGCTCGGCGCATTGCCCGCCGGCCTTGTCGAGGATGTCGACGAGGTGCGCCTTGATGTCGAGCAGGCCGAGTTCGAACACGGCGAACAGGCCGACCGGCCCGGCGCCGATGATCAGCACGTCGGTCTTGATGGTTTCGCTCATTAAGCTCTCCCGGCACGCTCCGCGCTGCGGCGCGCGGGACCATCGGAAACGCGGATCAGGCGCATGAGTTCGGCCATGGTCTCATCCGGCGTCTTGCCGCTGGTGGTCAACGCCGCTTCCGCCTTGGCATAGAGCGGCTCGCGGCTTTTGAGGATGGAGACGAGATCGTCCATGGCGCGTGTACTGTTGGCCATCGGACGCATGTCGCCTTGCGCCATCACCCGCCGCATATGCTCGTCGGGCTCGGCGCGAACCCAGACCGTGAAGCACGATGCGAGCAGCAGTTCAAGCGTGCCGGGCTCGGTAACGATCGAGCCCGACGTCGCCATGACGAATTCCGCGTGCTGCGCCAGCACCGCCTCCAGCGCCGCGCGCGCGGCGCGGCGGAAGGTCTCCTGGCCGAACATGTCGAAAATCTCGTTGAGCTTGGCGCCGCTGCGTTTCTCGACCTCGCGGTCGAGCTCGATGAACGGCACGCCCAATTCCTCGGCCAGCAGGCGCCCGAGGGTCGATTTGCCGCCGCCACGCAG
>Ga0265313_10004192_pt1 | contig 11188 bp, 12 predicted proteins | sample 4123metaG_FD_203122 | JGI IMG/M metagenome (GOLD analysis project Ga0265313, IMG submission 203122) | Rhizosphere microbial communities from Carex aquatilis grown in University of Washington, Seatle, WA, United States - 4-1-23 metaG | ecosystem: Host-associated > Plants > Roots > Rhizosphere >...
GCGCTGGCGTTCACCAGCTATCGCGGCGATCACAGCTTCATCGGCGTGTACCGCGTTGCGACCAAGACTCTCACCTACCTGGATCCCAGCGTCGACCGCGATTCTTCTCCTGTCTGGAGTCCGGACAGCCGGCGCGTCGCCTTCGTGCGGGAGGCGTATTCCTCCGCGATCCCGGTTGGTCCGGTGCGCGATGCGGCAACGGGCTGGTCGATTCGAATAGCGGACGCGACCACCGGCGCAGGCCACGTTGCCTGGCACGCGGAAAAGGGTTCCGGTAGCGCGTTTCGCAAGATCGAAGCCGCAACCCAAATCTTCTGGGCAGACGGCGATCGCCTGGTCTTTCCGTGGGAGCGCGATGGCTGGCTCCATCTATATTCCGTTTCAGCCGACGGCGGACGCGCGCAGCTTCTTACGCCAGGCGATTTCGAAGTCGAGCACGTCTCGCTTTCCCGCGATCGCCGCGAGCTGCTCTTTTCCTCCAACCAGGACGATATCGATCGCCTCCATGTGTGGCGCGTGGCCGTCGCCGGCAGCAAGCCATCTGCGATCCTGCTCGGAGAAGGAATTGAGTGGCAACCGGCGGACGTAGCCGATGGATCAGTCGCGTTTCTGCGTTCGAGCGCCACCGAAATCGGTCGCGCGGCCATCAAGATCGGCAGCGGACCGGTGCGCGATCTGGCGCCCGACTCCATCCCCGCGGATTTTCCCAAGGATCTGGTCAAGCCGCAGCAGGTGATCTTCCCTGCCTCGGACGGCCTGCCGATCCACGGCCAACTTTTTCTGCCTCCCGCCGGCGGTACCGCGAAGCACGCGGCCGTGATCTTCTTTCATGGAGGCTCACGGCGTCAGATGCTGCTGGGTTATCACTACATGCGTTACTACTCAAACGCCTATGCCATGAACCAGTATCTCGCCAGCCGCGGGTTCATCGTTCTGAGCGTCAACTATCGCAGCGGGATCGGCTACGGGCTGAACTTCCGCGAAGCTCTGAATTTCGGCAATGCCGGCGGCAGCGAGTTTAACGACGTCATGGGTGCGGGCCTGTACATGGCCGGGCGTTCTGACGTCGATGCTAAGCGAATCGGCGTATGGGGCGGGTCTTACGGCGGCTATCTAACGGCTATGGCGCTCGCCCGAGCCAGCAACCTATTCGCCGCGGGCGTCGACATGCACGGAGTACACGACTGGAGCATCCGAAGCAACCGCACGCTCACTGCGCTCAATGCCGATGAGTTACGCGAAATCGAGCGTACCGCGCTTCAATCTTCTCCGCTGGCCGACGTTAAGGACTGGCGCTCGCCCGTTCTTCTGATTCACGGCGATGACGATCGTAACGTTACCTTCAGTCAGACCGAGCGGCTGGTGGAAGCCCTGCGGGCGCAGGGTGTGGAATTCGAGGAACTCATCTTCCCCGGAGAGGTGCACGAATTCCTGCTGGAGGAAAGCTGGATCAAAGCATATCGCGCCGCGGGCGATTTTCTGGCGCGGAAACTCAAACCCAATTGAAGTAGGACAGGCGTTGGAGTAGGACAGGCGATCTTGTCGCCTGTCGCATCTATCGCCGCGGCGGACGCCCCCCGCCACCTTCGCGGGGCGCCATCGGACGGGCTTCGTTTACCACCACAGCTCGACCCATCAGATCCTTGTTGTTGCACTCGTCGATGGCGCGCTGGGCGGCTGCGTCGTCATTTATCTCGACGAAGCCAAAACCGCGCGCTTGGCCGGTAAAGCGGTCCTTCATGACCGTCACCGAGTCCACATGGACGCCTGCGTCTGCGAAGAAAGTCTGGACATCCGTCTCGCTCGCACCATACGGGAGATTCCCCACAAAAAGCTTCTTCACCGGAGCACTCCTAACCGTCATTGGAGACAACAGTATCCAACTACGCGAAATATTATGTCAAAAAGCAGTTTCCGAGTCAAAAAGGATACAAGCGGTTGGCCCACTGTTAGAATCAAACCGTGGCATACTCCCAAGACCTTATCGCCCCCATGCGGGCAGACCTCACTCAATACGGCGTCGAAGAGGCCCGGACGCCGGCCGATGTCGACCGCTTCCTCGCTCCAGGAAATGGGACCGTGCTGATGGTGGTCAACTCCGTATGCGGCTGCGCGGCCGGACGAGCCCGACCTGCTGTTGGGATGGCGCTTAAGAATCCCGTGCGTCCGTCTAAGACCGCGACTGTGTTCGCCGGTGGGGATGAAGCAGCCGTGGCTCACCTGCGGAATATTCTGGCCGAGTACCCGCCCTCGTCGCCCTCGATGGCTTTGTTCAAGGATGGCAAGCCCGTGTACATGCTGCACCGCACGGATATCGAACGCCGCGACCCGGTCGAGATCTCCGGGCTCTTAACAGACGCCTTCGACCGATTCTGCGTATAATCTCCGCGTATAATCAAGGCTAGCCATGAGAGCTATCACAACCTGTTTTCTCTTCGCGTCGGCTGTGTTGTCGGCGCAACCGCGTCCGTTCGTCCCTGTCACCAGCGACATGCTGCTGAATCCCAGTCCCAACGACTGGTTGATGTACAACCGCACCTACGATGCGCAGCGATACTCGCCGTTGAAGCAAATCGACAAGAGCAACGTCGATCAGCTCCGTATGGTGTGGACGCGCGGCCAGGGTCCGGGCGCGCAAGAGGGCATCCCTCTGGTGCATAACGGCGTGATGTACCTGATGGTTCCCGGTGCGGCTATCCAGGCGCTCGATGCCACCAACGGCAATCTCATCTGGGAATACCAGCGCAAGCTTCCCGCCAACCAGGCGAGCCAGGCGCGCGCGAAGACCATCGGCATGTGGGATGACATGATCTACACCACTACGCCGGATAGTTTCCTAGTCGCGCTGGACGCCAAGACCGGCGAGATGCGCTGGGAAACCAAGACCGATACGCGCGGCAATATTTCGGGCGCCGTCGTGGCCGGCGACAAGATTATTTCCGGTGGGTCCTGCACCGGCAACCATGTGAATTGCTACATCTCCGCGCATGACGCGAAGACCGGGAAGTTGCTGTGGAAGTTCGCTACCGCCGCGAATACCGGCGAACCCGGCGGCGACAGCTGGGGCAACACACCGGACGACAAGCGCTTTGCCTCCACCTGGGGTGGTCCGGGAACCTATGACCCTTCCACGAATTCCGTGATTTACGGTGTAGCGAATCCCACGCCGAACACGCGCATGGAACGCCACGGCGATGCGTTCGCGGTTCCCACTTCGGGGCCGGTCGATCTCTTCAGCGATTCCACCGTATCCATCAATGCCGATACCGGGAAATTGAATTGGTATTATCAGCACCTGGCCGGCGACGATTGGGATGAGGATTGGACCGACGACCGCCTCCTGGCTTCGACCACGCTCAATCCTACGGCGGCGACGGCAAAGTGGTTTAACAATAAACTCAAACCGGGCGAGAAGCGTGATGTAGTCATCGCAACCGGCGAATCCGGCGGCGTCTTCGCCATGGACCGCCACACGGGCGAGTTTCTGTGGGCCAACCCATGGCCTTTCGATATTCCGGGTTTTCTGATCGACAAAGTGGACCCCGACGGCAAGGTGCACTTGAATGAAAGCCTGATCTTCACCGGTCCGAGCCAGCATAAGACGATCTGCTTTTTCAACACGCGCAGCTACTGGTCGCAAGCCTATAGCCCAGTGACCAATTCCCTCTACGCGCCGTGGGTGGACACGTGTTTGGACATGCAGACGGGTCCGATGTTCCCGACTGTTCGCCCCGTGCGCAATGGCAAGGCTCGCGACGGATCGAATCCCGCTGAATTCTCCGGCATCTCGAAGATCAATCTCGCGACGGGCAAGATCGAGCACATATACAAGGGTGCCGCTCCGATCAACGGCGCTGTACTCGCGACGGCAGGCGGCCTGATCTTCTTTGGCGATCTGGATCGCAGGGTCCGCGCACTGGACGCTGCATCCGGCAAGGTTCTATGGGAGCAGACCATCGGCGGACCCATTGCAAATAGTACGATCACTTATTCCGTGAACGGCCAGCAATACATCGCCGTCGCGACCGGCGACGGCCTGTTGACCCAAAGTGTCATCGGCTACGCACCGGGTCTCAAGGAGCCCAAGGGCGCCAACGCAATTTACGTGTTCGCGCTGCCGCAGAAGAGGTAGCCACCGACGATCCTCGGTCCGAGCATCATGACAGCAACCAAGTTGATGCTATGATAGCAATGTGAGGACGACAGTCACTCTAGATTCCGACGTCGAGAGATTGATCAAGGACGCGATGAGGGAGCGCGGGATTTCGTTCAAGGAAGCCCTGAACGAAGCCGCCCGCATTGGACTTCGCGGTAAAGAACCCAAACGCGGCCAGAAGTTTACTCAGAAGACGTTCCGCATGGGTGAAGGACAAGAGTTCCGCTGGGACAAGGCGCTGGCAGTTGCCGCTGCAATCGAGGACGAGGAACTCAGCCGGAAGCTCACCTTGCGTAAATGATCCTGCTCGACGCGAACCTATTGATCTACGCCGTCAACCAAGACGCCCCGCTAAACCGGAAGGCGAAGACGTGGCTGGAATCGGTCTTGTCTGGAAAGGAAACCGTCGGTTTCCCGTGGAATGTCCTTCTCGCTTTCCTCCGGCTTACCACTCGGCCGGGCTTGTTCCGCCGCCCGCTGCCTGTGGATACGGCCTTTGATCTTGTGGCATCGTGGCTGGATCAGACTTCGGCGATGATCGTTCATCCTGGTCCCCGCCACCTAGCGGTTCTCCGCGAATTGCTCCAGCCTCTGGGCACCGCCGGAAACCTTACATCCGACGCTCACCTTGCAGCTTTGGCGATCGAGCATGGAGCCGAACTCTGCTCTTCCGATACGGACTTTGCGAGGTTCCCTGGACTGAAGTGGCGCAATCCTCTGGCCTGATGAAGGTGTTGCCACGGGAACTTGGTTCTAGCTGGTGACCATAGCGATAAAGGCCTTGACCCGGTGTGATACAATCTAACTTCATGAATCGGCGTTTTGCTAGCTCGTATCGATTTTGGTTCCGCTACTTTAGCGGCTGAAACGGACGAGTGGGCCTATTCGGAATTACAAAACGAACCCACTCGAAAGAGTGGGTTTTTTACTTTGGGGGTGCTTGAAAAATGATTATTTCCATGCGATTGCATGCGAGCAAGGACGAAGTCGCTCAGGTGCGCGCGCGTATCGAAGAGTTCGGCTACAAGGTCCACTCCATTGAAGGCGAAGAGCGCGTGGTGATCGGCGCGGTCGGGATGGGTGACGTCACGGCCTGCATCGAATCGCTCGAGGCTATGCCCCAGGTGGAGAAAGCCGTCCGCATCTCGGCTCCCTACAAGTTCGTGAGCAAGGAGTTTCGCCCCGAGAAGACCGAGATTAAAGTGGCCGGCGCTACCATTGGCGGCGACGAGTTCGTCGTCATGGCCGGACCCTGCTCGGTCGAAAGCGAACAGCAGATTCTGGAATCGGCCGAAATCGTCGCCAAGAACGGGGCCAAGCTCTTGCGCGGCGGCGCGTTTAAGCCGCGAACTTCGCCCTACGATTTCCAGGGCCTGGAAGAAGAAGGCCTGAAGCTGCTGGCGAAGGCGCGCAAGCTGACTGGGCTCGGCATCGTCACGGAAGTGATGAGCGACCGCGACGTGGATTTGGTCGCCCAGTACGCCGACGTTCTGCAGATCGGCGCACGCAACATGCAGAACTTCGCGCTGCTCAAGACGCTCGGCAAGTGCGGCCGTCCGATTCTCTTGAAGCGCGGCCTGAGCGCCACCGTCAAAGAGCTGCTAATGTCGGCCGAGTACATCGTCGCCCACGGCAACCCGGACGTGATGTTGTGCGAGCGCGGAATCCGCACGTTCGAGACGGTGACCCGCAACACCTGCGACATCGGTGCCATCGCGGCCCTGAGCGAGATGACGCATCTGCCCGTGATCCTCGATCCCAGCCATGCTGCCGGTAAGCGCAGTCTGGTGCCGGCACTAGCGCGAGCCGGAGTTGCCGTAGGAGCCGATGGCTTAATCGTCGAAATGCATCCGCATCCGGAAAAGGCGGTGAGCGACGGCGCGCAATCGCTCGATCCCAAGCAGTTCGCCAAAATGATGGCCGATCTGAAGCCTTATATCGCGCTGTGGAAACAGGCGCGCATGGCCGAGACTGCCGCCGCCGTCTAAAAAATGGGGACTGCCTCCGATTTCGAATACTCAGCGTACGCCTGTCCGTATTGGAGCGCCGAAATCGGCTGGCTGTCCCCATTTTTATGAAAAAAGGCGCCGCGATCGCCGCCGTCCTGGGCGTCCTCCTGGGCATCTGGGGTTACTGGTTTTACTCGCGTCCTTACGATGCGGTGAGGCTCGTTCAGTGTCTTCCGCAGGACCGGTCGCTGCACGTCTACCTGAACGTTGGCCTGCTGCGTTCGGCGGGGATCCTGGACTTGTTGGCCGGTTCGCAAGGAACGGAAGAAGCCGACTACAAGAAGTTCGTCGAGCAAACCGGGTTCGATTACCGCACCGACTTGGATGCGGTCGCCGCCGGATTCCGCGATGGCGACGAGTATTTCGCCGTGCAGGGCCGTTTCAAGTGGGATCGGCTAGCCGGATACGCGCAATCGCACCAGGGGAAGTGCGACATTAGCCAAGGTTCCGGGACTTGCAGCATGCCCGCCAGCCAGGCTGGCAAGACCATTTCGTTCTCGCTGCTGCGCCGCGACGTGCTAGCGCTGGCCGTGGCTCGCGATGCGCAAGCCTCGCGCCTGATCTTTCCTGGATTCTGGAAGGACCCGCCCACGATTCCGACGGCAGCCATATGGCTCTCTGCCCCGCCCTACGTCTTTGAGGACGCGAAGACCTTGCCGGCCGGCTTGGGTCCGTTCCGGACGCAGCTCGCTCGCGCGCGCGGCACGGTATTCACGTTGGGACCGGCTCCGGACCAAAAGGCGGATCAAAAAGCCTTTGAAGTGCGCATGACCGTTGACTGTAACGCTCCAGAAGATGCCACTGCGATGGCCGCGCAGTTTTCGAGCGTGACTGAGCTGCTCAAGAAGATGCTCGACCGGGACAAGCTCAAGCCGACTGCGGGCGATCTCAGCGGGGTCCTGATCGCCGGGCATTTCGAAGCACAGAAGGATCAGGTCACTGGAACATGGCCGATCCAGCGGAAGTTCATCGAGTCGCTGGTGTCAGGAAAAGTTGAATAAGGATTTTTCCATTCGGCGGATCCTGATCCGTCACCGTTCCCACTGACCCGTCGCGACGCACCGGAGTACCGGTGACTCCCGGCATCGCCGAAAACGCGATTATCAAGCTGGTGGCACCTGCCGGAATCGTGATTCGAACGGCCGTTCCCGCGTTGACGACAGTGCTGGGAAAGACGGTGGCATCGCTGGCTGTGACCGACAGGTATCCTCGCGCCGCTGGCGTAATTTCCAGGAATCCGTCCGGGCTCAAGGAGTAGTTGAACGCGAACACACGGGGAGCGATTGCAGACGCTGCGGCCGCTTGAGGCACTCCGTTCACCCTGAGGGCTTCACTCGCGGCTTGCGGTTTGACTTCTTGAATCTGGTCGACCCCCGCCGCGTTCTGCTCCTTCTTTAGTTCCGGAGATGGTGCCGGCGCCGGAGTAGGGGCGGGCGGCCCGTTTCGTCTAAGGATCGCCGGAGCAGGCGCCGGCGCGGCTACGGGCGGAGCCACCGGTTCGACCGGTGCCGTTGCCGGTTCTGGCGATTTCATTACCTGGGCGATCTGCTGCGGAGGTGGCGCCGGTGTTCGCTGCGAAACCACGACTCCGATCACCACCGCGATCGCCATGGTCGCCGCCGCCGTGACCCACAGCCACGCTCGATGCTTCCTCGGAGGTTCTAGTGCGGCGATGAGCCGCTGCCGGGCACCCGGTTCGTCCAGGACCTCCTTCAGCACCTGCTCGCCGACCAGCTCGTCGAACAGGTCCTGATCTTCGAGAGCAGCCTGGAACAGGGCTGTCCGTTCGGCCTCGGTGAGCGAGCCGGTGGCGTACCCGCCCAGCAGTTTCCGAGCTTCGTCCTTGCTCAAAGGGGCGCTCATTTCGCTTCCCAACCTGCACCCAGCCGCTCCCGAAGCTCCTTGCGGCACCGGAAGTCCCAGGTATATAAAGTATTGAGCGAACCTACCTTCAAGTGTTTCTGGATATCTATAAAGCTAAGTCCTTGTAGTTTCAGACTAAAGATCTCTCGACACCGCGCCCCAAGGCCCTTCAGAGCCGCCTCCAAGAGCTCCAGCCGCTGACGGCGGACGGCCTGTTCCAGCGCGTCCGGACTGCCGCCGGCCAGCGGAAGATCGTCAACCGATACTTGAGTATTCTCGCCCCGCCGGACGGCCTTCCTCCGGGCGGCCAGAATCTTGAACCGGGCGATTTCAATCGACAGAGGCAGCAGATCCTCGACGCGGTCGAGGGCCGGATATTTCTCGTGCAGGACCAGAAGCACCTCCTGGGCGATATCTTGTGCGTCTCCTGCCGCACCCTCTCCTACTCTAGATGCCGCGAAGCGCACGATCCTTTCGCGAAGCGCCTCCAGTATCCGATTGCGTTCCAAGCGTTTATTATATTGCCAACGTCCCCTGACTCCTGCCACAATAACCCCCATGCAGGCTAGGGTGCTCGCGTTCGTGCTGGCGGGAGGCAAAGGGACGCGGCTTTCGCCGCTGACCAAGGAGCGAGCCAAGCCGGCGACGCCCTTCGGAGGACGCTATCGCATCGTCGACTTCGTCCTGAGCAACCTGGTCAACTCGGGCATCTATTCCATCTACGTTTTGATCCAGTTCAAGAGCCAAAGCCTGCTGCAGCACTTGAGCGAAGGCTGGGAAGTGGGCGGGCTGCTGCAGCAGCACTTCATCATCCCGGTACCGGCCCAGATGCGGTCGCCCGGCGAGGATTGGTATCGCGGCACCGCCGACGCGCTGCATCAGAACATCAACCTGATCGAACAGGCCGATCCGCACTACGTGGCAATCTTCGGCGCGGATCACATCTACCGCATGAACATCCGCGAGATGATCGAGTTCCACATGCATAAGCGCTCCCAGGCGACCATCGCCGCGATCCCAGTTCACAAGGACCTGGCCGCTGAATTCGGCGTGATCGAAGCGGCGCCGGATGGGACTGTGGTTGGTTTTCATGAAAAGCGCGCCGATGCGCCGACCATGCCGGGCGATCCGGAGCGCGTGTACGCCTCCATGGGGAACTACATCTTCTCCACCAACCTTCTCTTGCGCGAGCTGTACGCGGATGCGGAAAACGAAAACAGCTCGCATGATTTCGGCCGCGACATTCTGCCGTCGCTGGTAGGCCGCGCGCCGATGTACGCGTATGATTTTCAGACCAACCGCATTCCGGGAGATCCCCCGAATCAGGAGCCGTATTGGCGCGATGTGGGAACCATCGATTCGTTCTATGACGCCAATATGGATCTGCGAGCGATCAGTCCGGCGCTGAACCTGTATAACCGGCAGTGGCCGCTGCGTACCGCGAGCTACTCCGATCCGCCGGCGAAATTCATTTTCGACGAGCAGGGGCGGCGCGGCCAGGCCATCGATTCGGTGGTCTCGGGCGGATCGATTCTCTCGGGAGGCATGTTGCGGGGATCGGTGATGGGTCGCAACGTGAAAGTGCACTCGGGCGCGGTGGTGGAAGATTCGGTGGTGTTCGATAATTGCGATATCGGAAGAAGAGCCCGGGTGCGGCGGGCCATTCTGGACAAGAACGTCAGAGTGCCGGAGGATGCCACGATAGGCTTCGACCGCGAGCGCGACCGGAGCCTGTACTACGTGACAGAAAGCGGAATCGTGGTGGTGGAAGGCCACCGGTCGACTGTAGACGTCGCGACGATGCTTGTATAAGAGCATCGGTGCTTGTATCGGAAACGCTGCTTGTGCAAGACTATAGGAAGCTGCAGTTTCCCCCGCCGCAGCGGCCAACCCTAGAAGGGCGCGTAGCTCAACTGGCAGAGCAACTGACTCTTAATCAGTAGGTTGTAGGTTCGATTCCTACCGCGCTCACCAAACTAACTAAAGGACTTATTGGTTTTGATGAGGAACGTCCGGGGATACTGCGGGGGCACTTTTCGGGGGTCAACCGGGAACTGGGAGCCAAAACAATGAGCGATATCATCTCTCAGCTTGAGAAGGACGGAGAAGGAAACATACTGCTCAATCCAGTGATTGGCTGGGCTCTGCGGCCAGCAGCCGAAATCTCCGGTCTTCTAGCGATTCAGTACATACAGACTCCGCAGGAATTCGAAACAGGTGGCAAAACGATTGCGTTCGTGCTGACGCCACAACAGTGCCTAGAGCTTTCGGCGGCACTGACCAAGTTAGCGAAGCGCATGCTTGATCCTCTGCCGCCCGGCAAGCCTCCAAACTGATCACGCCTATCTCGTTTTCCACGTTCACTCCCACCTGGCCAGCCGATCCCTCAACGCCGTGATGCACGCCGCCGGCGTGGCGTGACGGCCGCGCAATCCGCACTTCAGACAAGTTCCGCAGGGAATCGCATCGAAGGGCTTGGGCTCGGCCAGCGTGATCGCCCGGCGCCGGTCCATCCGCGCCGCCACCAGGAAGGCTTCGCGGTCCTGGCGCTCCGCTTTATCGGGCCGACCGCGATCGGCGCACATGCTGGCCGAACTCGGGAAGGGTGAGCGGGTTTCGAAAACCGCCATTGCGCTTATCGTATCACCGGCTGGAACATTTTCGCCCAGCGTCGATCTACGGGAACGAACTTACGGGCGTGATCGAAGTAAATGTCGCGCCGCTGTAGCGCAGTCCGAGAATGTTGACCCCTAGCCCGGTCGTAGAAACCTCGATCGATCCCGAGCGACCGAGCGTTTGCGGATATTGCTGATTGATCGTTATTGCCTGATGGGTCATCGGCTGCATCGTGAATGAATCGAGCACGATTTGATTCCCGGAACCATCGCGGATAAGGATCGAGACGGTAATCGGCGTGAAGGAAAACTGGTTCACTAGCGCTAAGCCGGTTCCGCTATTCGAAGTGTGATCGAAGGAAAACGTGAGGCGGGAGTAGAAGCTCGGATCTCCCGGCACTGCGGCCTCGAGATCAGGCTGCCCGGCTGAACGCGCGCGGAAAATCTCCGATCCGCTGACAAGGCTGTCGCTTCCTGGCTGTAGAAATCCCCATCCCACAGAAAGCGATGATTTGATGCCGGCGGTGGAGATGATGAGCGACCCG
>Ga0265313_10004193_pt1 | contig 11184 bp, 7 predicted proteins | sample 4123metaG_FD_203122 | JGI IMG/M metagenome (GOLD analysis project Ga0265313, IMG submission 203122) | Rhizosphere microbial communities from Carex aquatilis grown in University of Washington, Seatle, WA, United States - 4-1-23 metaG | ecosystem: Host-associated > Plants > Roots > Rhizosphere >...
GATTACGGCCCGGCGGCCGAGTCGGCCGAGGTGGTCCTGCGCCACTCGAGCCGGATCCTGCCCCTGGTGACGACGGCCCACCTGCCGTCCGCCTCCAACAACACGTTCTGGCCGGAGATCTACACGAACATGCCGATCGCCGAGGGCACGGGCAGCGGTCCCTACACTGACACCCCCAGCCCCAGGCGGTTTGGGACAGTGAGTCCCCTCGATCCGCAGCTCTTTTCCCGGATCGAGGATTACGTCGACGCCCGGCTAAAGGGGCGGACCGATGGCAAATACACGCCCGTCGAAGTGGCCCAGTGGCTGGAGGACCTCTCCCACTCCACCTTCGAGCACCTGGCCGAGGCGGAAAAGGCCTCGGCGGACACCCATGCACCCGCCTTCCGGCGGCTGTCCATCGATGTCCGCGTGCAGGGCGGTCTCGGCCGGTTTTTCGGCCAGAAGCTGCGCGCCGGCGTGTTTTACGCCCTTTATCAGCGAACGGGCGATCCAGCGGCGAAGGCCGAGGCCCTGCGCCATTATCGCTCCGCCCGGGAAGCGTGGGCCGGCATCGCCGCCGTCACCAAAGGCGTCTACGCGCCCGATATCTCCTACGGCGACGGCGCGTTCAAGCGCGGCCATTGGTCCGACCGGCTGGCCGCCATCGACCATGACATCGCCGCCGTTGAAGCCTCCCCCGTGCCCGCGGTGGCCGCGCCCTGGGACAAGGAGCGCGCCGCCGCCCTCCTGCGCGACGCGGCGGCCCACCCGCAGCGCCCGGCGGTGAATGCCACCCATGCGCAGCCCGGCCCCTTCCAGCGCGGGCAGCCGGTCGCCCTGGCCCTGGCGTTTCCCGCGGATCATGAGCAGGCGTCGGTGATGCTCCATTACCGCCACGTCAACCAATCCGAGGGATGGCGTTCCGCTCCGATGCAGCTCGCCGCCCGATCCTGGCATGCCGAAATTCCCGCTCCGTACACGGACTCGGATTTTGCCCTGCAGTATTACTTCGAGCCCGCCGACCCCTCCGGCCAGGCCTGGATCTATCCCGGGCTCGGCAGCGCGCTGTCCCGCCCACCCTATCTGGTCCTCCGCCAGGCGTTAGGGGTTTAAACCTCGGCAACATCCACGGATACCCTGACCGCGTGCTTGCCGCCGCCGGTCAGGATGCCGGCCACCGGGCTCACGTCGCCGAAATCCCGGCCGAAGGCGACTGTGACGTGCTCCTCCGCCGGCTGCAGATTATTCGTCGGGTCAAAGTCGACCCAGCCGGCGCCCGGACAGAAGACCGCGAACCACGCATGGGATGCGTCCGCTCCGACCAGCCGCTCCCTGCCCTGGGCGGGGCGCGTGTGCAGATAACCGCTGACATAGCGCGCGGGCAAACCGATCGAGCGCAGGCACGCAATGCCCATGTGCGCGAAGTCCTGGCAAACGCCGCGCCTGTCCTTCAAGACATCCTCCAGCGGCGTCGCCACGGTGGTGGCCTTGGGATCATACTGAAAGTCGCTGTGAATTCGCCGGGTCAGGTCCACCGCGCCCGCCAGGATCGGCGTCCCGTTGGCGTAGCTTTCGAGCGCGTACTGCGCGAGTTCGCGGGACGCCCTCACCTGGGGCGAATCGAAAACGAACTGGTACGGCTCCACAACTTCAGGCAGCACGGGGTCGCGGAAGAGCCCCGCGACCTCCTCCCACCCCGGAGACGCATCAGGCGCGGGCGGCTTTGCAGCCCGTACGCACACCCGGCTGCGTGCGACGATCTCCAGCCGCTCGTGCACCTCCTGAATGCTGAAAAAGCACAGCTGGTTGCCGAAATAATCGGAGCGCTCGCTGCGCACAGCGGGCTCCGGGGAGATCTCCAGCGATGAACTCTCGCGCGTCTGCGCGGCGGTTTCGCGCGGATTGAGCCGCGCCACGTGATGCGAGACCGTGACGGGCGCGGGGTATTCGTAAACCGTGCGATGCGTGACGCTGTAAGTCATGATCCGCCGTTGCGGCCCGTGTGGGAGATGGTCGAGTGCGCGAAATAGTTCGCAGCGATCGCGTCCGAGAGCCTTGGCAGATCGCCCAGCGTTTCACGAATGCCGCGGCTCACGCCGCCCGCCAGCCATGATTCCGGCCGGCCCGCCAGGTCGCCGACATCCATTCCGCTCAACCGGGCGAGGCAGGCCTGCAGTATGCTCCTCCCCGAACCCTCCGACGCCTCGCGCTCCGGCGGCAGGAGCTCGAAGTGTTTCAGCAGCTGATTGATCTGGAAGAGCACCGAACGCGGATTCTTGTCGTCGAGCAGCACGAGGTCGAACACCGCCGGCAGGCTCGGCAGCAGGTTGTACCGGGAGCGAAACGTGATCGTCGTGTCGGTCGCCTCCAGCACGGCCTCCAGGACGCTCGGGTCGGCCGGTTCCGGCAGTTGCAGGGTGACGTCGAGAAGGATGCAAAGGTAGATCGTTCGCTCGATGCGAAGTCCCATGTCGAGAAAACGCCACGCCTGGGCGCGGGTCATGTTTTCGCGCGCAAGGCCGTGAAATGCGGCCAGGCCGAGCAGCGTCTGATTCAGGATGCCTATGGCGTCGCCGGCCAGCATGTCCGCACTGTCGGCCGGTTCCGCCACGCGCTCCCCGAGCTGGCTCAAGGCATGCCACATGTCGTTGGACGTCCGGTCCCGCACAAAGACCCCAAGCTGCTGCACGCGATCGATGATGCTGCGCAGGCTGCCGCTGCGCCTGGGATCCCACAGGGCTCCAAGCAATTCAGCCTCGAGCGAGCCGGCGGGTCGGGCGGGCTCCGGCTGCCGGAAGAAATCGGGCATTTGCCCCTGCCGAGAAAGCGTTTGCAAAAGCGGCCGCGCGCTGGCGGTCCGCTGCGGAATGAATCTTGTCACGGCGCTGCGAAGCATGCGCGCCGTCGCGTCCGCCCGCTCGGAGTAGCGGCCGAGCCAGAAAAAGTGGTCGGCCAGCCGGCTCGGGAGATTGTTGCCGGTGCGGTGCAGCTCGACCCGCTGGCCCTCTGTTTGAAAAAGCGTCACCTCGGGCGCGGCGGCGGGCGATGCGACCCAGGTGTCCTTGCTGCTTGCGCCGCGCTGCATGCCCTGGACCAGGCTTCCGTGGTCCGGCGCCACGTGCGAAAGGCCGCCCGGCATAACGTGGTAACCTCCGGCTCCCGCCACCGCGTAGGCGCGCAGCCCTATGGGCCGGGCGGTCAGGCCCTTTCCGTCCCAGCACGGGGCCGTGGACAGTTCCACCCGTTCCTGTGCCACGAACATGTCCGGGTCGAATTCGATGCGGCGGCGCAGTTCCTCGGCCTCGGCGGAAGTCGGCCGCTTGTCCCCGTCCACGCTCCAGGTAGGCGCCCGGAAGGCCGGCTTCACGACCAACTCGCCGAGATGCTCACAGACGTATTTGCGGGCGGACTTCTGGCCGCACCACCAGGTGGCGACCGAAGGCAGCTTCAGTTCCTCGCCGAGCAGCTGCCGGCACAGGCCCGGCAGGAACGACAGAAACGCCGGACTTTGCAGCAGCCCGCTGCCGAGGGAATTGGCCACGGAGACATTGCCGGCGCGCAGCGCCTGGACCAGTCCTGGAACGCCCAGGATCGAGTCGTTGCGCAGCTCCAGCGGATCGCAGAAATCGTCATCCACGCGGCGCCAGATCACGTCCACCGGCTCGAGGCCGCTCAGGGTCTTCAGGAACACGCGATCGTCGCGCACCGTCAGGTCCTGGCCCTCGACCAGGGCATAGCCGAGGTACCGCGCCAGAAAGGCCTGCTCGAAATAGGTTTCGTTGTGCGGGCCAGGAGTGAGCAGCACGACGCGCGCCTTGTCCGCCGGATGGGGCGCCAGCCGCGCGAGCGCGGCCTTGACCTCGCGAAAGAAGCCCGCGAGCCGCAGCACATGGTTTTCGCGAAACAGTTCCGGCAGGATGCGCGAGGTGACGAGCCTGTTTCCCAGGGCATAGCCGGCCCCGGTCGGAATCTGCGTTCGATCGGAAGTCACCCACCATCGGCCGTCCGGAGAGCGCGCGAGGTCCGCCGCGTAAAAGTGCAGGAATGTCCCGCCCGCCATGCGGATATTGTGGCAGGGGCGCAGGAAATCGGGCTGGGCAAAGACCAGGGCGGGCGAAAGCAGGCGCGAGCGAATCAAATCCTGCGAGCCATAGCAGTCGGCGAGGATCCGGTTCAGCAGGGTCGCGCGCTGGATCAGGCCCGCCTCGAGCACGCGCCATTCGTCCGAGGAAATGACAAACGGGACCGGATCGAGCCGCCACGGACGCTCCATGTCAAGGAGGTCGCCATAGACGTTGTAGCTCATGCCGTGTTCGCGAACGAGCCGCCGGGACGCCTCCGCCCGGCGCACCAGCTCGTTCCCCCCGATTCCCTCCAGCTCGCTGATCAGCTTTGCATAATGGGGACGCACCCTGCCCTTCTCGTCCAGCATTTCGTCGAAAGCCGCCGCAGCGCGCCCATGGACGATGGGCAGGCCTTCGGCCGCGGGCGGCGCCTCGGCGGCGGAGCCTGTCATGGATTGGAATTGCGATTCAGCCATCAGTGTCCGGTTGCGGATCCATCCTGTCATCCGTCTCAGACATTGCGCAAATCCAACGTAAAGGGAAATTCCGGATTGGGCGGAGCCGTAAGAATCCTCATCTCGCCCTGGGAATGGCCATGCCGGAAAAACCGCGCCAGCCGGCGGCTCTCCGCCTCGTAGCTGTTCACGGGAAAAGCCTCATGGCTGCGGCCGCCCGGGTGCGCGACGTGGTAACTGCAGCCGCCGAGCGAGCGCCGGTTCCATGTATCGTAAAGGTCGAATCGCAGCGGTGCGTGCGGGGCGATTGTCGGCTGCAGGCATTCCGGGGGCTGCCAGGCGCGAAAGCGCACGCCCGCCACGCCCTCGCTGTTCGTCCCGGTCGGATGAAGCGGCACGCGGTGGCCGTTGCAGGCGATTGCAAAGCGCTCTCCGACAAGGCCCCGAACCCTTACCTGCATCCTCTCGAGCGAACTGTCCACGTAGCGCACCGTGCCTCCCCCTCCCGACTCCTCGCCGAGCACATGCCAGGGCTCAAGGGCTGTCCGGAGCTCGATCTGCAGGTCGCGCACCTCCAGGTCGCCAATCCGCGGAAAGCGGAACTCGAAGTGGGGTGCAAACCACTCATTTTCGAACGGAAAGCCGGCTTCTCGCAAATCCTGGATGACGTCGCGGAAATCGGCCTCGCAAAAGTGCGGCAGCAGCCAGCGATCGTGGATGTCCGTCCCCCATCGCACCAGGCCGTTGGTGTAGGGCCGGGTCCAGAATTTCGCTATCAAGCCGCGAAGCAGAAGATGCTGGGCCAGGCTCATGCGCGAATGCGGCGGCATCTCGAAGGCGCGCATCTCCACGAGACCCAGGCGGCCCGCGCTGCTTTCCGGAGCAAACAGCTTGTCGATTGAAAACTCCGAGCGGTGCGTGTTTCCGCTCGAGTCGGTCAAAAGGTTGCGGAAAAGCCGGTCGGCGAGCCAGGGGGGCGCCCTGCCGGGAACCCGGGTGTTGCGATCCAGCTCGGCAAACGCGATCTCGAGTTCATGGAGCGAATCGTTGCGGGCCTCGTCGACCCGCGGTGCCTGCGAGGTCGGGCCGATGAACAGGCCGCTGAACAGCCAGCTCAGCGAGGGGTGGTTCTGCCAGTACGCGAGCAGCGAACGCAGCAGGTCGGGGCGCCGCAGGATCGGAGAGTCCTGCGGCGTCTCGCCCCCGATGACGATGTGGTTGCCACCGCCGGTCCCCGTGTGGCGCCCGTCGAGCATGAATTTCTCCGCGCCGAGCCGGGCCTGGCGCGCCTGCTCGTAGAGAACCGTCGTCCGTTCCACGAGTTCGTCCCAGGACCTGCTCGGGTGCATGTTGACCTCGATGACCCCGGGGTCGGGCGTCACGGCGAGTTTGTTCAAGCGGGGATCGCGCGGCGGCGTCTCACCCTCGATGACGACCGGAGTGCCGAGTTCGGCGGCGGCCGCCTCGATTCCCGAGATCAGGTCCAGATAATCCTCAGTCCTCTCAACTGGAGGCATGAATACGTGCAGCCGCCCGCCTCGTGGCTCGACGCAGAGCGCAGTCCGGATGACCTGGGGCGCGCTCTGCCCCCGTTCCGGACGGCCGCTCGGGTCGGAATCGGCTGGCGCACCGGCCCCTTGCCCCCCGCCGAGGCGCTGCGCCTGCTGACCCGGGCCCATGCCCGCGGGCAGGGGCGCCGCGCAAGCGCGCAGGAATGCCTGCCCTCCGGAGCCGGGCGATCCCGGCCGGGGAAATTGCGCCGGCAAATCCGGCCATTGCGGCTGCGACGGGTCGGGCTGCCAGATCCAGGGATAGTCCTTTTCCGCGACCCAGGGAACGGAGTCGATCGGCAGCCTCAGCCCCATCGGCGAGTCGCCGGGAAGCAGCCAAAGCGTGTCGTCGTCGCGCAAAAACCAGCCGCCCGCCACCCACCCGCGATGGTCTCCGATCCAGGCGCGCCTGATCGGCAGGGCGTAGCCGACCACCTCGCCGAGACCGCGCTGAAAGATCCTCGCGATCCTGTCCCGTTCGAGCTCGTCCCTGAGGTTCGATTTCTCCGGGGTGACGTTTGAAGGCAGGCGGCGCTCCTTCCACGCGTAATAGAACGCATCCTCGTAGGCGGGCATGAGGAATTTGGGATCCGCCCCCACGTTTTGGGCGATGCGGCCGAGCAGCTCCCTGGCCTCCTTCGCACCGTGGCCGTAATCCTTCGACTCGTCGGCGAAGAGCGAGTCGTCCTTCCAGATCGGAACGCCATCCTTGCGCCAATAGGCCGCCAGGGCCCAGCGCGGAAGCTGCTCGCCGGGGTACCATTTCCCCTGGCCGTAGTGGAGCAGCGAGCCCGCGGCGAACTCCCCCCGCAGGCGCCTGATGAGCTCCCCGGCGAGCAGGCGCTTGCGGTGCGAATTCGCGGTGAAGTTCCATTCGGCGCCATCGGGATCGTCGACAGAGACAAAAGTCGGCTCGCCGCCCATCGTGAGCCGCACGTCGGCTTTCTTCAGCTCGCCGTCGATGGCATGGCCGAGCGACTCGATTCTCTCCCACTGCAGCTCGGTGTAAGGCAGCGTCACGCGCGGCGATTCGGAGATGCGCGCAACGCTCATCTCGTGGCTGAAGGCGCATTCGCATTCGTCCACGGTCCCGGTGATCGGCGCCGCGCTGCCCGGGTCGGGCGTGCAGGCGAGCGGGATGTGGCCCTCGCCCGCCAGCAGGCCGCTGGTCGGATCAAGGCCGATCCAGCCCGCGCCGGGCAGGTACACCTCGCACCACGCGTGCAGGTCGGTGAAGTCGCGCTCCGCCCCGCTCGGCCCGTCCAGCGACTTCACGTCGGCCTTGAGCTGGATCAGGTATCCGCTGACAAAGCGCGCAGCCAGTCCGCAATGGCGCATCAATTGGCAAAGCAGCCACGCCGAGTCGCGGCACGAGCCGCTGAGCTTTGTCAGCGTCTTCTCCGGGGTCTGGACGCCGGGTTCGATGCGGATCGTGTACTTGATGTCCTTCCAAAGCCGCTGGTTGACCGCGACAATGAAATCGTTTGTTCGCACCGGCCGGCTTCCGGCCCTCCCGGCGCGGCGCCTGCGGTCCAGAGGAAGGGGTATGCCGAAAATGTCCCTTTGCAGGGCCTCCAGGTATTTCTTGAAGTTCTTCGCAGGCTTGCACCTGCGCCGGAAAGGGCCGAGCTCGTGATCGAGGCCGTGGTCGTATTCGAACGGGAATTCCTGCGCTGTCGGCTCGAGGAAGAAATCGAAGGGGTTGAGCACCGCCATTTCCGCGACAAGGTCCACCTCGACCTGGAACTCGCGCGTGGGTTCGTCAAAAACCAGCCGCGCCGCGTAGTTCGACTGGGGATCCTGCATCCAGTTGATGAAATGCTTCTGCGGCGTGACCAGCATCGAGTAACTCAGGATCCGCGAGCGCGAGTGAGGCGCGGGGCGCAGGCGCACAACCTGGGGACCGAGATGGACGAGCCTGTCGTATCTATACTGCGTCTTGTGGTGAAGGGCGACGTGGATGGACATTCGAATTGAGAACGGAGGACCGGCCGCGCCTTTTTCGCGCACGCGCAGGCAGACTGATAGCAGCCCCCATACCAGACGCCGCCCGTCCGGACGAAACATCAACGGCGCGCACAAGTTATGCTGTGGCTAGCCTGCATTGAACAATCCTTCACCGAAGGACACCTACCGGCTGACCAAGATCATCTTCACGCTCGGTCCGGCCAGTTCGGACGAGGCCATGCTGGAGAAGCTGATTCTTGCAGGCGTCGACGTGTGCCGGCTCAACATGGCCCACGGGGACCCAACATGGACCCGAATGATGATCCGGCGGGTGAAAGACGTGTGCCAGAAAGTGGGCCGCCATATCGCCATCATGCTGGACATCAAAGGCCCCGAGATCCGGACGGGGGACCTGCCCGCACCCGTGGATCTGACCCAGGGGCAGATCATGGACTTGCTGCCGGTGCCGACGGAGCCCGAGAAAGGAATCCTCGCGGTCAGCGTCAATTACGCGCGGCTCGGCCAGGATGTTTCCGTCGGAACCACCGTATTGGTGGACAGCGGGCTGATCCGCCTGGAAGTCATGAGTACGACGCCTTCCCGGGTGCGCTGCCGGGTGGACGTCGGGGGCAGGCTGGGCAACCGGCGGCACATCAACCTGCCGGGAGTCAAGGTTCGGCTCCCCGCCATAACGCCCAAGGACCGAGCGGACATAGCCGTGGGAGTGGAGGAACAGGTCGATTTCTTTGCCCTCTCCTTTGTCCGGGAAGCCGATGATGTCGACATCCTGCGCCGCCTGCTGACCGACGCGAAGAGCGAAGCCCGCATCATAGCCAAGATCGAGGACCAGTCCGGGATCGCGAACCTCGATGAGATCATCCAGGCCGCCGACGCGGTCATGGTTGCGCGGGGAGACCTGGGCATCGAGGTGCCCATGGAGGACCTGCCATTGATCCAGCGGAAGACCGTCGATGCCTGCATCCGGCTGCGCAAGCCGGTGATTGTCGCAACCCACCTGCTCGAATCGATGATCCAGTCTCCCGTGGCAACCCGCGCCGAGGTGAGCGACATTGCGGGGGCGGTCTGGTCCACGGCCGATTCCATCATGCTTTCGGGAGAGACGACCACCGGCCGCTATCCGCTGGAATGCGTGCAGTTCATGAAGCGTGTGGCGGGACGGGTCGAGGCGAGCGCCGCCAAGGGGTACAACTCCGAACTCCCGCTCCGGAGCCCGAAGGACCATCTGCTCCGCTCGGCCGTTGTCCTGGCCCAGGAACTCGGCGACTTCGGCATCGTGGTCTTCACGCGCAACGGCTCCCTGCCGCAGACCCTTTCGGCCATGCGGGCAAGGCGCTGCCCCATCTACGCCTTCACGGACGCGCCCCAGGTATTCCGGCATCTTCTCCTCGTCTGGGGGGTCGAGCCCTTTCTCATGCCGTTTTCGAGCGAACCCGAAGAGACGATCCGCAGCAGCTTCGACTACCTCACCCGTCGCGGCTGGGCAAAACGCGGCGATTTGATGGTGGTCGTGACCAACGTCCTCGCGGGCCTGAAGATCGTGGACACGATACAGATGCGACCCGTCGAATGAATGCCCTGCGCCGCAATCGGCTGATTCAGGCGTTTGAGGTCGCCTTGATGGACTGTCTCGCGAGGATGCGCGCCCCCACCGCCCTTGCGGCGTTCATGAGCGTCTGGTCCCATGTCGCAGCCGCCGTCCTTCGCCGAAGTTCAGCAGAACGGATTGAGCGTGCTGACGCCGGATCGTTGGAAGTCGGCGACGTTGCGGGTTACGACTGCGAGCCCGTGCTCAAGGGCAGTGGCGGCGATGAGTCCGTCTGAAACGGGGAGCGGCTGATTTAGGGAGAGACGGCCCCAGCGATCGGCGATCGCTGTCGTGATCGGTAGAATCCGCTCCGCATAGTGGGTCTCCAAGCCCAGGAGCCACCGTTCGAGCACCCTCGACGCTTTCGGATCCTTGGCCCGGCGCAACTCGATACCGCGGCGAATCTCCCCGAGGGTCAGAACGCTCAGGAGTGCCTCGTCCGGCTGGACTCCCGCCATCCAGGCGGCAACGCCAGGATCGCACTCCGGTCTGCGAAGTTCTGAAATGATGCAAGTGTCGAGCAGGTATGCCATCAGAGAACGACCCGGCGTGGAAGATCGGCGGAGCGCGGAAACTCGGCGGCTTCGCCCTGCGGAATGCTGCGGAGATAGTCGATGAAGTTCTTCTGCGGATTGGCGCTGCCTCCAACCAAGGCTGACCGCAGGAGCCGCCGATGCGCTTCCTCGACGGAAACGCCCTGCGCCGCTGCGCTGCCGCGAAGCTTTTTCACGATGATCGGCTCAAGGCCGCGGACGAGGAGTTGGGGCATGGACATAGAGTGATATCATTGATAGCATTTGTCAAGGCAGAGGGCGGATTCAAATAGTGAGCCGGTTGGTTCGACCTCCAGTCTGTTCTCAAATGCGCCACACCTTCCGCGCCTCCGCAGCGTCTAGCCTGGGAAGCAGGATTGCGGCGCCACTGCCCGTTCCGGCTCCAAACCCGTTCCGCCCCATGAAACGACTCCTTACCCTCGCACTCGTGATGTCGGCCTGTTCCGTCGCAAACGCGTCGCTCACCAAGGACATCGAATACGCCAACGTCGGCGGCGTCAGCCTTCGCCTCGATGCATTCGCTCCCGATGGCCCGGGCCCTTATCCCGCCGTCATCATGGTGCATGGCGGCGGCTGGAACACCGGCGACAAATCCGGCGGCAGGAGCAAGGCCTATATGGCCCCGATGGACGAGCCGCTGGGACGAGCCGGCTTCGCCTGGTTTGAAATCAACTACAGGCTGGCGCCCAAGTATCATTTCCCGGCCTGCATCGAGGACGTCGAGGCGGCGATTCGCTGGGTCAAGGCGCACGCCGATGAGTATCACGTCGATCCGAGCCGAATCGCCATCGCCGGTGAATCCGCCGGCGGTCAACTGGTCGACCTGGCGGCGGCGCGCGCGGACAAGTCGACTCAGGTCGCAGCAGTGGTGTCATTCTACGGCGTCTACGACATGGTGGCCCAGGTGAAGAACGAGAGTCCCGACGGCAACGCGAAGAAGCTCTTCGGCATCACGCAACTCGACGACCAGACGACGCCTATTGTGCGGGCCGCTTCGGCTGCAGCCTGCCTGAAGCCCGGCCTGCC
>Ga0265313_10004194_pt1 | contig 11183 bp, 4 predicted proteins | sample 4123metaG_FD_203122 | JGI IMG/M metagenome (GOLD analysis project Ga0265313, IMG submission 203122) | Rhizosphere microbial communities from Carex aquatilis grown in University of Washington, Seatle, WA, United States - 4-1-23 metaG | ecosystem: Host-associated > Plants > Roots > Rhizosphere >...
ATTCAACGTCGTTTTCATCGAGCACATCCGTCGAGATGGTCAATCCCGGTCCGACCCAGCCGCCTCTAGCCGGGAAGGGCAAACGATCCGGTCCAATCGTGCTGGAGACTGTCCATTAGGCGCGTGCTGAAAAAGGGGAAGTCTCTGTCCCCTTTTCCAGCAATCTCCTAGGCGCGCCACGCTATAATTGAATCCTCCACTCCTCCCGGTTTGAGGACTGTTGTCACGGCACTGTCGGCCTCGTCAGCAGCCGGCTATGTCAATTCGCGTCGCACTCCATCACCGGACCACTTACCACTACGATCGCCTGGTAACGCTTTCGCCCCAGGTCATCCGGTTGCGCCCCGCGCCACACTCCCGCACGCCGATCACCGCATATTCACTGAAGATCGAGCCGCAGCCTCACTTTCTCAACTGGCAGCAGGATCCGCAGAGCAATTTCCTGGCTCGCGTGGTGTTTTCGGAGCGCGTGCGCCACTTTTCGGTCGACGTCGATCTGGTCGCGGAAATGACGGTGATCAATCCGTTCGACTTCTTCCTGGAGCCGTACGCCGAAAATTTCCCGTTCCAGTATGAGGCTTGTCTTGCGCAGGAATTAGCTCCCTTTCTGGCAGTGAGTCCGCCGGGACCGAAGCTGGCGGCTTATCTCAAAACGGTCGATCGCAAGCCTCGGCGGGCGATGGATTTCCTGGTCGGACTCAACCAGCGATTACAGGGCGAGATTCGTTATCTGATTCGCATGGAGCCGGGCGTGCAGTCGAGCGAAGAAACGCTGACGTCGCGTAGTGGTTCCTGCCGCGACAGCGCATGGCTGCTGGTGGAGATTTTTCGTCATCTGGGACTCGCTGCGCGGTTCGTATCCGGATACCTGATCCAGCTCAAGCCGGATGTGAAGGCGCTCGATGGTCCGTCGGGTGCGGAGACGGATTTTACCGACCTGCATGCGTGGACGGAGGTTTACCTGCCTGGCGCGGGCTGGGTTGGGCTCGATCCGACTTCGGGCTTGCTGGCCGGCGAGGGGCACATCCCTCTCGCGGCGACACCTGAAGCCAGCTCGGCCGCTCCGGTATCGGGCGGTGTCGACGAATGCGAGGTGACGTTCGAGCATCACATGAAAGTCACGCGCATTCACGAGGACCCGCGCGTCACTCTGCCATACACCGATGAGCAATGGGAATCGATCAACGCGCTAGGCCGTGCGATCGATCGCGATCTTGTCGATGGCGACGTGCGCCTCACCATGGGAGGCGAGCCAACGTTCGTCTCCATCGACGACATGGATGGCGCGGAGTGGAATACCGCGGCGATGGGTCCGGCCAAACGCGTGCTGGCAGAGCGCCTGCTGGATCGGTTGAGACAACGTCTCGCTCCGGGCGGCTTTCTGCATTGCGGCCAAGGCAAGTGGTATCCCGGCGAACCGCTGCCGCGCTGGGCGTTGACCTGTTATTGGCGCGCCGACGGAGCGCCTCTGTGGCACGATCGCGCGCTGCTGGCCAGCGAGGACGCCAGTTATGGATTCGGGCCTTTGGAAGCCCAACGCTTCGCCGAAACGCTTGCCCAGCGCCTGGGTGTCAATCCCGACTACGTGAATCCCGCCTTCGAAGACCCGGTCTACTATCTGCAGCGCGAACGGCAATTGCCGATCAACGTCGACCCCGTGGACAATCATCTGGAGGATCCGGAAGAGCGCGAGCGCGTACGCCGCGTGTTCGAGCGTGGACTCAATGTCCCCACGGCGATGGTGCTTCCGCTGCAGCGCGGCCCGGGACGGAACGGTCCGGAGTGGCAGACCGGCTTGTGGATGCTGCGCGGGCAGCACCTTTTTCTGATGCCGGGCGATTCGCCCGTGGGGCTGCGCTTGCCGCTGCCGGGGTTGCCATGGGTCGCGTCCTCGGATGCGCCGCAGTCGTTCCCTGTGGACCCGATGGTGAATCGCGGTCCGCTGCCGATTCCGCCGCGCAACCGTCCGATGGAGGATCCGCGGCTGCAATCGCGCAACCGATCGGAGCGGGATCGTAAGCCTAATGTGGGCGAATCGGCTCCGTGGATCGTGCGGACGGCCTTGTGCGTGGAGCCTCGCAACGGACGTCTGTATGTGTTCATGCCGCCGCTGATGGTGGTTGAGGACTATCTGGATCTGCTGGCCGCCATCGAGGACACAGCCGCGCATTTGAAAATGCCGGTAGTGATCGAGGGCTATACACCGCCGTACGATTCGCGGATCCATCAGATCAAGGTCACTCCCGACCCGGGTGTGATCGAGGTCAACGTTCCGCCGACTCGCAGCTGGCCCGAACTGGTGGAACAGGCTACATCGCTTTATGAGGACGCGCGGCAGAGCCGCTTGGGCACGGAGAAGTTCATGCTCGACGGCCGGCACACGGGGACCGGCGGCGGGAATCATTTCGTACTCGGTAGCTCCACGCCCAGCGATAGTCCGTTCCTGCGGCGACCCGATCTGCTGCGAAGCCTGCTGGGCTATTGGCTGAATCACCCGTCGCTGTCGTACGCCTTTTCGGGGATGTTCATCGGTCCTACCAGCCAGGCCCCGCGTGTCGATGAGACACGGCAGGACAGCATCTATGAGCTCGAAATCGCGTTCGGGCAGATCCCACAGCCAGGTGGAATCTCTGTCCCGCCCTGGCTGGTCGACCGGATTTTCCGGCACATCCTGGTGGACGTCACGGGCAATACACATCGCGCTGAGTTCTGCATCGACAAGCTGTACTCGCCCGATTCTTCCACCGGCCGGCTGGGTCTGCTCGAGTTGCGAGGATTTGAAATGCCTCCGCACGCCCGCATGAGCCTGGCGCAGCAATTGCTGGTGCGCGGTTTAATTGCCTGGTTCTGGAAAGAGCCGTACATTCAAAAGCCCATCCACTGGGGAACGCGCCTGCACGATCAGTTCATGCTGCCGCACTTCGTGGCGCAGGATTTTCGAGAGGTGATCGCGGATCTGAATCGTGCCGGCTACGCCTTCGACGCCGGATGGTTCGCGCCGCATTTCGAGTTTCGCTATCCCGTGTTCGGGCACTCTCATCATGCCGGGATCGATCTCGAAATCCGTCAGGCGACCGAGCCCTGGTACGTGCTGGGCGAAGAGGGAACCGCCGGCGGCACGGCTCGTTATGTCGATTCGTCGGTCGAGCGCGTGCAGGTTCGGGCCGAAGGACTGATCGGGGACCGCTATGCGATCACGTGCAACGGACGGCGCGTGCCGATGCATTTCACCGGCAAGCATGGCGAGTGGGTCGCGGGCGTACGGTACCGCGCATGGCAGCCTCCGTCCTGTCTGCATCCCACGATTCCGGTCCATGCGCCGCTGGTGTTCGACATCGTGGATCTGTGGACGGGACGCTCCGTGGGAGGGTGCACCTACCACGTGGCGCATCCAGGAGGGCGCAACTCGACCACGTTTCCGGTGAACTCGAACGAAGCCGAGGCTCGACGAGGCGCACGATTCTTCGCATTCGGACACACGCCGGGGCCGATGAAGATCCCGGTGCGGGAGGAGAATCCGGAGTTCCCGCTGACGCTCGACCTGCGGAGGCCGCCTGGCCAGTAGGACAGATCAGGTTGGTAGGACAGGCGATCTTGTCGCCTGTCATTGTCACCTGTCAAACTGAAATGATCCGATGAAGCGCGACTCCACAGCGACCGAAGGACTGCTGGACCCGGCTTGGGCGTACGATTCTAATCCCGGATTTTACGACGAAGTTCTAGGTGACGAAAAACGTATCCGGCCGCACTGGAATGAGCTGGCCGGATCCCTGGCTGCTCTCGGACATGCGGGGTTAGCGCGCCGCTGGCAGGAAGGCCGCCGGCTCATCCACGATAACGGCGTTACCTACAACGTCTATAGCGACCCGCAGAGCACCTCGCGCCCCTGGCCGCTTGACCCGATCCCGCTGGTGATGGATCCGGCCGAATGGAAGGCTCTCGAGGCCGGTATCGTCCAGCGAGCGACGCTGTTCAACCTGATTCTTGCCGATTTGTACGGGAAGCAGCGACTGTTGCGTGAAGGGCTGCTGCCGGCCGAACTGGTGTTCCCGAATCCCGCATTTCTGCGGGCGTGTTGGGGGATCGAGCCGCCCGGAGGCGTCTACCTGCACACCTACGCGGCCGATCTGGCGCGGTCGCCCGACGGGCAGTGGTGGGTGCTCGCGGATCGCACCCAGGCGCCTTCGGGCGCGGGTTATGCTCTCGAAAACCGGCTTGTCACTACGCGGGTTCTGCCTGACGTGTTCCGCAAGGCGCACGTCCAGAGGCTCGCGAATTTCTTCCAGAGCTATCGCGATGCGCTGGAACGGCTGGTGCCCAAGCAGCGTGAGAATCCGCGCATCGTGTTGCTCACCCCTGGTCCCTATAACGAGACCTACTTCGAACACGCTTTTCTCGCCCGCTATCTCGGCTACACGCTGGTCGAAGGCGGCGATCTCACGGTGCGCGACAACAAAGTGTTTCTGAAAACCCTGGGCGGGCTGCTTCCCGTCGATGTCATCGTGCGCCGCCAGGACGATCACTTCTGCGATCCGCTCGAGCTGCGAGGCGACTCCATGCTGGGTGTTCCAGGTTTGGTGCAAGCAGTCCGCTCGGGTCAGGTTGCGATCGCCAATGCGTTCGGATCGGGATTGGCGGAATCGCCCGCTTATGCCGCATTCCTGCCGGGACTCTGCAAGCTTCTTTTGGATCAGGAACTGAAAATACCAACAGTCGCCACCTGGTGGTGCGGCCAGCCAGAACCCCTCGCCTACGTTACCGGGCACCTGGATGAGTTGGTCCTAAAGCCCACGTTTCCGGGTACTCATGGCAATCCGATTTTCGCGGCTAAGCTGGGCCAAAAAGAACGGGAAAAACTATTGGCACGCGTGCGAGCCGAACCCGCCCACTACGTTGCGCAAGAGCGCGTAGCGCTTTCCACCGTGCCCGTCTGGGACGACGGGAAAATGCATCCGCGTCACATGGTGATCCGCGTTTTCGCGGTGACCACCGGCGATAGCTATGCGGTCATGCCCGGAGGCTTGACGCGCATTTCCACATCGCTCGACAACATGGTCGTTTCGATGCAGAGCGGCGGCGGTAGCAAGGATGTGTGGGTTCTCGGCGACGGGCCTGCTCCGCCCTTCTCGCTTCTGCGTCCCGCGACCAATCCGCTCGAAGTCAGCCGTGCAACGTTCGACCTGCCCAGCCGTGTCGCGGACAACCTGTTTTGGCTGGGCCGCTACGCGGAGCGCGTGGAAGCTGGCGTGCGCGTGGCGCGCACCATTTTGCCGCGATTCTTCCAGGAAGGCGACTCGTCACGGGCGGCGGGGCTCAATGCCGGGCTCGACATTCTCGCGGCGCTCGGTTATTTGGATGGCGATACGCGCGCCGGTGCGGCGGAGCGTGACGTGCTGGCCGTGATCTACGATCCCGCTGCGTCCAACGGGTTCGTGGCCAACATCCACCAGGTTCGGCGTGTGGCGTGGCTGCTTCGCGACCGCATTTCTCTGGATGCCTGGCTCATTCTGAATCAGTTGGATCAGCAGTTCTCGTCGCGTCCTCCGGCGGAGGCCGTACAGGTGGGCGCGGCGCAGGACTTGCTGAATCACGCCGTGATCACGCTATCCGCTTTCGGCGGACTAGTGATGGAAAGCATGACGCGCGGCGACGGCTGGCGCTTTTTGGACATTGGCCGGCGGCTGGAGCGGGCGCTGCAGATGACCGAGCTGCTGCGGAATAGCCTCGGCCACGACACCCGGGAAAATTTCGGCATTCTTGAAGCGATTCTCGAAATGGCGGACAGCTCGATCACCTACCGGTCCCGCTATCTGACCTCGCTGCAGACCGACCTGCTTCTCGATCTGCTGCTGGTGGACGAGGCCAATCCTCGCTCGATCGCGTTTCAGTTGGCCCGGCTGCGCGAGCACATCGAGCAGCTTCCGGGATCGCAGACCGCTATTCGGCGTCCCGCGGAAGCGCGGCTGGCGCTCGCTCTTTATACGACCGTGCAACTCGCCGACGTGCGCGAAATGGCGCGTTCGCATGAGACCCGCGAAGCTTTTCTCGAGAAGTTGGCGGCGGACTTGACGCTTCTGTCGGAGACGCTCACGCGGGCGTATTTCAGCCACGCGATCCAATCCCGGCAATTGGCCAGCTCTTGAAGGATGCAATGAAGGTACTCGCCACACACATCACGCGCTATTGGTACTCCGGGCCTGTTTCGACGTGCCATAACGAAGTGCATCTGGCGCCGCGTGCGCGCGCGAATCAGACGCTCATCGAACACAGTCTCAACGTAAATCCAGCGCCTGACTTCGTGGCATCGCGGGAAGATTACTTCGGGAACGAGGTCTCGGCATTCTCGATTCATGAGCCGCATCGCGAGCTGATCGTCACCGCTCGCTCGCAGGTCGAGCTCAAGGCCCTTGCGCCGCCTCACCTGGACCTTTCGCCGCCATGGGAGGAAGTTCGCCAGGACGCCGCTGCTCGCAAAACGCCCGCTTCTTTCGAGGCTGGGCAGTTCGTGTTCGAATCGCCGCTGATTCAGAGAACGCCGCGCTTCGCCGAATACGCAGCGGGGTCGTTCGCGGCAGGACGCCATTTCCTCGACGGCGTGAACAACCTTTCGCAGCGCGTTTACGAGGACTTCAAGTATGATCAGCGCGCGACCACCGTATCGACGCCGGTAGGAGAAGTGTTCGAATCCAAGCGCGGCGTGTGCCAGGATTTCGCGCACCTGATGATCGCCTGTCTGCGATCGTTGCGCTTACCGGCTCGCTACGTCAGTGGGTATGTGCGTTCGGACCGCAAATTCACGGGTGGCGACGCTTCGCATGCGTGGGTCTCGGTCTGGTGCCCGGTCTTCGGATGGCAGGATTTCGATCCCACCAATAATGTGATGCCCCAGGGCGACCACTTGACCCTCGCGTGGGGCCGCGATTATTCCGACGTCCCGCCGGTCAAGGGCGTCGCGCTCGGCGGCGGGGAGCAAGTGATCAGCGTCTCGGTCGAAGTCGCCCCCGCTTAGAAAAGCGTGGAAAAGGGGACAGGTCCCGCTGTCCGGACGCTCGCGAGGGCATTCCGTGAAAAGGGGACAGGTCCCTCTGCTCGGACTCTTGCGCGGTAATCAGAACTAGGACCTGTCCCCTTTTCTCTACATGCTCCGCCGCATATCGCCCGACGTGCCGCCGGCTGCCGGGATGTAGCACTTTTGCGTGTAATCCATCACCATGCGGTTCGCGTTGAAGCGCCAGCCCAGCGTGCGGATGGTGCGTTTCATGCGCTTGATCCAGCCGCGCGGCAGGCCGTCGCGGTCGCGCTGGTAGAACAACGGGATCACCTGTTCGCGGAGCGTACGGTACAGATCTTCGCCATCGCGCGTATCGTGTACGTTCATGTTCGAATGCGTCCTGCCCGTTCCGATAGCGAATCCGTTGAGGCTATCGAAAGCCTCGGCCCACCAGCCATCCAGAACCGACAGATTCAGCCCGCCGTTGAGGACCACTTTCTGGCCGCTGGTGCCCGATGCTTCCAAAGGCCGGCGCGGGTTATTCAGCCACACGTCCACACCCTGTACGAAGAAGCGCCCGACGTTGATGTCGTAATCCTCGACGAACACGAAGCGTTCTCCCACCTTCGGATCGCGTGTCAACTCTGCAATTTGTTGCAGCACTCTCTTGCCCGGTTCATCTTTGGGATGAGCCTTGCCGGCGAAAACGAATTGCACCGGACGGTTGGGGTCATTCACCATGGACGCCAGCCTTTCCATATCCGCGAGGATCAGGTTGGCTCGTTTATAGGTGGCGAAGCGGCGGGCGAAACCAATGGTCAGCACGTCGGGGCTCAAGATCCGGCTGAGCCTGCGGCGGATTTCCGGCGATTCCCCCCGGCGCTCGGCTTGTTCTACGGCGCTACGGCGCACGAATTCCAGCAACCGCGCTTTCAAGCTGAGGTGCGTTTCCCACAGCTCGCCATCGTCGACGCTCTCGATGCCTTCCCAAATGCGCGACTCGCCGCTGTGTTCGTGCCAGCCCGTGCCGAGATGGCGATCGTACAGCCGGAACATTTGAGGAGCCAGCCACGTGGGAACGTGCACGCCGTTGGTGATGTGGCCGATCGGAACGGTATCCTCGGTCTTTTCGGGAAACAGCCCGGTCCACATGGCGCGCGAAACCTCTCCGTGCAGCGCTGAGACGGCATTCGCCCGCCGCGCAAGTCTCAAGCCCAGCACCGTCATGCAGAATTGTTCCCCCGAATTACTGGGATTCTCCCGCCCCAGGCCCATAAGACTGTCGTGCGATAACCCCAGCGAATCACGGAGCGGCCCGAGATGCTCTTCTATCAATCCGCTGTCAAACCGGTCGTGTCCGGCGGGAACGGGAGTGTGCGTGGTGAAGGCCACTTCGCGCGACACCCGGGGCACAGCCTGATGGAAATCGACGCCCTCTTCCTCCATGCGGCTGCGAATAGCCTCCAGGACCGCGAACCCGCTGTGTCCTTCGTTGAGGTGCAGGACGCCCGGAGTGATCCCCATCGCCTTTAAGGCGCGAAAGCCTCCCACGCCCAACAGCAACTCCTGGCGGATGCGAATCCGCCCATCGCCCCCATAGAGACGCGACGTAAGTTCGCGGTCCTCCGGCGCGTTCCCTTCCACGTTTGAATCCAGGAGCAGCAAATCGCAGCGACCCACTTTGGCCCGCCAGACTTTGGCCCGGATGCACCCGCTGCGCGTCTCGATTTGCACATTCACCGGCTGGCCGCTGGTTCCGATCGCCAGCTCCATGGGCAGCTGGTTGAGATCCGTTTGCAGGTATTCTTCCTGCTGCCAGCTACTCTGGTCCAAGCGCTGACGGAAATAGCCTTGACCGTAGAACAGACCGATCCCAATCAGCGGAATATCCAGGTCCGAAGCGCTCTTGATGTGATCGCCGGCCAGCACGCCCAAACCGCCGGAGTATACCGGAAGCGATTCGTGGATTCCGAACTCGGCGGAAAAATACGCCACCGGACGCGGCCGCAGGACACCCGCATGCGTGGCGCCCCAGGTCCGGTCCGCCTGCAGGTATTCCTGTTGCCGGCGATACGCGTAGTTGATGCGGCCATGCAGCACCAATTCGCCCGCGCGGCGTTCCAGGGTCGCGAGCGGCATCTCGTTCAACAACGCCACGGGATTGTGATGCAGCTGCCGCCAGCGCACCGGATCCAGGTCGCGAAACAAGCTGGTCGATTCGTTGTCCCAGCTCCACCACAGATTGCGGGCCAACGCCCAAAGGCGCTCTTGCGCGGGGGCGATGAAGCGGTCGAGTGTGCGCGCTTCACTCACCACCGGCGCCACCTGCGCGGCGGCGTCCACCAGCATCCGAATCTCGTCCTCCAGGAACACCCGCGAGTCGATCGTCTGGACCACCAGAACGCCCTGGAGAACTCCCTGATCGATGAGCGGGACGCCCAGGAAGGACTTGTAGGCCTCTTCTCCGGCTTCGCGAAAATACTTGAAGCGCGGATGCCGTTCCACTTCCTCTACCGCGATGGGGCGAACCTGCTCGGCCACCAGTCCCGCCAGGCCTTCGTGAATCCCCATGCGCAGAGTGCCGATGCATTCGGGGCGCAATCCGAGAGTCGCGGCCAGCACCAGGTTGGCCCGGTCCGGCTCGAGCAGATATGCCGAGCACACGTCGGTCTGAAACCGCCGGGCAATCAGCGCCACCACGTTCATCAGCGTTTCCGCGGGTTTCCCGCCTTCCTGCGTGAGGTTGCCGATCTCCTCCAGAGTTAGGACGTAATTTGCTTCGCGCGCCATTGCTGGGTTTGCCATTTCCTGCATGCCTCGTTGTTCCGTGCCAATCCTTACGTTCCTTCAGAACAACGTGGTTGCGGTACGACGCGGGCTTACGGCGGATCTTGGCCGTCCCTCTAGTCTAAGGCATCTGCTTGCGCTACGGCATCTGCATGTGAAACGGATCGGCCCCGATGGTGCCCACCAGTTCTTCGAGATATGCGCTCGCGCTCGCACGGGCCAACTGCGTCCGAGCCGCCGAAAACCGCTCCTCGATATTCAAGGTGTCCGGAAGGGCTCCATCTTCATTTGCCGACCGGAATGCTTCCAGGGATTTCAGGTGGCGCTTCCACAGCGCGATGTCGCGCGACTGTTTGACTCGGAGCCGCTCGCGATACCAATCGCTGGCCAGAAGGCTTTCACGAGTGAACATGCCCCGAATGCGTGGATCGTCGATCGTCTGGCCTTCATAAGAACCGCAGACCATGATGTGCAGCAGCGCCTTCAGCGGCGGGCAAGCCGCCTCCACGCTTCCGTCATCGAAGTAATTGTTGGCGACACGGCGTTGCGACTCTACGATCGCGTCCACGCCTTCCGCGAATAAGCCCATGTCTTGCAGCTCGGGCTGCAGCATTTCCTGCGTGAACACGGCGCTCGGCGTTTCGAAAATCCGACCCAGAAAACGGTCCACAAAGAGCGATGTGATCCGGTACCCCAGCCGGCTGGCGCGCACCTTGCGGCCGTCTATTTCCAGATCCTCGACCTTTTCCAGGAATCCGTTGTGGATCAGGTATTCCGGGTCGCGCTCGGCCACCCGCATCCGGCACCAGATCTCGGGCACCAGCAGGCTCACGTCGTGATCCACCCTGATATTCGGGCCGATGCACACCGCGGACGTGGTGAAGCCGGCATAGCCTGTTACAATCGCCGACACCAGCGCGTTGTTGAGATCCACCACCGGCCACAGCGCATTGAAGGGACCTTTAGTCAGAGCGCCTTCGCTTCCGAATCCCGTAGTCGCGGGGGATTTTCCCGTCAGGCTCGAAACGAACTCCATGAACAGCTCCGGCAGTTCCTGGTAGTGAATCGGACCAAAGGCCGCCAGCGGAGGAATTCCCATCGCGGGATCGGGCGGACTGTTCCTGCGTCCAGCCAGTACAGCGTTGACGGGGAAATGAACCGGCCGCGACGAAGGAATCTCGCGCTCCAGGCGAGCGGCGACTTCCGCCAGGTAACTTTCACGCAGCGACACCAGATCCGAACGCTTTTGCAGATAGCGGGGATTCTGCGAAGGCTTTCCGTTCACCAGGCGCGGATGCGCCGACGAGACCACATACGTATGCGCGACATTCCCGTTTTCGGACCCGGTGAACTCCGACAACAGGCGCTTCATCGGCTCCGTGTAGCGGTCAAATTCCACCACGTG